>OHJQ01000096.1_pt1 | contig 75315 bp, 85 predicted proteins | sample 1568601 | NCBI WGS metagenome assembly OHJQ01 (sample SAMEA3879599, study PRJEB24766) | human gut metagenome | biome: human-associated habitat; feature: feces | place: USA | collected 1985/1987 | reverse complement strand
TAAATTTATATGTGTCAAAATCAATGATGTTTTCTTTATAGGCATTGAACACTTCTTCTTTCTTTTCTTCCAAAGATGATAATATCTGCTCTTTCTTTTTATGTTTTTCAAGAGCTTTGATTCTAAATTCTTCCAAGAATAAAGTTTCAAATATTTCTTTTTCTAAAAAGGTTTGATTTACTCTTTTATTACAGCTATCACAATAATAATATCTATATATTCTACTAACACCTGAATTGTGCTTAATAGTACATACGTGTTGCATCATTTTCCCACATGAGCAATAGACCAAATGATGAAAAGTATATGTTTGTTTGTCCAAACTATGCACTTCCCTGTGTGCTGCCATTTTAAGTAATTCATTATATTTATTTAAATTCATGATTGGAGGAACAAAGTCATCATAAGAAACACCGTGAAACTCAAAGATCCCTATATTCATTTTTCGAATCAACAATTCCTTTAGATGTCTCCAAGATTTACGATACTCATATTTAGTAAACACCATTTTGCTTATATCCTGTAAACTATACCCTTCTATATAACAATCCGTCATATAATTAATAATTTCAGCTTCATTTTCATTTATTACAAGTTTCCCATCATCGGTTTTATCCCAACCATATGGAGCTTTCCCTCCGCATGGGTATTTTCCACTTCGTGCCATCTGTTCGAGTCCTGCAATGGTTCTTTCACTGATGACCTCTCTTTCCCACTGACTTATCAACGATAATAGACCTACAAACATTCTTCCATTAGCTGATGTGATATCCAGTCTATCTACAACGGCAACTAAAGAACAATCATAAGCCATCACCTGTTTTATTAGTTTATAAGTATCAACAACATTTCTGGTTAAACGGTCTAACTTGAACGCAATAATTGTATGTATTTTTCCTTTTTCCATATCATCAAGCATTCTTGCCATTTCAGGACGTTCTAAATTTTTGGCAGAATAACCATCATCTTTATAGATTTCAACTTCAGCATCAGGATAATACAAATCTATATACTTCTTACATTGTACCTCCTGATCGCCTAATCCGTATCCGTTACGTGCTTGGTCTAAAGTGGATACTCGTAAATACATAGCTATAATTCTCTTCATAAATCATTGTCCTCCTAAAAGAAAAAAATGTGTAGATGGCAGTACTGCCACCTACACATAATTATTGATGATTTGCTTTGTATTCATTTACATATCTGTAGTAGGTGGCTTTCTTCATCTTTAGCTCTCGCATTAATTCTAACGAACCCAGCTCACCTTTTATTACCTTCTGGTAATGCTTTGCAAAATCCTTTGCCGACATTACACGCTTTCTACCATACTCTTCCCAATTACCGTGTAATCTTTTTTCTTCGATTCCTTCTCGTTGCCTCTTTTCCCTTCTTTGCATTTCTGTTTCTGCCTGCATAGCATAAATTTCAATTATTACTTTATTGATTGTTTCAGTAATTAATTTATTCATCTTATCAGCTTCTTCAGGCAATTCAATCGTTGTTGTAGGAATATCAAGAATCATGACTCTAATTCCATGTTCTTCATAATATCTCAACTCATCACAAATAGCTTTTTTATTTCTTGCAAGTCGATCCAGTTCATAAATTACTAAAGTATCCCCTTCACGTAATACATCTTCTTTCAAAACTGTATAACGTGGACGATCAAATGTTTTTCCTGAGATTTTATCAACAAATACTTTTTGCAATGGATAATTGTGTTTTTCACAAAATGATTTGATTCCGTCTACACCTCGATCTAAATTCTGCTCTTTTGTACTGACTCTATGATAACCATAAAACATAATTCTCACCTACATTCCTACAACTATTATAAAGCAATAGTTCCGAAATGTATACATTATGAGACTATCAAAAATAATCACCTACGCTAGTATCAAAAAGTATGAAAGATTTAAAATGAGACTAGTATCACTTAATGAGACATGTTTATAAAGAATATGAAAACCTGTATATTCTATCCCTAGAATGAATTCACTATCGTTTCTTCTTTTTAGAAAAAACGAGTTCCCAGTCAATATAATCCTTATTATTAAATGATCTTGGCTTATTCTTTATTTTTATGCCCGCCTCATAATTTTTTTCTTTACCTTTAGAGTACAAAGTGAATTTTGGACATTTTCCATTCAAAAGAGATCTTATATCCTTTTCACTTAGTTCAATTTCATTTCCAAATACATTGACTTTTTTCTGCAATGCAAATGAACATTGTGTCCTGTCATCTTTTTTGTGAGAATAAAAATCTCCATGTTTCCCTTTTAATTTATAAATAGGCTTGCCACACCACGGACAACTACCATACTCCGTCCATTCACTGGACTTATCATACTGACTTAACGAATAGTTGGATAAATTACTAAAATAGTCATTCAAAAATGATTTTGTTTCTATCAATGCATCATCAATCGATAAATTCCCTTTATAGACTGATTTCAATGTTTTCTGCATTTCTACAGTCCTTGCAGGCGACATATCACAATGAACTTTCTGTAAAGATTCAACCATGTATTTTCCTTTAGACTCAATTCTATACACATTTCGCTTTAATGAAATGTATCCAACATTTATAGCCTTTTCTATAATACCCGCACGTGTTGCTTCCGTTCCAATCTCACAGCCATCAAGCAACGACTTATATTCATCATCAAGAGAATCATTCTCTTTTTTAAAAGGATGTGTTAGATAATTACCCAACGTCTCAACCGTATAGTGACTTGGAGGAGACGTTTTCTTTTCTACTGGTTTAAAATCCACAGGAATTTGCTCACCTATCTTTAAATCTGGCAAGCTAACATTCTTGGCATCATCCATTTCATATTTCATCCACCCTAGTGACTTAAACATTTTTCCTTTTAACTGAATTGACTCAGGTTTATATCTTCCTACTTGTATATCAATCACAGATTCAGTAACAACGCATTCTTCCTTTGTGAACACTGAGAAAAAGCGATTGTATATTGTTGTATAAACATTTGCCTCTTTCTCTGACAAAGAAGAAATATCTGCAATCTTTTCTGTTGGAGATAATGCGGAGTGAGATTCAATCTTAGAATCATCAAAAACACGTTTAGTATCTTTATAAATCAATTCTCCATTCCTATCATGAATTTGAATTAGGTTCTTCACTTTGTCTTTCTCATTTTCACTTAAAAACTCTGTATTTGTTCTAGGATATGTTACAAGGCCCATCTCATATAGACTTTGAACAATTGATAATGTTTCGGCAGGCTTTAGTTTAAACTTCTTTCCACAATATCCCTGCAACTTACTTAAAGAAAAAAGACGAGGACTGTTCTTGACAGTATCTCTGGAAGAAACATCCACAACATTCCCTCCAGATGTATTATAATCATCACAAACTGATAAAGCATTGGATCTTTCATTTATGTCAAATTTCAATTTTGAAACAAGTTCAACACCATCTACATTTGAAATCAACGAATAATACTTTTGAGGAACAAACTCATCTATAGACTTGTCCCTCTCATATATAGCGATGACTATGGGACAAATAACACGTCCAATCGACATTGTTTGATTCGCAATGGATGAAATTGATCTTGTTAAATTAATTCCAAGAATCCAGTCTATATATGTTCTGGCAAGCCCTTCATAATACAAATTATCATATTCAGAATCTAGCTTTCTCTCCTTCATTTGCTTAATAATTGTTTGAGGAGTCTGATCTGGCAACCATAAACGAGTGATCTTCTTATAAGATTTTAATCCCGCACTCAAGATAAGCCGAACAATAACCTCACCTTCACGATCTGCATCTCCTGCACAAAGGATTTCATCTGTTTCAGAACTATTTATCAGATTACATATTATATCGAATTGCTTTTTAACATCCTTCTTTAAATCAAATTCAAATGGATCAGGATAAAAAGGAAGATTCTCCCCCCAAGGAACTTTATGGCCAAAGTATGCATCCATATCTTTCAGTTCCAGTAAATGCCCAAAAGCATATGTGACCGCAATTTCTCCGTTTGATAAATATCCATCATATTTATCATAAACTCCAAGAGCACTTGCAATCGTCCTACCTAAGTTTGGCTTTTCTGCAATAATAACTTTCATTTATACCTCCAAGAAATAAAGATGGCAGTACTGCCACCTTTATCATCGTGATCTATTCATTTCTTTTTCATGTCCTGCTGAACGATTCATTTCATCAATAGAAACTGTTTTTCCAGACATTTCTCGCATTTGTTGCAAAACGCTTTTATTTTGTGATTTATCAACACTTTTATTTTGACTCTGAACCTTATTTTTTTCTTCTTTATACTGATTCAACCTTTCATTCCAACTACTTGCATGAGCAGGACTAACATATCTAACATCTATCCCATTGTTATTAAATGAATCAAAACAAGATACAATATGCATTGCGGATAGGCTGCCACTTTCATTTCCGTCCTTGCTAGGCATATAGGCAACTCCTTTAAACTGATATTTATCATTGATGGACTTGATACCATTAATTTTTGATTCATTGAGATTTCCGCCAGAAATAAATGCATATTTAGCTAAATTCCTGCCAGTTTCCTTCAGTAGAGACATATATGAAAGCATATCCATATTGGATTCAAATACCAGTAATTGTTTTTCGCATGATGGAACCAAATCTGTTCTAGTTTGAATAAAGGTTTCAGCCTTGTCATCAATAAACATTTCCTTATTTGTTTTAGAAAGAGTACTCAAAATATTGGCATCAATTCCTTTGCTTTCTAAAATTGAAATAGACTGCATTAACAAATCATTTTTATTTAATTGTATATCAACCGGAGAAACATCCTTTGCTTTAGGAATAGACTTAACTAAATCATTTATATCCTTTAGCACATGTGTTTTAATCGTATCCAAAGAAATTGTGTTGTTTCTGTATCCAACAATAATATCATTCCAGTCTTTGCAGGATGGAATATCAGGAATAATCGGTTTAGCATCTATGCCGGTTTTAGATAATTTACTTGAAATCTCCTTAGCTTTGTTCTGCCCCCAGTTTTCCTTTCCTTCATAGTCATTGTCAAATAATATGCGAACTGTATTATAGCCATATTCTTTACATGTTTCAGGTATGCATATATCATGATTAATCGAACTACATGACAGATATGCAAACTGTGTATAATCTACGCCACACTCTTTTAGTAAAGACATGTAGGAAATCATATCAATGTTTGCTTCAAATACTAGAAGTGGCTTATCCGCATTTCCCTTTTCTCCAAATTCGCCTTTAGTCTCTGGATCATAAAACCACCCAACTTTGTAATTACAATTTTTAAAATCTCCTTTAAACTTGATTTTAGGAGAAACTGAACGCTGACATACGGCCGAAATATACATATTATCTTTACGGCCAACAAACGCAACCTTTGGACCATAGCTATCTGAAATCTGATAAATCATATTTTCACCAATCATTTTATTGACAATATCTCTGTCTAAACCTCTTGTTTTTGTAAGATATGCAATTGATTGCCTCATAGATTTATTATCTTCAGAATCATAATTTAATTCCTTTAACTGATTATATAAATCACGGTGCCTATCTTGGTCAGATAATTCTGTAGGCTTTTCTCTGACTGCCTCGACAAATTCCTTATCCAAATCAATATTTGGCATCAACTTTAATACAGCTTCTTTAAAACCCACATTCATTATTTCCCTATACAGGCTTACGCATCCACCCCTTTTCCCTTGACTGTTCCAAAAGAAAAAGTTACGTTTTAAATCAAGAACAAGTGAATCATGATCTCGATCACGCAATGAATAGCGACCATTATTTTCAAGATTCAAACCACATAGTATTGCAACGTCATCAATCTTCATTTGCAAATCGATTTGTCTTGCAATCTCATTTAAATCATGAGACTTGGATTTTTTACTTTGCTTCTGACTGCTATCATTCTTTTCCGCCCTATCATCAGATTCTTGTTCCTGCTTTACTTCAGTTTCATCTTTTTTCTCATCTTCCGTCTTTGCAGAATCTTCAGATGGTGTCAAAGTGGCAGTACTGCCATCCTCCATAGTATTTTGAATAGCTTGTGTATCCGCTGAAATTTCTTCGGTAGAATTCACGCTTTCAACATCTTTAGACTCATCATCAGTACTTAATAATATATCATTCACACTGTCATCAATATCTTCCAGATTATGATTTACGCCTTCAACCGCATGCTCCATCTGTTTTTCATATTCTTTTTCAAGACCAAGATACCTTATCTGTTCTTTTCCAAGGTAGAAATTATAATATCCTTCTTTATCAAGGATTCCCTGATACACATCATCTACAATTGTATCTTTATATACATCAAAGGCATCTGAATAGGAAGAATAATATTCCTTATCATATTCAGTTTCAATCATAATTGACCCATTTGAGTCCTCTCTTATATCCCATCCTAGAGATTCAAGGTCCTTTACAAAGTTACGAACAATACTGCGTTTTAAATTGTTATCATAATTTTGCTGAGCTTCTATAACCGATAAAGATGATGGGTTGACTGTTTGACGTATGACTTGATCTGTATCAAATCTATTTTTTATATTGTTATATTCATTCATAATAACCCTCCAAATTAAAAGATGGCAGTACTGCCATCTTTTCTAAATATCGAATAAATTTTCATCTACATTGTAGTCATTCATTATATTTTTAAACTGGATGTTATTGCAATTCATAAATAACAATTTAGTGTCATTAATAAAATCAGCTATAAAGTCACAATAATCTTCATAATTAAGATTTTTTAAATCCTGCTTAAAAAAATCCAGTTCAGTTACATCCGCATTTTGGACAAGATATTCTTTTTCCATACTTAGCTTCATTTAAATCACATCCATTCCTTAATATCATTTATTTTGACTCCGTTGGTTCAGCATGACTTTTTTCTTCTTCTTTAATGGAAATACCTTTTGACAATTTTTCCATCAAGTCATGAGTTTCTGATCTAAGGCGAGGCTGTTCAACAGATAAATCACCAATTTCCTTTTGCAAAGCTTCCAGCTCATCTAGATAAGACTGAAATGCAATATGAAAACAAGAAATCAATTCATGCAAATGCCTATAAACAGTAATTTTCTCCTCCTCTTTAAACTTTATAGAAGAAAATTCATGTGGAGTCTTAATCTTGAGTTCTTCTCCAAATACAAATAGTATTAGATTCTTATAAAACATTTGCTTAGCCTTGTCTGAAAAATGATAGAAGTCAAACATCTTTAAATAAGACTCAATAAATATATCCTGCCATCCATTTTTTAAAATACGTTCAAATTCAGCATAATTTTTCTTTTTATCAATCACTCTTTCAATCGAAGATTTACGTGTATATTTCAACTTTTTATGTTTAGAAATCTCTAATTCATCTAAATAATATGTATCAATTAAGTCGAAATGAAAAGTATTATTATCTTTCTCATATACAGGCTTTAACAATTTTACAGGTTTAGCATTTAAGAAGGGTTTATTTTCATCATCTGTACCTAGTATATAATCCCATCTCTGCAAAGTGTTTACAATAAATCTATTTGAAGGTCTACAATCCATAGCAATCAAAGCACAATTGAACCATTCAAGTTCTGTGTTGAATTTCATAACTTTTATGTTTCTTATGAAAATACTTTTATCTTTGAATGCACAATTTATAATATGTTCTCGAATCTGATCTAATATTTTCTTTATATTCTCTTCCATCATGAATTCTCCTTGAAGATGCATTCATAGCCAATAGATTTATCATCCTGAAATACAGGCTTGATTTTAAACTGTTGAGATGATGTTTGACCATAACTATAAGCAGCCTGATAACATTCGACATCATTATTGTTATAATCCTTTGTATAGTACTTGGAATTCTTACGATTTGTCTTCACGTCCGATTCTCCTTGTGACCATATCACATCTACCCCTTTTTCCTCTGGAACATTCTCACTGTTTTCTGATCCTTTCATATAGGATACATATTCCTGAATCTCTTCATCAGATAAATTCCAACTAGCAGGAATTTCTATTCCATCTACAGTTATAATTTGCTCTGCAACATCCACATTTTCGCCAGTTACTGGATCTTTCTTTTCATTAGTAATTGTTTTTACAGTACGAGTGTCATCTTGAAGACTATGTACTTTATATGTATATTCCGTTTTATTGAATTTTACATTTGCTAATTTGAATAAATCACTGTCATATACCAATTTAATAGTTACTTTATCACCATTTTTAAGTTCCTTATTGTTTTTAACTGTATACTGTAGCGACTGAATCAATTTCTTAATACTTTCATCATTTCCAGTGTAGTGTATTTTATGACTCGTTACTTCAATTTCTCCAGAACCATTCCAACCAGTCTCTTTGATTTCAATATTTTCAAAAGGCTTTAATTCAACAGGCTCCTTCTTCTGACAGGCAGTCATAAAGAAAATACAAAAAAATATAAAAAATAAACATTTAGTTCTTTTCATCATAATATCACCTTATCTTTTATTAAATTGGTACAGCATACGATACATTTCCATAGTAAGCACGCAACTGTGAACTTGAGTATGTAGCTGTGTGCCAGTCTGTAATAGCAACAGCATAATCATTTGTGACACCATCCAGATTTCCTTCTTGAATAGTAATCTGATCTCCGTTTACAGCCACTACGATCCAAACATGGTTATGTGCCATATCACTTGAGCCAACGGCACCAGCTTTTGGTTCTTTAGAATATTTAAATTTATCACCATGAACACTTAATAATTCGCTAACGCATTGATAGCCGTTTCCAGAGAAACCTGGGTCATATCCATAAATTTCATAAAAGCGCCCCCATGCAAACCATGTACACTGACCATACAAATGACTTCTTGCGTATGGATTTTTAGTGATCCATGCATCTGTGTTAGAAAAATCTGGAGATCCAGTTAAATCCCCACTTCCTTGTTTCATGGCTCTTTCTACTTTGGCAACTGAACCTTTCCATTTATGGTTTTGATCAAAATTGTTGTTTAAGCTTGAAAATCCGGCCGCATGAAGTTTAGGCAATGTAGTACGACTTACGTCTCCATAGAACTCAATCATTGACCCGTCTTGTGACAGACACGCATGACTACTATCATTGTTTCCTTTATGCGTATGTTTATCCGCTTTGATATCGCAAATAATAATGTAAATCTGTTCCCCAGAATCCAACGTCAACCGAAATTTTTCGCCAATAGTTGATGTATAATAGGTGGCCATCGCATTGCAATACCATTTATAACCCCCGTCTTCAATATAGGCTAGTCCCCATTCATCGTGTTGGACCTGTCCATATTTATTTCCAAACAGTAGCTTATATTGTTCAGACGACGTGCTTGTAACAGCTGTTTCATTTGCCAAATCTTTTGTTGAGTTACCAATATCACACATTTTGATTTCCGTAAATGTATAACTCTGAGACGAAATAAACCCTAACACACTGGAAATAACAATAAAGAGACACATAAACAGAAGCAAAACAGGAATCAAACAAACAAGCACTGATGCTATAACAGGAACGGTTGCTATTGCTGTAAAAACAGCAGACAAAGAATTAATGATTGCTTTCCCAATATTCTTCAAGGTACGAATAGGATGACGAACGCTTGATGCAATCCGATAGATACTTCTTCTTTCCTGCCATACTTTTCCTATAGATCTTGACGTTCCACGAAGAGCCTTGTTTGCATACCACATAGTTTTATTTGTGGTTGAGTCAGCGTCATTACCCCTTATCATTGCGTTTGTTAATTTACGAGACTGATTACGGATTGTCATCTGTGTTGATCTACTCAAAGAAAATCTTTTGCGTTTTAAATAATTGCTATAGGTTTGAACATGGGCCTGTCTTGACACTGTTCTGTCATATGCATTGGATTTGAACTTAGTCACAATAGCATCTTTTCTGTCCATAACCGAAGAACCTGCCATCTGATTTGGAACATAACGATTTTGAGCTAAATTATGTCTATAAAGAATAGCATCTTTCCGTGACTTTCCAGATATGATATCTGTATAGTTCATTTGAGCAGGTTTAACATTATGTAACTGTACATTTTCAAATGACTTAGACTTTTCTTTGATATGCTCCATGCGTTTGTCATTATAGACAATCTTTGATCCAATTTTTATAATCGGGCTTGCAACACCTCTAGTCATTCGCACTGCATTTTGTGCAATCATTGCGGAATTCCCTGCAAGGAACATTCCTGCATCTGATGTTAAATCGTGTTTTCCATACCCTCCAACATCATAGACATCAGGCGTATAGCGATTGATCTGTGTAGCAACTGTAGATATTGTTCCACGAGACACATCATGTGCTGCATACACAGAATTAGATAACAGGTGTTTACCAGAATCTAATGTTCTCCCTCCTACATCGACTGCTACAGCTGAAGAATAGGAAGTCGCTTTGATAGTTTCTCGTAATGCAATCTTTCCTGCATTGATAATTTGTTGTTTATTTACATTAACCAAAATGAACCTCCTTAAAACAAAAAGATGGCAGTACTGCCACCTTAGTTAAAAATTAATTGCATACCTAAATAAATGCCATCACTATCCTGAATTGGCGTACATGAACCAGTATATCCAGAAGACAGCAAATCACTCTGACAAGCACTTGGAGCACTTGACATATCATAGCCTTGAGAAAACAAATACTGTTTATTTGAAGGCTTAGGACGTGTAGGTTGAACTGGAACAGTCTGAGTTTGCTGTGGAGCCTGTTGAACAGATTGCTGTGGTACTTGATAACTCTGACTGTTTTGTGAAGATGAGTTCTGCGTTTGAGGATTCTGCGTTGGCTGACTTTCATTTTGAGAAGATTCAACATTTTTAGATTCCTCTGATTCATCTTTCTTCTCCTCATGAATTTCCTTCTTTTCTTTTTTAGCATTTATACATATAGGCACTGACTTCTTTGATATATTTCCACTTTTATCTTTCGCTTCAATAATCAGATGTACTGTATCCCCATAAGAATATTTTTCTTCCTTGATATACTTCTTGATTTTTATCTTACTGTCAGGAGTTTGATTGTCTGAAACCGAATAGTATGAATCTACTTTTAATTTCCGTACATCTTTTAACTCCATGTTTGGATTGATATCCTTATTGATTTTAATGACTGGCTCTTTAGTATCCACCACATGAATTTCTATCATCTGCTTGGGAATTGATCCATCTGTGTATTTACCTGTAATGGTCTGACTGCCAAGTTTAAACACATCAATTTCATCAAATGTAATTTCATAGCCATTCACTGAAATCGTATTTGAGCTGATCTTGTCGCTTTTCTCAACAGGATTTCCTGCAACCGTTTCAATCAGATCAACAACACGCACAGGATTTCCGTATTCAACCGTATCCTTTTTTAATGTTATTCCATGATTATCTCTGAATACAAAAAGAAAAAGAAAACAAAGTATCCCGAAAATTGATATTCCTATCACGAACATTTTGAAATAATGTTTGAAATCAGCATCTTCAAGAAAGTTCATAAGTCCCTTTCAGATTCCTTTTCTTTATGTTCTTTTGATGGGGTCTGGTATTCCTTCTGCAATTGCTTATTCAACGATTTATTTTGATAGACCTCTCCCTTTTCTATAACATAATTACAGATTTTATCTGCATCTTTAACAGCATCTTCCAGATATTTATAGTTATCCTTTATTGCGGTAGACCAGCTTTGGATATATGCGACATTGTTATTTTCGTTCATGCTTGTGTCTATACCTAACTCAGCACAAATATAAGCAGAAGCAATTTCCGCACGCAATTCTTCTTTTGCATACTCCTCGCTTCCAAATTCACCAGTTACCTCTCTTTCTAGACCTTTGGAAGTACTATGAGCAATTTCATGAGCCAAGGTAGATAATAATGCTTCTTTATTAAAGAAGTGATTATCTGGTGGTAAAACAATTCTATGCTTATCGATATCGTAATAACATCGCTCATTTATTTTAGATTGATAAAACTCAACGCCAGTCTCCTTCATAAAACCTTTTAAAAATTCAAATTTCTCATCATTAGAGTAGATATGTTGTTGAGGATCCCTTTCAATTTCCTTTACTAAGTCCTCACTAAACACGTATTTTACACTAGCGTAAGCCCATTTAAAATTACTTTCTGTCGCTTCGCCAGACCGTATCATTTCTGATTTCTTTGAAACTCCAACTAACTTTCTTTCTGAATAATCTGTTGCACCATCTTTGAAATAGTTAAACATCGGGTAAATAACAGGAATTCCTTTTCCTTTTGCATTTTCAAGATGATATCCTTTTTCTTTTATCTGATTAAATGTGTAGAAGCGATTTCCTTCATATTTTTCTTCCTGACTGTAAAAAGTAAGAAGAAAACGATTCAATCCGGAATACTTGCGATTACTGATGCCATTGCAGGCACCACTTCCAATCTTCCAATTTTTGCTCCACTCTTCCTTTTTGTCATCTAAGCAATGAATAAAACGTTCTGCAAGCTGCTGCTTCACGATTTCTGCTTTATCATTTTTCACAACCGTCACCTCCAACTCTAAACATTAGTACGCATTGTACTCGTAGTATTTTCTAAATCCAGCTTCATATGCTGTAATGCCTGTAAAGATTTATCAACATTTGCATCCTTTACTTTGGATGCGTTATTTAAATCTTGATATATACCATCTACATAACCATTATCTAAATCAGAATCTATAAAACGCTTAGCTTCTTTATCGTTATATAGTGCAACAAGTAATTTAGCACCAATTTCTGAACGACACCCTAATGTCATCCCTTCATTGATAAGAATCTTATAATTGTTGTTTTCTCTATAGATATATGGATATTTTCTTTCTGTATCCTTGTAGAAATCTTCTTTAGCATGAATCTCATAGTTTTTATCAGGAACCTTTTTGATGACATCAAGATTGTTCATCAATAATAAGACCACATCCTGTGTTCGGGAATCCTCATACGTTACTGTATTTTTGCTACAATCTACATCCGTATTTCCATTCTCCTGCTCTGAATGAGCATTAGAATCTTCAGAATTGTCATTTGAATATTCTGAAGATGAATCATTTGAAGAAACATGTTCGACATTTTGATTCTGTACTTCAGTATCATCATTTGATGAAGTGGCAGTACTGCCATCCTTATTCAAGGGCACTGGATTTGATAAACACTCTACATTCGCCGATTCCATATAATAACGATTTTCTTTTGTCACATGGAAATCACCGTAAACACGAATGACTGCACCACCAATTAATAGTTCCCCTTTGCACTTCCCTGTTGATGGATCAATCTCATCAAAGACACTTCGAAATTCATCTTCATTCCAAATACGACTAGAAAAATAATCTTTAAAATTAAATATCTGAGATTCCAAAGAAAGTGAGCTAATCGAAGACTCATCATCCCAACATAAAACTGTCATTTTTTTTAAACTAAACATATTGACCTCCTAGATGGCAGTACTGCCATCATTTTAATAATCCTCTGGATTAAATTGAAAACCTGTGGATCTTGATGAATCCGCTGAACCATTAGAAGATGAAACATCATATAATCTTTCACGATCCATAGTATGCTCATTTAACACTTTATGATTATTGATATCAGTCACCACTGAATCAAGTTCATTTGAATTCAGCCCATCATCCTTTTTTGGAGCATATGCAGGCATCATTACCTCACGCATTTTTGTTTCATTTTCATCCTTTTCACGCTGTTCTTTTTGTAATCGTAAAGATTCTTCCTGAAGTTTACGAATTCTTTTTTCCTCCATTTTTTTCTTGTCTTCTGGGTCAGTATTCCACATTTCATAACAAATCGTATTCTTAGGGAACTTATCTGTAAATGGAACAATGGTCTTACCGTAACGAATCAAGCCAGAACCTCTAGGAGCATTCTGAACATATCTGCATTGCTCATCAGATAAATTTAATAATCCTTTTAACTGAACTAAGTCTAATTTTTCCTGACGTAGCATAATAAAGAAATCTGAGTTTGCAAGCATTGTACTTGTCTTATCTGAACGTAAAAGGTCAGTAACATTTTGTGTGATACCAGTACATGCACCACCAAATTTACGCACCCATTTCCAGAACTCATACAAGAAGTTTTCAGAATATTCATTATCGAGCAAACGATAGATTTCATCTATATAGACCCAAGTATCTTTTCCTTGCTCATAATTTTTAAGCATCTGTTCTTTAATAGTTTCCAAGATGATTTTGTTCCCAAGCGACTTAATAGATTCTGACATATCATGAATATCAAACACCACCATTCGACTATTAATGTTCACATTTGATTCATGTGCAAATAAATCATAAGTACCTTCAACGTAAGTCCATAATCCTTCATACATTTGATGAGCAACATCCCCTTGATAATTCCCTAAATATTCATGGAATGTTTTTAAAGTAGGCATGTGAGCATTTCTTGGATCTGTTGTTAATTTTGCTTCGTAATCCAAAAACATGGAATGTACGATCTGGTCTACAATTGACTTTTGTTCTCCAGTTAAATATCCATTTACCCCAATCATTTCAGCCATCATAACAATAGCTATTTCTGCTTTACGTGACAAAAAATCTGTCCTCGATATATCCCCATCAAATGGATTAAAATGTAAACTTGAATTTGTATCCACCTGAAGAATCTGACATTCCTTTTTGTTTGAAAACTTATTTAATCCATCTACAAGTTTCTTATACTCGCCCTGTGGGTCAATGATAATAATGCTTGCATTTGGATCACCCAAAAACAATGGAGTAATCTCTTTTTTTGCAATAAATGATTTACCCATTCCAGTAGGAGCCATGATGAACGCATTACGGTTTGCCAGACCTTTACGATTACATAAAATCATATTTCCTGTAGTCTTGTTGATACCATAGAAAATCGGCTGATCTTCATGCAATAATTCCTGAGATGTAAACGGCATGATATATGCACAATTATTGGTCAACAAAGGGCGTGACAGTCCCTCTTTTGGCAAGCCCAAAGGCAAAGCACAATTAAAACCAATTTCCTGCTCATAATCCATTTTAATAAAATCACAAGTCAATCTTTTCCCTGTACGTTCCACAAGGTTGATGACATTGTTCATTTCATCCATTGACTTAGCATTAACCAATACTAAAAATTGACAATTAAAGATCCTTTGATCATTGTCTTCAACAAGTTTACGCCAAGTATTAACAGCTTCACTTTGAGAACGTAGATTTGGTGGAAGGGTTCCTGAAAAGTTAGCACGAGCTAGATTCTTTTCGTTTTCTGCCTGAATCTGCATATCTACCTTTTCGTATGTTCTGTTGATTAAGGCAATTGAATCCTCTTTAGACTGCAACTGCATATGAAATGTCATTACTATATTGCTTTCAATCTTTGACAGTTCATAAATCAAATCATCCTTTAACCAAGTAGGATAGTTTTGAATGACCATTGCACAGCAATATCTTTCACCCATCGTAAAGTAATCTTTTTTAAAATTAAATGAATATGGCGTAATATAATCTTTCGTTGAATTTCCAATATTTAGATCACTGTATTTAAAATCAAAATGACGAGATGGAAATGTAATAGAAGCTAAAGTTTCGAGTCTTTCCTGTCCAGACATCACTTCAGCTTCACACCCAAGATTGGAGAGCTGATCGCAGAAGTTTTCAGCAAGAAGATCTAATGTTTTTTTAGCCTCTTGATAGTTTCTTTCTTTGCAAGTGAAAGTAAAAATCTTGTCTGAAACAATAGAATTGTTCCCTAATTCCATGTTATCACGAACACGTTGGTTCAGTTCTGCACGGATTATGTCTAATCCATCTGCCCTATGTGGCATAATAATGTTTTTTTCAAATTCTTCTCTGTTCAATAAGCGATTATTGATAACTAGAGAAACATCTATATCATTTCCCAAAGACTGAAGAAAATCAGAATACATGCCAATAATCTGTTCCTTCATTTCGTTTGGGGCAATTTGATAGTTTATATCTGTAAATTTCACTGCACGAGAATAAAGATCATCATCCATACAGCAAATTCCATTCTCTAACATTTCTTTATAGCGAATTACATTCTGTGCGATACGAGCACGCTTGATTCTCTTTTTTGCATCTCTTTTACTTTCTGTATTCTCGGCAGAATTGTTTGTTGATTTGTTTGTCTTTTCTTGATTTCTTAGAAACATCTTTAAATCCTTTCTTTGTAAAATAATAGAGTTCATTTGAAAAAATCACTCTTTGTTTAACTGTAAAAAAACGATGTATGGCTGCCAACTTTTCCTGATAAGGTCTAGAGTTCTGCCATTTTGCCCATCCCATCGCAAATATTCCAAAACATAAAGCAATAGTTACATAAATACAAAGATCCTGTGGAAGATGTATAAGCATATATGAGATTAAATAAAAAGATAATCCCACTACCATTGCAATAAAAGACCAAAATAATTGTCTAACTGAAAGTCCTAAAAGAATTTTCTCTTCATAGGTCGTTATATCTTTAGGTACATAGGAAGATTCCATGATACCCTCCTTTCATTTATAAGAATAAGAAGATGGCAGTACTGCCACCTTCTTTCGTTAAGGCACACATCTTAACTTTCAAGAATATCTAGCGTTCTAAATCTGGATCAGATTTTTTTGGCTTATGTTCTACATTTTTGTTGATTTCTTTTGATAATTCTTTTTGGGTAGTCTTTTTCACATCTTTTTCGACTGTTACTACTTTTTTCTTTTCACGTATAAGCTTCGTATCAAAGATTTCCGCCATTTGTTTTCTGTTTAACTTAACAGGAACCGGCTTATCAAACTGATTCTTACCGTCAGGCGTGAAGATTGGATGTCCATCCGCATCTCTTAGACGCTGGCTTTCAAAATAGACTGTCCATGTAGATGTTTCACAATCCATATACATTACCTTTTTCTGGGCAATTTTTGTATCATGAACGGCATCTCTTGGAACCTGAATATAGGCTTTTCTAGAGTTAATATCAATTCCATTCACATCTTTTTCAAACTGGAATTCTCTGTGATTTGCAGAGGGCAGTAAAATACGATACATCAATAAAGGCTTACCATCTTTACCAGTTGCTCTGCTGTGTTCATAATCACGATACTCATTTGTTTTTGGATCTTTATACTTAGCTTTTAACATTTGTCTTGAAAAATATACATGTGGTGCTGCCATAACCTACCTCCCAATTTTTGTTCTAACTGCTATGAAGTTTCTCCGATGTGTGTGCAAGAAACTATATTAACGTGTATGACAAACCGTTAATACCAAAATTAATTAACCTGAAGCAATGATTTACTCCATCCTCCAGTCTGGAAGACTGCAATAAGCAATAAAATCGAGTATCCCATCATTGTGAACATTGCTCCAGTTGGATTACTCGAAACATTTTTCAACGCATCTCCAACCGATGCATTGACAATCTGTACATAAAAAATACAAACAATGCAGATAAAGACTCCTTGTAATGCCAAAGCCAATAATCTTTTAATAAAAGCAATACCAATATGTTTAAATTCATTGTTGCAGAATGTACAGAACGGTAATGGTGCAACAGCCGTAAAAACGTATATCTCAATAAAACGTATTTGGCACACAAGCTTGACAATAACAATGGAAGCATTGTTTATAACACCTACAAGTTGAGCAACAATATATCCACCAAGGATAGTTCCTGCTTCTTTTTCCTTATAATATGTGACCAGCTCCTGCGATATATCTTTTGTATTAAATTTAAGCAATTTAAAATACGAAGTATGTTGCATTCCTTTTATGACTTCACTTGAAATCTGGAAACACATTCCAATGATTACACTCATGTTTTTTGCAATTGTAATTGCAACAGCTACTTTCAAAAATGCCATTAAGATCCAATAGATTCCATCCAAACCTTTTGTATCCGTTCGGTTGAATATAGCAGCCAGCTCAAAGAAAAGAAACAAAGATATAACTACCGAAGCAACTCCTGTTCCAATTGAACTGGATAATCCTTCAGATGCCTTCCATAATGCCAAAGATGGAAACCCATCAATTTTGTCAGATGGTGCAGATTGTGCTAATGTCATGACATCATTCAGACTCACAAAATAATTTGCAAAAATGTCACCAATCGCATCTGCAAGACCTTTAAAAAAACTATCAAGCACTCTAATCATCCTCCTTTCGAGACAGCATCCATTGCATATCAGTTATGTATTTATTTAAAATGACCTTTTGACGGTCGATTGAATTTTCAATAATCGTGTTATTTTCTTTAAAAGATGCTTCCTGTCCTTTTAAAGATGCATCATCTACAAGTTTGTTTATAGAATACAGAGACAACTGTATTTCTTCTAAAACATCCAATAGATCTTTAGAAGCAATATATAGTTTTTCATTTAGAAAGAGTGCGTTCAACAAACTAGCGTTTAACGGCTCATAATGTTTATCTATCATAAGATTCAACTTTTCATTTTTAGCGTTTTCTATACATAAATCTAATTCATGTAACTTACTTTGATATTCCGTCATTTTATCCTCCAAAGAAGCAAAGATGGCAGTACTGCCATCTTTTATGTTCTAGCCAAAATTTACATTAATTGTAGTCAACCATGCAGCGGCTGCAATAATCAAAGCTCCACCAACAGCACGTAAAACACCTTGCTTGATGTCTTGCCCGTTATGGTCGTTCAATCCACCTGCCATGACAACAATACCCCAAACAGTCCAAACACCTCCAAAAGCAATTAAACCTTTTGAAATAATTTCAAAACCTTTTTCTAAATAATTCATTTTTTTACCTCATCTTTCTAAATATATAAAAAGATGGCAGTACTGCCATCTAATTACCAAAGTATTCAATGTTAAAAATTACTTATATCCGATTTTGGTAGAAAACCATCTACATCGTATCTTTCTTCATCCTGTATAGTTTCTTCAACAAATTCCAAATCATTCTGAGTCTGATATACAGCATCATTGCTTATCAGTAAATCAGTCTTTCCTGAGTATTCACCACGTCTGTATCCATCCATTTTACTTTCCGACTCCGTTTGATTTTTCTCAATATATTCATTTCGTGTTTTTTCACGTAATTTCTCTAATTGACGTACTTTTTCTAGGAAAACATCAATATCAAAGAAGTTCTGTTTAGCAATTTCTTTATCATGTGCATCACACGTTTCATCCACTCTTGGATGGTCCTTAACATCATATTTCCAGTCTTCATAGATATGCTGACCTTGAATATGAATCAAGCATTTACGATTATCTAGCATTGCAATATCACCAATAGAGTACACATCACTGGCAATCAACTGTTCACCAACTGTGTAGGATGAGCTGGTTCCTTTGCTAGTGGAATGTGTAACGTGAGTCACTGTTTCTTTTCCTGCCAGTTCAGAAATAACCTTTTGCGTTGTTGGACCTTTAGATCCTAAGAATAAAGTTATAGAGCAGTTTTCAAAAATTGCCTCCCAGTCATCGCCATACAACGACTTGGATTTAATCTGTGAAATACCTTGTACAATAACAGCCGTACTAATTTCACGTGAACGCATTGTACTGATTTTACGGTTAAAATCTGGCTGCTTCCCACAGTTGGCAAACTCATCATTAATAATTCTCACGTGTATTGGCAGTTTATGATCCGCACGAGCGTCTGCAATATAGTAAAGCTGCGTATACAACTGCTGAAGAATGATAGATGCCATGAAATTAAAAACATCATCTGAATCATTAATAACAATAAACAAAATAGATTTTCTTAATCTATTCTTTGGCAAATCCTCATACGAAGGCTTATCCGTTCTCCCTTTTGTAAATCTTTCGTAAACATCTCGATCAATATCAAGTGATAAATCTTTACATTCATTTTTCTTAGCAGAAGTAATCATTGGCTGTCCTAATCTTTCCAGATGTAGTTCATCTTTTTGGAGAATTCTTTTTAATTCAGGGGAAGCAAAGATAGACAATCGAACACCAATTGAAATTAAAATAGATTTTGCTGTCTTACCAGCTCCAAGCTTATAAATCTGATAATTCAAAATAGCCAGATCTCTATACGTGTAGGTAATAGCCCCATGCGTTTCAGCCGTATGTTCACTCTGCAATTGTTTAAACAGCCTATCCACATCCGATTCATATGTATCATTTCCATCTTCTTTAGCATCAGAATGCTGAAGAAGCATAAGAACCGTATTGAAGCTAAACAGGTTCTCATCCCCTCTGCATTCAGACATAATCAAATAAATCATGGACATAAGCCAAGTCATTTCGGCTTTAACAAAGAACTCATCCCCTCCAGATTTATTTTTATCTGACGTATTAGATATTAGATTCTGTACGAAACTTTGGACATCTTCAGGCTTTCTAAAATATTCAAATGGGTTGTATCCCATAGATTTATCCATCTTTACAAGATTCAGGTAGCCTACGTTATAACCGTTCTTTTCAAAAGCTTTACCACACTCTTCTGCAACAGAGCCTTTAGGATCAATTACAACGTAATTGCAATACATCTGAAGAATATTTGGCTTTACAAAATAACGTGTTTTCCCAGTTCCAGAACCACCGACAACAAAGATGTTGTCGTTGATTCCAGTATGCCAAGTATCCATATCTACTTTTACGTTCTTGCTTAGAATTATATTTGCATCCTCATCACGTTTTGCTTCAACTTTGTTCTCCAAGGCATCATTTTTCGATGCTTCTTCAAAAACATCACCTTTTCTTGAAGAGCCATACTCCCGCCCTTCCTTAGTATTCTTCTTGGAAGCATCACGGTAAATAACACCAATTATAATCATTCCATATAATGCAAAGCCTAAAAGGGATCCCTCTACAGTAGGTTTACAATATGGCAATATTTTATAACTGGAATTGATAGCTTTAAAAACATTATCGACAGTATCGCCACCCTGAGCTTGAAAGATGGTGAATGCATTGTATCCAGTCCACGAGCAAAGGATAACAACAATAAAAACAAAACCACCAGTAAAAATTTTAATCCAGAATTTATTCTTTTTAATGGTAACTTTCAGGCTCTGTCTGCTTTTCTTTTTTGGCATTTCAGATGAGTTCTTATCTTTATCACTCATTCTGCTTGCTCTCCTTTAAATTCATTGCATTAATGAATTCTTTGGCATCTTTTTCAATCTGATCGAAGGATTCACCTGAAGCAGTTGATCGTTCTAAAAGATAATTTGAATATTCATTAATTATTTCTAACATGTCACATTTCATAGAATTAATAACGTTGTTCATCCTTAAAATAGCTTGTCCTGCTTCTTCGATTACTTCTTCTGGCGTATATCTGCCATTCTTTTTATCCATAAAGCGAAACAGCGCTTCATTACATCGCTGAATTTCTAAATTATATTTATTGTCAATGGCTTTAAGTTGTTCTATAGACTTCATACTGTTCTATCCTCCCTGACTCTTGTCGGTTTTCTATTTTCTCTTGATGTTGTTTTCTGTTTAGAGATATTCATTTTCTTCAATCTCTTTTTTGCATATTTTAATGATTTATCATCCTGTGCAAAATGATTGATGTAATGATTCAACTGGTCTGTATTTAAACTGTTGATAAACTCCATGTCTGGAACATCTTTATTTTCTTCTACAGGAATATCATCCTTTACGTGAGCCATAGCTAGGACTCTATCTACCATCACATCAATTTCATCCAGTGAACGACAATCCAATAAATCTTTCACTACTGAAACACTTTCACTACGGCTGTTATCCTCAATCCGATCTAAAATTGACTGCAAAGAATAATCCAATCCATCAAACCCCTTTAGATTGGATGTACTCTTCCAACTATCCATATTGATAACTTTAAACTGCATGTTTTTCGTATTGTTCATGAAATCATCAACAGATGTATTAGCGTTGAACATACTGTCACGTATACTGAAACCTATCAGCTCCAAACATTCCTTTAGATCTTCGTATGACTTTACCTTTGGAACTAAAAAATCCAGACATCTCTTCATTGAAATATCTGGAGGAATTGTTTCCAATATTGGCTTTTCAGAAATCATTTCATCAGTTTGCTGTTCAAGATGAATATTTGCTTTTTTAAACACTCTGTCTTGCAGTTCACCAAGATTTTCAGCATCTGTATTTAAAATAGTATATACAATTTCTGCATTATCTGTTCTTTCATTATCTTTGATAAAGGACTCGATACTTTCTAAAGTATAAGGATTTCCATTCACGTCATCAATTGATGAAAAATCAATTTCCAAATCCGAATCAGGAAGTGAAATTGTAAATACATCTTGTTTTGTTTTATCTTCCCAAAAGTTTCTAAACTCTTCAACAGTCTGCATTCCTTTATTACTATTATCTTTATAGAAAGGCCTGAATAATTGTTCTGAATTGCGTACCTTAAGCTTTTCATTTACAGGAAGTTCAATGGTGGCAGTACTGCCATCTCCATTTGTCTTTTCATTCCATGAAATATACTTGTTAGGAATCTCTATAAACTGATTTCCATTTGTTTTCGGCATATGAAACCATATAACATCATAATTTGCTAAAGCAGGTATATCGTCATTTCGCTCAACCTTTAGGCTTTCATCCGCTGTGAACTTAAATACATTATTTAGTTCATATTTATCATGGATATTAAAGCCAAGTTGCTTCAAGACCTCTTTTAAATCATTATAGGACGCAACTTTTGGAAGAAAATAATATAATATTTTCCTTACAGCATCTCTTGGTTCGTCAAATACAACTTCAGGTGTCCCTTCATCCACAAACGGATTCACTGTTACCCTGTCTTTATAATCGTTCTTATTTGTTTGTTCCTGCACTTGGTTTTGCACATAACTAAATTCAGTCTCACGTTCCTGAGTATGTTCTTTGGTTTTATTAAAAATACGACTAACTATGTTCATTAACTTCGCATCTTTCAACCTGTTCATAAGTGATGGGCGATGTGACAACACCTCCAATTCTCTGGTAATGACCTCCCATTTAGCAAGGTCTATTGAACATATTGTCAGCATATATTCAGCATCATTGATAACTGGCATATCTGGGCTTTCTGGATTCATGACAATCTGATTATTTTCATCTCGTATAGTAAATGCAGTTACTATCTTCTTTTCAAAATCAGTTAATGAATTGCCATCTGTAACAGCTTTCTTAACAAGTTCTTCAAGATCATCAGGTCGCCTCATTAAGCAGTAGTCAATGTTCATGTTGTGTGTCATGGATTCAATAATTTCCTTATCACGGGCACTAACAGGAATTCTTTCAACGTCTGATTTTTTTACATCATACGCAACATGAGCAAAAGCGGATTCAGATTTAAATTTATGACCTTTGTTGCCCTTTAAATAATTTCTATAATGTGCTTCACCATATTTCACATTTGCATATTTCACAGAAGTTAAGAAACGTCTTAATGCTCTGGCAATATTTTCACCTGTATTGATAGCAATATGAAATACAGCAACACTTGCATTTTTTGAAGAAGACTCAGTGGACATTGTTCTTATCCTCCTTCTTTAACATTTCCTTAAAGCGTTTTATATCTACAATATGAAGAGCCATTAACAGCCCTGCAATAACAAAAAGACTGATTCCATTTGAAACTACCAAAGCAGTTAATAAATTCACCCAGTAGTAATGAATCAGTGGAGTCAAACGTACAAGTATACAAATTGCTAAAACTACAAGTATAGCAATTGATGCTTTTAGTTTTCCTGACTTCAGTTCAATCGTATAATAATCTTTTTTTACAGGCATAATCATTCACCAAAAGGATTAAACGTCTCATTTACATTGTTAAATTGAACATTAGCTTCTGTATCTGTGGTGGCAGTACTGCCATCAACAAAACTATCTTTTTTCTTTCGCTTCTTCTTTGTTCCTGTATTTAACTGTGCACTTAAGCTTTCCCATTCAGATACTTCTTTACCAAGCTTTTCAAACGAAGCCGTTAATTTCTTTTCGGCCGATAAAATTTTAGTCAAGTTAGAATCTACAAGTCCAAGTTCCTTTTGCAGTTCTTCCTTTCTTTTTGATAATGCGTCCTTTTCTTTATAAAGATTTTTCAAAATCTCATTCTGCATTCTATCAAAATCCATTTATATTTCCTCCTTGTAATAACACATAAAAAAAGTCCTGTCAGGGTACAGGACTAATAAGGTGAAATATACATAATTATAAATTTCACCTGAACTATCTGGACTTACATCATGTGAAAAAAGTCATAAGGGCATGATTGCCAGAACAGTTGGATAATTATTCAAATAAATATCTACTTATTAACTAAATCTTTTAAAGATTTAGATGATGTAAATTTCACATACTTAGAAGCAGGAATACGAATTCTTTCCATTGTCACAGGATTGATTCCCATGCGTTCTTTACGTTCATTGACTATAAACTTACCAAATCCTGCAATTTCTAAAGTATCACCTGCTGATAGTGTATCTATCATTTTTTCAAAAACACAAGAAACAATCTTATCCATATCTTTTTTTGAAATGGTATCAAATTGTTCACTTACTTCTTGAATTAAAGCTGTCTTGTTCATCTTTGCACACCTCCTTTTTTTATTAACATCTATAATGTAAAATATTTATCTAAAAAATACAAATTCTATGTAAATGCTCACTATACATTAAATTGACATAGCTGACCTTCACTACCATGTGAAAATGTACTGTACTGCAACTTTCAATGTTTTTGAGAAACCCTATTTCTTCCTTCACTACCATGTGAATATGTGCTGTACCGCAACCTTTGAAGAAGATTAGGAGCATTAATGACCCTTCGCTACCATGCAAAAATGTGCTGTACTGCAACAAATTCAATAAAAGGTAATAATGGAAGGTTCCTTCGCTACCATGCAAAAATGTGCTGTACTGCAACCGCTGAAATTGTTAGGCCTACCTGAGCACCTTTCACTACACATGGCATTACAGACTACTAAAGAATTTTAACCTCTTCACGAATGAAGAAAGCATGATCCTAATTCATTTGTACTTTCGGCATTCCTGCCAAGGTCCGTGAATCGACCTTATATATTAAATTTATCATTCAAACCAACTAATAGTTGTCTTATTAAAGCACCTCACTATTTAACAATCCTTCACTACCATATGAAAATGTATTATACTTACCCATTTGCATATAATACTCCTGTTCCCGAAGCATTCACAACCATACGAAAACGTACTGTACTGCAACTTAATTCTTTGATTTTAACCATAGCTTCCTCCTTCAACTACCATGTGAAATCACGCTGATGTACAACAAATAGTGTGAATAAGTACTACCTTCACTACGCATGGCATTACAGACTACTATAAAATGTTAACCTTGCCACGAATGACAAAGGTGTGGCTTTAGTTCATCTGTACTTTCGGCATTACTGCCAAGGTCCGTGAATCGACCTTATATAAGGGTTAAGGCAATCCGCCTTGATTTATATATTTAACTGAAATCGGCTAATGAGTGTAGCCATATCTTCTAAATTCTTTTTGCTGATGTTTTTTTCTTCAAGCACAGGATTTAATTTAGAATAACTAATCTCATTGATGGATACACCATGATATGAAAGTTTTCTTTCAATCACAGACTTCAACATGGATGGACTTGCAGTCTGAATCTTTTTACCTAAATTTCTTTGAAGAAATTTAAAGTCCATCTTATTACAGTTAAATACATCACCAGACGCAATGACTTCATTTGCAAGGATTTCCTGCAATAATTTCTTTTCCTCACATTCCTTTCGGAAAATCTCGTAAAGTTCAGCACGATATTTTTTATAAGCTTTTGAAAAATGCCATCCGTTGATTTCACTTTTTTCTTTGCTGGTTCCATCTTCATTGTAGTTATCTGGATTTGTTGCACGTCTGGATGTATCCATCTTCTGCAACAATTCAGTTTTCTTATCCTCATGATTTTTGATTTCTAAAGGATATGTTTTAACACCATCTTCTGTCGAAACCGTAAGACTTGTACTTGTAAAGTACAAACCAACATTACCTTTTCCAAGCTGCCTTTTCAATTCACCTGTCTGTTTATTAAATTTATCAGGCACATGTCCTTTCAACGTGAGCTGGATATAATACTTCCATTTTCCTTTGATCTTTTCACGTTTTACAGCACAGTAGCAGATTTCCGATTGCAACGCCTTCCATTCATACAACGTGCATTTGGCAAGATCAATTGAAAATTCAAGGCCTTGCCATTTGACCAATCCTGCATTCTTTTCATCATCTAAGATGAATCGAATTCCTGTTGTGTTCTGACTCCCACAAAGGCTTTTCAAAGAAACTTTTCTTTTATAATGCACACAAGGATTTACCTTATCTTCGTCACTTCTGTACTGGTCTTTGATAAGTTCTTCTTCCATCTTCTCAAAAGCTCTGAAACAACGTACTGCCAGATTATTACAAATCTGAGAATTCAGGTTTTTCTTATAATATCCTCGATATTTCTTCATATCCATTCCAAATCCGAACTCAGACCAATTAAACATCTTCTTGATGTTGTAAATAATGTCATATTGTTCTTTTCTTTGCTTTTTAAAATCCTGAATCATCTTTTTAGTATCTTTTGAAATATCAGACGCATTATTTAGAGACTTAATCTGGTATGTAAAATCCTTTATCAAGCTCTGGGCGTTCCGATAATCCTTGCGTTTTGTCATTTCAAAATATTTCTTTTTTTCAAAATTCAAAAATTTATTATACAATTGCTCACCCAATCTAAAACGTTTTTCTAAAATGTGTTCTTGATACAACTCTGTTTTCAGGGGCAATGTAAGTATATATCGCCCAGATGTATTTTCTGCATTGCTCATAATATAAATCCTCCTTTTGTATTGAAAAAGCAGACAATCCTAAGAATTATCTGCCTTTAAAATGGTTGCTGAAATTTTATCTTTGATTTTACAAATTTGAAATTTATAATTGTTAAAACTATTGATGATTTCAATTGGTGCATTGGGTAAAGGTTCATACATATCATCTAAATATATCCTGTTCTGCGGTTCTCTCCAAAAAGTATCGAGTTTCAATTTACTGTAATCAATCATAGATACTACAACATTCCTTTTTGAGCTATTTAAGAAAAATCACACAGTCATTGACTGGCTGACTGTCTTCATCAAGTCCTGCTATGATATCTGAAGATACCGATACCCTTGTGCTTTTTATTTTGCTATTTTTTATTGAAAAGTCTGATAATTTATATAAACCGTCCGGTAATACCACTGGAAGAACACACTCTCCTTTTTTTAATGTAAATGTATTTATCCAACGAACGCCATCATACATACTGATATAACCTTTTTTATCCGTTTTTAGATAATCTTTTTTATAGTTCTTTAGAGCCTTTTCATCATCCTGCAACATTTTAATTTTAAATGTTGCATTCTGGTCTGACACTTTGGCATTTTTATTTTTTAAAACGATTCTTGTAGCAGACTGTATAGATTGATTGCATTCAATCATCTTAACCGTACCTTTAGAATCAGATGAAATTTCCTTGCCATCCTTCATACGAATGTATGTATATGGAGTATCTTTATCTCTTGAAACTACAAGTTCAAAAGGATCTAAATTTATTTTGTCATCAATCTTTTTAATAATATAAGTTCCTCTTAAAAAATCATTCGATTGAAGCACTCCATTATCATCGGACTCCAAAATTTGATAATCAGCTTCTGAATCATTCTCTTTTGCAATTTCAATTGCTTTTTCTATATCTTCATTAGCCTCTTCATAATATTCTTTTTTTACACACTCGAATCTTGAATGCAAAGGTATTACATCACCATTATCATCGGTTTTAATAGATGTAATTTTAAAACGAGAATGCATTTCTGTCAGATTCACAGATAAATTAGAATCTGCATTTTTTGTTTTATACGTAAATGAATAGTCCTTCTTTTTGATATCTTCCATTTTTGTATTTTTTTGTTTTAAAACTGAGTTGTTTTCTTTGATAGAATCAATACCGTATTTAGAATGGATTGTAATTTTCAACTCAGTATCCGGTATGAAATGAAATAAATCATCCCCTCCTTCAACAGAATAAGATATACCATTATCTGTCACAACTTCAGCTGTTCCTAAACCGCCTGTAATCTCAAAATGTAGTGATTTTGAATTCTCATCCGCAAGAGTATTGAATACAGTTCCTGTCATTATTACAGACGCCGACACACACGTATACAAAATGTTTCTTATCATAGACATAAAGTTTCCCTCCTTATACACCATGTCAGTACATCAAGCATTCTTTGTACATCTTCCTTAACTTGATTTTTAGTAAAAGAATACCTATAATTTGTAGTACAAAGAGCATATATCATGTCGTCTGGCAATTGCGACCAGTGGGACGTGATATATGCTCTGTTTTTACATTTCCCAAGTATTTATAGATTATATTTATATTGCATATGAAACTAACATTTAGATTTAGCTCCATATGCAATAAAAGGAAGGAATGTCCCTTCCTTCTATTTAACTATGCCTCGTTATTTTTGCGAATCTTGCGAACAGTTGCAATGGAAGCACCTAATGCAATAATTACTATACCTAACATCATATACATCATGTCTTTGTTTTTAGCAGTACCAGTATTTACACTAGGTAGCAAGACATTCTGGTATACGATTGAATAACGATGATTATCATCTACGTGTACTTCCTTGTCATTTACAAACAATCCCTCATCTGTAAATTTAACTTTTACAACCTCATCCGATAACTTATATCCTTGAGGAGCACTTGATTCCTTGATATAAGTTGTACCATATCGAATCAAGAATTCAGCAGTACCAGTTTCCTGATCGCCTGCGATAGTTTCAAGTTTTGAACTTTCAGCACAGTTTTCCTGTGAATATGAAGTAAACTCAAACTTGTTTGACTTGATATTCTGTCCAGTTACACTATCTACTTTGTTTACCAAGATACGTGGTAAAGCTGTGTGCTTTGGGAATACAGTTACATCATACTGGAACAATTCGTCTTCATCATCCCATGTTGGAATTCCAACAATAAATGGAGTAATTGTTTCAAAATCAGACAAATCTTCAACATAAACTAGATACACACCAACTGGAAGGTCTTTGCAAGTTGCTTTTCCTTCTTCGTCTGTTGTCATTTCATAGTCAGGAGTCTCAACTTTTTTAGCCAGATCCTTAGCTACTTTGTCGATCTCATCTGCTGTTTTAATCTCATTCAAGTCCAAATCCTCGTCTGCAAAAGGCTTATATTTAATGATATATTCGCCTTTTACGATATCAGCAATCTGAACCACACCGAATTTAACATTTTCTTTGGAAAGATATTTATCATAAGCATCTGTCAATTCTACTGAGATTGAACCCAACCCATTATCAGGAACCTTTGTCAAATCTTCTTCAGGAAGAATTGTAATATCCCCTACATCTGGATTATCTGTAATATCTTTAGCCTGCACATTTAAGCATGGTACTAAAACTAGCATCAGGCTTAATGCTAAACCAATTTTTTTCAGAATCTTCATGATTTTAACTTTCTCTCCTTTCTCTTATTTAAAATAAATCTAACAATCAACATAAATACAATTAAAAATGGAAGTGCTGTAAATAGAAGTTCTCTCCAGCTCATCATTTCTGGTTCAATGGCATCTTTTTTCTTCTCGCTATACGGAACACGCTTACCAGTCAGAATCAATCTGTGTGTATTTATTCCATATGGAGTACATGTAATCAAAGTTGCAAGGTCCTTGCCTTCTTCTATCCCAAGTACATCAGGTGCTTCTTCTTTTTTTACAATTTCTATTTTATAGATTTGATAAGCTAGTGTTTTATTTCCTACACGAATGTAGAATAAATCATCTTTTTTCAACTCATCAAGTCTTGTAAATAATTTTGCGTTTGGAAGACCCCTATGACCCGTCAGAACAGTACGTGTATTTTCTCCACCGACTGGAAATGAAGAATTTTGTAAATGGCCAACACCATTCGATAGTACATCATCACTTGTTCCGTGATAAATTGGAAGGTCAACGCCTATCTTGGGAATCTCAATTGAACCCATGATACCTTTGCCAGTCAGATTTAAAATATTTTCATAGCTTTCATCCGATAAAACATCTGTATCGATATCTCCTACAGAAGCTCCCATTGTTTGGAAAAGCATATCATTATAATTGTGAGCCTTTTGAATCTGTTCATTGATTTTTGCTTTATCCGTATGTTTTACTTTGCTCTCATAGGTTGAAATCATATTATTCTGCTGCATGCTAGAATGAATACTCGATACCAGTGGAATCGAACATAAAGATATTCCGATTACAATCAGTAAACGTACTGTCCAACTGGTTTCCTTGATAGCTTTAATAATCGACTTCAATATCAGCACCTCCAAAAATGAAAAGGTGGCAGTACTGCCATCCTATTCATTTATTCAAAAATTAGTCTTTATTTGCTTTTTTTCTTTTTTTTATCTAACGCCAATGCACCAACTACAGTGATTGTACCTGCACCTAAGCAAATCATTGTTAAGTTAGAACCAGTGATTGGTAATTTAGTTCCTACATAGTTTACTACTGTGATATTAGCAGAACCATCTGTAACATCTGTTTTTAAATCTGTGTCACTTTCTTTATACTTTCCATCTAAGAACTCTTTAATATGAGCCGTTGCTTCTAATGTTTTCAAAGTCTTGTCAGTAGCACCTTCACCTGCATTGTAGTTATTACGTTCATCCGTGAATGTTGGTTTGATTGTGATAACGATAGGATCTTGCAACTCTCGATATCCAGCTGGAGAATCCGTTTCTTTTAAGTAATATGTTCCCTGATCCAAACCTAAGATAGTAAATACACCTTTTGCATCTGAAGCCATTTCTACTGCACTGCTAGGGCGTGCTCCTCCAGTGTGGTCAGTTCCGCCTAAAGAATCACGGTTCATAACAACATATCCGTTTGGAGATTCCTTAACATACACTTCGTTTGTACAGTTTTCATCACTGTATAGACGGAATTTAGCATTCTTCAATAATTTGTTGTGGTTGTTGACCTTTAAACCATTGATTTTATAAGTGAAGCAAACTACAGTATCCCAAGGAGTTGTTCCTGTAGAACCATTTCCATCACTGTCTGGGTTGTTGCTATATTCAAGGCGAACAGCATTTTCAAATCCTGCACGACCAGTACGAGTCGATGCATTGTCATTCAATGTTGCATTATAGTTTAAACGAACAGATTGGCCATAAGTATTTTCGTTGTTGTTGTTCATTCCTTCTGGGAATTGTTTATCAACGATAGCTTTTAAATCTGGAATCTCTGCATAGAATGTGTCTTCACCGCTATTTTCAACTACTTTAAACTCATTACTCTTTAATGTATATGATTTCTTGTCGCTTGAAATTGTGATAGAAACAGAGTCTTTATTGAAAGTCAATGCATTGTCCATCTTGTCATGGAAAATCATTTTATATGTTTGATATCCATTCATGTCTGGTACATATGTATCGTGGTAGTAAGGAACTGTCTGTCCAATTTCATAGTCTCCAATATCATTCCATCCTACATTGTTGTCATCTTCATTGATTTTCTTAATCAAAGTAGGATAATCGGATTTGATATTAACCTGAGCATTAGGATTTGCTGTATTTGTTAAAATCAATGAAGCTGCTGAATGTGTATCCTGTACAGCAGTAACTTCATCTGTTAAATAATAACCATATCCCAATCCACTGAACTTAACAGAACCATCGACTGCATTTACAGCTGTAACATTAACTGTATTTGGAGAAAGACCTTCCTTAACGAGTTCATTTCTTAAATCTTCAACGAAGTAACGATAGTTGCTGTAGCGACCTTCTAATTTCTGGTCTGCCTGAGCACCTTCCACTTTATTTGTGTTCAAAGTCTGAATATAGTCGATTACATCATATTCAGTTACAGATGAAGCAGATTTGTTGATTTTCTTACCAACAACCGTTTGTAAAGCTGTTTTGTAATCATTGTTCCATGTATAGTTGATTGATTCATTATCCACTGCATTTTCAGCGTCAAACAATTTATAGACTTGGAATTTTTTACCAACCAAAGATTGCCCTGCATTTGGTGTGATTGTAATCGAAGCATTACCTTTACCAAAATCAGCAACTCCGTTTGGAGTCGCATAAGTTTGCGTTGCTTCAGCAGCATAGATTGGAGTCACTAATTGGGCAACACAAGTTGCTACAGGACTTAAAGTCATAGACAATGCAGTTAATCCTGCAAAAACCACATTTTTAGTTTTCATTTTAATATCCCTCTTTCTTCATTATTTAGAAATCATTTTATCTTTTTTAGATTTATATAAAGCAAAAGCTATTACGGCAACACCTAATCCAATTAATAGAATTGTTCCATTAGAACCTGTTTCAGGCAATAACTGCGTTGTTTTGTTAGTAATATCTACCGCAACAACACGATCATTTTTAGTTCCTTCTAATCGAACGTTTCCAGTTGTCTTAGATGTATCGTATTTTGTTCCATCGACTGTAAATTCAAATGTGTTTGTCTGAGGTGTGGCTTTTACATACACAGAATGTACATATGCCTTTCCATTTTCATCTACTGGAATTCTGTAGCCTTGTGGAGCCTTTGTTTCCTTGAAGTAGTATGTCTTTTCTACATCTAGATTTTTGAAACTTAATAATCCTTTGTCATCCGAAGTCTGTGTATCTACAACTTTCTCGCATTTTTCATCACTGTACAAAGTAAATTCAGCACCTTTTAAGACTTTTCCGTGTTCATTTGTTTTTGTAATTTTCAAATTGAAAGGATTTACCTTATCGCCAAATGTAGCATAGCCGTCCCCTGAATCCTTTGTGCCTTGTGCAATCAGACTGTTCGTTTCACTTGTGAATGTGATCTTACCAGTGCCAGAAGCTACGTTGAATACAACTTCGTTTGGATTTAACTGATATCCATCAGGTGATTTGATTTCCTTGATTTTATGAGTACCAGAAGCCAAACCTGTGATCGTAATTTCACCGCTGTCATTTGTCGTTAATTCTTCTGTTGAACCATTTGGCAATGTGTGACGGAATACAGCACCTGCAACTGGTGTTGAAGTTCCTGCCTGTACCTTCTTGATGTCAAATTTAATGACTTTTTCGTTGACTGTTGGCATGTTGAAAGTTTCAACTCTTTCTGCATTTCCAGATGACGTAATCTTTCTGACAAACACTTCATTGTTGATGAAGTAACCAACTGGAGCCTTGGTTTCCTGAATCGTAATTGTACCAACTGGTAGAGTAGGAGCTGAAGAACCATTGTAATAGAAATCATCTCCACTAACTTTATATTTTGAATCTAAATAAGTAAATCCATTCTCATTTGTTTTTAAAACCCATGAACGAGATGGAGTCTGACCTGACTTTGCTGGATCTGAATCGTACAATCCTTTGTAGTATTTGACTGTGAATTCAGCACCTGCAAGACTTGCACTACCCTGTGGCTTGTTTTTATTCGTTTCCTTATCGACTTTGCCAAGAACTACTGAAACGGGGGCGGACTGAGGATAATCTTTGAATTCGCCGTTTGTTCCAATCCAAGAATTTTCATTTGCCTTGATTGATACCTTTACAACTGAATTATTCAACGCATAGCCTTTTGGATTCTTGGTTTCCTTAACATAGTAAGTACCTTCATCCAATTCAACTTCATTTGACCAGTCCTTGTTTTTTTCGGAATTATCGTACTTTCCGATAGTCAAAGTTTTCACTTTATTCTTGTTAGCTTTTGCATCCGCTTCTGATTTGTAAACACCATATTCAGCACCCTGTAATGAGTAACAAGGGTTGTTATCTGTGATATCTGTGTTAGCAGAAGTCTTTTTAATGCTTAATTTACCTTTAGACTGTACCTTGAAAGCAAGTTCAAAAACAGTTCCAACGGTTTGAGGTGTTGAACCAGAAAACTGATGTAGGTTTGTTTCAAATCCAAATACAACATGTCTGTATCCATTAATTGTACTTGCATCTAACACACGTAATGTACAAGTAGGATAACGTAAAGCATAACGGCTACCTTTATCAATATTTCCTACAGAAGTTTTAATATGGTGACAGAAAGCCTGAATTGCACCATTGAATGCAACTGGATCTGAAATATCAGTTAAATGATATCCTCCATTCACCCATTGTCCATAACTGTTTCCATTGATATCACGCATCGTAAAATCAATAGTTTGTCCATTCATAGTAATAGACTGAGGAACCGCTAGAGCAGACTCCGACATAGCACACTCTCCACCATCACCATCATTCCAGTCCACAGTATTGAAATATCCACCTGCTGTTGTTCTAGATTTGTTAAATAGTTCCAATGGACCGTCAATAGTCTGTACGTAGCTGTTATTACCAAATTTACCTACAACATCAATAGAGGAACCAACACTAAACACATCCTTTGTGCCTTCAGCCAAATAAGCCAGTACATTGATACTTCCAACTTTGGCTGTACCCAAACCAACGCCGGCTGCTCTTCCCTTTGACTTGGAGATCACGATTTCAAGTGATTTTAAATTAGCACCCAAATAAGATAATGCCATCTCTCCTGTTTCAGGGTCATACGCACCATATTCAGACTCCAAAGGAACATCTGAACCGTTCACATATACTTTTACATTTTTTGGAATAATGTTACTTGCGGTTTTTTCAGAAGCAAGCTGGAAACGTGCTGTCATGAAAGGACGCAAACTGATTGAATCTCCTACTACACTGTCAATAGAACCAGTCTTATCTACAACTGTAGTTTTGACTTTAACATCATTCTCAACATCCGCAGGGACTAAAAACTGTACCTGTAAATCCGAAAAATCTTCTTTAAGATTGTTATCTGATTTAGCTTCTTTAGCCACAGTTTTAAAAACATCTTTATCAATTTTTAAAATGTGAGTTTTCTTATCATAAGAAAAGCCTTCTGTTAGCTGTTGGCCATAATCATTTCCACGAGCCACATCGTAATCGTAAGGATAACTTTTCTGGGCTAAGCCATTCACAAAAGGTGTGTCCGCCTGAATATAGTAAGCATCTCCATCCGTATATACTGTGCTTGGCTCCATTGTCTGCGTATAGATTGTATTCTTTGGGTCTTTATCAATCAATGCAGAAGTGATTGTATCGTTTTCAGATACAGCACTTGGAATTGCATACAAGTATTTTGTATATACGGTTTTAGATGTATCTATATCCATCTTTGAAAGATCCACGTCAAATGTGCCATATTTATCTGCATCTTCAGATTCAGCTACTGCATCATTTGAAGTAGAAACAGATTCATTGGAACTTTTGTCCTGAGAAGAATCATCACTATCAGTTTTGCTTGAATTACTGTTTTCTTCTTTTTGTGTTTCATTTTGTTTGAATACTACATTAAAAGAAGCATCAGCCGTCTTTGTTGTGTATGCAAAGCTGAAAGATTTCTTACCACTACTAAATCCAGAGATTGTACTGTCATTTAAAGTAATGTCATCAATAACTGCATTCTCATTGGATTTAGAAACAATTTTAACCTCTGTCCCTTCGTTATAATCGGCATTATAACTTTCTCCATCAGACAGCGTTTTTGTGAAATCGCCTGATGAAAGTGTAACTGTACCATCCCCTACAACATTCACTGAAAAACCTGCCGTATTTACTGTTTGAGCAGTCGTTTCTTCTGCATAAGTAGGAAGCACCAGATTCAGTGAAGTTAACACAGTTACAAAAAAGGCGAGAAATGTATTCTTAATCTTTTTCATACTTTCATTCCTTCCTATTAAGGTAAATGACCTTAATTTAAATCGTTCCCCTTTATTTATTTCTATCCCTTAAAAATCTCTAACGTTAGAAATCTTGTTTTTTGAGCTTTTAATAACATCAATATTCTGAAAGGAAAAAAACATTGACATTCTTTCAACTCAATTTAAGGAAAATCGAATAAACTGTATTTGTTCATATTTCACCCCACCCTTTCTCATATATACTTTTTTTGGTGCAATAGCACGGGTATTCCCCGCTTTATTGCGTGTGAAACAAAAAAGGAACTCAACGTGAGTTCCTTTTTTTATATCAGTTTTTATTTAAGAGTTTCTTTTCTTTGATTGCGGACTGCTTTGAAATGCTGACCAATGAGTAATAAAACACACATAGAACAATTAATCCGACAAATAAAATCAATGCTAATCCAAATTCCATTTTCAATCTTCACCTTCTTTTTATGAAGCAATTCAAAAATATGCTGTATTACAACAATCTGTAACCAACAAAAAAAGACAGAATTTTCATTCTGCCTTTTAATCTATATTTAGTTAGCTCTCGTTTTACCACAACTACTGCACTTGTAGCCTGTTAATTCCTGTTTTGTAGTAGCAGGTGAATCGACTACATATCTTGTTTCATACACTGCATCGTGATGAACAACATTGTATCCCACAACTGTTTCACGCCATTCGGTATGATGTCCTCCACAATTTCCTCCGTTTAAATAGCTATTTTCCATATGTGCAGGAATATCTGTGCCTGTTAAATCTGCTCCACATTGATTGCAAATATCATGAGCCCTCATCTCCGTAATTGGAACCTGTTCATCATAAGCAGCCTGTACCAAGACCTGCTCGTTGTGTCCTTTTTCTGGAACATTTACAGTTTTATACTGTGCAACCCAGTCATGCTTATGTTCGGCTGGTTTTGAATTACTTGAGTTTGAACCACTGTTATTCGAAGGCTTTGATGAGCTTGAAGGTTTAGAAGAACTTGTGTTGTTCTTGTTTGAGCTAGTGTTTGTAGTCGAAGCGGTGTTATCCTTCTTTGATTCAGAAGTGTTTGACTTATTTGAAGAATCGGCTTTTGCGGTTTCTTCCTTCTTCTCCTCTTTCTTTTCTTCCTGTTTTACTTCAGACTCATCTTTTTTTTCTTCCTCTGTCTTAGCAGAATCTTCACTTGGTGTTAAAGTGGCAGTAGTGCCATCTTTTTTCGTTACATCTAGATTGACTTTATCATCCTTTAAAGAAACATCCACTTTCTTTGTATCTTCTGTATCTACATCTTTAAATACGAATGTTTTGTCCTGATCCTGTAATCCTACTTTTACATCCAACTTATCATTTTCTTTAACAGTGTAATACAAAGTACGTTGTTCTTTGTTTTTCACAGCGTCCCCATCTTCCAACAAGTTATCACTGAAAGATTCTTCTGAACTTGATTTTGTTTCAAATACTGTGATCTTTTTTCCAGTGTTGTTTGTCATCTTCAACGATTTTGAATCCTTGGTTTTTTGACCAATTGTCTTTACTTCCTTTTTCTTAGCAACTTCGGATGTCTTTGTGTCTTTTGTGTTTGAAGAATTAGAACATCCAGTCAACATGCCACCAGATAACACCATACTAAAAGCTAGTGCACCTGCCATAAAGATTTTTTTAGGTTTCATAGCAACACATCCTTTCTATTTCGTTGCTCCACAGATAGAACATTTATATCCATTACTTACTGTTTCATCCCATGCATCTTTAACAAGCACTTGTTCGTAATGACCAACTTCATCGTGATGAATTAGATTTTGTGCCCCTGGCGGTATTCTCACAATACCAGCGTGATAAGATTTACACTTTCCACTTCCCATTGCAGCGGATACCTGTACATGCATTTGAGCCTCTTCTAACGTGAACATCTCCTGATGGCAGTTGTCACAGATATAGCCATCAACATCTTTCCAATCAGGCAGTTCGTCATAAGCTGGCTGATCTACGACATATTTTGTTTCATAAACAGCGTCATGATGAATCGTTTGAGTCTGAGCAACCCAGTTATGTGTATGCTGTTGTGAATTCTGTGTCTGAACCTCTACCTTCTTGATTTCTGAATTTGAGGCTTCTTTAGTTTCAACGGCTTCAGCCGTATTTTTGCTTGTTTCTGTTTTTGGTGATTCTTTCTTATCCTTTGTAGATGTTTTAGCATCTTCCTTTGTAGACTTTTTAGAATCTGCTTTTTTTGCAGTTTCTGTTGTTTTGTCATTCTTTACATCTTCAGATGTAGACGATGCCGAACATCCTGAAAGAATCATGCTTAGAGCTAATGCTCCTGCCATTAAAATTTGATTTGATTTCATCTGATTACCCCTCTTGGAACTTATGAATGTTCCAATAATTTCATTCTTGAATATTTCCAGTCGAATAATTTATTAAAAAACTAAATCTGGATTTGTTTCTTTTGTAGCTCTGTAGGCTTCTAATTTTTCTTTTAGCTCTTCTTCTGTATACTTATGCGTGGCAGTACTGCCATCTTCAGTATTCTTCTGTTCCGCTTTAGAAACAACTTCAACATCTTCTACAAGAATCTCTGTTTTATAGATTTTTTTCTCCCTTTTCTTTGGAAAACAGTCTTCCTCATAATATTCCCAGAAAGTCTGTGCATAAGACTGCATGCGTCCTTTGATTTCGATACGATCACCTTTTTGAGCATACTTCGCCAAGTATTCCGCATTCTGCCCCATCGCAACGAAACCGATATAGTCCTTCAAATAATATCCGTCTTCCCCTTTATAGTTTCTAGATACTGAAACAGAACTACGGATATAAGATTTACCATTTTTATCTTTTTTCAATTCAAGGGGATATCCTAACACCCCTGAAATCGCTACTGTATTTAACATATTGACCTCCTAGATGGCAGTACTGCCACCATATAAACAAGAGGGGGTGGACTTACATGAAAACTTGGCTGTATTCAATGCCACATCCCATCTTTATAACAGACCTATAATGTCTGCAACAATTCATCTGTTAGTTTGAAAAATTCATTCAATTTCTCTCGTACATATTCATCATCCTTCAAAGATGAATACTTCGAGTTCACTCTTTCTTCCAAGTGGATCAGAATGTCCCGTGCATTCAAATTACTATTAAAACAGAGAGTTTCTGTTAAATCATCGCTCATCATAGGATATGATACATCCACAACAACAGCTCCATTTGATAATGGATGAATACCATTGATTTCAATCACATTCAAATCCAATGGAAGCTTTTTATATAATTCATCTAAAACCTTTTCAATCATTTCAACATCCCCACTTTTTAAAAAATATTTCAATCATCATATAGAACAGGCCTCCTACACCTATAGTTGCCAGTGCCTTATGAAAGAACTCACGATAATTTGTTTCACCCAATATGATTTCATATGCCGTTTTTCCACAATAGAAAAGCGCTAATTCGAATGAAATCAATAAACCACACCATAAAGTTAAAACAATAAGTCCATTTAACAAAATACCCCTCCTTCTCTACCCTCCATATTTGTACTGTATTCCACATATCCATACCTTCACTACCATGTGAAATCACTTTGATGTGCAACAATATCCCGTGCATTCAAGTTGCTGTTAAACCTTCACTACCATGTGAAAATGGCATTACAGACTACTGAAGAATTTTAACCTCTTCACGAATGAAGAAAATATGATCCAAATTCATCTGTACTTTCGGCATTCCTGCCAAGGTCCGTGAATCGACCTTTAAATAGCTGAATATAAAAGGCACTTCGTACCAATTTCGAAGTGCCTTGCTATTCATGTATTCCTTTACAGTTTACATTTTAGCACAGGCTGAAAAAGTACACAAGATATTTTTTCAGTTTTGCACACGCTTTCTATCTCAAGTTTATTATACAACCTTCTTAACACAAAGTTATAAATAATTGAATAAAATATGCTGTTGCATCCTTTATTTTAAAACATCATGGCTGATTCAGATATGTAATAACACATGCCTACCAACCATCCGATAATCGTCTGTGCAAACAATACGATCACTGTGATTACGATGTAGGCAACCAGTGTGAATGTATCTGAGAACATGTTGATTGTACCACTGTCCAACCCACATGCATGAAAACAGACGGTTGCAAAGAGTAACAGCATCCATACTCTAGAAACAAGTGTACTGATTCCTAATAAAAAGCTCAAGAACAATCCAATCATTTGAAATAAGAATGAAATCATTATTCTAAAAAACATTCCAATCAATTCTAATACTACCATCTTTTCACACCTCCTGTTATTTTCTTTTCAATCTAACTTTATATTTTTTGTTTGCTCAAACAATTATTTCCAATTGTTTTTTCTCACATCTCTTATATACCCAAATAACATAACGATTGCTACTGGGCATAACCAGATCATAATTCTATTAAGAGTTAAATAAGTCCAATCTTCAGTATGAATGGGAACACTATAAGGCATAACCATAAAATTAAGAACCGCCAATATCCAATATCCAATCAATGAGTAATAAGCTAAAAACTCGCAGTTTCTTATAAGTTTCTCATCTTCACTTTGTATACCTTTATTCACTCTAAAAAGTACTATAAATGAACTTACAAGAGCTACCAGAACACAAATCCAACTTCCATTCGCAAAAAAATCAGTAATATACCAATTCTCTAACATAAATTTCGTATGTTCTAACATTAGCATCACTCCTTCCTATGTGGCAGTACTGCCATCGCTTTAGTTTTCAAGTAAATCTTTCTTTTCCACTTCATATTCAAGCCCATGTTGATTTCCTAATTTATATGCTTCTACATTAGTTTCGTATCTACTTTTTGATTTTTTGAACGTGGTTTTCTTATTTGCCCATTCTTTAACAACAGCAGGTACTCCTACTACTGCAAGTTCATATTTAGGTTGCAGATTCATTTCAATTAAAGACTGTTCAAGTTGATGTTTTAAGCCATTCGCAAAACCCTTACAATAGTCTTTTTTAAAAATTCTGAAATCGACATCTCCTACATAACACTTTTGAACGTCTTTCAACATAGAATTCAAATAATAAACCATTCCCTCAGCAACTGGCACACACACATCTACATCCGATTGTAATCCAATGATATAGAATCTGGCATCATTCTTATTTATTTTCCCTGCATAACTTGTTTCACATTGAAAATATTTTGCTAATACATTTAATACCCAATGGACATATCCAATACCTGTATGTTCTAATTGCATCCTAACGACATCTTCAAGTGAACCCTTTTTATCAAATAAATCAATCTCTTCAATCTTATATTTGATGCGAAGTTTGTTTGCACGATATATGGCAAGCTGGATCTCTTGGTCACTTGCAGAAGTATCTTCAGCAAGTGCCATGAGTTTTTTTATTTTTCGAATTACATCATTCTTTTCAGACATTATTGCATTTCCTTCAATCTTTCATCCAGTTCAAATCTGTAATTGAATTCCTCAATATCCTGCAATCCAATGTAGTACAAACAATCAATGTCTTCATGGTTGAATATATAACAATGGTCTTTGTCCATATATCCTTCAGGCCAATTACATCCTGCATAATCATAGAGTTTTTTAGTCTTCTCATTCTCCTGAATGCGACCAATAATCATTAATTTCTTTTTTCCTTCTTTTAAAGTGACAACACTTCCAATTGGCAACAAGTCTTTCATCCTTTTATCCTCCTCATATCCAAATCTTAAATTGTGACTGAATCCATATGTTTTAGAACATCTGTCATCTGTTGGGCAATCCAATGCACGAAGAAGACTATCAGAAGTCTTCTTCCTACAATCAGACTAGCTAAGGCTAAATACTTCATCCACAAAGTTCTGGTAGTCCTCAGCAACACCAAACTTTGGAGTTTCAAGAAGAATCTTTCGATTCATGGATGCATCCGCAACCGGCTTTCCTTGATAGCGAATCACTGTATCAAACATATATTCACCAAATGTCTCGTGAAGGATGTCTGTCCATTTATTATCTACCCCATTGCGGTTCTTCATTGTAATCAGCAGCTTGAAATCATAGCGTAAAGATTCTACTTCCTGCATCCATTGTAGGATCGTATGCAAGGTAGAGTCGATTCCCTGTATTCCTCCTAAACTGATTTTTGTTGGAGCAATAATCAAATCCCCTTCTTTATAGCATGCAGTAATACTATTGAAAGATAGCGAATTTTCGAAAGGCTGGTTATCTAAAAGGATAAAATCATATTCATCTTCCACTTTCTGAATAGCACGTCTTAAGCGATTGTAAGGATTGATGGAGCCTTTTAATTTGATATCTGTTGTAGATAATGCAACCGAACTCGGAATCAGATCCAAGTTTTCAAAACGTGTTTTCTGAATCGCTTCATGAATATCCAGTTTCTGGTCTTCCAACACATCATGGATATCATACTTGTATGGAGTCTGTTTCAAATATTCATGCATTGCTTCATAGCATGCAAGGATTCTTGGCTGTCCTTCGCTGATGTACTTGTCAAACAGTTCCTTATATTGACTTGCTCCCTGTTCTGAAAGATTGTTATCCAACCCAAGGATAACGGATGTTGCATTCGATGAAGGATCCATATCAATCAGCAAGACCTTCTTTCCTTTCACAGATAATCCATATGCTAAATTTAAACTCGTTTCTGTTTTTGAAACGCCACCTTTGTTCATTAGAATTGAAATTACTTTTGCCATTTTAAATACCCCTCTTATTTCTATTATTCCCAGTATCCTTGGTCCGTGAAACCAAAGTCATGCAAAATCGTATATAAATCTTCCATCGCATCAACGTCCTTGTTTGGATAGAATGTTACAGAACAGTCTTTCTGATTGATTTTAACTTTACGACCTGTAGATGCTTTTAAATGTTCCTGAAGACTGTTCAATGTATCCTTGTCTGCTGACGACAGTTCAAGACCTTTTTTCTTTTCAGATTTTTCAGAAGTGGCAGTACTGCCATCTTCCTGTGGCTCCGTGTCGATTCCCTGCTCTGAAAATTCACCTGTCAGATATTCCTGAACCTGTCTTGGTGACATGCCAATCTTTCCGGCGATCCAGTCACGTTTCTTTCCTTGAGGTTTCTCACCCTGAGCATCCATTTCTTCCCAACACATGCATAATGCATCAACTTCTGCTTTACGCACATCCTTTGATTTGTTTCGAATTCCATTGTACATGATGATACGGATCAACTCTTCCGTTACATCTTTAGGCTTGGCCACTACTTTGACTTGGAACAATCCATCTCCGATACCTTTTTCATAATTCAGCTTGATAGCCTTGAAACGTCTTTCGCCTGCAAGAAGCGTATATTTTTTCCCATCTCCTACAGATTCATCCATATAGACAACACCATTTTCATCCTGTCCATATTTCTGAATCAATTCAGCCATGTCTTCTACCATTTGATCTTCATTATCACTGATACTTGCATAAAAGTTTTCACGATTTGGACGAATCTCATCCACACTTACTTTTCTAAAGGAATTTCCTCCACTCATTACATCAATTAAAGCCATTTTAAATACCCCTCAACTTTCTTTTAGTTCATTTGACTCATATTCACATCGTCTACGTCTACAGCAACATCCGTATTTTCTAAAACGATACCTGCATATTGAAATACAGTATCCATATTCAACTCATTTTTAAATGCATAATCCAATATGGTTGCCACCATTGCACCAAGCTGTGCTTCATCCACATCGGCTTCAATCATACAGTGCATTTCATTTTCATTAACAGAACTTTCAAACAATCCCATCAACAATCTCTGATTTTCATTCATATCCTGCAACCTCCTCATCTTCATTCTTACGGTTTGGATTTTCTAAGGCATCCAGATACAGGAACAAGAAACTTAAATCATCGGTTAAAAGACTCATCGTTTCTTCTTCGTCCTTGTCTGTACACTTCAGCTGAGCAGTGTACTTTGACAGAAAGACCACCTGTTTCTTGGTAAGCTTCCAGCTTACATGGACCTCATTCCATCCAAACAGTTTCTTCAGCTCTTCCGCCATGCTCTCAGCAAGCTTTTTATCCTCTTCGTTTTCTGTTTTGAACTGGGAAACATGTTTCAACAACAGACTTACCTGATATTTATCCAATTCCCAGTAAACACAATTTTCATTGTTTTCCATTAATATCCCTCTTTTCTATTTTTTAAATTACAATTTATTCAATTAACTCCAATTCCTTCATTTGTGTATAAATCGCTTTTATTAATTCATAATCTAAATGTTCGTATCCCAACTCATGTTGACTTGAAATTGCAACTCCTATGTCAGAAAAGTTTATCCACGCATATGGGTCATCCTTCTTGAAGTACGAAGGATTTGTGCATTCATTACTTTTTGTGAAGCCACGCTCTTTAAACAGCTGTTCTGCCGTCTCGCTTAAAAGCATTGGTGTACCTTTCACAAATTTCAAGAGCTTAATTTCATCTTTGTTCTGAACCAGTTTGCTGTGCATAGACTTTGCCTTTTTCTCTATGTAGTTGATGCAGTCCAAGATGTTTTTGTCATCACCTATCATAATTTCTAAGAATTCACAGCATTCACAGATCGTCATGGTATCTTCACTCATATTCTTCTTCATTTCTGCTGTACTGATTTTATTTAACCGCTTTTCCATCTTATCCATTGCTCCATTCTCTATATTTCTGTTTGTTCTTGATTTCATTTGGGCAATCCTATAAAACCCCCATTTAGTCAAATTCAACAAATCTTGTATCTTTCACTTTCCCGCATTTCAAACACACAAGATACTGAGTCTCACCTCTGAGAGAATGAAACATCTCATTCTTTACACACCAAGTAAATTCATGCTTACAGAATAATCTTTTAAAAAACCATTTAATTTTGTTTATCATCTGAACTCCTTCCAATTTATTTTTTCATCAGATACATCCTAATTCCATCATCTGCCTGTAGATGGCTTTCAGCATCTTTCCATCCGTCACCATTGCACGATTCATATTCTCTGTATAAACAAACGTTCCATTATAGAAATGCACCGTTAGGATGTCACATCCATTGCTGGATTCCTTTTCGTACTTTATGTTTTTGTCATCGTAGCAAACAGACTGATTTTTTCTGAAGCCAAGCTCTTTAAACAGCTGTTCTGCCTTCTCGCTTAAAAGCATTGGTGTACCTTTTACAAATTTCAAGAGCTTAATTTCATCTTTGTTCTGAACCAGTTTGCTGTGCATAGACTTTGCCTTTTTCTCTATGTAGTTGATGCAGTCCAAGATGTTTTTGTCATCACCTATCATAATTTCTAAGAATTCACAGCATTCACAGATCGTCATGGTATCTTCACTCATATTCTTCTTCATTTCTGCTGTACTGATTTTATTTAACTGCTTTTCCATCTTATCCATTGCTCCGTACCATTTTCTTTCTTTTCAGAAGTCTTTGATTAACCTGCTTCAAATGCTCAATATCCTTTTCAAGCAGGCGAATCCTTTCTAAAAGCTTCATATTCTCTTTTCGAAGGTTCTTCAATTCAGCATCATTACGTTCCATTTAAATCATTCCTTTTCTAAGCTTTTCATGTTTCCAGCGGTAACACGCCAATGCTTTTTTATAGGATGTATAACCATACCCCTTTGCACTGTCTACCACACGTCCTGTCATCGCATCCACGACCACATAACGTGTCTCTGATTCAGTTGATAATCTATAGCTTACTTCTACACGTACATCATTCATAATTTATCCTCCTGTCTATGAATGGCATCCATAAAATAAATGTTTAATTTCATACCTGAATGGAATGGCTCAGATCTAGAGCCATCCATGTTCAAGCAATACCTGATGAATTGCTTTGTGCAGATCCATGTCTACATACGGATCCATATTTTTCCACTCTCCAAGAGTTTCAAACCAATGAGAATGGGAAACTGTATAGTTCACATCTCCAATCCCATACGATTTGAAGAAAAATATTCTCCAATGTTCATTTTCAGTGTTGCATTGATACACCAATTCAACTTTATCGCAATGATTTTCCACTTTTTCAAATCCTAATTCATACATCATTTCATCAGCATTCATACTTGTTATCCTCCATTGCTATTGCCAAACTTGAAACTTTATCAAGTATCAGCTCATCGCCTTTACAATTTCTTCGTATCGAGAATTTTAGAAAAATACAAGGAGCAAGCGATAGCGAGACGCCGTAGGGCAGTCCTTGTATTTTGATAAAATACTCGATAGTACAAATAAAAACAAATAAGAAAAAATAAAAGAAAAATAAAAAGCGTCCGTATAAGCGGACGCAAAATCTGCCCGAGCATTCTGGATGCGAGGGCCAAAATCGCCTTGTCCTAAAAAAGATTCCTTCGTATCGAATGTCCAATCTTTTTCAGGATTCCAAATCTCGGACGTGATCCAACGCCCTTCGAATCATCCGTCTCCTGTAAAAAATAGACACCGTCATCCTGCCCAAGAACTACAAATGTCCTGTCCGCTGTAGATACCATCTCCACTGGGCTAAAATTTTGCAAGGCAGCGTTTTCTTCATCTCCAGATGGAACATAGCTGTTCATCACGGCGTATCCATCAGGCGTATTCTTCACTACAGCTTCATTCCTGCATTCAACATCTCTGTATAATATAAAACTTGGCCTTTGTGCAGCCTTGTTGACGGCGTACTGCTTGCCAATGCCAAAGCCAAGTCCAAAACTAACTACCAGTCCAATAAAAATCCACATTGCATTTCCTCCTGTGTCTGCTGTACATAAAAAGATGGCAGTACTGCCACCTTTCTTATTTGTATTTAGATACTACTTCTTCACCAATTGTTCTTCCGTAAATATTCAATTTCTTAGAATTCATATCCATTACTTTGTTATTTTTAATGATATTGACGCCGTTCAAACAGGGTAATAACACCGATAATATCCAGTCTTGTCTGGTCATTCCAGATTCTTTAACACGTTGGTTCAAAAGCTTTAATTCCTCATCTGTAACACGGAAAAAACTCTATTTGGTCTTGTTTTATTCATCGGATTTACCACTTTCCTGCTCATCATCTAGTACTTTGAAATAGTTAGGCCACACTCCACATTCACGAATCTCATATTTCATTAATAGATGGTTCCCTTCGGCATCTTTCTCAATGCCATATATTTTATTTGGATCCATATTAGGAAATAATGCATCAAAAGGCTTATTTACTTTACTGAAACAACTGAATGCCTCATAATAAGCTAAATCTTCGTTTTCAGGACTACCTTTTTTCAAGGCTAAAATACGACCTCCAACGCTGATTAAATCTCGGTTATTTCTAATTAACTTCATCCATCTGCCATGTGGATTGCATTCATTCGTTTCCATATGCCACTTATCTCGATACACCGCTAAAACTGCATGTCCTTCAAGATAAATAAACCCGTAACAATAATGCTCATCCTGTTGGACATAATCATCAAAATGATAATAAGGAGCTGGCACATAAATAAAATATGTTCTACCATCTGTACCTTTAAATCTGCCAACTGAAAAATATCTATACACTTCATCCATACTATTCATCCTTCTTTCTAGATCGTGGCAGTGCTGCCACCTTTATGATTTAACGTCTGGATCAATATAATCCAGAAGAACATGGAAATGACAGTATTCTTTTGGCTGGTCATTATGAATGATGATGAGAATCGGATAATAATGCCTGTTCTGCATATCACAAAGAATTTTCTGCATTTCCTGATGCATTTCCTTATTCCACTCAAAAATATCGTCATTGGGACAATCCACTCTGGCAAAAAACAGATGGTCTACATCATGATTCCATTGACCATAAAAGTTGTTTTTAATCAATCTGCGTGTTTTAAAATCAAACTGAAAGATTCCTGTATCATCAGGATTTCCCATTGTATAACATTCATTTTCAGGCGTATGAACATTCGTCCATTTCTGTGCACTGTCTGTACGAAACAGATTGTTCAAATGATTATTGAAATGGGAACCGTTTTTAAATTTATTGATCTTGATATCATCATCAAAATACATTACTCATCATCTCCATTCTGTAATAATTCGATATTTTATAATCAGACATCTTCTTTTTTCAGGATATCCGAAATCTTGCTGAAATCATCATATCTTCTGATGATTTTATCGTTCAGATCGAGCAGATAGTGCATACCGTCATCCATACTGAGCAGATACAAATCCTCTTCGTTTGATTTCACACCAGACAATCCCTGAATATGTTTATTCTCAATCACAACATCAATTCCCTTCGCAAATTTGATATGCATAATTTTCCTTTCTGTAGCCGTAAAACTAGGCTTTCTGCATAAGGATAAGAGTCCTTTGAAATGCTCCTGCATCCCCTTTTTTCAAGGTTGCAAGAACACTTGTGATTCGGTTGCCGTAGCTTCTTGCATCAATGATATTCTCTTCATATAAATAGATGGCAAGCTTCACTTTCTTTTTTGCTCTGTCCTTTGCATCTTTCTTCCGCTTTTTTAACACACGTCCAGTCTTTAAAAGATAATAGTTCCATCCAAGAAAACCGATTCCATTCTTTAGTGGATGGATACTCGTCTTATCGTTGAAGCATAGATTCAATGCATTCCTTAAAATAAAATCTATATCTCTGTATGCATCGATCAAAGTCTGTTTATCCTCTGCAATCAGTGCGAAATCATCCATGTATCTTGAAAACAAGGCACCGTAATCAAACATTACACCATACTTGTTCTGAATCAGTATATCCACTGGATGAAGATAATACAGTGCCAATAGTTGGCTTGTCTGATTGCCTAAAGGAAGACCGCCCTTGTCAAAGCTGTCAATAATGTAAAACAGAAAGTCCTTGACTTCTCCATCTGGAAGTATTGGATGGAGCATACGCTTCAATATATCATGGTCAATACTTTGAAAATAATGATGAATGTCTGCCTTTAAAACATATCCTGAATTTGAATCAGCATTCTCTCGATAATAATACTTCAAGTCCGCTTTCAGACAGTTGGCAGCGTAATCTGTGCCTTTATCCTTTCGGCATGCACAGTTTCTAGGTACATATATCTGTTCAAAGAAAGGGGTCAGAAACACATCACAGAAACAGTGCTGAATCACACGTATCTCAAAGGATGTCGCCCATACGACCCTCAGTTTTGGCTCTGTGACCACAAAGCTATGATACGTAATTTCTGGATATTCTCCTTTTTTAAATATCTTTTCGATTCTTCGGATATTCAGATACAGATGATTCAAAAACTCCTGTACATCCACTTTATGCCTGTGATTCGATGCAGAACTGCGAAATGCTTTAAGCAGATTTTCAAATGTAAATATTTCAGTTAAATGTTCAGGTACGTACATTCATTCACTCCAATTCAATAAATAAAAAATCACGCACGTGGTCAAGAGTAGCTGTAGTCTGCTCAAGATCCGTGCATGACTGATTTGCGTCAATTACGCAGGATACAGGATCCTTTATGTTATGCTCTGGTCTTTTCAACATATCGTCTTATTCTGACTGCTGGCACATCCTTTTCGGATGCTTACTAAAGCGGGACGCACGCCAATCCAAGTATTCGTTACATTGTTGTTGTTCATTGAACGATTGTTGTAATTCAAATTCATTGCGTTGCGAGGCGAGCTGGAGACTAGACCCATAAAAAAGCCAAGCGTACAACAAACACTCAAGAAACCCAAACCGAACCGGCGTTTCTATCCTGTATCCCGACCTAGAGATTCTTCTTTTCTAAGTTCTTCTTGTCTAAGTTCTTCACTCAGTTTTTTATTTGAATCTGACCAGCCCGCAAAATATTCCTCTACAGTTGCGAGCTTGCCACCTAAGTCCAATTCCTCTACAGGCGTTATACACTGCATCCGTCTGGCTCTTTCAAGTCTTCTCGTCATCCAGCGGATGTTGATTTCTGCCTGTTTTGTATATTTTAGACATGCCTGAATATCGGACTGCCGATATTCATTGGCCCAGAATATACTTTTCACTATATTTTCCGATGTCATCTGCAAGTCATGCACGATATTGTTGCGAAACTTCTTTGGTGCATGAGCACTTACTGTCACAAGTTTGTCATCAAACGACTCTGCATGTCTCAACAGATGTAACTCTTTCTTCTTTTCTGCCATAATTCAAAATCATCATGAGGGGATGTTTCCCCTCATACTCCCCTCTTCATTCGGACATTTGTTTCTCATAAGATGGCAGTACTGCCACCTCCAAATGTCGGTTTGCCTTCATTTCTTGAGGAAATGAAGGCGTGGTTTTGAGCCCCTGCCCACGATCCATCCTATTTGTAGTTTACAGAATCCACCACGCTCACAGAGACGGTCGATAAATCGACCGTGAAAGCGGGACGCACGCCAATCCAAGTATTCGCTACACTGCTGTCGTGCATCGAACGAGGGTCGTAACTCAAACCCATAGCGTAGCGAGGCGAGCTGGAGTTGCTGTCTCTGAACCACATATGGTTCACTGAGTTATTTGTGCCTTTCAAGAAATTATAAACCTTGTTGGCGTTGTTTAGATCCACTAGATTGGATACTTCCTCAACACTTGGAAGGAATACGTGTCTTGAAATTGTGTTATAAGTTGTGTTGTTATAGCCTTTTTCACTGTACTTCCAACAGTTCAAAGGATACGCCCCTTGTGCATCGTCTGGGATATTTGCCTTATACCAGATGACCCATTTCGGATTTTCTGTAGTACCCTCATTATAATACCAGTCGCCATTTGAACCACCATTTGGATCAAACCATCTCCATTTTGGATTTGACGAAGTATTATTATATGCAGCCTGCTTGATGTCCGTTGCCAGAATGGCTTTCTGTAGCTTCTCAGGAAGCTGTTTATACCATGTATTTTCTAGATAGTTATCAATATAGCTTCCTTCATAAGTGTTGGAATACTGGCCATCAGGACGCTTCTCATTCGGTGTTTCATATGTTCCAACTTTGTAGTTTCCATCAGAATCCACATTTGGCTGGTACTGCATATTTCCAAGACTTTCTCCATCTATCAGCATGTACGTATCATCATCTGTCTGAGCCATGACGATGAACTTCATTCCTTCGATTTCAAGTACAGTACCTGTTGCATATCCGTTCTGTGCTTTGAATGTCAATGTGTCATTATAAGTTCCTGAAGTCATAAAATTGGCTGGATTTGCAGTAAATTTCAGGTCTGCTGTCGTAGTGCCTGATGATGTAGTCTCAAGAACAATGGAATTGTTTACGATTTGGTTTCCGTCTTTTGTGATCTTATAAGCACCCATACGTCCTGAGCTGGATTTCATATTGAATCCATTTTCAGATTTAACACTGATTTTCAGACTGGCATTGGCTTCCTCATTGATTTTTGTAGCTGATACAGTCAAAGTATCCTGCTTATTCAAGTCAATTTCTGATGGGATCGTCCATGTGTAGCTGCCATTGCTTGTATAGCTGACTCCTAAAGATTTTGAATCATGACTGGCCTGTACAGTTGAATTTGTCTGTACGGATGCAGGTGCAACCGCATTTTCGTCTTGCTGTACTTCCTCGTTTTCTGCTTCAACAATATCAAGTATCTTGAATCGAACCTGCTGAGTGTCGATTACAGTCCCTTTATCATCTTTAACATTCACATCAAAACAGTAGACACCATTTGAATTTGCCGTAAAATCCAAAACATTCTTAGAAGAATCATTCTGTACCAAAAGCTTCTTATCAAACACATCCTTATAGAATTCACTCGAATCTTCCGTTAATTCTAATGTTTTACCAGAATCTGTATATTCCATGTGAAGCGTAGCTGATGTGTTGTCTGAAGAATACGTTGTCTCAGACTTTAATTCACCGCTTGTCTGTTGTTCGGTTGTTTCCGATGCAGAGGAATCCACAGTAGTCTGTGAAGAAGATACATTCTCATTTGAGGCAGGTTCACTTTCCTGGACTGTATTGTCGGTGGCGGCACTGCCATCTTCCTCCGTTTCCATTTCAGTATTCATTTTAATATTCGAGGTAAATTTTAAATCATTGACTGGCTTATATGTATCCGTCTCGTTGGCCATGACTGGCATAGATAAAATTCCTGCCATCATAGACATACTTAAGATACCTGATAAGATTCGAGTTCCAGTTTTTAAACATACGTGTTTCATGTCTTTATTTCTCCTTTCGATGTGGCTGTGTTCCATCCACATAATTCTTTAAATAGATAACAAGACCCATCTCAAACAATGCAAGTATACAAATCATGATCCACCGTCCTGTATCGACATCTACAGATGTATTCACGTTGGCTGTTTGGTTTGATGAAAGCGTTTGTGGAACAGAAGCTGATTCTAGTTTTCTGTAGACAGCTTTCAACGTCATGTTTGTATTTACGACATCATTGAAATTCCACATCTTACCTGTTTCTACATTCATCCATCCAACAAATTCATAACCATCCTTCAAATAATGAGCTGGTTCATTGATTCGGCCACATTCATCCAGTTCTACAACAGATGAAATGTCACCATCTATCAGTGTGATTTTTGCGGAAACTGCATAGGTTAAGGGTACAGTGGCCTCATCCGCATATACAGGCATGTTCAATCCCCATAGCATAGGTATGAGCATCATCCCCAGTAATACAAAATGTTTTTTCATGTTCTCTCCTCCATTCCATTTACTTAAGAAACTAAAAAATCATTGATCTAAACCAGAAATATCCGAAAGGTGGCAGTACTGCCATCTTGATTTCTGACTTGGATCAGCAATTTTATAAAAGAATCAAAAGAAGAACAGACCTGTCATAGAAGCCTGCTCCTCATATATTCAATTGTTCGTACTGCTTTGAATTACTGATTGATGATACTTGCTGTATAAGTCAAAGTACCATTGTAGTGACCTGCTACTTCAGCAGCCTTTGTAGTTGTATCCAAAGTGAATTTCATTGTAGTTTCACCAGTATTAGTTCCTGAGTTTACATTCAATACATCTCCGTTTACAGCGATGTCTTCAGCACCACCATTGTTAGCGTGGTATGCCAATACTTCAGTACCGCCGTTTGTGATTGTGAATGCACCTGCCTCACCAGATCCTGCAACCTTGATATTCAATTTCTTTCCTTCTGGAATGATATTTTCTGTAACTTGGACATTATTGCCTTCTTTAGCTACATGCTGATTAATACCTGCATTTTTACCGAAGTCGATTTCTGGGTGGATTGACCATTTATATGAGTCTTCAACCAAATATTTTACATCTGTAGTTGCACTAGTTGGTTCAGTTGTTCCAGTCACTTCTTGTGCAAACACGTTCATTGTTGGAGCTACCACTGTAGCTAAAGCTGTTGCACCAGCCAATAATAAATTTTTAAAGTTTTTCATAATCGTCTTACCTCCTAAATTAAAATTAAATTGCGATTATTTTTTTCTGCACTGTGTCTATGACCCACAGACAGAATAAGGATCTATATCATATAAACCCTTATGACTGGATGCACTGGAAAGGAGGAAGGAGTACACCCAATCATAAAAGCTCATATAACACAAAAGGATGGCAGAACTGCCATCCTTGAATAGATGTATATTTGATTATTTTACATTCAGTGTTAGATTCACAACACCCTGATTTGTCTTTGTCTTCTTGTCAGAGCGATAAGGCTGGATAATGATGTAGGCATCATAAGAGCCTTTTTTCAACGGTCTTGAGATTTCCATCTTCTGAATGTAGTTGTTCGGTGATACCAGTCCCGATTGATACAGAAGCTCATCGTTTTCTTTAAGATACAACGCAAACCTCATGTAGAAACAGTCAGACTTAGATTCAACACCAATCTTATGACTTTTACCGTCTTTTGTTTTGATCTTTATAGTTTGAACTTTGTCTGAATATCCAATCGCCTCGATCTGGTATTTTCCTTTCTTGGTCTTTGTGATTTCAAACAAGTCTTTGTCATACTTTCCGACAGACTTTACTTCAGAATCAATTCCATTCAGTTTCAAATAGTGATTCAATTCCACTTTATTTCCACTGTCTACAACAAGATCTTCCACTTCCTTGCCGTCTACAGACATTTTATCAACGTACCAGAAGTTCTCTTCTGGATTATGAAATTCAAATCCCTGTGTAATTTCTTTTGTATTGGCAGGAATATTGAATGCACCCCAACCTGGCAAAGTTACATTTTTACTGCGATCCACAGGCTTTTCCGGCTTAACATAACTGCTCTGTTCCGTATCTACATCCAGAGGTTTATCATCATCCTTTCTGTTGAAAAGAAAGAAACCGCCTAACGCAATAATCAGTACAAGTATCAGTATAATAATGTTCTTTCTTTTATCCTTTTTGTTCTCGTCCATAAATATCATCCTCCATATTTCAGATGGCAGTACTGCCATCTTGTCAAAGCTTTAAAAAAGCATCCAAGACTCCGTTGTTTTAAGACGGAGAGGGATGCATTTTTGAATATCTACATAAGCAGTACACTTATGTCAATTCCATTAATAAAATACCCAGCAATTCTATTCAGGCATATATTCTTCAAGCTGATTTAAACAGCATTTTAAAAAGTACCTAGACTCTTCCGTATTTCTCCATCTTTTCTGCATGGCAGCCAGATCACGGAGTGCTCTAATAGTATATGTTGAATCTTTTAAATCATCCCAGTAATCCTTGAAAAAATGATAAATCAGTCCAAACGGAATTTTTTCATCTCCATATTTGCCATTCAACACATCTATGAAATAACTTAATGTTTCCAACGCTCCTGAAAATTTTAACGATGATTCAATATCCAAATTATCTGATTTTAATTTTTTTAGAAGTTCTCTGATTGAATTCAAAGAATACAGCAAGTGCTCCATTGGTTCCTTATCTACCTCATGTTTACCTATATATTTTTGTTCGTTGATTGTGAATTCAATAAACGGCAGTACAGGCAGTCCTTTAGATTTCCAATTGATTCCATCCGAATTGTAATCAAAAACAGAGGAAAGAATATCGCCAGAAGAACCGCCTTGATATAAATTGAGTATCCAAAATCTAATTTGATCATTTTTAGATAGAAAACTATCGAAAAGCCTTTTCTCTAGTATCTCAGAGGACTTTTTTCTTGTACATACTGATTCGTCATGAATCAATGAGTTAATCAAATTTAAATTTTCAACACAACTGAAAAGAAGTGTTTTTTTTGAACTATAAAGTGACATATTTACCTCCTAGATGGCAGTACTGCCATCCTGCATAAAGGGAGAAATCACTCCCTTTTAATCATTCTGAAATTTGCTCTTTTACTTTGTTATATGCCATTTCCAACATTTCATTATCCATACTTTGAAGTTTTAAGCAAAAATCAACAGTATCTTCTGAGTTGTTGAAATCTATTTCAGGATGATTTTGTTTCACCTCAGTTTTATATCTATCAAGCAGATATTGACGTGCCTTTTCAGGCGTTAATTGTTCATCCTCAGAAGATTCATTTCTACCAAAGAATTTACAGAATATCACTACCACAAACATGGCTATACTAGCGTAAAGCATCAACATTATCGAAAATAAAAATGGATTATCGTACATCTTTTCACACCTCCTCGTTGTATAAAGATGGCAGTACTGCCATCTTTTTTAGTATTCAACAAGAGCAATTAAGCGGTCATAATAATATGTAAAGTATCTGCCTTTTAATGTTCTACAGGGTTCATCAACAGTTGGATCGTTGCAATCATATGGATAGATATTAAATTTTCCCTGTAAACAAGGTCCACGATGAGAATCCATCATATCCGACATGATTCTAGAGGCAACACCATAATCAGAAGTTCCTTTATTAAAAACTGCAACACGTGTAATCCCATCACCATATCCATTTGGAATAAGCACTTGAAATTCTTCATTCCCAACAAGAAGACTACCTACATCCGATGCTGTTTTAAAGCAACGATCTCCAAATAATTCACGAATCCTGTACCAATGATTTCTTCTATCTTTACCATATAGAGAAATGTAACTATAGATAACATTCAAGCAACATTCTTCATTCAAGACCCTTTTTTCAAATTCATCATAGTTACTACAGCTTTCATAAAGATTTGAATACTCGTCACAGTCAAGAATACACGACGCTAAATAATATATCCTACAATCTTTTGACATATTTTCCTTCAATACATCATTAATATTTTCTAATTTCATTTTCACCCTCCTGACAGCAATCAAATAGCTATCCTATTAAATCACCATTCATCTTCCGTTAAGAAATTTCATCAAAGCCTTAACATCCTTATCCGCTTCACTTTTCTTTTTCAGATACAGCATGTTAATTGTATCCATATCCATATTTGTGAAAAAGGCATCTTCTTCATCTAAGCCATATAACTCCTGTTCTTTTTTTGAGAAAGGCAGATTGCTTTGATTATGTCCGTCTTCATCAAGAACAAAAGAATAATCATCAGGAGTCCCGCCTCCACTCTGTAGATTCAAATATTGGATATTGCCGTTGGCATCCAGATACAATCTGTCATGTGCATCCGTTCCTACCATATGTATAACATCTGACGAAATGTCTTTAACATATAATGCCGGTAAACAAAAATATTCAAAGTTGATCAATATGTACCACCACCTTTATATAAATCTGTATATATATACATTTGATTAGTCTAAGAAAGATGAGCAGGCTCATGTTTTCTGCTCTGTCCAGACGATTCTGGCTTATGGATCATTGTCCCATGTCTAATAATTTGATGAATTAGATTTTGACATTCTCTTTAAAAATCTCAATCCATCACATGTTAAGATAGCCTTTCACAGCTAACGTTTGTAGCAACATGAAAAGGATACGTTGGAAAGCAGGAGTTTCACCTCCTACTGAGAGAATCACGTTACTACATCTTGAAATTAAAAGTTGAAGGTTTCAGGAGTTGCACCTGATATTACTTGTACCTTCATAAACACCTCATGAAGAAAACATAGAATTGAATATATAGAATATGTACCTATGAAAAGAGAAGAGCAGTCAACTGTTCTCTTCATGAGTAGAATCATTCAACTTAAATGGCTTAGTCTTTAAAAGGAGAAAAACCTCCTTTGTATTTTAAATGAAGTCAAATGATTCATATCAATGTACAAATGCAAACGTGTTTATCGTAGAAGGAACTTACTCCTTATCATTATGTAGCATTTGTATATTGGAAAGATGTGTTTGAGGATTGTAGGAATTGCACCTACAGAACTCGTATCCTCATGTAGTGGCAGGCTCATGTTTTCTGCCGTGGTCATTTTTGATATCTGTCTGTCTGTTTATTAAAACTATAGGCGAAAAAGTATTACTTTCTATATTATCTCTGTTTCCAAAGGGAGATTCATAGAACAGGTCCTAACAGATATCTGGATCGACTTCATGTTTAATGCTTATTCAATAGTTCCGGTGAGCAACTAATGAGAACACTAAACAACCACATGTCCATCTCGTTTGGGTCGTGCATCGCAGGCGGTCGAACTACTCAGCACGGTGTGAAATGCGATGACTATAAGGATAACATCACATTTATATTGGACTTACAGGCAAGCGGGAAAGCCACGTCATGCCATGCCAATTTGAAACTTTATCAAGTATCAGCTCATCGCCTTTACAATTTCTTCGTATCATGACTCGAAGATAAGAACAAGGGACAAGCGTCAGCGAGACGCCGTAGGGCAACCCTTGTTTGAATCAAGAGGCATGAAATTCAAATAACAAAAATAAAATCAATAAGAAAAATACAAATTTAGCGAACGTGTTCACTTCGTTCACGCTCAGATTTATACTGATTCTGATTATCAACTGTATTGATGCGTTCAGAATATAATCCAATCATTTTTTTAAGTTTCTCTTTTTTCTCAATCAGTGGATTCCTGTTTTCGGAGATAAATGTTTCAATTTCCTCATCAGAAATATCCATCACATTTTCAATTTTTTGTTCCGTCATCATTTCCACAGTATTGTCTACGTTTTCCAGAAGATGATTTACCTCATCAATTTGTTTCTGTAATTCATAACGTCTTGATTTTAATTTATCTATGTTCTCTCGATCGTGTTGAAGCAGATTTCTGTAGTTCATACGATCCATGACTTTCTGTACTTCTGTTGCTTTCCATCTAAAGTATGATTCCTGACGAACAGACTTGAACAAGGTTGTAGTTGGATCAAACTTCACATTTGCACTTTCATAAAGATTTCTTCGTGCCTGCATTACTTTGTCAAAATCTCCCTGCGAATCCAAAGCACTTTGTATATCCCGTGTGTTGATGATACGTCCATTGTTGTTAATCCGCTGCATAACATCTTCCAGTGTATAGCCCAATCCATCTTCATTGGGTTCCAGACGATTTGTACGAACTATATATTTGCTTTCTGGCATACGGATACGCAGTCCTTTACGTTTCCCTTTTGTCTTGTCTTCAAATAATCTTTTCAGCTCTTCGGCATCCTTTAATCCTTTGTATGCCATACTGGAATCAAACACACTAACATCTTTGTCAATCGGAATCGTAATTCGAGCTGTCTTGTCTTCTGTAAGCCATTCAAATTCTTCAGGCTCAACACGTACATATTGCGTATCATATGGAATACGCACCATGTAATTTCCGTCTTCCTCTTCGTGAATCAGTTTCACATTTACAGTGAACTGGAAAACATTGGCATCTGTTGATTTCATATCATCATAAATTTTAAAGCCCATGCATTCCATATAATTTTTGAAGTCGTTGTACGATGCAACCTTTGGAATGACAGTATCCATGATTTTTTTTATAACGTCACGATTGTTGTCAGAATGTTCCCCAAGCCATTCAAAATAAGTTTGACTTCTGTTTCGAGTTTCCTCTAAAACCGAGAAACCATGTTTAACACAGATGCGGTCTGAAATTTCACGAAAACGTTTCTGATCTCGTTTCCAATAAATCTTCCACGGCTTACCATCGTTCAAATAATAATTAACAGCAATATGTGCATGAATATTATTTGTATTTGTATGGACAGCAATAATATAATTTGCCTTACCATCCGAAATAGCATTTATCCATTCTTCAGCCAACATCATACAATCATCAGCAGAACCTTCACCAGAAGGCAAAGATAATTGAAAGTGATATCCAACAGATTCACTATGAGAATTGGTTTGACTTTTCTTCCATTTAAATGCTTCAGACATTGGCAATTCACTATTAGATGCAATCACATAATGACCGTTCTCTGTTTTAGATTCACCATTGCCAATATCTAAAATATAATTCACTAGATTAACAATGTTTCCTTTCATTGCCCAGCCTCTGGTCGTTGCCATAACCTATCACCTCCATTCAACAAAAAAAAGCACACTCTAACGAATGTGCTAAGATGGCAGTGCTGCCACCGTTAAATATGAATTTCTCTATTACCTACAGTTTTTAAGAAGTCAGGGTCCGTCTCCTTTAATGTTGTTTTTACACATTCAAGAAGATGTCGCTTCTTGATATATTGAAAATATAAAGATTTATCTTTGTCTCCAATAAAATTTCTAAAATCTTTCCAGAGAGCAAACAAATCATCTGAAGCTTTATCAAGTCTATCAAAATGTTCGTTCATCTCATTAAGAGTATAGCCTCCACTGCATTCCTTGTTTCTCTTGTTGATTTTATTAATAGCAGATCTAATCTGACGCATATTGCTTCCAATTTTATGAGTTAATCTTAAAAAATCATTATTCTCAGAAACACAGCATATCTCAGTATACATTGGATTCATACAACAATTAATAATGTATTGAGTTACACTGATGGATAATGTTTCAGATACATCACAAAGCATTTTATAAAATGAGTGTGACATTTTGATAAATACAAATTTATTTTTAACTTTGGGATTTAAATTATACTCATCAAAATAATCATTATAGAAAGGAATGACGGTGTTTTGTGAACTATAGGAAAACACATCCTCTAGATTACTAGGTTCATTAACCCATAAATTTATGCAGGACTCGATTCTGTCAATTTGTTCTAAAAAAAAATCGTCATGAAAAATTAAATCAAGACGATTTGTATCTAAAGTTTTTTTGTATAACGAGTTCAATTCAAAAGCTATCGAATTTTCCATATCAGCAATCTGAGTAAAAGTATTCATAAAATCAACTGGGAGTTCCCTACTACAAACAACATAAAACGAATCCGACAAACACCGTTCCCTTATGAAGTTAGATTTAGAGACTCCAAAAAAATCAGAGCAACTATTCAAGTAGTCAAATAAATTATCTGATACCCGAATTGAAATTCTTACATCCTTTTTTTCTGTTCTTTTTAAGTTATAGTTCTTCATATCAAGAAAAATACCAACACACAAAAAAGGCACAAGATATTTCCTGTGCCTTTATTTGCATTCCTTTACAGTTTACATTTTAGCACAGGTCAAAAAAGTACACAAGACATAAATTCAATATTTCTGCTCCAACTAGATAGCTTCTTCTGAAACAGAAAATAGAACTGCATAAAAACATTTAGATCAAAAACAATTTAAAAGCTACAAAGGGGTTTGGGGATGAAATCCTCAAAAAATAAAATGTGTGTACAACACATTTTTGACTTTGTATGCACAGGTATCGCAAGGACTTTGTATGCACAAAGTCCTTAGGGGATTCCAGTGTATGCACAAAGTCCTTGCTTGCTATTTTTAAAACCCCAAAAATGGCTAAAAATCACCGATTTTGAAGAAAATCGGTTTTTCGTTGATTTGGTGCCATTTTCAAAGTATAAAGTCAATAAATAAAATACAATAAAAAAATAAAATGATGATCTAAAAAATCATTTATTAAGTGCACAAAATTCAAATTAATGCACATATAAAAATTAAAAAGTGGTTTTTAAAATGAAAAATAAATTGAATTAAAACGTCATAAAAAATTTAAAAATGCATTTATAAATGACAAAAAAGCTGATTAAATGTGTCACGAACTAATTAAAAAGGTGCACATAAAATTTATATTTCTGATTTATAAATGCATAAATCGTCAGAAAAAAATTTCTAAATAAATTTAATTTTGCAAATTAAAAAGCAACTTTCGTTGCTTTTTAACGACTTAAATAATGAAATGAATTGCGTCTTTTTGTATAATAAGTGAAATAATTATTACTACATGAATTCCCTTTTACATCTACAAAATCACCAATGTAGTATATTTCACCATCACTATTTAAGAAACATAATTTAGATTTGCATAACAGTTTAAGCATTCTGCAAATGTCTTTGTCTTTATAAAATTCATGATTTAATTCATAGAACTTATCCAAAACATGAATACCAAAACATTGTGTATCATTGATTAATTTACTTTTTGGAGTGTAATCTCTGATGATACCGTTATGACAAAATGCTACATCTTTGCATTTTAAATATGTACTTCTCATCACTCGAATATCATTACAAATTGGATAAGGATGACAATTCCCTTCATCAATTAAGCCACTTGTTGAGATTCTAAAATGAAATACAACTGCACGCTTTTTTAATCCAATTTGTTCATCAAGTTCATTTAGTCTTGCATAAAATGATTCAAATGTCATGAATCCTTTTTCAATATAAACCTCATTTTCATAATTATACATAAACCCACATCCATCAGGATTCGCAAGGAAACATTGTATTAATGTTTCCTTGCTTGGCATTTTTTGATTCATTTCTTTTGTTACAATTACACACATAATTCATTCTCCATATCTATTTATTCATCATTTAAGATGTCATTTGCTAAATCTAATTCGTTAAATCGGAAGATATTTGAAAGGCTTTCTGAGTTCGTTTTTTCTAAGAATAACGGTTTTTTCCAATCACTTTCTTCATCTGTAATCTTTCTTTTTTTGCAGTAGTCAATTGCATATTTTTTAAAATTATCATCCAATCCATTAAAAATTAAATCTTCTAAAGTAATTACATGACTTGACTTTCTGCTATTTTCAACAATATTTTTAAGAAGATTTAAACTAATAAAGAATTCAATTGTTTTTTCATTGCAAAGATTCAAACTATAATAACGGTCTGTAATATCATTTGATGCTTCACCGATTCTTTCTTTATCAATAAATTTATGTCCATTTAAATCAATTAAATCTGTTCTTGAACTGCACCAATGTCTATAAGAATCTAAAGTTCTTCTTGAAAATTTAAACAATTCATTTTGATATCTTTCCATGATATAGTTTATATTTGTAATTACAGAATCCTGATTCAAAGAGCGATTATTATTATCAAAACCACATAAAGCTTCTCTTCCAATATGTACGTGTAATCCACAAAGGTCACCCGTATGAGAATCAAAACCTGATTCAACACATAGATTTAACAACTCTTTAAATGTATCTAAATGATTCATAAACCACTTCCAAGTCATTGGTTGTGAAATAATTTCTACACCATTTCCAATAGAGCTATCACGTTCACAAACAAATAATTTTCCAAATTTAGATTTGATTTTGTTTGATAACATTGTTGGTGTTACGCAATTTGAACCGTCAATTACGCTATTTGAATCGTCATTTAATGTAACTTCAAGTTCAAAACCAAATGTAAAACTACGTTTTAAATCCTCATTTTCATCCTTACGAACTGCCCAATCTCTGAATCCATGATAATTAAGAATAGTCATTTTTTTTCTCCTTTAGGACTTATTTATCGCCTTTACAATTTCTTCGTATTGTACTTTTAGAGAAACACAACTGGCAAGTGAAACGAGACGCCGTAGGGCAACGGTTGTGTGGATCTGAAAGTACGATATCCAAATAAAGAAAATAAAAACAATAAAGGCAATAAAACTTGCTGCCTTCAGGGCAAAAAAAGGATGGCAGTACTGCCATCTTGGATTAAGAATTCAATTATAAAATAATCTGTATCACACTATATTTTAATTGTTTAAAGTATTCATCACCTGTATTTATATTACCAATAATACGAATAACTCGGCTTTTACTAATCCATTTTGAATCATTCAATAATGCAATTGAATCATTTTTTAAACAGGATGTTGACTCCTTTGGAAGTCTAAATTGTGTATATAATAAATCATTGTGTTTTTCACTTATAATAGGTACTACGAATAATTTTTGTTTGACAATTGAAATAACAACGCCTAAATGTTGGTATCCAATTTCATATTGATATGCATCTCCAAAATCACAATAGCAGATATCACCAACACTAATTTTTGTTTTTATTTGTTTTAAAGAACATTTGCGAAACATATAATTATAAAGTGATACTAAATATGAATCACGTTCATCACGGTGCATTGCATCAATAAATGAATCCTGTTTTTCTAAAATCCATTTTTTATTTATGTTATAAACAATCATTTTTGACATAACCAAATCCCTCTAAGAACAATATACATAAGATTGAAAAGTTAAAATAATCTGGTATAAAGTCTCTAAATCTAGCATGGAATTCAATTCATTATCTCCATTTTTTAAAATAAATCCATGCTTGTCTTCATCAATAATTAAATTGATTTTACCGTTAGATTCATCCTTTATACATTCACAAATAGATTCACATTCACCTAATTGCATTTCATTGAATCTGTTTTTCATAATGTAACCTCCTTGGCATATCGCCTTTACAATTTCTTCGTATCGTACTTTTAGAGGAATACAACTGGCAAACAAAGTGAGACGCCGTAGGGCAACAGTTGTATGGATCAAAAAGTACGATATCTAAATAAAGAAAATAAAAACAATAAAGGCAATAAAATTTGCAGTCTTTGCAGTATAGAAAAGAATGGCTATTTTGCCATTCCTTCGTTAAGAATCAATCATTTTATACCATGTAATCATCAATTTTAAATTCATGTTTATGATATAAGTCAATTATCTCATCAATAATTCTTGAATCTTCAAACTGGATGCCTTTAAACAAGTTATAAAGACATCCGTTCACTTTCACTTGAACACCTGTTCTTTCTAAATTTGCATTTCTTAGTTCAAAAACATTGAATAAACAGAATGAATAACCTACTTTGACCGCTACCATTTTCATACTCTCCTACATTTGTTTTTAACAAATTCGCTTGTGCCACGAACATGTGATTCCTTAACCATTTTATAAAAATCATCCAATAAATCAGAAGCTTTCCATTTTAGCGTTTGTTCGACAGATTCTACATAAGATGCAACATTTGTCTTTTTGATTTGACTTGGTGAACGCATATATTCTTCATCAGACACATCATTTCTCACTAACCACTTTTCTACATTGTAAATAAAATCATCTTTTTTCATAAGTTTTAATCTCCTTAAGGGCTTACCCATCGCCTTTACAATTTCTTCGTATCGTACTTTTAGAGAAACACAACTGGCAAGTGTTAACGAGACGCCGTAGGGCAACAGTTGTGTGAATCAAAAAGTACGATATCCAAATAAAGAAAATAAAAACAATAAAGACAATAGAATCCGCTGCCATTTGCGTAAAAAAAAGGATGGCAGTACTGCCATCATAAATTTATAATGGGTACTTTACATCAATCCAATCATACATAAAATCTTCATAAAGTTTATTCGCCTGTAGCTTTGATAAAACATTTTCGATAATTCCACCATCAGGCAAAGTCAACGAACAATTTAAAGCATCATAAGCCAAAGGTGTTTTTACACGTAAATCATCCAATAAATTCTGACGCAAATCATATCTCTCTTTTTCATCCTTGCAACCGTCATCAAATTCATAACCATTATTAATCCTGCCATACCCAAGCATCAAATCATAATATTCTTCACCGTCATCTTCGCCCCAGTTTGCATCAAGAAGATAAAAATCTTGACAAATCAAATCAAAAATTTCAGATTTATCCTTTTCATTTAACTCATAATGAAATCTCTCCATAGATTCATTCTGAACTTCCGATAAATAGGTATAGTAGTTTCCGCTAAATGTTTTATTAAATGAATTTTGTAGAATTTCATCCGCCAAGCACTTTAACACATCCTCCTTATCTAAAATGCGGTACTCTTTAATGCAATAACCATAAGCATCAGATAGTTTATCTGCCATATTCTCATCTTCATCATCTAAATATAAAACTGATGGTAAACAATCCAATTCACACAAATTATCAATGTCCCATTTAATCATAATAAAGTTCATTCCAGTATCCTCCACGGCTTTATCGCCTTTACAATTTCTTCGTATCGTACTTTTAGAGAAATACAACTGGCAAGTGTTAACGAGACGCCGTAGGGCAACAGTTGTACGGATCTAAAAGTACGATATCCAAATAAAGAAAATAAAAACAATAAAGACAATAGAACCCGCAGCCATCAGGGCGAAAAAAAGATGGCAGTACTGCCATCTTTAAATCACTCTATTTCAAACGAATCTATAATATCCTCTGCTGGATACACAACAAATACTATTCCATGTTTATAATATTTATCAACAAATGTGCCTCTTCTTTTATAGATTCTTTCTGTTAATTTATTGCGTATATTTACTGTGATTGGAAGATTTTCCTTCCCTTTCTTTCTAGCATAAGAACATAAATCATCTAAATCTTTGAATATCATATATACTGAGTCCTTTCATTATTTTGTGAGTAAATTAAATAAATTATGGTTCACAATCGTCCAGTCACGAGGAATTAAAGAATCATTTTTTTGCATAAATGCCAGTCTTTTTAAATGGCATTTCAAATTATTTCCTGAGCAAAAGAATCCATTATTGCATCCAAGTTTTTTCGCAATGTAATAAATCACATTGCGTTCTTCATCATAATAATAATCCCAATTTGAATTACCTCTTGCCAATAATTCCATATAAATTCTCCATTCTAGTTATAATATTTTTTAACACACAACTCATATACATTTAAAAACTGTTCGCAAACATCACTGTCAAATCGTGTAAACGATTCTGCAAAGCCATCTCTAACAACATACTTAACTGCACCAAAATCCATGAAACTCATTTTATCTTGTGCAATTTTCATAAAGCGTTGTCTGTAGATTTCATCTGCATTCAAGTCATTTAAAATAGATTGTAGGTCTTCCGAATCATACATTTTTTTAATAATTTTCATAGGTTTAATCTCCTTTAGGACTTATTTACTGCCTTTACAATTTCTTCGTATCGTACTTTTAGAGGAATACAACTGGCAAACAAAGTGAGACGCCGTAGGGCAACAGTTGTATGGATCAAAAAGTACGATATCTAAATAAAGAAAATAAAAACAATAAAGGCAATAAAATTTGCAGTCTTTGCAGTATAGAAAAGAATGGCTATTTTGCCATTCCTTCGTTAAGAATCAATCATTTTATACCATGTAATCATCAATTTTAAATTCATGTTTATGATATAAGTCAATTATCTCATCAATAATTCTTGAATCTTCAAACTGGATGCCTTTAAACAAGTTATAAAGACATCCGTTCACTTTCACTTGAACACCTGTTCTTTCTAAATTTGCATTTCTTAGTTCAAAAACATTGAATAAACAGAATGAATAACCTACTTTGACCGCTACCATTTTCATACTCTCCTACATTTGTTTTTAACAAATTCGCTTGTGCCACGAACATGTGATTCCTTAACCATTTTATAAAAATCATCCAATAAATCAGAAGCTTTCCATTTTAGCGTTTGTTCGACAGATTCTACATAAGATGCAACATTTGTCTTTTTGATTTGACTTGGTGAACGCATATATTCTTCATCAGACACATCATTTCTCACTAACCACTTTTCTACATTGTAAATAAAATCATCTTTTTTCATAAGTTTTAATCTCCTTAAGGGCTTACCCATCGCCTTTACAATTTCTTCGTATCGTACTTTTAGAGAAACACAACTGGCAAGTGTTAACGAGACGCCGTAGGGCAACAGTTGTGTGAATCAAAAAGTACGATATCCAAATAAAGAAAATAAAAACAATAAAGACAATAGAATCCGCTGCCATTTGCGTAAAAAAAAGGATGGCAGTACTGCCATCATAAATTTATAATGGGTACTTTACATCAATCCAATCATACATAAAATCTTCATAAAGTTTATTCGCCTGTAGCTTTGATAAAACATTTTCGATAATTCCACCATCAGGCAAAGTCAACGAACAATTTAAAGCATCATAAGCCAAAGGTGTTTTTACACGTAAATCATCCAATAAATTCTGACGCAAATCATATCTCTCTTTTTCATCCTTGCAACCGTCATCAAATTCATAACCATTATTAATCCTGCCATACCCAAGCATCAAATCATAATATTCTTCACCGTCATCTTCGCCCCAGTTTGCATCAAGAAGATAAAAATCTTGACAAATCAAATCAAAAATTTCAGATTTATCCTTTTCATTTAACTCATAATGAAATCTCTCCATAGATTCATTCTGAACTTCCGATAAATAGGTATAGTAGTTTCCGCTAAATGTTTTATTAAATGAATTTTGTAGAATTTCATCCGCCAAGCACTTTAACACATCCTCCTTATCTAAAATGCGGTACTCTTTAATGCAATAACCATAAGCATCAGATAGTTTATCTGCCATATTCTCATCTTCATCATCTAAATATAAAACTGATGGTAAACAATCCAATTCACACAAATTATCAATGTCCCATTTAATCATAATAAAGTTCATTCCAGTATCCTCCACGGCTTTATCGCCTTTACAATTTCTTCGTATCGTACTTTTAGAGAAATACAACTGGCAAGTGTTAACGAGACGCCGTAGGGCAACAGTTGTACGGATCTAAAAGTACGATATCCAAATAAAGAAAATAAAAACAATAAAGACAATAGAACCCGCAGCCATTTGCGTAAAATAAAAAGATGGCAGTTCTGCCATCTTAATTATTATCCAAATGATTGTCTTTAATGCATTGCTTAACTTCCTCGACTGAGATTTCTGCAAATGATGCAATCTCTTCTAAAGACTGATTTTGTTTTAAGCCATAAGATATAATTTTAATTCTCCATTTTTCTTTCTCTTCCTCTTTGCCTTGAGACAAGCCTTGCTCTTTACCTTTTAGAAAAATGCTATTATATTTTAATTCCATTTTGCCATTTTGCTTCGACCTCCTTCTGTATTTTTTATGAGATTCATTTTGTTTCTAAATGAAGTATACCATATTTTGTCTGGTTCTGATTCATTCAAATCATTAAACAAATATTTTAAATCATTCATTTTATCATCTAACTCATATCCAAATTTGTAATTTAAGTTTACAAACAAAATATGTCGCCCGTCTTCTAACACTTTGTCATTCTCAATTTCCTTCATGATAAAATGATATATTGGTTTCTCATTTTCTTTAAAAACAGGTCCCTGTAGCAAGAAGATTACATAGTTTTCTTTCAAATGATTATAGTCGCTTCCTTTATTCAAAGACTTAGTATCCAAAGCACTTGAATAATATCTTGCCCGTTTTATTTCATTATTTTGGATTCTATTTTGAATTTCTATATCATATAAATTCCCTTTTTTATCTTGAGCCAAAATATCAAAAGTACTCTCTTTATTAAGACTCACAGCTGTTTTCTGTGCTTCACAAGATAAAGCTACTAAATCATCACGATTTAACAATACTTGTATCAGTGTTGTTGCAAGTTCCGTATCTCCGTCAAATGCATAACTCATAAAAGAGTCCGTACAGAATGTACATTTATCTAAATAATCTTGAAAATCACTCATTACTCTTATCCTCCAATCTATTGTCACCTAATCAATCATAACAATGTGACAAAAATGCTTTTTGAGCTTGATTATATAATCTCTTCAATCGAGCGTTTTTCTCAAATTCATCCACATCAATACCACACACCTCTAAAATCTTCATATCGCTATGAGTAATATCATATTCATGATTACCCATTTCATACTCAAACATTTCGAGTACATAATTATCATCTTTCATTGCTTCTTTTTCTTCTCTATCAAATCTTTTCAGCATCTCACTCAAAGCTGTACTATCTGATTTTCTATAAAATCCACCACCATCAAAACTGTAAACCTTATTTGTTTGGTTAGGTTTTAAACCTAACGTTTTCATTCCTTCATCAAATTGTTTTTGATTAAATGCAAAGAACATAGGAAATTCATTAAACTCCTTTTGATGCTTCCATTTCAATTCCAAATACGACATAAAATTAACCTCCTTGGCATATCGCCTCTACAATTTCTTCGTATCGTACTTTTAGAGGAACACAACTGGCAAGTGTTAACGAGACGCCGTAGGGCAACAGTTGTGTGAATCTGAAAGTACGATATCCAAATAAAGAAAATAAAATCAATAAAGGCAATAGAATCCGCAGCCATTTGCGTAAAAAAAGATGGCAGTACTGCCACCTAATAAATTAATTAAATATAATATCATATCTTTTCAAAAGCCAATCGGGTAAAATCTCATCCTTGTTCATAGAATTATAACGTTCCATCTCTTCATCAGTAAAATAGTTACCTGTTGCAATCAGCTTTTCTATACGTAAACTTACGTCTGTCCATGAAAATGTTTTTGATTCCGCATCTTTGAATAGTGATGATGAATCTTTAGATGAAACACATACAGTCAAACCTTTTGAATCATGGTCAATGTAGCCTTTGTCTTGTTTTTTATTTTTAAAATCACATGTTTGTCCACCAATACCATATTCATTTTTAAGAAAAATTGCTTTGTCTTTTGCATTGACATTCATAGCTGTATACAGATGATAGATACGATATTTTCCATTCACAAAACCTGAGCCAATTCTTAGAATATTGTTGATACTTCTGTCAGACCATGGACTAAAATCATTTGTATCTTCTTCATGGAAAACATCATCACTTACATCAAACAAATTGACTTCCGTATAATGTTCATAGTACATATATTTGTAACCTCCCTATATTTAGCAAAGCGTATTGGATGGCAGTACTGCCATCTTGAATAGTTAACAGTCTATATAAAATATATTATTGTCTCCTGACTCTGTTATTTTGGATTTGATACATGATTTCACATAATTAATATCCTTTTTACTAAGTCCAAACCAATCGCCATAATTATCAAACTTAATAAACAGAATATTTCCTTTTAAAACATCTTTAATTTGACCGCCATTCATTAAATATAATGTGTTATCAAAATTAAGAGATTCCCTGTTTTTATTGGTAAGGACTAAAATATTTTTTCTCATAAGCTTCCTTATAGTGTAAACAGATTGCACCGTTCCTTCTACAATCTGTTCGCATTCATCTAAACTAATATGTGATTTATTCAAATCCACTGTATTATAAATACCATTTGGTTTTAAAATTAATGCATTCATAATCAACCATCCTCTTTACATCATACTGCGAAGTTTCCATTCACCAACTGCTAAAAGCATAAAGATGATTATGATTGATAAGAAAAATGCTAATACAAAATCCTTTAAATACTCTCTATTCAAACGAGTAACAAATAATTTTTGAATTGCCATTAAAATTAATACCACATTTTGAGCAATCGTATTTGAAATTAAATAATCAATCATCATTAGATTTGCATTCTGCTTTTTTTGACGTTTCATGTTTTATCCCCCTTGGCACATCGCCTTTACAATTTCTTCGTATCGTACTTTTAGAGGAATACAACTGGCAAGTGAAACGAGACGCCGTAGGGCAACAGTTGTACGGATCTAAAAGTACGATATCTAAATAAAGAAAATAAAAACAATAAAATCAATGTAAGTGAGAGCAAAAAGAAAGGATTAGAATCTATCTAATCCTAAGACAAATCATCAATAATAAACTTCAATTTATACATACAGTCATCTAAAAATGCTCTTGTGTCTGAATCCAAGATATTAGAATCATCTAAAGAAAGATTTAATGCTTTGTTTATAGCATTTTTTGCTCTCATTAATGCTTTGCGTGTTTCGGCTTTATTATCAACAGTGATAGCAGAAGAACTTTGTGTTACTGTCACTGTTGAAGATTGTTGAGTCATGCTCTGTTTTTTTATGTCTGATAAAATATCTTGGATAACTCTTTCGCCATAGCCAGTTTTTTTAGCAATCCATTCTCGTTTTTTCCCTTGTGGTTGTTGATTGATTGATACAAGATAATTCCAATAGTTATTTGCATAATAAATTTCACGAATTTTAGTCTCTTTATCTTTGACACGTTGTTGATTGTCAGTAACTATCAACATCTGCTCCATTTGATGTACATTTGGTTTTTCAATCAAGCTTGCTTTTAGTACTGGTTCGTATAAACCACGCTCTGCTAAATAACTAATTGCAAGATATCTTCTGTGCCCACCTACCAAAGTGTACTTTTTTCCATCATCAATAGATAAATCCTCATATAATGTTGCGTTTTCCAATTGACCAAATGATTCAATACTATCTGCTAGTTCCTTGATGTTTTGCTCCTCGTAAATATTATTAGGGTTTACACGAATATCAGATAAATTAATGTTACAAATTTCCATAATATAATCTCCTTAAGGACTTACCCATCGCCTTTACAATTTCTTTGTATCGTACTTTTAGAGAAACACAACTGGCAAGCAAAGCGAGACGCCGTAGGGCAACGGTTGTGTGAATCTGAAAGTACGATATCTAAATACAGAAAATAAAAGCAATAGAAATGGCACGTGATGTATAAAAAAGATGGTGAGATTACACCATCTAAAAATTAACCTTGTCTTACAACACCCCCAAACTTTGGCTCAAAAGAAATAGAACCAAACTCTGAGCAAATTTCATCTGTTCTATTCCATACATACGCCAATGCAAATCCATGCGATAAATCATATCTATCTGAATCCCATTCATCTTTGCAGTCGCTCACATAAAAGAAACTGTAACAATCTCCAAACGTAAAATGGCTTAACTGTACATGATATACCATTGAATTAAATGTATTTTCAAATGAAGATATTTTATCCATTAAATATGTATATTGATTTGCATCATACAGTACCGCAGGAAAAAATTCATCCAGATATTCCGATAACATCAATTTCCCTTTTTTAAATGGTTTAATAACCATTCTATTGTCCACACCCATCATTTTTAATCTTTGAATAGCCTCTTGTTTTTTTTCGTCATAACTAATTCTCGCCATATTTATCTCCTTAAGGACTTACCCATTGCCTTTACAATTTCTTCGTATCGTACTTTTTGAGTAATACAACTGGCAAGTGTAACGAGACGCCGTAGGGCAACAGTTGTATGGATCTAAAAAGTACGATATCCAAATAAAGAAAATAAAAGCAATAAGGACAATAGATACAATATAGTCTGTAGTGAAGCGGAAAGATGGCAGTACTGCCATCCTTAAATCAAGAATGAACGATTATTGTTTCATCGTACTCTTCCAAACAGCCAGACAGCAATAATCTTCGATTTGAATGTAGACCATAATCCAGATCGCACGTTGATAAAGTAACCATAGGTGAATCTGTATCTACTTCATCATTACAGTAAAGTGATACGTTTTTTAGTTTATCTATGGTTTCCTGTCTTTCCTCTCCAAAGTCTTTTGCATAAAACACAGACTCATTGTTTGATTTTGAATAACAGAAAACATTACATTTATAGTTTTGCTCTGGTGTTAGTAGATAGAAGACAGGATGGCTGTAAAAAAATGATTTTGATGAAAAGTTCTTTAGTAAAGTAAACATTCCTCCACCCTGAACAGAATGTCCATAAATAATATTGTTATCATCTGAGAAGTCGCTATTCGTATTGCAGTCTAGAAATGCTGATCCCATATAGTTGTATCCCTTATAGATCGTATGATCTAAATAATAGGAATTATTTGTCCCTTGCACTACTGGATATGATATAGCACAGTCTGGAACATATATCCAACCAACTATATCCGGATTGATAGCTTTTAATGAACCCCAGTCAGGAGATAAAATCTGTTCCCCATTCTCATTCTTTTTCTCAACACATTCTTTTTTTAACTTATCTGTCTGTAATTCAACCTCATTATCTTCATTGTATATCTGCCAAGCCTGATAGGCACAGAACCCACCAACGCATATACAAATAATCAGTATGATTCCATAAATCCACTTTTTCATATTTTATTTCCCCTTTCACTCTATAATAAAAAAGACATCCAAGACTCCGTTGTTTTAAGACGGAGAGGGATGCCAGTTTGAATATATACATAAGCAGTATACTTATGTCAATTCCAAAATATTATGTCAACATGATTATCATTTATTTATATTCAGATAATCATGAGGTGTAATACTTAAAATTTTCGATTTTTCAAAGTCTTTTGTATTCCTTGTTAAAATATATTTAGCTTTTTGTCTTTCCGCAATTGCAGAAACAACAGCATCTTCAAAATCTGAAATGTCACTGGAAAGAGCTTTTTCAATATCTGCTCCCCTTGTATCTGATATCTTTATTAAATCTAAAAGATTTCTTATACATTCTTTTGCCTGTTCACTTCCAATATATTTTCTTGCAATATAGAATATGTCTGTGATTGCCGAAGCTGATACAATAATAGTATGATTATCAATACACTTATTTAGTGCATTATATGAATCTTCAAAAAACGGCTCTCTTTTACATAGAATATCTATAATCACATTTGTATCAACTAATATCTTCATTGCTTAGAAATCCTTTCGTTTTTTATATTTTCAATCTCTTTGTCAGTTAATGAAGGCAATATACCAACTAAATTATTTAATGATCTTTTCTTTGCCTGCTTTGGTGAAATAATACGTGCAATCTCTATTCCTTTATTTGTAATAATAATTTCTTCTTTGTTTGCCATAGTTAAATAATCACTAAGATGTGTTCTTAATTCTGTAGTATTGACTTTCATAAGTAAATCCACCTCCTGTACATTAATTATAATATAAATGTACGTATGAAGCAACAGTAATGCACATTCGTTCAATTTGCTTTTTTAAGGCAAATTGCCTTAATCTAAAAAGTGATTATGAGTATTCCACGCACTCAGAGCCACCATAGAACATTTAGCAATCAACATTTTAATTAATCATTTTAAAGAAAAAGTACATACAAAAGACCCACCAGATAATAAAAATAATTCCTGAAATTCTAAAACAATTCCTCTCAGACCTGTCATTTTTAAAAGGGAAAAACCAATATAAAATCTCCGTAACAATCTCAATCATTGTTAGTATTGCCAAAACTGTTTTTCTTGCATCCATTACTCTAAACCTCAGAAACTACTTTCTCACCATCATATTTTGGATTTATTTGAATACAACTTTGCCATTGTTTATCCATTGTGTCACTCCTTACCATAAAAACATTTGTTTATCCCTATCCAGATTTATATATTTCATTTAATTTGTGACAGGTTTTATAAATTTTCTACCTTTTCCCGACCCAGATTTTGCAATACAATAGTTAGGAGACAGTTTAATTTTTTTAAAAATTATCCCTCCAATTTCTAAGAAAATATGGCCATTACCTATAACTAAATTACTGTGACAGTAACCAGATATTTGTTCATTTCTATTAAAATTCAATTTTGCTAATTCGGATTTTATTATTTGGATTTCATTTCTTGTGCAGTATTTTATAAAGTCTAATGTATATATGAGGCCCTCGTCCATTACACTTGCTTCTACCTCATATAGAAATAAAATTCTTTTTGTCGTTATGTATACATTACAATCATTTAATTTATTCGCATTTATTTTCTTCACCCTTCATCTCATCACCTTTCAACGTGGCAGTACTGCCATTTTTTGTTTTACAAATTCAAAAGTGTATTATTTCTTTCTTTTTAACAAAGAGTAAAATGCAGCGAATAATTTTAGCGCTGAAAACAAAAAACACAATACAAACGCAAATTTAAAAAGCGGAAAGAAGATAGAAGCAAAATCATTTGCAGTCATGAAAGTATTCATTAATAGTATTCCTAAAGCCAACATAACAGCTGAAACAACCACTTCAAAAAATAAAGGTATACTAAAATCATCAACCGCAACGATTGTAACACTAAAGCAACCTAAAAGAATAAACATTAAAAAGCCTGTGACACTCAACGAAAAAGACACTATATCTGGATTTGGAATATTCACACTTAATATTCTTTCTAGAGAATAAGCACCCATTTTCAAACACAAGAAAACAAGAAATGCTATAGCTGCCATAGACAATACAATAAAACAAATACTTTTCACCATATTAAGTGCTATATATGCCGTAAGTTTTAAAAATTTGCTTGACGTTGGCTTATCGTAAATATCCTCTACATATTCATATAATTTAGAGGATTTTATAATTTCTAATTCGTCACTTCTAATATATTTTGTTTCTATTTCCTCACCTATAGTTCTTCCGTAGGCATTTAATTCATCTTTCATTTAATTCCTCATTTCTTTATTAAATCAATGCGTCGTAATTTATTTTCTCTCCACTGTTTTTTCAAAATTTTTACCAGATACACAATGACATAAACACATTCTGGAATCGATTGCTTTAATTTGATATTTAGGTATATATAAAAATAAATCCTTGTGATGAAGATCAATCAAGCCATTTAATAAAGTTTTATTTACTAAATCGTTTTGCATAGAATATAAACATTCAAAAA
>OHJQ01000090.1_pt1 | contig 76971 bp, 65 predicted proteins | sample 1568601 | NCBI WGS metagenome assembly OHJQ01 (sample SAMEA3879599, study PRJEB24766) | human gut metagenome | biome: human-associated habitat; feature: feces | place: USA | collected 1985/1987 | reverse complement strand
TTCGCTTTGCGAAATGCCACCTCCCCCGAAGGTGGAGGCCTTGGCAAAGAGGGCAAGTTTCGTCCTCACCGGTCAACGGTAGAAAGAAGATAACTGTTAAGCTGTAAACTTTTCGCCCCTGCCAAAGCCTCTCCCTCTCGGGAGAGGTGGCACGGCGGAGCCGTGACGGAGAGGGTGCTTCCGGGACGAAAACCCCTGGCGGGACGGGGTTTCTGCGCCAGATCTTCACTTTCTATTTTTTAGACAAAAGTTGTTTTTTCCCTTTGTGCAACTGCGCCTAATTTTTTGCTCTCTGGGCGACATTTGTCCCGTTTTGGTATGCAAATGCAGGGGTGTCCCGCCTTGAATTCCGTCGTTTTCCGGCGCAAACACGCCATTTTACCGACAAAAAAATCTTGCAAATTCTGCCTTCTCCTGCTATGATGAAGAAAACAGCGGCCCGCTTGCAGGGCCGCCTGAAAACAAAAACTAATTTGATATTGCCGTATGACAAGGAGGTTATCGAATATGTCGATCCAGCTTTCTCGCCGTGACTTTATGAAATGCAGCGCCGTGGCCGTTCTGGCCGCAGCCTCTGGCACCCTGCTCACTGGCTGCAGTGGTGGCGGTAGTGGTATCACCTACGAAGCGGGTGTTCCTGCTTCCGCAAATGGTATTACCGTTACCTTGATGCGCCGTAATGAATCTGATTCTCCCGCTTTTGGTTCTAATGTTGGTTATGACAACATTCTTGGCATCGGGGACCACCAGCTGCTCGATCTTACTTTCGAGGTCAAAAATACAACTGACCAGTCTATCCGGATTGTCGAAGATCCGCATATCCGCCTTGGCGAATTGATCGTGGCCATTGGTAATTGTGTTAAATCTGAAGATCTCGCGCCCTTGAAGGCTCATCTCCAGAATGCCGGCACCTTTATGGTGCAGGCAGATGGCAAGCAGATTCCTTACCTTTTCTACTTTGAGAAGGATATCGACAATCTCTTCAATCCCGCTGTCCTTGCTCCGAACGGTGATGTAAAGGTTCATCTGCTCTGCGTTGCCCCCCTCAACTGGAAAAAGATCAATATCAACTACAAGAAGCTGGGCCTCAACTTCGTCCAGTACCGCTAAAATCTCTGCCGGGTCACACCGGTCCACTGCAAAAATGTCCTGCGCCGCAGCTCCCATTTTCAGGGGGCTGCGGCCTTTTTATGCTCTTTTTGTCCATAAGATACTTGTATGCAACAGGACCTCATTTTGTCGAAATGACAAAAAAGAAAAGCCCTTTCTTGTCGATTTTACGTATTTTGTGCGATACAACCAAAAATATTTTACGTTACACCCCCGAAACAAGGACTTTTGAAGCAATTTCATGAAAAAAAGTTTGAAAACTATGGCTTTTCTATTCCGAATGTGTTAAAATCCTGTTAAGCAAGTGTGAGCGGTCCACAACCAGGGATCGCCGTCACATCCGCACTTATTCAACATTCTTTTCAAGGAGGAATGTGTCTTATGATGAAATATCTCCAGAAACTGGGCAAGGCCCTGATGCTGCCCGTTGCAGCTCTGCCGGTCTGCGGCATCCTGATGGGTCTGGGCTATCTGCTGTGCCCCTCCACGATGCAGGGCGGCGACGTCGTCGGTATCGTGCAGACCATTGGCTTCCTGCTGGTCAAGGCAGGCGGCGCTCTGATCGACAATATGGCTTGGCTGTTTGCTGTTGGTGCAGCTGTCGGCCTGGCCGATGACCATGACGGCACCGCTGGTCTGGCGGGCCTGGTCAGCTACCTGATGATGCAGCAGCTGCTGAGCCCCGGCGTCGTGGGTGTCATCCGCACCCTGGAAGCTGGCAGCGCTACCGAGATCGCTTTCCAGAAGATCGCTGGCAACGCTTTCATCGGCATCCTGGCTGCTGTCATCGGCTCCACCTGCTACAACAAGTTCAAGAGCACCAAGCTGCCTGACTGGCTGGCATTCTTCAGCGGCAAGCGCTCGGTCGCCATCGTCACCGCTGTGGTGTCCATCCTGGCATCTGTGGTCCTGCTGTTTGCTTGGCCCATCATCTTCGGCGCACTGGTCGCTCTGGGCCAGGGCATCGCTGGCATGGGCGGCATCGGCGCTGGCCTGTATGCCTTCTTCAACCGTCTGCTGATCCCCACCGGCCTGCACCACGCCCTGAACAACGTGTTCTGGTTCGACACCATCGGCCTGGGCGACCTGACCCACTTCTGGGCAGGCGAGACCTCTGCCGACGTGAGCTGGAGCCTGGGTATGTACATGTCCGGCTTCTTCCCCTGCATGATGTTCGGTATCGCCGGTGCTGCTGCTGCTATGGTCCGCACCGCTAAGAACAAGAAGGCTGCTATCGGTCTGGTCGTCTCCGCTGCTATCTGCTCCTTTGTCTGCGGCGTCACCGAGCCGTTCGAGTTCGGCTTCATGTTCCTGTGCTTCCCGCTGTACGTTGTGTACTCTGTGCTGTACGGCATCTTCAGCGTTATCACCTACTACTCTGGCTTCCGCGCAGGCTTCAGCTTCTCTGCTGGTGCTACCGACCTGCTGTTCTCGGCATCTCTGCCTGCCGCAGCTAAGACTTGGATGATCCTCCCCCTGGGCATCGCTGCTTTTGTAGTGTTCTACCTGGTGTTCTACTTCGCCATCACCAAGTTCGACCTGAAGACCCCCGGCCGTGAGGACGAGGATGCTGAGGAGGCCGAGAAGAAGGTCGTCCTGGCAAACAACAACTTCACCGAGGTCGCTTCCAAGGTTCTGGCAGCTGTGGGCGGCAAGGACAACGTGGCTCAGGTTGACTACTGCGCAACCCGCCTGCGTTTTGAGATCAAGGATTACACCGCTGTGGACGAGAAGGCCGTCAAGGCTGCCGGCGCTGCTGGTGTCATCCGCCCCACCAAGAACACCTGCCAGGTCATCATCGGCACCAAGGTCCAGTTCGTGTACGACGAGCTGAAGAAGATGCTGTAAGTTCCGGATCACCTGCTTTTCTTGGTCTGATCATTTGACCCCCTAGCAGCGGGAGGCTGGTTGCTCCCCTGCTGATCTGATGAAAAACGCCGCCGTGGGCGGGGCAATCGCCCTGTCTGCGGCGGCGTTTTGGTTTTGCTGCGGGGCGGGCAGGGCGGTTCCTGCCATTCAGCGCTTACCGCTTTGCGCAAAAAAGCTGCAAAACCCATCCCCGGTCCCTGCAAACTGTGGTACAATAGCATTACAAGGGGGACCACTTGTCCCCCCGGTAAATGAGAAAGAGGTGCATTGCAATGATCTTGAAAAACGCTCTGGTATACACCCCCCGTCACACCTTTGAGAAGGGTGACCTGGTGATCCGGGATGGCCGGATCGCAGCCTATGCCCAGCCCCAGGAAGGGGAGGAAGTGGTGGACGCCGACGGGCTGTACGCCCTGCCTGGTCTGGTGGATCTGCACTTCCACGGTGCAGTGGGCCACGACTTCTGCGATGCAGACGAAGCCGGCCTGCAGGCCATTGCAGACTTTGAAGCCGCCCACGGCGTGCTGGCCATCTGCCCCGCTACCATGACCTTCTCCGAGGAGATCCTGAACGGTGTTATGGATACCGCCGCCGCCCACAAAAACGACAGCGGCGCCGACCTGGTGGGCATCAACATGGAAGGCCCCTTCATCAGCCCCAAAAAGGTGGGCGCCCAGAACCCGGAGTACCTGCAGGGCGCAGATATCGAGATGTTCCGCCGTCTGCAAAAGCGCAGCGGCGGCCTGATCAAGCTGGTGGACATTGCGCCGGAGGAGCCGGGCGCGCTGGACTTTATCCGTGCCTGCCACAGCGAGACCCGCATCTCCATTGCACACACCTGCGCTGGTTACGACGATGCGCTGGCCGCATTTGAGGCAGGCGCTTCCCACATGACCCACCTGTACAACGCCATGCCCGGCATCACCCACCGGGACCCCGGCCCCATCCTGGCCGCTATGGAGAAGGGCGCTGCCGTAGAGCTGATCACCGATGGTGTCCATATCCATCCCGCTGTGGTGCGGTTCACCTTCCGCACCTTTGGCGATGACCATGTTGTGCTGGTAGCCGACAGCATGATGGCCTGCGGTCTGCCGGACGGCCAGTACAGTCTGGGCGGCCAGGCTGTGACGGTCAGCGGCCCCCGTGCCACCCTGACCGAGCACCCCGGCGTGATCGCCGGTAGTGCTACCTGCCTGTACGACTGCATGAAGCGGGCCGTACTGGACATGGGCGTCCCGCTGGAAAGCGCCGTCCGTGCCGCCAGCGAGAACCCCGCCCGCTGCCTGGGCATTGATGCCGATTACGGCTCCCTGGGTGCAGGGCGCTACGGCAACGTGATCCTGGCCAACGACAAGCTGGAGATCCAGTCCGTCTACCGCAAGGGCGTGCGCATCGTCTAAGCAGACATCCTGAATAGCAAAAGCCGCCGGCACTGTTTTCAGCAGAGCCGACGGCTTTTTTATGTTGGGAGCTGTGGCTCCGATTTGGAAAACGCTTACCGAAAGCAACTGCGAGACGGAGAAACCCCTTCAGTCACGGCCTCTGGCCGTGACAGCTTCCCCGAAGGGGACGCCTTTGGCAAGGGCGAAAAGTTTTGCGCTTATATGCTGGCTTCTTCTAGCTGTTGACCGGTGAGGACGAAACTCATCCTCTTTGCCAAGGGCTCGCCCCTCGGGAGAGCTGTCGAGCGCAGCGAGACTGAGAGGGTTCTCTCGAAACCAACCCTCTCCGTCACGGCTTCGCCGTGCCACCTCTCCCGAAAGGGAGAGGCTTTGGCAGGGGCGTAAAGTTTTCCGCTTATAAGCTGACTTCTTCTAGCCGTTGACCAGTGAGGACGAAACTTACCCTCTTTGCCAAGGGCTCTCCCTTCGGGAGAGCTGTCGAGCGCAGCGAGACTGAGAGGGTTCGTCCCGGAAGCAACCCTCTTTGCCAAAAGCTCAGTGTCCCAGGGTATTGCTGCTGGGATCTGCGGCGCGGGCAGCCACTGTATTGGTTGCAGCATAAAGGGAGCTGGTAGGTGCCACCGGGCACATCAGAACCCGGCCGGTACCGCGGTACACATTGACCAGACCCTCTCCGCTGACTGCCGACCCCATCAGGGTACCTGTACTGCGCTCCACTGTAAAGTCCAGCCCAGAGGACCAGCACACCGCCAGAGAGCCATCGATCTTCAATTCATCGTTTTGCAGCTCCACTTCCACCAGCTCTTCGTAGGGGACATTGCTTTCCAGCGCAGCCACACCCTGCCCGGCCAGGCTCAGGCTGAAAAGTCCCTCATTGCCCAGCGCCGCCGAGGACAGGCTCTTACGGGCCGTCAGCTTGCTGCGCACCGAGCCGGAGCAGGCGTAGAACATCCCGTCCTCCACCGTGACTCCGCCTGCGCCCCACTGTGCCACATCCAGCAGCAGCAGATATTTATAGGTGGGCTCCAGCACCAGCAGCCCCTGTCCGCCGTATTCCGGCTTGACGGCTGCTTCCTTGGTCACAGCACCACGGACCATTTTGCCAAACAGATCGCCCACGCCTTTGATGCCCGTGCTGGCCCGCACCGAACCGGCCATCCACTGCATAGCACCAGCCTGGACGATCGCCGTATCGCTGCCATCCAGCTCAATAACGATCTGACGGCGGCGCACCCCCATCTTGCCCATAAAATAGGCCGTAGCTGCGGCAGAAGGCGACACACTGGCATCCGTCAGGTGCTCCAGAACATGAAAATTGCCAAGGCTGGCAGTATAACGACGATTTGCATTTTCAAGGTTTTTGATGCGCATAAGGGCAGCCCCTCCTTTATAGGTGCGTTTTATCTCCGGCATGCCGGGTCTTATCTTCCTGATTGTACCACATCCCCTGCCAGAAAAAAAGTATCGGCACCGCTGCGGCTGTAAAATACAAGCCTGCCGTTCCAACGCCTGCCTGGAAGCGCCGAAAGCGCAGAATGGAAAACGTTTTTTCCACAAGACCGGTTCTTTGTGTGGAAAAACCAGCCTCTCTTTTGCGCTTTTAGACCGTATTTCGACAGGAATTTACAGAAAAAGGAGAAAGCCGGGGTGAACTTTATTTCTCTCGAATATTTTCCATTATAGCCATAAAAAGAAAAAACATTTGCCAAAAGAGTTTCGGAGTATTGACGATATCTGTAAAAATATGTATAATAGTCGTAGATCCTGTGGAACAAATTACCTGGCCTAATTTTCTGCTTTCTGCGTTCTTCCCAAACGCAGGCAGGCAGACCAATGTCCGAACCATCACCTGTCAGTCCACCGTCCCAGCCTTTGGACGGTGCTGCAAACCGCACCAGCTATCGTTGCACCGGCACACGCCCGGGAGCTGGGGCGGACCGCATCTTTGAAAGGAGACTTTATTATGAAAAGCACTGGCATTGTCCGCGGCATCGATGCGCTGGGCCGCATCGTTCTGCCCAAGGAACTGCGCACCAACATGCGCCTGGAGACCGACACCAAGCTGGAGATCTTTGTGGATGGCGATTCCATCATTTTGAAGAAGCACCGTCCCATTGGCAGCTGCGATTTCTGCGGCGAGGTGGACGATAAGGCTGTGCACTATGCAGGCTACTGCATCTGCTCTGAGTGCCGCCAGCGCATCAGCGAGCTGTAAGCTCCCTTAAAAAGGAGGCGCCAACTGAGAAATGAGCCGCATTGAGGAGTTCTCCCTGCCATCCAACGCCGCCGGGCGGCAGCTGCACGGGTTCCGCTGTATTCCAGAGGGGCCGGTGCGGGCCGTTTTGCAGCTGTCCCACGGGATGGTAGAATTTATTGGCCGGTATTACCCGCTGGCAGAGTATCTGGCCGACCAGGGCATCCTGGTGACCGGCCACGATCATCTGGGCCACGGCGAGTCCATCCGCACCAAGGAGGATTACGGCTATTTTGATGAGCCGGACGGCAACAAGACCGTGCTGGAGGATCTGCACCGCATGACGGTGCTCACCAAAAAGCTCTATCCGGGGGTCCCTTATTTTTTGCTGGGCCACAGTATGGGTTCGTTTTATGCCCGGCAGTACCTGTGTGAGTATGGCAATGAGCTGGACGGCGCTATTATCATGGGCACCGGCTTCCAGCCCAAGCTCCTGGTACGTTTTGCGCGGGGACTGTGCCGCGCCCTGGCCGCTCTACATGGCTGGCACTACCGCAGCAAATTTGTAGCCAATCTCTCCTTTATGGGGTACAACCGCGGCCTGGAAGGCCGCACCACCCACGATTGGCTCAACCGCGACCACGCCGAGGTGGACAAATACCTGGCAGACGAGCGCTGCACCTTTACCTTTACGCTGAACGCTTATTACAGTATGTTCTCCGGTCTGCTTCGTCTGCATGACCCTGCGTTTGTTTCCAGAATGCCCAAAAGTCTGCCGGTCCTGTTCCTGGCTGGTGATGCAGACCCCGTGGGCGAGCAGGGCGCCGGTGTACGCCGGGCGATCCAGAGCATGAAGGATGTGGGTGTCGAGGACATCCAGTTCAAGCTGTATCCCGGTGCGCGTCACGAGCTTTTGGTAGAGACCAACAAGCAGGAGGTCTTTGCCGACATTGCACATTGGCTGGACACCCAACTGGCCCGCACCTGATCCAAACGGCGCTTATACGACCAAAAAACTCCCCTGTACTGCATACAGGGGAGTTTTTTTTGCGCACAAAAATGCACCCCCAAACGGGGGTGCACCGATGGTTTTATTTACTTTGCGTAGTCCACCGCGCGGCTCTCACGGATCACATTGACCTTGATCTGACCGGGGTAATCCAGCGTATCCTCGATCTTCTTGGCCACAGCCCGTGCCAGCAGGATCACCTGGTCATCACTGACCACATCCGGCTTGACCATGATCCGCACTTCGCGGCCTGCCTGCACAGCAAAGGCCTGCTCCACGCCCTCAAAGCTGGAGGAGATCTCCTCCAGGTTCTCCAGGCGCTTGACGTAGCTTTCCACATTCTCACGGCGGGCGCCGGGACGTGCAGCGCTGATGGCATCCGCAGCCTGGATGATGAAGGCCAGCGGGGTCTTGGGCTCCACGTCGCCGTGGTGTGCCTCCAGTGCATGGATCAGCTGGGTATTCTCTTTATACTTGCGGCAGATATCCACACCGATCTGAACATGGCTGCCCTCGATCTCGTGGTCCAGTGCCTTGCCAATGTCATGCAGCAGACCGGCACGGCGGGCCAGCGTGATGTTGACCCCCATCTCCCCGGCCAGCAGGCCAGCCAGCCAGGCCACTTCCATGCTGTGGGTCAGGGCGTTCTGTCCAAAGCTGGTGCGGTACTTCAGCCGGCCGATCAGCTTGACCAGGTCCGGATGCAGGCCGTGGATGCCCAGCTCCATCACCGCACGCTCGCCTTCCCGCTTCATCTGCAGTTCCAGCTCGTGGCGGCACTTTTCCACCGTCTCCTCGATGCGGGCGGGGTGGATGCGTCCGTCGCCGATCAGCCGCTCCAGGGTCATGCGGGCCACTTCCCGGCGGGTCTGGTCAAAGGAGGACAGCGTAATAGCCTCCGGGGTATCGTCAATGATCAGATCCACACCAGTAGCCGTCTCCAGAGCGCGGATATTGCGGCCCTCGCGGCCAATGATGCGGCCCTTCATCTCGTCGCTGGGCAGGGGCACCACGCTGACGGTGGTCTCGCTGCAATGATCCGCAGCACAGCGGCTCACAGCCTGTCCAATGAGGTTGCGGGCGATACTCTCGCAATTTTCCTTCAGGTCGGTCTCATAGGCAGCCACACGGACGGCCTTCTCATGGGTCAGCTCCTCGTCCACCTTGTGCAGCAGCACTTCGCGGGCGTCCTCCTGGCTCAAACCAGCCAGGGTCTCCAGCCGCTCCATCTCCTTGGCGCGCAGCTCATCGATCTCCGCCAGGTGAGCCTCTGCCTCTGCATTGCGCTTTTTCAGGTCCTCTTCCCGGCGCTCCAGCGCCTCGGTCTTGCGGTCCAGAGCGGTCTCTTTCTGGTCGATACGGTTCTCCTGACGGCTGATCTCAGCGCGGCGCTGCTTGATCTCCCGGTCAGCCTCCGCCTTCAGCTCGTCCACTTCCGCCTTCATGCGGAAAGCCTCGTCCTTTGCTTCCAGGATCGCTTCCTTGCGTTTTTGGTCAGCGGTCTTGATAGCCTCATTGACCAGACGGGTGGCCTCCGCCTCGGCGCTGCCGATCTGAGCCTCTGCGGTCTGCTTGCGGCGGTTATAGCCCAGCACAGCGCCCAATACAACGCCCAGAGCCAGTCCGACCACAATCCATACGATTGCGGGCATTTGCGTTCACTCTCCTCAACAGTAATTTTTGTTGCAAAATGGGAGATGCTGCGGCAGGGATGCAGGCCCCGAGAAACATGTATAAGCGAGCTTTCTCAAGCATAAAACAGACAACACGAACACACACGCAGGCGCTTTTCCCCTGCGGGAGCGTGGATGATGGCAGCTTTCTTCGGTTCAAGAAGTTCTATACTTATAGCAGGGCCGCCCTCCGATGTGTGGGCGGCCTTTGCTCAGGTCCAAGTACACAGAACCCTGCACGCAGCGTCACGGGTTCCATACTACATCTTTATATTACGAAACATTTCTCCCCTTGTCAAGGGAGAAGCCCTTTCCCACAGCAGATTTTTTTCTGGAAAAAGGAGGGTCTCTCCCTTCTTTTCCGCCAAAAAAGGCTGTAAAAAACTTTTTATCCGGCCAGGGCCGATACTCCGGTCCAAGCCCCATTTTTGCCCAGATCTTTACTCCAGATACATCCTGCGCAGGCGCATCAGACGGGCCGGGGTCAGCCCATATTCCGCTTCCAGGTACGCCTCCGGGGAGCCGTACTCCTGCCGCAGGGTGTCCAGCACAAACTGGGCTGCTTCCGGGTAGACCCCTGCCACACCCCGGTAGTAGGCTTCCCGCTCCGGCTGGCGGGCGATCTCCTCCGCATGCTGGTCGCAGTAGGCCTGGATCTCCGCAGCGCGGCAGGTATTGGTACGGGCAAAATCCTCCCGGATCACGGTTTCCGGCGCACCCAACGCCAGCAGGATCAGCATCGCCGCCACACCGGTGCGGTCCTTTCCGGCAGAGCAGTGGAACAAAATGGGGGTCTCCCCCGCTTCCAGCGCCCGGAACAGCTCCCGGAATGCCCGGTTCCCGCTGAGCATCCGCCGGTACACAGCCTGTACCGCATTGAAGCCGGTATCCGGCTGGCCGTTCAGCAGACGGGCGATGTCCGCCGGGGCAAAGCTCATCTCCCGGCCGTCCTCATCGCACAGACCGCTCAGGCGCACCAGCCGGGCCCCGTCCGGCACATAATCCGGCAGGGCTGCCGCCTCCTTGGTGCCCCGCAGGTCCAGGATCAGCCGCAGACCCAAGCCGTCCAGCCGGGCACGGTCCTCCGGACCCACCAGCCGGGCCGTGGGGATGCCACGGTAGATCTGCCCCCAGCGGATATGTTTGCCCTCGTCCGCCTCGTAGCCGCCCAGCTCCCGGAAGTTCGTGCCCCCCACAAAGGGCAGCGGCACGCCGGGTTCCTGGCGGGGCTGCGCCGGGGCCGGGTGTACCGGCGCCGTATACAGCGGCCGGGCCGGGCCGCCCCGTCCCTGGGGCGCCACTGCCCCATCCAGCGCTGCCATCAGGTAGCTGCGCAGCAGTTCCAGATAGGCCGAGTCATGCTCCCGCCGCTGCAAAAGGGAGACGCACAGCGGGGGCAGCTCCTCCAGCAGCACGCTGCGCACCCGGTCCAGCGGACGGCGCTGCCCCGGCTCATACCGGGTCAGGCAGGCGCACTGCTGGTCCTGCACCAGATAATATGCCTGGTAGAAGCTGGGCACCAGCTCTGCCGCCGGGGCAAACCCCACCCGGGCGCAGCCAGACCACAAGGGCGACAAAAGGTCCTGCCGCAGGCTGGGCAGCAGCACCCGCTGCCCACGCAGACCGGACAGCGGCACGCTCTCCTTTTCCCACAGGGGGTGGTCCCGCGGCACCAGCAGGCAGGCCGGGTCTGCCCGCAGAGTAGCCCGTACCAGCCCCTGCCCGCAGCAGCCCAGGTCCAGCACCAGACCCACATCCAGCTCCCCCTGCTCCACACCGGCTGCCACCGCATCGTTTTCCAGCAGGCGGAAGCGCAGATTCAGGTGGGGATACTGCTCCCGGAAGCGATCCAGCAGCCCCTCCAGCCCCGGCAGGTAGTCCGGGGCAAGCGCCACGCTGACCCCCACACAGACCGGCTGTGCGGACTCGATCTCTGCGTGCAGCGCCGCCTGCATCTGCTGGAATTGCTGCACCACCGGCGCCGCATGGCGCTGCAGGCTGCGCCCCCGGTCGGTAAGACTGAGCTTGTGGTGAGCGCTGGCAAACAGCGGCCCGCACAGCTCCGATTCCAGTGCAGCAACGCTCTGGCGCAGCGCCTGCCGGGACAAAAGCAGCCGCTGTGCCGCCCGGGTATAATTCAGCTCCTCACAGAGGGTCAAAAAATAATTCAGCTGCCGGATGTCCATGAGTTCCTCCCTTGTTCCATTTTGAACACCTTTACAGCATACCGCCTTCCAGCCGGATTGTAAAGAGGCAGGTGCAGCCAGTTCCGGCTCCGGGCGGCCCGGCAGTGCCCCAGCCCGCAAAAAAGCAGGTGCACTGCATCTGCGCAGCACACCTGCTTTGGCTTTGTTGTTTGCGTTGTTCTGCTTATGCCTCTGCACGGCGGTCACGGCGGCGCTGGAACCACTTGACCAGCTCCACTACGGGGATCACCAGCACAGCCAGAGCCAGAGCCACCAGGTACTCGGGCAGGGTGATGGGGGTAAAGCCGAACATATTGGCGATGAAGGGAACCTCCAGCACCAGGGTGGTCAGCACCAGGCTGCCCAGCATAGCGCCCCACAGGATCTTGTTGTGGGTGCCCAGGGTGAACACGCTCTTGCGCTGGCTGCGCATATTGAAGCTGTGGAAGATCTCGCACATGCTCATGGTCAGGAATGCCATGGTCATGCCGGCGGGGGACACGCCATGGGGCATCTCAAAGAAGCCCACCTCCATGCAGTGGCCCAGGATATAGGACAGCATGGTGATGCCTGCGATCAGGATGCCCTGATAGGCGATATCAAAGCCCAGGCCGCCGGCAAAGATGCCGTCCTTGGAGTCACGGGGGGCACGCTGCATGATGTCCGGCTCGCCTTTTTCCATGCCCAGCGCCAGTGCCGGGAAGCAGTCGGTGATCAGGTTGATGAACAGCAGATGCACCGGGTTCAGCAGGGTAAAGCCCATCAGGGTGGAGCCGAACACGCCCAGCACCTCGCTCATGTTGGAGCCCAGCAGGAACTGGATGGCCTTGCGGATGTTATCGTAGATGCGTCGGCCTTCCTCCACTGCGCCCACGATGGTGGCAAAGTTGTCGTCCGCCAGTACCATGTCCGCCACGTTCTTGGTAACGTCGGTGCCGGTGATGCCCATGCCCACTCCGATATCTGCGCTCTTGATGGAGGGTGCGTCGTTGACGCCGTCGCCGGTCATAGCGGTAACGGCGCCGTTGGCCTTCCACGCATTGACGATGCGCACCTTATGCTCCGGCTGCACACGGGCGTAGACCCCGTAGCGGCGCACTGCCTGCTGCATCTCCTCATCGGGGATGGCGTCCAGTTCTGCGCCGGTAATGGCCTCGGAGGCGTCCTGGATGATGCCCAGTTCCCGGGCAATGGCCACAGCGGTATCCTTGTGGTCACCGGTGATCATCACCGGACGGATGCCGGCGGCACGGCACTCGGCGATCGCCGCCTTGACCTCCGGACGCACCGGGTCGATCATACCCACCAGGCCCACAAAGCACAGCTGCTGCTCCAGCTGCTCCGGCTCATTGGAAGCAGGCTTTTCATCCCAGATCCGCTGGGCGGCGGCCAGCACACGCAGAGCCTGGTCTGCCATACGCTTGTTCTCTGCCAGGATCTCCGCCCGCTTTTCCTCGGTCATGGGCAGCGCCTTGCCGTCGGCCCAGTACTGGGTGCAGCGCTTCAGCACCTCGTCCGGGGCGCCCTTGGTATACTGGATAAAGCCATTCTCGGCGGTGTGGATGGTGGACATCATCTTACGGCCGGAGTCAAAGGGGGCCTCGTCCACACGGGGGGCAGCTGCGGCCAGCTGGGGCTTGGGCAGCCCCTCGGCAGCCGCAAAGTTCACCAGTGCGGCCTCGGTGGGCTCACCTTCTGCCTGGCCGTTCTCGCCCAGGTTTGCGTCGTTGCACAGGGCCAGGGCGGTAGCCAGGCGCTGGGTGTCGCCCAGGTGCTGCACCACGGTCATCTTATTCTGGGTCAGGGTGCCGGTCTTATCCGAGCAGATCACCTGGGTGCAGCCCAGGGTCTCCACAGCGGTCAGGCGGCGGATCACTGCATTGCGCTTGCTCATATTGGTAACGCCGATGGAAAGCACCACCGTCACCACCGTAGCCAGGCCCTCGGGGATAGCGGCAACTGCCAGGGACACCGCCACCATAAAGGTGGACAGCACGCTCTCCAGCGTGAAGGAACCGGCCATCACCAGGTCAAAGATAAAGATGAACACGCAGATGCCCAGCACCAACTTGGACAGGGTCTTGCCCAGCTCATCCAGACGGCGCTGCAGGGGGGTCTGCTCATCGGCCGTATTGGCCAGCGCACCGGCGATCTTGCCCATCTCGGTGTCCATACCGGTGCGGGTGACCAGGGCACGGCCGCGGCCATACACCACGGTGGAGCCCATATAGCACATATTCTTGCGGTCCCCCAGGGGCACTTCGTCCTTGCCGTGGGCCAGGCCCAGCGCCTCGATGACCTTGTTGACCGGCACGCTCTCGCCGGTAAGGGCAGCCTCCTCGATCTTGAGGCTGGCGCTCTCCAGCAGGCGGCCGTCTGCCGGGACGCTGTCGCCGGCTTCCAGCACCACCACATCACCGGGCACCAGCTCGTCGCTGTGCACGGTCTGCTGCTTGCCGTCCCGCAGCACCTTGCAGGTGGCGGCGGTCATGGTCTGCAGCGCTTCAATGGCCGCTTCGGCCTTGCTCTCCTGCAAAACGCCCAGCACGGCGTTCAGCAGCACCACGATCAGGATAATGAACACCTCGGCAAAGCTTTCCCCTGCCAGGTAGTTGGTCACAGCCGAGACGGCGGCAGCCACCATCAGGATCACCAGCATGGGGTCCTTCAGCTGTGCCAGAAACCGCTGCACCATGGTGGGCTTTTCGGCATCCTTGAGCTTATTGGGGCCGTATTTTTCCAGCCGGGCCGCTGCTTCTGTGGAGCTGAGACCCTGTTCCGTGGTCTCCAGCTGGCTCAACAGCTGTTCTGGGGTTTGAGTGTACTCTTGCTTCATTTTCTACCATCCTTCCATTCTCACACGCATCCAGATTCCGTCCGCCTGGCGTTCGCTCTCTGCGGGGGGCAAAATAAAAAGAGACCCCTGCACAGAGCCCTCAAGCGGGGCTTTGTGCACGAGTCTCATTCTTCCCAAAGCAGGCTCCGGCTTATCCTTTTGGGATGAGCCAGGGTAAGCAAAAAGCGTTCCGGGCAGGTTTTGGAAACTGCCGAGAATGACGGAAACGCTTCGCACCCAACATAGCAGGCACGGAATTACTCCCTCATACAATGGACTCAGTATAGTCCCAATTCTGCGCCTCGTCAATGGATTTTTTATGAACAATCAAAAGCTAAACTGTTTCTTTGCTGCGTTCCTCAGCCCTGGCAGGCGCCGCAGCGCTGGCAGGCACTGGGGGTGACAGCGCAGCCCCCCAGGGCGGTCTCCCGCAGCTCCACCGGCAGGCGGCGGCCCACGGCATACATCGCCTCCAGCATCTGATCAAAGGGGATCAGCTGCCGCACCCCGCTCAGGGCCAGCTCTGCCGCCACCAGGGCGTTGGCCACACCGGCAGCGTTGCGGTTCTGGCAGGGATACTCCACCAGTCCCCCCACCGGGTCGCAGACCAGACCCAGCATATTCATCAGGACGGTAGACCCGGCATCCAGGCACTGCTCCGGGGTGCCCCCCATCAGCTCCACCGCAGCCGAAGCCGCCATAGCGGCGGCCACACCCACTTCGGCCTGACAGCCGCCCACGGCACCGGCCACCGTGGCATTGCGCATGGCAAGATACCCCACCGCACCGGCATTGAACAGAGCATCCACGATCTTTTCATCCGGCAGGCTGTACTGCTGCTGCAAAGCCAGCAGCAGCCCCGGCACCACACCGGCAGAACCGGCGGTGGGCGCTGCCACGATCCGGCCCATGGAGGCGTTGACCTCCAGCACCGCCATGGCGTACATCACTGCCCGGCCCAGCACCCCGCCGCACAGGCTGCGGCCGGTGTCCAGATGTGCAGACAGACGGCCTGCCTCGCCCCCGATCAGCCCGCCCATGGACTTGACGGGGTGATGCAGCGGCTGGGTGGCCGATGCGGTCATGATCGACCAAGCATCGACCATCCGGGCATTGACAGCCTCCGGGGTGGTCTCTCCCAGCTCGCACTCCCGGCGGCGCATCACCTCCGAGATCGGCAGTCCGTGCTGCTGGCACAGGCCCAGCAGCTCCTTGGCAGATTTGAAATCCATTGGTTCCATCCTTCTTGCTCCCTCCTTACGGCTGCACTACCATGACATCGGTGATGTTGGGGTTCTCCAGCAGCAGGGCATCCACGCCCTCCGGCAGCCGCTGGTCCGACTCCACGATGGTATAGGCGGTGTGGCCCTTCTGCTCCCGGAACAGCCGCATAAAGGCAATGTTCACGTCCCGGTCGCTGAGGATCTTGGTGATATGCGCCACTACACCGGGCTTGTCCCGCTGGACGACGATCAGGGCGTTGTACTCCCCGGTAAAGTCCACCTTGACCCCATTGATGCCCACGATGCGCACCTTGCCCCCGCCCAGCGACTCGCCCCGGACGGTCATGACCCGGCCGGCGGCGTTCTCCATACGGATCTCCACGGTGTTGGGGTGGACATCGGTCTCGGTCTCATCCGGAATAAAGCGGAACTCCAGCCCCTGCTGCTTTGCCAGCGCAAAGGAGTCCCGGATGCGCTCATCATCCGCAGAAAAGCCCAGGACCCCTCCCACCAAGGCCCGGTCGGTGCCGTGGCCCCGGTAGGTCTTGGCAAAAGAGCCGTACAGCCGGAAGTCTGCCCGGCGCAGAGGCGGCGCGATCATCTTTTGGGCCAGGTAGGCAATGATGGCCGCTCCGGCGGTGTGTGAGCTGGAGGGGCCGATCATGTTGGGGCCCAGCACGTCAAATACACTGATAAATGCCATAGGGCGTTTCTCCTAATTTGCAGAATAAAAGTACCTTTCCCCTCTATTATACCGTTTTTTCGTCTCAGGGCAAGGCGTGCGGTCAGCTCGTGTCTGCCCCCTTCCAGCTGAAATTTTATCCGCACCCAAATACCAGGGGCTTTGTTGTGTCCTTGTGCCCAGTATGGTATACTGGATTGGTATAATGTTACTTTAATCCGGACTGAAAGGAGGCCCCGCCGATGGATCAGCTGGACGCTGCCCGCCGCCAGATCGATGCGGTGGACGCTCAGCTTGCCGACCTGTTTGAACAGCGCATGGCCGCTGTGCTGCAGGTGGCGGAATACAAAAAAGCCCACGGCCTGCCCATCTTTGACCCCGCCCGGGAGGCGGCCGTGCTGGACAAAGCCGCCGCACGCATCCACAGCGATGCGCTGCGCCCCTACTACCGGGACCATGTGCAGCATATGATGGACCTGGCCAAAGCCTACGAAGCCCAGCAGATGGGCTGCAACCGGGTGGCCTACCAAGGGGTGGAGGGCGCTTTTGCTCACATAGCCCTGCGGGCACTGTTCCCCCACGGGGAGGCGCTGGCCTGCCCCACCTGGGACGATGTATTCGACGCTGTGGAGCAGGGGGACGCCGCCTATGGCGTGCTGCCCTTTGAGAACAGCCATGCCGGGGATGTGTCCGCCGTGCTGGACTTGTGCTATGCCCGGCCGGGGATCTGGGTGGTGCAGGTGTATGACCTGCCCATCTCCCAGAATCTGCTGGTGCTGCCCGGCGCCCAGCTGTCCGGCCTGAAGAAGGTATACAGCCACCAGCAGGCCATTGCCCAGAGCGACACCTTTTTGAAGCAGTTCGGCCTGCCTGCCGCCGCTATGCCCAACACGGCCATGGCTGCAAAATTTGTGGCAGACAGCGGCGACCCCTCTCTGGCTGCCATCGCCAGCCGGGAGACCGCTGCTTTGTACGGGCTGGAAGTGCTGGTGCCGGACATCAACACCGACGGGGACAACACCACCCGCTTCATCGTCATCAGCCGGGACAAGCCCACCGGGGGCAACCGTTTTTCTCTGCTGTTCACGGCGGACAACAAGCCCGGCAAACTGGCCGAGGTGATCCAGCTCATCGGTCAGGCAGGCTTCAACATGGAGTCCATCAAGAGCCGCCCGCTGCCCCATGTCCCCTTTGAATATTATTTTTACGTCGAACTGGTGGGAGACCCCGCCGCCCACGAGGCCGAGGCGCTTCTGGAAGCCCTGGACCGTGTCTGCCGCACTGTACGGCTGTTAGGAGTGTATACCAAATGAGTGAATTTATCGGCACGAAGCTCACCATGAACCTTGGCCCCCGCAGCTATGACATCATCCTGAAACGGGGCGCACTGGAGAACCTGTACCAGTTTGCACGGCTGGACCGCCGGGTGGCCATCGTCACCGACAGCGGCGTGCCGGAGGCCTATGCCCGCCGGGTCGCAGACCAGTGCCAGGACACCCGCATCATCACCGTGCCCCAGGGCGAGGCCAGCAAGAGCCTCAAGACCCTGGAGACTGTGCTGCGGCAGATGCTGGACTTCGGCATGGGCCGGGGCGACCTGGTCGTTGCCGTGGGCGGCGGCGTAGTGGGCGACCTGGCCGGGTTTGCCGCCTCCATCTATATGCGGGGCGTAGATTTTATCAACTGTCCCACCACCACCTTATCCATGATCGACTCCTCCATTGGGGGCAAGACGGCGGTGGACCTGGGCGACACCAAAAACATCGTGGGCACCTTCTGGCAGCCCAAACTGGTGATCGTGGACCCGGACACCCTGTCCACCCTGCCCCAACGCCACTTCGTCAACGGCCTGGCCGAGGCGGTAAAAGCCGCTCTGCTGGCCGACCCGGAGCTGTTCAGCATCTTTGAGCAGGGGGACGTAGACGCCCGCATTGACGAGATCATCTACCGCTGCCTGCGGTTCAAAAAGAACATCGTCGAGCAGGACGAGACCGAGCAGGGTATGCGCAAGGCGCTGAACTTCGGCCACACGCTGGGCCATGGCATCGAGGCCGTGCGGGGCATCAAGGGCCGCCGCACCACCGGCCTGTACCATGGGGAATGTGTAGCCCTGGGCATGCTGCCCATGATCGAATCCAAGACCCTGCAAAAGCGGGTGCGGGCGGTCTACCGCCGCCTGGGTCTGCCGCTGCGGGCCAGCTACGACAAACAGAAGGTGCTGGCAGAGATGCTCCACGACAAAAAGGCCCAGGCAGGCCAGATCACCCTGATCAAGGTGCCGGGTCTGGGCTGCTGGCGCACCGAGACCGTGCCCGCCGCCGCTCTGCCCACCTTGCTGGGGCTGGAGGCAGAGGCATGAAAAACACCTTTGGCAGCGCCCTTTCGCTGACTATTTTCGGCGAGAGCCATGGCCCGGCCATCGGCGCCGTGCTGGACGGCATGGCGGCCGGGGTGCCGGTGGACGAAGGCTTTATCGCCCAGTGCATGGATGCCCGCCGGGCCAGAGGGGACGGCCTGTCCACCCCCCGTACCGAGGCCGACCAGGTGCATATCCTGTCCGGTGTGTACCAGGGCCGCACCACCGGCAGCTCCATCGCTTTGGTGATCCAAAACCAGAACACCCGCAGCGGGGACTATGCCCGCACAGCGGATCTGCTGCGCCCGGGCCACGCAGACTATACCGCCTACGCCAAGTACCATGGCTGGCAGGACAGCCGGGGCGGGGGGCATTTTTCCGGCCGGATCACCGCCGGGCTGGTCGCCGGGGGCGCCATCGTGCTGCCCGCACTGGAAGCCGCGGGCATCCGGATCTGCACCCACCTGGCCCAGTGTGCCGGTGTGCCGGACACCCCCTTTGCCCAGGATGACCCCGATGCCCTGGCTGCACAATGCCAGGCTCTGCGCGGCCAGCCGGGGCTGGCGGTGCTGGACCCGGAGGCCGGTCAGCGGATGACCGAGGCCATCCGTGCCGCCGGAGCCGACGGCGACAGCGTGGGCGGTGTGCTGGAAACGGCGGTCCTGGGGCTGCCCGCCGGTGTAGGCGAGCCTTATTTTGACAGCGTCGAGAGCCTTTTGTCCCACATGGCCTTTGCCATGCCGGCGGTAAAGGGCATCGAGTTTGGGGCCGGGTTTGGCTTTGCCGGGCTGCGGGGTTCGGAAGCAAACGACCCCTTCCGGATGGGGCCGCAGGGCCAGATCTGCACTGCCGCCAACCGCAATGCGGGGATCAACGGCGGCATTGCCAACGGGATGCCGGTGGTGTTCCGCACCGCCGTCAAGCCCACGCCCAGCATCTACAAGCAGCAGGATACGGTGGACTACCCCGCCCGCCGGGACGCCGTGCTGTCCATCCAGGGACGGCACGACCCCTGCATCCTGCCCCGGGCTGCCATTGTGCAGAGCTGCGGCGCAGCACTGGCTATTGGCGAGCTGCTGACCCAGCGCTATGGCATGGCCTGGATGGAACACCCGGACACCTACCGGGAAAAGGAGTGACTGCATGGAATACGGATTGATCGGCGCAAAGCTGGGGCACTCTTACTCCAAGCAGATCCATGAGCTGCTCTGCGGCTACCGGTACGAGCTGCGGGCCCTGCCCACCGAGGCGGAGGCCCGCGCCTTTTTAGAAAAACGGCCTTTCAAGGCCATCAATGTCACCATCCCCTATAAAAAGCTGGTGATGGAATACTGCGCCTACATCGACCCCCGGGCCGCAGCCATCGGGGCGGTGAACACCGTGGTGAACCGCAGCGGCGTGCTCTGCGGCTACAACACCGACTATATGGGCTTTGCCGCCCTGTGCCAGGCCCACGGCGTCCGCTTTGCCGGACGCACCGTGCTGGTGCTGGGCACCGGCGGCACCCACAACACGGTTTGCGCCGTAGCCCAGGACCAGGGGGCATCCCAGGTGCTGACCGTGAGCCGCAGACCCGGCCCCGGCCAGCTGAGCTATGCCCAGGCCGCCGCCAGCGGGGCGCAGATCGTCGTAAACACCACCCCCGCCGGAATGTACCCGGATGTAGGGGTATGCAGCCTGGATATCCGCTCTATGCCGGGGCTGGAAGCGGTGGTGGACGTGGTGTATAACCCCAGCAAGACCGAGCTGGTGCTCCGTGCAGAGGAAGCCGGGGTTCCGGTGGCTGTGGGCGGGCTGGAGATGCTGGTCTCGCAGGCGGTCTATGCTGCCGGGTATTTTCTGGGCAAGCCCTTGGACGACCCGGAGCGGCAGACCGCCCGGATCACCGCCGCGCTGCGCCGCCAGATGCTGAACGTGGTGCTGGTGGGGATGCCCGGCGCAGGCAAAAGCACCATTGGCCGCAGCCTGGCCCAGCGGCTGGACCGCCGCTTTGTGGATCTGGACGAGGAGGTCGTGCGGGCCGCCGGGTGCAGCATCCCGGAGATCTTTGCCCAAAAGGGCGAGGCTGCCTTCCGGGAGATGGAGTCTGCCCAGGCAGCCCGATGGGGCAAGCAGAGCGGGCTGGTGATCGCCTGCGGCGGCGGCGCCGTGCTGCGCAGCCAGAACGTCCGCGCCCTGCGGCAGAACGGTGTCGTGCTGTTTTTGGACCGTCCCCGCCAGGATCTGAGCACCGGCGGCAGACCCCTTTCCACCGGGGCCGATGCCCTGGAACGGATGGAGCAGGTGCGCCGTCCCCTGTATCTGGCGGCAGCGGATGCCGTCATCCCCAACACGACCACCGCTGCCTGTGCGCTGGCAGCGGCTATGGAGGCTTTGGATGAAATTTTTGATCGTTAACGGGCCCAATGTCAACCTGATGCGCTGCCCCATACCAGGGGTGCCCGGCGGGATGGACTACAACAGCCTGATGGACTGGCTGTCCAGCTGCTGCGCTCAGATGGAGATCGAGACCGAGTTTTTTCACTCCAACCACGAGGGCGACCTGATCGACGAGCTCCAGTCCGCCCAGGGACGGGCAGACGGCATCGTGCTGAACCCCGGCGGCTATGCCCACACCAGTGTAGCGCTGCTGGACGCAGTGCGGGCCTGTGGGGTGCCCACAGTGGAGGTCTTGCTGGAAGCTCCGGACACCCGGGAGAGCTTCCGGCAGGTGGACATCGTGTCCTTTGGCTGCCAGGGGCATTTTATCGGGGAAGGGCCGGACGGCTATCTCCACGCCTGCGCCTACCTGGCCCAGCTGCTGCGGCTGGAAGGCAGCCCCCACCCTCACATTGCTATGTAATTGCCAAAGGAGGCTGCTATGGTCCTTACTGTCTGCGCCCCATCCGGGGTAAAGGGCACCGTTGCCGCACCCCCCAGCAAAAGCCTGGCTCACCGGGCGGTGCTGTGTGCGGCCCTGGCTGCCGGCCCCTCTCAGCTGGAAAACCTGTCTTTCAGCCAGGATATCTCCGCCACGCTGGCCGCTGCCGGGCAACTGTGTGCCCAGGTGAGCACCGGCCCCCACAGCGCCCAGGTGGAGGGTCTGGGGCACTTCCGCCCCTTGCACGGGCCGGTGGACTGCTGCGAGAGCGGCAGCACCCTGCGTTTTTTGATCCCTCTGGCCTCCCTCAGCGGGCAGGCCGTGACCTTTACCGGCCGAGGACGGCTGATGGAGCGGCCCCAGTCGGTCTACGAGACGGTGTTTGCCCAGCAGGGCCTGCGGCTGGAGCATATCCCCCAAGGGCTTGTGGTGGAAGGGGCGCTGCGCTCCGGCCGGTATGAGCTGGCGGGGGATGTCTCCAGCCAGTTCATCAGCGGCCTGCTGTTCGCCCTGCCCCTTTTGGAGGGGGACAGCACCCTGCAGCTGCTGCCCCCGGTGGAAAGCCGCAGCTATATCCAGCTGACACGGCAGGTGCAGCAGCGCTTTGGCGTGCACAGCCGCTGGCTCTCGGAGCGGGAGCTGCTGATCCCCGGCGGCCAGCAGTACCGCCCTTGCCGCTATACCGTAGAAGGCGATTACAGCCAGGCCGCTTTCCCTGCGGTGCTGGGCGCCGTATGTGGCGGGGTGACCATCACCGGCCTGGCGGCGGACACCCTGCAGGGGGACGCCGTGGTCCTGGACATCCTGCGCCGGGCCGGGGCACGCTTTACCGCCGATGCAGACGGCCTGCATTTTGAAAAAGCGCCGCTGCACGGGGTGGACATCGACCTGGCCGACTGCCCGGACTTAGGCCCGGTGCTGATGGTGCTGGGGCTGCTGTGCAGCGGCACCACCTGCATCCGCAATGCCCAGCGCCTGCGCCTGAAGGAGAGCGACCGCATCGCCGCAATGGAAGCGGAGCTGCAAGCCTGCGGCGGCCGCATCCAGAGCGATGGCGGCCAGATCCTGATCCAAGGCTGTGCCGGGGCGCTGCACGCCCCCGCCGCCCCGCTGCAGGGCCACAACGACCACCGTGTGGTGATGAGCCTGACCGTACTGGCGCTGGCCGCCGGGCTGCCGGTGACCATCGACGGAGCGGAGGCCGTGGCCAAAAGCTGGCCGGATTTCTTTGACGCTGCCCGGGCACTGGGCGCGGAGGTGAACGAATATGCTGGATAGATCCAAACGCTACCTGGTGGTGGGCCTGGGCCTGCTGGGGGGCAAATACGCCCTGGAGCTGACCCGTGCAGGCTTTGCCGTGGACGGCATCAACCGCAGCCAGGGCCACTTGCAGTACGCACTGGACCATGGGTACATCGCCCGGGGCAAGACCCAGGATTTTGAGGACCTGGTGCGCCAGGCAGACCATATCATCTTTGGTCTGTACCCCACCGCCCTACTGGAATGGATGCAGCAGTACGGCCAGTGGATCAAGCCGGGGTGCATCTTTACCGATGTGTCCGGCGTAAAGACCGGGCTGGTGGAGCCGGTGCAGGCGCTGTGCCCCCCGGGGGTCGAGTTCATCGCCAGCCATCCCATGGCCGGGCGGGAGACCTCCAGCGTAGAGCACGCCGCTGAGGTGGATTTTGCCCCCGCCAACTTTATCATCACCCCCACCGCCGCCAACACCCCCGCTGCCATCCAGTGGGCCCAGCAGCTGGCCCAGGTGCTGGGGTTCCGGCACATCTGCACCCTTACGGTGGAGGAGCATGACCGGATGATCGGCTATGTCAGCCAGCTGTGCCACGCCATTGCCGTAAGCCTGATGTGCGCCAACGACAACACCTCTCTGTGCGAGTACACCGGTGATTCTTTCCGGGATCTGACCCGCATTGCACGCATCAACGATAAGATGTGGGCTGAGCTGTTCTTGTGGAACAAGCAGAACCTGATCGCCGAGATCGATCAGTTCGACGCTGCCCTGGCCCGTCTCCGGTCTGCCCTGGAGCAGGGCGACCGGGAGCAGCTGGAGCAGATGTTCCGCCTTTCCACCCAGCGCCGGGCGGCGTTCGACAAAAAAATGGACCGCTGACCGCCCCAAGGCCCCTTATGTTCCCCCACAGAAAGGAGGTCATCCCATGCCAAAACAACCCGGGCAGCGCCCCAAGCTTTTGCTGCTGATGCACATCCTGTACCAGCAGACCGATGAGGATCACCGTCTCAGTGTCACCCAGCTGACGGAACAGCTGGCAGCCCTGGGGATCCCCTGTGAGCGCAAAAGCATTTACAGCGATATCGAGACCCTGCGGGAGCTGGGCTGCAATATCGAGCTGCGCCGCGGCCCCCACGGCGGCTATTGGGTCTCCCACCGCCGGTTTGAGCTGCCGGAGCTGAAGCTGCTGGTGGACGCCGTCCAGGCCAGCCGCTTTATCCCGGAGAAAAAATGCCGGGAACTGATCCGCAAATTGGAGGGTCTGGCCAGCACCCACATGGCCAGCCAGCTGCAGCGCCAGGTCTATGTAACCGGACGTCCCCGCACAGGCGGCCAGCAGCTTTTGTACAACGTGGACCGCCTGCACGAGGCCATTTCTACCGGAAAGATGGTCACTTTCGGGTACCAGAAATCCGATGGACAGCTCACCCACCCCACTGTCAGCCCCTGGCAGATGGCCTGGGACGGCGGGTATTACTACCTCATCGCCTACCAGGATCAGACCACCCCCAGCGGCATCCGCCACTACCGGGTGGACCGCATGAAGTCGGTGGACTGCCTGTCGGAGCCTCGGCGGGGCCAAAAGCAGTTTGCATCCTTTGACCTTGCCCAGTACCTGCGCAGCCGCTTCCAGATGTTTGGCGGCGACGAAGTCCGGGTGACACTGCGCTGCGCCAATGCGATGCAGAACACCATGCGGGAGCATTTTGGCACCGGCCCCATCTTTGTGGAGGAGCCGGACGGACATTTCCACTTTGACACCAACATTGTTGTCAGCCCGCCTTTCTTCGGCTGGGTGATGGGCTTTGGGGGCCAGGTGGAGATCCTCCATCCGCAGAGCGTCCGCACACAGATGCGGGATGCAGCCCTGGCGTGCGCCCAGGCCCACAGCAGCCCCGATCCCCAATAAAAATGCCAAGAGGCAGACCCTTTTCCAAACGGATGGGCCTGCCTCTTAGCATATCCTTGTGTATGCCCTGCAGCGGTGCGACGAAGCCTCTGCAGGAGAAAAAGGAGGTTTGTGTATCCGATTTGTTTACAGCGCCGAATAGCCGAAGCTGTTGACCAGCGCATCGATCTTCTGCCCGTTTTTGCACAACGGGCACTCCCGGGAGTCATAGCTGGCGTAATCCGGCAGGCTGGCGGGATCAAAGATGGAGGTGACCGGGTAGCCCATGCACTCGTGGGTGGTGGCAAAGATCGCAGACAGACCTGCCACCTGGCCGCCATAGTAGTTGACCGCCTCAATGGCTGCCTGCATCGTATAGCCGGTCGTGATGGATGCCGCCAAGATCAGCACATGCTTGCCGGTGACCATGGGTGCCAGGTTGTCCCGCAGGATGATCTGGCTGCCGGTGGTATACTCCGGCGTGACCACATAGATGGTCTGGTGGGCGTTCATATTGGTAAAGCCGTCCTTGGTCAGCTCATTGGCCAAACAGGTGCCAATGACCTGGGTGCCATCCAGGCAGAGCACCGTATCCACGATGGTATTATGCTGGTAGGCCGCTACCAGCTCTTTGGCCACTGCCTTTGCTTCGGACAGGCGGGCTTTCTGGGTGGTGACATCGATATAGTAATTGATGTGGCTGTGGCTGGTGGCAAAGTGGCCTTTGGCCACCCGCAGGAACAGATTCCGGTTTTTGGTGGGAAGTTTTACCATATTGATCATAACGCCAACACTCCTGTTCTCAGTTTTTGCCCAGCGGCTGTTCCCTCTTATCCGTTTGCATCCTCTGCAACCAAAGCACCCGCCTGGGTATACGTTTATTTTACTGAAAAAACGCCTTGTGAACAAGTCCCAAAACCGCCAAAATATTCATCCAAAACAACAGCACATTGCCAAACTTTCTGGCAAAAGGCGCAAAAAACCGCCCCGGCCAAAAGCCGGGGCGGCGGTATGTTCCAAAAACAGAGGGGAGATCACTTCTCGGGCTTGCCGTAGATCCAGCTGGCAAACATCTCATCGTATGCATCATCCGGACGGAACTGCAGGACAACATTCGTCCCCAGATTCGGATTACCCTTTGCCGTAACAGTGGTCTCAAAGGTCTGGCCCTTGGGAATAGCCCAGCCGTCGATTTCATTTGCCATTTCTGCCTCGTAGTAAGCAGTGGTCTTATCCCCTTCAAGCTTTCCAATACGGAAAGATTTATTGGAGATGTTCAGGTCGTTGGTGCGACCGTTCTTGATCTTCACCTTAAACGTATAGCTGTTGTTGGTATCGCGGGTAACCGTGGTCTCTGCGGAGAGGATGGTCAGGGTGCCGTCACCGTTGCGGGTGGGCTTATTGGGGTCGGAGCAGCCGGTCAGCAGGCTGGAGCCAGCCACAGCCAGAGCGGCAGCGGCAGACAGCTTCATGAAGTTGCGGCGGGATACTTTCAAGGACATAATCCTTTCCTCCTTTTGGATGCAGCCGCACCAGGGCAGCCACGTTTGATCATAGTCATTGCGGCGCAGCCCAGGACAAAAACACCCCCTGGCGCACCCGAATGTTCTACCTATACAATAGTCAAAAACGAACTATTTGTCAATGGTTTTCACAATTTTTTTAGGGGAAAGGCAAGTATTCCCTGTAAAAATAGACGAAGCTTAATCGACAATTTTGGTCAGTTGATCTGCCGTCATGCGGAATGTGATGCTCTTATCCTGCAAAAATTGGGGTGTATAGGTCAGGTTCAATTCCTTCCACCCCACAGGCACCCTGCACATCAGCTCAATATAGCCGATCCTCTGCGGCGGAAGCTCCGGTGCATTGGCAAACGTATCGGTCTGCGCATCATACAGGTAGATATACGCCCCGCAGCCGGCGCTTTGGCCATCGCACATCAGCGCAAAATCCGGTGTATCTGCGGACAGGGCGTGGAAGTATCCGTTCAGATTCTCCAGCGGCGGCAGCGGGTATTCTGCGTCGATCTCCAGCACATGGGGGGCGCCCACTGCCCGGCTCTCGGTGCGGGAGAGGTTCTGCACCAGGATCAGCACCGCCACATACTCCTGACCCGGCATATCCGGGACATCCCCCATGCGGAACAGGCTGCTGAGCTGCACCCGCAGGTCGTTCCAGTTGCTGATGTGGTCGCCCACATCCACTTCCACCGCCTTGCGGCCGGTCTGGCAGCCAGCCAGTGCGCCCGCCGCAGCCAGCACACCGGCACAGCCCACACAGCGCAGAAAGCTGCGCCGGGAGATCCTATTCAACATTGTAACTCCTCCTCCCCGCTGCGTCTTTGGCGTACAGATGCCCAGGCGCAGCCCCGCCCTTGGCAAAAGGCAGGGATCGTTTTCTTCTTATCCAGTCGTGTTACTGGTTGGTCAAGCCTTTGACCCGGGTCTCGCTGGTCTTGATGAGGTTGAGCAGACTGGGCGTATACAGGGGGAACTCCCGGCTCAGGCTCTCGGTGGTCATGGTCATGCAGGAGGGGTCCTTCAGCCCTTCTGCACCGTCCAGATCCTGCCCGGCCAGCAGACTTTCCACATTGGCTTCCGCCACACGCATCACTGCGTCCGAATACCCCGGCCAGCGGCGCTGCTCGATGCCGAACAGACCCGGCGCATTGTGGGGCTCGGCCGAATACAACAGCCGGAACATCTTGCTGACCGCCATCATCAGGTATGCGCTGACCTCGGTGGTCAGGGCCTTGCTGTGGCACTGCCCCACCTTGGCATACAGCACGTTGAGGCTGTTGGAGATCAGTTTTTTATTCATCGTAGGCAGAACGCTGCCATGGTAGACATTGTCCTTCATCTTATCGGGGTTGGGCAGGTCGTCTGCGGTCAGCATCATGCCGTTGCGTTCGGCGCTGCGGCCCAGCAGATAATCACAGGATACGTTATAATAGTCCGCCACACGCACCACAAAATCCAGCCCGCACTCGCGGATGCCTTTTTCGTAATGGGACAAAAGTGCCTGGGACACCCCCAGATCCTCGGCGGCCTGCTTCTGGGTGATGCCGCGCTCCTTGCGCAGCAGCTTGATGATACGATTGAACTCCATGATGCTTTTTGAACTCCTCGGTTTTTTTCAGCGCTGCGGGCGCTTTGCCAAAATCATTTACAGCACGTTGATTATACACAATGGAAAACGACTTGTAAAGTGCGAAATGTGACGAGAATTTTGATAGATTTTCGTCATTTTTGTCAAAAGTCTTGCCGGTGATGTCGTTTCTGTGCTAAAATGGGGTATCTGCCCCGGTGGGCATCCTGCCAAAAAGGGCCGTATAGAGATACTATTTTGTTACGAGGTGTTGATTTGTGAAAACCTTTAAGCTGCATCTGATCCGCCACGGCGTCACCGAGGGCAACCTGCAAGGGCTTTATATCGGCAGCGGCACCGACCTGCCCCTGTGCCAGGAGGGCCGCGCACAGCTGGAGCAGCTGCGCCAGCGCTTTGTGTACCCGGAGGTGGACACGGTATTCTCCTCCCCGCTGGTGCGTGCAGTGGAGACCGCTGCCATCCTGTTCCCGCAGGCCACCCATCAATTCACGGTGCATGACCTGCGGGAGGCCGGTTTTGGCAGCTTTGAGGGCAAGCCGGTGCGGGAGCTGGTCAAGACCGAGGAATACAAGCAGTGGATCACCCCTGGTTCCGGCTTTGTGCCGGAAGGCGCCGAGCCGACGGCGGATTTCCACCGCCGCTGTGCCGACACCCTGATGAAGCTGTTTGAATATATGATCCGTATGGACGTCACCGAGGCCGCCTGTGTGACCCATGGCGGCGTGATCATGAGCATGCTCAGCCAGCGGGCGCTGCCCACCCGCCACCCGGAACAGTGGATGGCCGACCCCGGCTGCGGCTATACAGTGCAAACCGATGTCCAGCTTTGGATGCGGGACCGCCTGGTAGAGGCCATCGACATCGTGCCCTTTGGCTACGCCGACACGCTCCGCGGCCAGGAGGAGACCGAGCGGGCAGAAGCCTACGAATGACCCCTTGCGCAGCTTTCCGGAAAAGCGCCGTTTTCTGAAACCAGTACCAAACGCACACCCCATGGCTGGCGGACACCCGCCAGCCATTTTTGCAGCATGCAGTCCCCCGCCCACTGCTTTTTTCTGCTGCCCGCAAAGAAGTGCTTTTCCACTTGACAGCGGGCTGAAAATTTTATAAGCTATACAGGATGTACTATTGCATTTTTCGCCGCCGATGGCCGCGAGTGCAAAGGCGCCTGCGCTGCGGCGCCGCCACTTTTTGCTCGATATAAGGAGGCTATCCCCATGTCCCAGTCCCTCTCCCGCCGCTCCTTCCTGCGGTATGCAGGTACCGGGGCGGTCACTCTGGCCGCCGCTCTGCTGGGCGGTGTCAGTGCAGCTGCCCAGGACACACCCTGTCTGCGGGGCGAGCCTGCGCTGCTGGACGGCAAAGCCGCTGTGGAGCTGCTGGGCTACGCCGATGCTCCCGGTCTGGGGGGCACGCTGGTGTATCTGTCGGCGGAAAACCTCTCGGCCCATACCCTGCCGGTGGCCCCTAGCTACCTGCAGGGCCGCGCCATCCAGACCCAGGAGGAGCTGTACCACACCGGCAGCGGGCTGTCTGTCTGCTGCGACGGTCAGCCGGTACTGTGCGGCAGCTTTGCCGCCCCGCTGTACAATGAGAACGCTGCGGATGCCTCTCTGTTCACCCTGAATCTGGCCGCCGGACGGGGGGCCATGATCCATTGTTTCTGCAAAACGCCGGACGACTGGCAGCAGCTGGAGCTGCGGTATCAGCCCGCCTTTGCTGCCGGGCAGTCGGTGTGCTTTGCGGTGCGCCGCGGAGAGGATGCCGCCGCTCTGGGTCCGGTGCCCGCCAGCCCTGCCGATCTGGCCACCCTGGTGGACCTGTAAGCCTGCACATCCAATACAGTAAAAAACAGCGGAGGAATTTCCTCCGCTGTTTTTTTGCGCATTTTATAGCAGACTCTCCCCTGCCTGATCGGTGACTGCCACCTCCCGGCCGGTGACGCTGGACACCAGGGCGATATAGCTGCTGCCCGGAGCCAGCGCCAGCGCTTTGCCGTCCTCATCGTAGAGCGCCAAGGTCGATTTTGCCCCCTGCCGCCAGGTGATATGCCATAACCGCCCGGCACGCAGCAGCACGCCGCCGCCCATGCTCAGGTCATATTCCAGGGTATGGCCGTCCTCTCGCAAAGAGGAGGCCGTATACAGTACCAGCAGGTTATCAAAGGACACCTGCACGCCGGTGTTGGCGTCCCGCTGGGGGATGCCGCTGCCCCGCTCCATCCGGTAAAGCTGCGAAGCTTCGTCGTACCGGAACGCAGTGGCGCTGCCGGGGCTGAACTGCACCCGCATCTCCACCGCCCCTTCTGCGGACGGCGCAGGCAGACGCCCGCTCTCCGCAAAGGGCAGAAACGCCGGCAGCTGCAGCCGCCCCTCGGTGTCGGTCTCGGTGGTCTTGCCCGCCGTGATCCCGGTGGTCAGGCCCAGACGGGCAGCAGCTGCTTCCAGCTCGGTGCTGGAGGTATACCACGCCGGGGCATTGCTCCACTTCTGTCCGGTATGAAACGCCAGCCGCCCCACCTCCGCCGTATCGATGGGTTCCAGATTGTAGTAGTCAAAATAATTGCGGGTATAGCGGCTGCCGCCCCGCTGCACAGCCAGGGCCTGCTGGCCCGCCAGCAGCTGCCAGTACAGATCCTGCCCATCTGCCACCGGCCCCACCTGGGGCACCTGCTCTATCGAGGGGTAGACCAGGCACAGCCGGGTCGGGGTATCCTGCACGGTCAGCGCTTCCAGCACCACCGAGGCAGTGCTGATCCCGCACTGGAGACCCGCCGCAGGGTCGTTGGCTATGGACACAGCTACGACCCGCTGCCCCGGGGCCGCAGGCTGCTCCCCGGTCAAGGGGTCCTGCGGCGTCACCGTGCTGCGGGAGGGCGCTGCCGTACAGCCGCACAGCAGCGCTGCGCACAGCCCGCAGCAGGCCGCAGCTCGGATCCAAAACTGTCTTGTCATCTTATCTCCTTCGGTGGGACGGGCTTACTGCCAGGCAAAACCAGCCCGCTCGTCCTCATCTACGATCGCCAGATAGCTTTTGCCCCGGTTGAAGCAAAGCTGAGTGCCATCCTCTGCACACAGATACAGCGGATGCTGGGGGGAAGCTTTCTGCCAGTAACCGGTCTGCACCCGTCCGCGGGTAAACAGCAGCGCCTCGCCGCCCTGGATATACTGCACCTGCTGCACATCCCCGGCATCCCCAGGATAGGGCGCAATGGGGGCAAAGCAGACCGCCAGGTTGTCAAACCCCAGCTGCTGGCCGGTAAGCTCGTCCACCGTGTGCTGCCAGGCAGAGGCCGCCGGGCTGTACATGCTCATTTTGTACTGCCGGGTCTGCGGATCATAGTGGAACTGGGTCTTGTAGCGCTCCTTGGCTGCGTGGGTGATCTCCACCTGCTGGGCTTCCGGCATCCCTTCCAGGGTGTTTTCGGCCCCGGTGCGGTAATCCGCAAAGCGGAAGAAGGTCTCCTCATACGGGTAGCTCAGCCCCATGCCCGCCTGCTTTGCCGAGGAGCGGATCTCCTTGCCGGAGGTGAACTCGGTATGCTCATAGGCCACCTCGCCGCCACGGGGGTCCCGATGGGCGGTCAGCGGGTGGACCGGCGTGCCAAAATAGCCCTTGCCGCCCAGGTTCAGGCCCGCGTAGTCGTATACGCTGACAAACTTGGTGCAGGCTTCGCTTTCTCCATCGTGGCAGTACAGGGCCTGCCAGGGCATCAGCAGCTGCAAAAACTGGTCCCGGCCGGAGCGCACCGGCCCCACCTCCGGGATGGCGTCCACGTCGTGGTAGACTGCGCACAGCCGGGTGATGCCCCCTTCCACCCGGCTCTCGATCAGCAGATCGGCGGCCCCAATGCCCCGCTGCGGACGGGCATTCTGGCGGCGGGAGTTGCAGATGTTGTTGACCATGACCCCCACGATCCGCCCATCGGTGCGGCGGGCCTCACCGGTCAGCGGGTCGGCGTTGTAAGGGGGCAGCGCAGGCTGCACCGGGGCGGACGCCTCCGGCGCGCCGGGCTGCGCCGGTGTGCCCGGCACAGATGCAGAGGGGAACAGCCCCTCCAGCCAGGCCAGAAATCCCTCGCCCTGCCCGGCACAGCCCATCAGAGCCATGGTGGTAGCGCCCAAACCGGACAGCCGAAGCATCAGCCGACGCGAAATCTTCATGGAAAAAGACCTCCTCTATATCCCCTCGCAGCCCTGGCAGAAAAGACCGGCAGGCGCTGCTGTAAGAAAATGCAAATGATCCTAGGTTGATTGTAGCGGTTTACACAAGATTTGTAAAGGGGGTTTTCCCCTCGCAGGCGCTGCCCGGCGAAAAACCGAGGTTTTCTCCGCTTATTCGAGAAAAATCTCCCCTGCATTTTGCACCCGCTGCCGTGTCCCCGCCGCCGCTGCCGCCTGCTTCTGGCCTGCCGGCAGCGCAAATGCGCACTTTTTTATCCATAGGGCTTGCTTTTTCCGCAGAAATATGGTATGATATTCCGGCAGTATCGTTATACTGTTTATAAGCGCTCGTAGCTCAGTCGGTAGAGCATCTGACTTTTAATCAGAGGGCCTGGGATTCGAGTTCCCACGAGCGCACCAAAAACCCACGAAGAATCGTAAGATTCCTCGTGGGTTTTTCTTTGCAGCAAAAAACGCACAGGGAGGCCGGGCGCTCTCCTGTGCGTTTTGTTATTTTCAGCACCAGCTTACGGGGTCTCGCACTCTGCGCAGGCGGGTGTGAGCTGGTACACCTGGTCAAACTGGGCCTTACGCTGCTCGCTGAGGTGGTGGCTGATAAGGATCAGGGTCAGGTCCGGGTTGGACAGCAGGCTCTTTTCCACGATATCGGCATTTTTCTGGTCCAGGGCACTGGTGCCCTCATCCACCAGCAGGATGCTGCGGTCATGGATCAGCGCACGGGCAATGGCCACACGCTGTTTCTGTCCGCCGGAAAGGGCGCTGCCCTCCTCCCCCACCGGGGTATCCAGCCCTTGGGGCATCTGGGCCAGGTCCCCTGCCAGGGCGCTGTCCCGCAGGGCTTTTTCCAACTGTTCCTCGGTAAATGTCTCGCCCAGGGTGATATTCTCCCGGATGGTGGTATTGAACAGGAACACATCCTGCTCGATGTAGCTCATCTGCTGCTGCAGCTGCTCGGGGGTAAACGCCCGCACATCCTGCCCATCATAACGCACGGTCCCCCGATACTCCGGCAGCCAGCCCAGCAGGATCTTCAGCAGCGTGCTCTTGCCGCAGCCCGAAGGACCAGTAAGGGCATATTTGCAGCCTTTTTTGAACTGCGCATCCATATGGACCAGGACGGGCTTCTTTTCGTCATAACAAAACGACACATCCTCCACCGTGATGCCCTGCTGCAGGGCGGGCAGACGGGACTCAGACTGAGACACCTCGCCTGCATGGACGGTGATCTTATCAAAATAGGGCTTGCTGGCAGAAAAGGAGAGTTGAAGCCTGATGATTTGGCATAGACCGCCATAAACACTGCCGCACAAATTGCCGCCTCCAGCAGCCGCAGACTGAATAATGACGCCTTGGATCGAAAGGAAGCTGATCCATGCAAAAAGTCCCACCTGAATGATCGTGCTTATATAATCCAATCCGTTTCCAATGCTTGTTTGGACCCACTGCTGGCGGCAATGCGGTTTTTCCATTTGCTCGCTGCTGTCATAGATACTTTTGGAGAAGAATTGCCTGCGATCAAAAAAGCACAAAACATCATATCCTGCCAGAAGATCTTTTAATTTTCCAACTGCTGTTTCTTGTGCTTTGGTAAACTCCCTGCTCAGCGTCTCCAACTTTTTCTTAAACAATTTCGGCAACAAGATCATCACAGCAGCGGTAAAAAGTGCACCAAGTAAAATAGACCAATGCAGCGCAGCCAATGCCAAGACACTGAGAGCCACTTCCACAGCCAGGCCAACTACTGTGTAAAAATTCTTCCATGCCAGCTGCTCAATTTGGTTAACATCATTCGTAAACTGAGACAAATACGCTCCGTTTTCCTGCAAGTGATATTCCTTGTAACTTTTATTCAGCAAGGAGGCTGCCATATCCTGTCGAAGCTGATCATTCATGCGCCGGATCGCCTCGCTTTGAAAATAGGAAGAAAGTGAGCTGCAAACATTTCTTCCCCCGCTTACGACCAGTTCAATGACGCAAAAGAACACAACTCCCTTAAAATTCAGCTCAATAACCTGTTGAAACAGCAGGATCATCAGCAAACTCCATATGACTCTTCCGCTATTCTGAAACATCTGAAACAGGACAGCCAATAGATTGACTTTCCAGAATTTTTTTAGATAAAAAAACATACCGGCTCCTTTTCTATCAATTATTTCTCACCAACCATAGCACCATCCAGTTTTATATGGCACATTTGTTTTTCTGCAAGCCATATTAAAGCACCCCTTACCTTCTTCGTCAAGCAAAACATCTTTCATATCATCAAAAATTCGTTGTTTTTCTAACACAAAACGACGGGCGGATGCTGGCGAAGAGTTCCAAAATATGCTATACTATTTGCACAAGTTCATATAAAAGGAGCGTTGTCTATGCAAAATTTCTTTTTAGGAGATTACATCAAGCAGAAGCGGCTGGATCTGGGTCTGACCCAGGAGCAGCTCTGCGATGGCATCTGCGAACCCATGACCCTTTCCCGGCTGGAAAACGGCAAGCAGACCCCCAGCCGCAACCGGATCAACGCCCTTTTACAGCGGCTGAGCCTGCCGGATGACCGCTATTTTGCCTTGCTGAGCAAAAACGAGCTGGAAATGGAAGCCCTGCAAAAGGAGATCGTTGCCTGCAATGTGACCGAGCAGGTAGCCGAAGGTTTTGAGAAACTGGCCCAGTTTGAAGCTCTGGCAGCCCCAGATGACCAGATCGCACAGCAATTTGCCCTGCGTTCCAGAGTACTGCTGGGGCGGTTGGAGGGACGCTATACGCCGATGGAACAGATCACGCTGCTGATGCAGGCCATCCGGCTGACTGTACCCCGCTTTGATTTGGAAAATATAGAAAGTTTCCTTTATACAAAAGACGAAATCACAATTATCAACCAGATCGGGCTCGCATACTCGGATGATGGACAAAACAAAAAAGCAGCTGAAATTTACTATCAGCTGCTTCGATATGTGCGCAAGCATTTTAAAGAAACCATAACATTGATCGGGGTGTTGCCTTTGGTCCTCTATAATTATGCTCGGGTTTTAGACCTATGCGGGCGCTATGAGGAAGGTGCTGCACTCGCCAAAGAAGGGCAGGACGCTTGTATCCAGTATGGGCACTATCAGTTCCTTTCTGGCTTCCTGGAAATCTATGCAGAGTGCTGCTTCTTTCTTGGAAGAACAAACGAAAGTGCAAAAGCGTACCGTCAGGCATATTATTTGTGTGAGCTTATAGGAAACAAGGAGAATCTGGATATCACAAGAAAAGAGGCCAAAGAGTACCTCGGGTTAGTCTTTCAAGATTAGGCCACATCCCCACCAGGCTTCTGTACATCCATAGGCATTACCGGATAGTAGACGTCCGGCTCCGGCTGCTCCGGGTCGGTCACGCCGGGCAGCGACACGGGCAGGGTCTCCGGCTCTGCGGCAAAGCAGGGGGCGGCCAACAGGCTGCACGCCAGCACCGCCGAGGCCAAAAATGCAAAGATACGCTTCATATCGTTCCATCCTTTCGTTTTTTATTGATTTGCGACAACAAAAGGATACCACGACAAAGCAACACAGACCATATCGGCCTGTGTTCTTTTTTTCTAACACAAAACGACGGGTAGGCCGGTTTTCCCCGCTGCACTGCGCAAAAAATCCCCCCGCCGGGAAAGACCCGGTGAGGGGAAGGATCATTCAGAACAGATCATTCTGCTTCTCAGCCCTTTGCCTGGAGCAGAGCGTTTACCACAGCCTGCTTCAGGGCGTTGCTGGTGATGGTAGCACCGGACAGGCCGTCCACGCCGTTGATGGCCTCCTCGCTGTCCAGGCCAATGAACTGCTCGGGCAGCTGCTCGACGGCAGGCACACCGATGCCGGGGGTCTCGTTCTGGTGCAGCACTTCCACATCTGCGATCTTGTCGCCGTCCATGGTCACACGCACCACGATCTCATCGTCCATGCCGTTGGCCTTGCCGATGTACTGGTTTGCGCCAGCCTCGTACTCGGCTTCCGGTGCGGACAGATCGTCGATATCGCCCAGCTGGGTGGGGTTGGACTCCACAGCTTCCAGCTTATAGACCGGCAGCGCCTGCTTAGCGGCAGCAGCGTTCTTACCAGCGATGCGGCCAAAGATGATGCACTCGGCAATGTTGGTGCCGCCCTGGTACATGCAGACGGTCATGCCGCCGCACTCGCCTGCACCGTACAGGTGGGGAATGGGGTTGCCCTGGGTGTCCAGCACCTCGGCGTTCTGGTTGCGCTTGGGGCCGCCCTGGGTGTTCAGCAGGCCGGACACCACATACATGGCGTAATACTTCTTGCCGTCAAACGGACGCATATACTGGGTGTCGCGGCCGCAGAGGATATCCTCGCCGTTTTTCGCAAAGCTGTTGAAGTTGCGGATGGTCTTTGCCAGGCGCTCCGGCTTGCAGCCGGTGCCCTTGGCCAGTGCTTCCACCGAGTCGTAGGCGGTCAGAGCATCCAGCTGTGCCTGCTCCAGCAGGCCAGCGGCCTCGATCTCGTCCTTCTGGGTCTGGTCCATGATGTACCAGACCTTCTCCGGGTAGGTGGGGTTCTCCCAGATGCCGTTCTCGTACAGGTGGCCGTGGCGGACGATCTCGCTCTCGTTCACAAAGCGGTCACCATCGGTGCCCACCAGCATGGTAGCGCCGGTGTTCAGTGCGTTCTGACCCAGGGTTGCAGGCTGTGCGCAGGGCACGCCTTCCTCCACGGGCCAGGTCACGCCGCCCAGGCCAAACAGGCCCTCGTAGCAATCCATATGCCACAGGTCTGCACCCACAGCCTGGGCCATCTTGATGCCGTCGCCGGTATTGAACTGGCCGCCGCGGGGTGCATAGTTGATGATGTTCAGGTACTGCTGCACCATGTCCTTGTTGCACTCAAAACCGCCGGTGCACAGGCAGACACCGTTCAGGGCGCGGACGTTCATCTCTTTGCCGTCCCGCTCCACCGTAACGCCCACGATGGTCTTCGTGACCGGGTCCTGGATCAGGCTCTTGGCCGGGGAGGAATACCACACGTCAATGGCGTCGCTGCGGTCCAGCACGTTCTGCTTCAGGCTCTGGTACAAAAAGCTGTCGCTGACACCGGCATGGGTCGTCCACAGGCCCATCTTCTCGCTGCCGGGCATCTCCGGGTACTCCGGGCTCATAGCGCCCAGGTTGGTGGTGCCCACCTTGACGCCGGTCCAGTCAACGTACTCGTCCTTATTAAAGCCGAACTCGTCTGCCAGGATATCGGCCAGGTTCGCCACGCCCTCGCTCAGGGTGTCCACCATCTCCGGCTCCACATAGCGGCCGGCAGCCAGGGCATTGTAGTAGGTCTTGGCAGCCTCCTTATCGCCGTTGGCATAGGCAAACAGCTGGCCGCAGATCTTGGTGTTGCCGCCGGCCTTGCCTTCCTCGCACTTTTCCAGGATCACGACCTTAGCGCCGTTGTCCGCAGCGGTCTTAGCGGCCACCATACCGGAAGCGCCCATGCCCAGGACCACCACATCGTACTCCGAGTCCCAGCGGATGGTATCTGCAAAGGTCAGCTCCTTCTGGGGTGCGGCTGCTTCGCTGGAAGCGGCGCTGCTGGAGGCGGCCTCCGACCCGCCGCAGCCGGTCAGCAGGCCCAGACCCAGGGCGCCGGCAGCGCCCAGAACAAAGCTTTTGCGAGAGATCTTTTCCATGATGCAGAGAACCTTCTTTCTTATTCATTCGTGGTTTATTTTTTAACAAACCTTCCTTATGTCCTATTATATCGTTAAAAACTTGTCTTTGCAATTCAAAGTGCTTATACTTATCATAAGCACAAACTTATAGGAGGCCCCGCCATGACCGATCGTCAGCTCATGGGTTTTTTGACCATCGTAGAGAAAAAGAGCTTCACCGCAGCGGCTGAAGCCATGTACATCTCCCAATCCGCTTTATCCCAGCAGATCCGCCACCTGGAGCGGCAGCTGGGTTTTGCCCTGTTCGACCGCAGCACACGCCAGCCCACCCTGACCGAGGCCGGGCGCAGCTTTTACGAGCGTGCGCGGGAGATCCAGCACCTGTATGACCGTGCTGTGGCCGAGGGCAAGCAGATCCAGCACCTCAGCCAGCAGCACATCAAACGCCTGGTCATCGGCTGTCTGGACGAGCAGTTTATCCTGATCTGGCAGGACCTGCTCACCACCGCCCTGCCGCTGGCACAGAGCTACGCCCCCTGCCCCGTCCGGTATTACAGCAAGGAGTCCCTGTATGCTGCGCTGCTGCGGGGCGAAGTGCAGATCGCCGCACTGCTGGAAAACGAGGATATCCGGCGGTTTGGGCTGGATTTTTTGCCCTTTGCCCAGGTAACGGAGCTGTGTATGCCCGCCGGGCTGCCCTTGGCCCCCGAGCTGCTGGCGCACTGGGCTAAGCACAAGGTCCACGCCGAGGATCTGCTGGGGATGCAGGTGGCCTTTCATAACCTGCCGGGAAGCTCGGTATACGAGGATGCACTCCGTGCCCACCTGCAAAAGAGCCAGCTGGATTTTGTGGACCCCCATGGGTTCCGCACCGCTGGTTTCCGGGAGACGGTATTGCTTCTGCCCGCCGTGCAGTACGGCGGCCACGCCCCGGTATTTCCGCTGGACTGGCAGCAGGGGCCGCTGCTGGGTTTTGTGACCGTGCAAGGGGCGGACCCCAAGGTCTTGGCCTATGCGGAATACATCCGGATGCACCTTATGCCCCGGGAGAACTTCTGGACGCCTCTGCGATAACAAAAGCCCCCGTCGGGTCGGTTCCCGACGGGGGCTTGCTTGATTCCAGGGGGGTCAGCTCTCGCTGCGGCGCTGTTCTGCAGCCAGCTCCCGCTGCAGCGCCGCCTTGCGGCTGTCCAGCAGCAGGTCCTGGTTATAGCGGAAGTAACGCTCGCAGCCATTTTCCACCAGGAAAGCATGGGCAGCGGGGTCCATGGTCAGCTCGGTGACGAACACCACCAGCTCCTGGCTCTCCCCAAAGGCCTGCTCCATAAAGTCGAAGGCTGCTTCCAGCGCTGCGCTGGCGGCTGCCTGGGCCGTCTCGCGCTGGTCTGCCAGCTGCTGGAACTGCTCCCGCAGCAGCGCAAACGCCTGCTGACCGTCTGCGGTCTGGGCGTGGCGCAGCTCCCCCGCCCAGGCGTGCAGGGCAGCAGCGGCCCGCAGCCGGGCCGCCCGCTGGTTCGGCGCCAGCAGGCCGGCCTTCTCCTGGCGCTGGGTCTCGGCCTCGTAATCGGCAATGCTCTGGCCAAACAGAGCAGAGGGGCCATCCGGCAGATCTGCGGGCAGGGCGGCAAAGCTCTGCTTCGTCTGCCGCAGCAGACCATAGCAGTCGTCCGCCACTGCATCCGCCTGGCGGGAAGCAGCGATGCGGGTGCGCAGACCGGAGAGCAGCAGCCCCACCAGGGACAGCCGCTCATCAAAGGGGGCGCGCATCAGCCGGGCAAATGCCTCCGACCGGGGCTTGCCTGCCAGGATCTCCTCCACGCCGTAGTCATCCCGGTACTTATAGTACAGGGCCAGATACGCAGCAAACTCCTCTGCGATGGCGGGGTGCTGGAGATACTGCCCGATCAGCTCGGTATCCGCCGCAAGGCCCAGCGCCTCGTAGGTATCCAGCAGGTTGGACAGGTCCTCCCAGCCGCGGGCGGTGACAAAGCGGCTGCCCTCCACATCCGCCTCGATCTGGTAGAAATGCTGGGGATGCAGCTCCAGATAGCTGAGGATGGCGCTGTGGATGCCCACTGCCCGGGCATACTCCCGCCAGACCCCCAGGTCCGGCTGGATATCCATCCGGCGCACACGGTCCAGGGTGACCAGGTCAAAATCCCGCACCGACTTATTATACTCCGGCGGGTTGCCTGCCGCCACGATCACCCAGCCAGCCGGGACAGCCTGGTTGCCAAAGGTCTTGCACTGCAAAAATTGCAGCATCGTGGGGGCCAGGGTCTCGGACACGCAGTTGATCTCGTCAATGAACAGAATGCCCTCGGACAGGCCGGTGGACTCCATCTTGGCATAGATGCTGGCAATGATCTCGCTCATGGTGTACTCGGTCACCGATACATCCCGCCCTGCATAGTGGCGCTGCCGGATAAAGGGCAGGCCCACGGCGCTTTGACGGGTATGGTGGGTGATGGTGTAGGCCACCAGCGCCACGCCGCAATCCCGGGCGGCCTGCTCCATGATCTGGGTCTTGCCCACACCCGGAGGGCCCATCAGCAGGATGGGACGCTGGCGCACAGCGGGGATCTTATACTGTCCCAGCTCGTCCTTGGCAAGGTAGGCCCGGACGGTGCGCTCGATCTCTTCTTTTGCTCGTTTGATATTCATACTCGCAACCTCACGTATTGTTCATATCACGGTAGGGGTCCTGCTCCTCCGCCAGCGCGGCGGCCAGGGCGTTTTGGGCGGCCGGGGCAGGGGCAGTAAACTCGTCCTCCTCCAACACCAGCTTGATGGCCCAGGGGGGCACATTGGCATCATCGAACCGATCCCCCAAAAACAAAAAGGCGGTCTCGTAAGCGGGGCGGCGGGCCGGGTAGGTGCCCAGTCCGTCGGTAAAGTACAAAAGGCCCCGCAGATTTGTAAACTGGCGGGAGGCACACAGCTCATCTACATAGGCAAAGGCGGGGCGGAAGTCGGTGCCGCCGCCGCCCCGGAGGGTAAACTGCTCCATGGCCTGCACCAGCTCCTGCTCGGAGCGGATGGGCAGGTCCTGCCGGACCTGGTCGTCTGCCTGGATCAGGTGCAGATTCATCCGGTGGAAAAAGTTCTCCCGCGCTTTCAGCAGCGTATACGTCTCGGACAAAAAAGCCCGCACCAGCTCTCCGGAGGTGGAGTAGCTGGTATCCACCACCAGGGCCAGCTCCTCCACCTTTTTGCTCTCACGGCTTTCCAGCGGCTCGATCAGGGGCAGGTTGCCGTACATCGAGAGACCGTAGGTGTAAAAGTTCAGGTCAAATTCCTCCGGGTCCAGCCGGATCTCCTCCCGCAGCACACAGAACCGGCGCAGAAAATCCCGGTAACTGCGGCGGCTGCGGTTGGCGGCCCGGATCTGGGCGGCCAGCGTGTCGGTGCCGTCCCCGGCCTCCTTATCCCGCAGCTCCATCTCGGTCTGCATCTGCTGGCCCAGCTTCTGCCAGGTGGACTGGGGGCTGGGACTGGGGGTGGGAGGCTGGGACTGGGGGTCCTTTGGCCACAGCCGATGGTCGTCGGTATAAAACTCCCGTTCCAGCTGGCGCAGCACGCCGGGGGTCTGGCCCAGCAGCCAGCGGTAGGCCGCTGCAGCTGCCACCACCCGCCCCTCGGCGGCAATGCCCTCGTAGGCACGGCGGCGCAGGTAGGTCAGCGGGCGGGTCACACTGGGACGCTGCAGGCTGTCCAGCACATTCTCCACCGCGATATCACAGGCCAGATCCCACAGCTGCGGCTCCCGCCCGCCCCGCAGCCACAGATGCCGGAACAAGCAGTGGAACAGGCTGTGCAGGTACAGGCGGTTGAGGTATTTTGGGTTTTGCTGGTACAGCCGCAGCAGGGTGCTGGGCTGGTAGTACAAGCTGCGGCCATCGGTGGCCTGGGTGCGGCATCGCTCGTCCGGCACAAAGTCCAGCGCAGAGAGCGCCGGCCCCAAAAACCGGAAGTCCAGGTACAAACCGCTGCGCACCACCGCCAGCACCTCGCCGCCCATCCGGGCCTGCCATTCTTCCTGGGTCTCCGGACGGCGGGACACAAACTCTTGGGTCAAAGGATACACCTCACTTTCGTTCTATCCTATAAAGGGAAGGCTGCTTTTTGCAGCTGGCAGCGCATCCCGTCTTAAAAATCAAAATCGTATCGGGGCCGCTTGGGGGCAGATGCCCGGCGGCGGCGCTCCGCATCCGCCAGCAGTGCGGCAGCCGGCGCATTCTCCGCCCGGCGGGCCAGCACACCGCCCTGCGCCAGGGTATCGGCATCCAGCAGTTCCAGCGCCAGCAGCGCCTGCAAGGCGGGGGTATCCTGGCTGCGCAGCAGCCGCTGGATCACCCGCAGCCCCTGGGCGGACAAAAAGTCCCGGTAGGCTTGCTGCGGCCCCTGCTCCAGCCGCCAGGGCCAGCGCAGACGGTCGAAACAGAGCATCGCCACGATCTCCGGGTCATCGGCATCGTGTCCCTGGGCAAAGATGGCGTCGTATTCCTCCATCTGCACCTGTCCAGCCCGGAAGCACTGCCGGTAATGGTACCCCTGCCCGGAAAAGGTGTGCAGCAAAATGTGGGCGGGGGTCTCCTCGATATCCTCCCAATAAGCGGGATACCACAGCCCCGCCAGAGGCTGCGGCTCTCCCTCCGGCCAGAACAGCGCGGACACCTGCTCGGTCAGGTTGGCCACCAGCGCCCCCAGCCCGGTGGGCTGCTCCGGCGCTGCCCGCAGCACCAGCTGCTCCAGGGCAAAGCAGTTCAAAAACACATCGCTGCCCAGCCGCAGTTCCCCGGCGCCCAGGGTCAGCCGGTGCAGTTTGCGGCAGTCATAAAAAGCACAGCTGCCCACCAGAGCCAGCGTGCCTGGCAGGGTCACCTGCTCCAAAAAGCTGCCGCACACCGGGTGCAGCGGCTCTGCCGGCAGCAGGACGGGTACGAACGCCTCCCCCTGCTGCTGATACCAGAGCGCCCCGTCCGGCTGGCTGCGCAGCGCCGGGGCAAAACAGTAATCCCCCAGTTCGGTCAGCGCCAGGGGGCCGTCCGGCCCCGGCAGGGTATCCGGCAGGTGCAGCACCGGACTCTCCCCGTAGACCCGGAGCAGCCGTGCGCCGCCTTCTGCCAATGGTAAGACTTGTAGGATCATCGCTTTTATCCTCTTTTGGTTTCTTTGCAGGCTGGCGCCCAAACAAAAAGGCTGCCGCCCAGGGCCGCAAGGGGCCGGGCAGCAGCCTGGGAAAATTTATTCGAGCGCCGCCTGGGCAAGGCAGTCATTCATGGCCTCAAAAACAGCCTTGCTGGTCATGGTGCTGCCGGACACAGCATCCACCCCGCTGGGGCTGCCCGCCTGGGCCAGCAGCGGCGCCAGGGTCTGTGCCGCCTGGCCACCCAGGGCCGGGGTCTCGCCGGAAGCATCGATCTCCACTGCCGACACCTGCCCCCCGGCGATGGTGACCGTCACGGTCACATCGCTGAGATAGCCTGCCGCCGCAGCGGTGTACTCTCCGTCCCCATAGGCGGCGGAGTTGTCGGCATCCGGCACCGAGCTGGTGTTGGAGATATACAAAGCCAGCACCACGCCCATCAGCAGCGTGAGCACAGCCATGATCGAAATATTACGGGTCATGCGCTTTTTCATCAGATCTTGTTACTCCTCTGGTCAGTTCTGGGCGGCAGGCTTGAAGCTGTCCCGCAGGGTGACCACCCGGTTATACACGCCGGGGTTCTTGGAATCCGGGGTAAAGAAGCCGGTCCGCACGAACTGGAACTTCTCCCCGGGCTTTGCGTCCGCCAGAGCCTGCTCCAGCTTGCAGCCGGTGCGCACGGTGACGCTGTCCGGGTTCAGATAATCCTTGTAATCGCTGCCCTCCGGGATCGCATTCATGTTGGCCTCGGTAAACAGCTTGTCGTACAGGCGCACCTCGGCCTCCACACAGTGGGCGGCGCTGACCCAGTGGATGGTACCCTTGACCTTGCGGCCGTCTGCCGGGTTGCCGTTGCCGGTCTCCAGGTCAGCGGTGCAGTGGATGGCGAGGATGTTGCCGGCCTCGTCCTTCTCCACGCTCTCGCAGCGGACGATGTAGCCGCCCATCAGACGCACCTCGCCCCCCAGGGTCAGGCGCTTGAACTTCGGGGGCGGCACCTCAGCAAAGTCCTCCCGCTCGATCCACAGCTCCTTGGTAAAGGCCACCGGACGGGTGGAGGCATCGTTTGCCTCCCGGTTGGGGTTGTTGGCCACCTCAAAATACTCGGTCTTGTCGGCGGGGTAGTTGTCCACCACCAGCTTCACCGGGTCCAGCACGGCAATGCGGCGCTGGGCGGTCAGGTCCAGCTCGCTGCGGATGCAGGCTTCCAGCTGGCGCATATCGATCAGGTTATCGCTCTTAGAGATGCCAGCCTCCCGCACAAAGGTAAAGATGGAGGAGGCGGTGTAGCCGCGGCGGCGCAGACCGCACAGGGTGGGCATACGGGGATCGTCCCAGCCGTCCACGATGCCCATTTCCACCAGCTCACGCAGGTAGCGCTTGCTCATGACCGTGTTGGTCATGTTCAGGCGGGCAAACTCCCGCTGCTTGGGGAACTCGGCCCCAAACAGGTTCTGCACCACCCAGTCGTACAAGGGGCGGTGGTTCTCAAACTCCAGGCTGCACATGCTGTGGGTGATGCCCTCGATGGCGTCCTGGATGGGGTGGGCAAAGTCGTACATGGGGTAGATGCACCACTTGTTGCCCTGGCGGTGATGGTTGGCGTACTTGATGCGGTAGATGGCCGGGTCCCGCATATTCATGTTGGGGCTGGCCAGGTCGATCTTGGCACGCAGGGTCTTCTCCCCCTCCTGGAACTCACCGGCACGCATCCGGCGGAACAGGTCCAGGTTCTCCTCGGGGGTACGGTCCCGCCAGGGAGAGGGACGAGAGGGCTTGCCGGCATCGGCGCCGCGGTACTCCCGCATCTGGTCCCGGGTCAGATCGTCCACATAAGCCTTGCCTTCCTGGATCAGCTTTTCTGCAAAGGCGTAGCACTGGTCAAAATAATCGCTGCCGTAGAAGATGCCGCCGTCCGGGTCTGCGCCCAGCCAATGCAGGTCCTCCAGGATGCTGTTGACATACTCCACGTCCTCACGGGCGGGGTTGGTATCGTCAAACCGAAGGTTGAACTTGCCGCCGTATGCCTTGGCAATGGACCAGTTGATGTAGATGGCCTTGGCGCTGCCAATGTGCAAATAGCCGTTGGGTTCCGGCGGGAACCGGGTATGGATCTCGCTGACCTTGCCCTCGGCCAGGTCGGCGTCGATGATTTCAGTCAAAAAGTTTTTCTCTGCCATGGTGGCTTCCCCCTATCAGGGCCGCAGGGCCCGGATCTGCGCGGCGCAAACCGACGCAGTCAAAATGTAAAGTTAGCGTATATACCAGCCATTATGATACACTATTTTTGCCCCCGCTTCAAGGCAAAAACGAGAACTTCCTATAAGAATAGGGGGCCTGGCGGCGTTTTTTGCCCTCACGCACTGTCAAAAAAGGCAAAAGTCTTGACACCAGTGGGCCGACGGAGTATATTTTTGCATGGTGTAGGGCATTTTTTGCCCCGAAATGTTATTGTGGAGGAAGTTCATGAACAGTTTGAAGGTGTGGCTGGACGGCCCTGCTTTGCGCAAGAAGCTGGGCTTTTTTGCGTCGCTGAATTTGGGCCTGATCCTGACCGCGGTAGGCATCGTGTTGTTTAAGACCCCAAATCACTTTGCCTTTGGCGGCACATCGGGTCTGTCCATTTTGTTGGCGGCATGGTTCCCGCAGGTAAACGTAGGCGGGTTTATGTGGCTGATCAACCTGGCGCTGGTGGTGCTGGGCTTTCTTTTTCTTGGGGTCAAGTGCATGGGGTGGACCATCTTCTCCTCCTTTGCGCTGTCCCTCTATGTTTCCATCTGCGAGTGGCTATGGCCCATCACCGAATCGCTCAGCGGGGACACCATGCTGGACCTGGTGTTCGCCGTGTTTCTGCCGGCGCTGGGCTCGGCCATCGTCTTTGACATCGGCGCATCCACCGGCGGCACGGATATTGTGGCCCTGATCCTGGCAAAGTATACCTCTATGGAGATCGGCCGGGCGCTGATGGTCAGCGATATCCTGATCGTTCTGGGCGCTGCCTGGCAGTTTGGCATTGGCACCGGACTGTACTGTATCCTGGGCCTGATCGGCAAATCCTTTGTGGTAGACGGCGCCATTGAAAATATCCGTCAGCGCAAGGTGTGTACGGTGGTCACCGCCAACCCGGAGCCGATCCTGGACTTTATCATCCATGATATGAACCGCTCGGCCACTGTGGAGCGCGCCTACGGCGCTTACACCCATAACGAGCTGGCTGTGCTGGTGACGGTGCTGACCCGCCGCCAGGCTGTGCAGCTGCGCAACTACCTGCGGGAGCACGACCCCAAGACCTTTATCACCATCGTCAACTCCAGCGAGATCATCGGCAAGGGCTTCCGCTCCTTCAACTGATGCCGCCAGCATTTCTCCCCATAGGGGATTGACGAACCTGCTGAAAAACGGTATACTGTTTGCGTTATAAGTTCTGGCGCATCCTTAGCGGATGCGCCGTTGACCGGGTGTAGCGCAGTTGGTAGCGCGCCTGCTTTGGGAGCAGGATGCCGCAGGTTCGAATCCTGTCACTCGGACCAAAGAATGATAATCCGAACTGCATTATCCAAGTTGGTAATGTGTTCGGATTTATTATTTCTATCGAAAACGTGCTATGACAAGCAAGGGCGGGAACGTAAGTTTCGGCCCTTGCTTGCTTTTTGGAATAATGCTATGCTATAAAATAGCACACACATCAGGTGTACAAATCGGAATTTGAGGAGATAGAATAGTGAGAACATATGTGAATAAAGACGAACTTAAAAACGAGATAAATAAAAGCTTTGCAAAGTATATATCAGAATTTAATGATATTCCAGAATCCTTAAAAGATGAGAGAATTGATGAGGTTGATCGAACTCCTGCAGAAAATCTTGCTTATCAGGTTGGATGGACAGCTCTCATTCTTAAATGGGAAGCAGACGAAAGAAAGGGTATTCAGGTCAAAACTCCCTCTGATAACTTTAAGTGGAATCAGCTTGGTGAATTATATCAGTGGTTCACAGATACATATGCGCACCTGTCACTGCAAGAGTTGAAAGACATGTTGAATGAGAATATCAATTCTATTTATGCAATGATTGATTCGCTAAGTGAGGAAGAATTATTCAAACCACATATGAGAAAATGGGCTGACGAGGCAACTAAAACAGCTGTCTGGGAAGTATACAAATTCATACATGTTAACACAGTTGCTCCATTCGGAACCTTTAGAACTAAGATTAGAAAATGGAAAAAGATAGCTCTATAACTTCCAGTTTATCGGGCAGACACAAACCAAGGCGGAAGCATCGTTGGAGATGTTTCCGCCTTGCTTATTGAAAGTTCGGATTTACAACCGGTCGGGGGCTTTTTGCATACACCGCCGCCATGAGGCAGCAAAAAACGGCTGACGCAGATGCGTCAGCCGTTTTTTATCCAGGAAATTTTGTCTTACAGGCCCTCTTTTTCCGCCAGTTTGCGGCCCATCAGCACGCCCATGACGCTGGCCATCATCAGACCTCTGGTCCAGCCGGAGGAGTCGCCCAGGCAGTGCAGGCCCCGGATATTGGTATCCAGGTTCTCGTCCATCTTGACCTTATTGGAATAGAACTTCAGCTCCGGGCTGTACAGCAGGGTCTCGTTGGCGGCAAAGCCCGGCACCACCATATCCAGCATCTTGATGAACTCGATGATGTTGGTCATGGCGCGGTAGGGCATGGCGGCGGTGATATCGCCCGCCACGGCATCCTTCAGCGTAGGCTTTACGTTGGACTGCGCCAGCTCCTTGGGCCAGGTGCGCTTACCGTCCAGGATATCCCCGTAGCGCTGCACCATGATATGGCCTGCACCCAGCATATTGGTCAGCTCGCCCACCTTCTGGGCGTAGGCGATGGGCTGGTTGAAAGGCTCGGTGAAGTTGTGGGACACCAGAATGGCAAGGTTGGTGTTCTCGCTCTTTTTCTCCTTGAAGCTGTGACCGTTGACCACAGCCAGGTCATTGTCGTAGTTTTCCTGGGCCACAAAGCCGCCGGGGTTCTGGCAGAAGGTACGCACCTTGTTCTTCCAGGGCTTGGGATAACCGATGAGCTTGGACTCATACAGCACCTTATTGACCTTTTCCATCACCTCATTGCGGCACTCCACACGGACACCGATGTCCACCGTGCCGGGCTTGTGGGCAATGTGATGCTCGGCGCAGATGCGCTCCAGCCAATCGGCGCCCCGGCGCCCGGTGCCAATGACCACCTCGTCTGCATACACAGCCCGCGGCTCGGCTTTGCCCTCCCGGATCAGCACACCGGTGCACTCCTCGCCTTCCAGCAGGATATTCTCGCACTCGGTGGAGAACAGCATCTCCACGCCGTTGTCTGCCAGATAGTTCTGGATCGCCAGGTACAGCTCCTGGGCCTTTTCGGTGCCCAGATGACGGATGGGGCAGTCCACCAGTTTCAGGCCGGCATGGATCGCATTTTTGCGGATCTCCTTGATATCCTCGCCGGTATACACACCCTCCACATGGGGGTCTGCGCCAAACTCCAGGTAGATCTTGTCGGTATAGTCGATCAGGCTCTGGGCAAACTCCTCCCCGATCAGGTTGGGCAGATCGCCGCCCACCTCATAGGACAGGCTCAGCTTGCCGTCCGAGAAAGCGCCTGCGCCGGAAAAACCGGTGGTGATGGCGCAGGTCGGGCGGCAGTTGACGCAGTGTCCCAGCTCTGCCTTCGGGCAGTGGCGCTTTTCCACCGGCTTGCCTTTTTCCACCAGCAGGATGTGTTTTTTGCTGCCGCAGCGCAGCAGCTCCACTGCGGTAAAAATGCCGGCCGGGCCAGCACCCACGATGATCAGATCATACTTGTTCATAGCTATCTTTGTTCCTTTACTTTTATTCTTAAGCGGTACAGACCGCAGCCCGGGGCATTACCCCTCCCGGTGGGTCTCCACCTCGGCACTCTCGTCCACCGTATCCAACTCCACGGCTTTTGCCTCCGCATCCGCCGGGGTGACGTTGGGGGCAACCACCCCATCGCCGTTCAGGTCCTGGCCGGTAACAGCCTCCAGCACCGACTGTGCCTCCGGATGCATCTTCATAAAGCGGCGCACCGCAAAAGCGGTGTAGGCTGCGCTCAGCAAATTCAGTGCGCCTTCCACGATCAGGATCACACCGATGGCCATAACCAGGGTCTCCATAGCGCCAAAGGGGTTGACCACCATCACGATGCCCAGCACCACGCTCAGCAGCGCCAGCAGCAGAAAACCCTTCCAGCTGCTGTACTGGCAGCGGCGCAGCTCCAGCGCATTCTGCACCCGGCCCAGACTGTCGAAGACGACAAACAGGCCGAACACCACCGGCAGCGCCCGCACCACCAGATCACTGCGCAGGATCAGAAAAGCGCCCAGACCCAGGCAGACCAGGCCGGAGACCAGGGTAAACTGACTGCGCCAGACCCCCCGCTCTACGGTAAAATACCGCACCAGCTGGACGACCGCTCCGGCCAGCACGATGCCGCCCAGCGCATAGCAGACGACGTTCAGCGCTGTACCCGGCACCACCAGCAAAAAGATGCCCAGTGCAATGTACAGCACGCTCATGATCACATGGTTCCACTTCAGTCTTTTCAGCATAGGCTTACCTCCCTTGGGGATTGACAGGGGCGGCCGACAAAGGCGCCAGGACCGTCCGGTTGATATGGATCATAAAGCACAGGCTCAGCGCAAAGCTCACCACACCAGAGATCACAAAGGCCCACCACACCAGCTCCAGCCGGCCGGTGCGTGCCAGCAGGTAGGCTGCGGGCAGCAGGACCGCCAGCTGGCGGCAGACCGAGGTGATCAGGCTGAACAAGCCATTGCCCAGCGCCTGGAACACCGAGGAGAACACGATATCAAGACCCGCCAGCAAAAAGTGGATGGAAATGATCCGCAGCGCCGTAATGCCGATGACGGTCATCTCTGCGCTGGCATCGAACAGCCCCAGCAGCTGCCCCGGCAAAAACTGGAACAGCAAAAAGCCCACCAGCATGATGGCCGTGGCATACACTGCCGCCAGCCGGATGGTCTTGTGCACCCGGTCTGCCCGGCGGGCACCGTAGTTGTAGCTCATGATGGGCACCGTGCCGTTGTTCAGGCCAAATACCGGCATGAACACAAAGCTCTGCAGCTTGAAATAGACGCCGAACACCGCCACCGCAGTGGAGGAGAACTGCATCAGGATCAGATTCATGCAGAAGGTCATGATGCTGCCCACGCACTGCATGGCAATGCTGGGCAGACCCACGGCATAGATGCGGCCAATGGCATCGGCGTTGGGCCGGAAAGACCGCATATCCAGCTGGATATCCGGGTTTTTGCGCCAGTTGAGCCACAGGGCCACCCCTGCGCCGCAGAACTGGCCGATCACCGTAGCCACCGCCGCACCGGTGGTGCCGGACAGCGCCTGGCCAAAGGTACCAAAGATGAACAGCGGGTCCAGCAGGATGTTGACCCCTGCGCCCACCAGCTGGCTGATCATGCTCAGGTGGGTGCGGCCGGTAGCAGCCAGCAGCTTTTCCGCCATCATCTGCATAAACATACCGGCGCTGCCCATGCAGCAGACCTGCATATAAAGCACGCCCTGGCGCAGGATCTCCGGGTCTGTGGTCTGGGCCTGAAAATACGGCTTTACATAGAAAAGACCCACCGCAAAAAAGGCCAAAAAGCTGCACAGCGCCAAAAACAGCCCGTGCTCTGCCACCTGATTGGCCTTGGTCTGGTTCTGCTCGCCCAGGCTCTTGGACAGCAGGGCGTTGACGCCCACGCCGGTACCGATGCCCACAGCGATCATCACATTCTGCAGCGAGAACGCCAGGGAAACTGCGGTCAGTGCGCTTTCGCTGACGTGGGACACGAACACCGAGTCCACCACATTGTACAGCGCCTGTACCAGCATCGAGATCATCATTGGTACGCTGAGTTTGATCAACAGGGGGTTGATGGGCATGGTGCCCATGATGTTTTCCGCCGGAGCGGACATTTGCTTGGTTTTTTCCACGATCGTTCCTTGAATCCTTCCTTATTTTCTCCGCCAGGACCTGTCCGCATGGATCATTTCCCCAAAAAAGCGGGCAGAGCGCTGCCGCCCTGCCCGCGCTGCGCCCATCTATGGTCCGATTTGCGCAGTGAATTTATGCCAGCTGTGCGTCCTTGGCCGCAGCGGCATCCAGGATCATCTTGACGCAGGCCTCCCGTCCCAGGGCGGCGTTCAGCGCCAGGTCATAGTTATGGGCATCGCCCCAGCGGTTCTGGGTATAATAGTTGTAGTAGGCCGCACGGTTGCGGTCGATCTTGTCGATCTCATCCTTAATGCCTTTTTCGTCGGTGGCTTTGACCAGGGGGTTGGTCTTGGCGTACTCCCGCCGCCACTCCACCGGGGCATAGATGAATACCCGCAGCACGTCCTTGCGCTCCCGCAGCACATAGTCGCCGCAGCGGCCCAGGATCACGCAGGGGCCTTCGTCTGCCAGCTGCTTGATGATGCGGCTCTGCAGGATGAACACCTGATCCCCCAAGGGCAGCTCGCTGCTCATGGTGTACAGGCTGTACAGCAGACTATGGGTGTGCTTTTTCTCGCTGGCAGCAATGGCCTCCTCCGACAAGCCGGAGTGCTTGGCCGCCAGGGTGATCAGCTCTTTGTCGTACAGCTTGGCACCCCGGGCCTGGGCCACATCCTCGGCGATAAAGCGCCCACCGGTGCAGTATTCCCGTCCAATGGTAATGATCGTCTTTGCCATAATGTGTTCCTCCCTAGCTGAATGTTTTGCAGGGCCCGGCAAAATGCCGCAGCCCTTTTTTGAAGCAGGCGACGGGGGATCAGCCCACGTCTGCCGGAGAGCTTGGTTCACATGGCGGAGCCGGCTCCGCCGCCGGAGCGGGCTTGGGCAGATGCAGCTCTGCCACCCGCATAGCCCCGGTCTGGTCCACGGCATACACGCTGCACGGCCCGCCGCGGTCCAGCTGCTCCGGGCAGATCAGCAGCCCGCCGGTCCTGGTGCGCTCGGCCCGGCGGAACACCCGGTGGGCGGTGGTGGCATGCGCCACGCCGTCCAGCAAGGCGGCTGCCGCCCAGCCGGAGAACTCCTCCGGCAGGGGGTCCCGGCTGCCCCGGCGGGAAAAATACCAGCACTGGTCCGCCTCGTCATAGGCGATCTCGCACCGGATGCGCAGGGGCCGGTCCGCCGCAATGCCCCGCAGCTTGGCCCGCAGCACCAGCGCACGGCCGGTAAAGTCCCGCATAAAATCTGCCAGGGCCATGGTGCGGCCCACCGCCCCGTTGCTCTCGGCGGTAGGGTCGTTCAGCAGCACATAGTCCGCCAGCACCGCTGCGTCGTGTCCAAAGCCCCGCAGCCCCATCCAGATGCTGGCAGGCTCCCGCTGGGTGCGGGAGCGGCGCTCCAGCTGCACTGCCACCGAGCAGCCGTCGTGGATCTGGGTGCGCAGGTCGGCCAGGTCCATCCATGCCTGCCAGCAGGGATAGCCGCAGCAGCCTGCCGCCGCCGCGGCAAAAGCCGTGTTGCCGGTGCTGCGGGTGGCATGGTCCTCCATTGCGTAGGCCACCTCTTCCGGCAGGATATCCTCGCCGTAGCGGTTCATCAAGGCAGCCAGCACCAGCGGCAGGTCCATCTCGTGGCCAAATGTGGGGTCATGGGCGCTCAGGCAGTATTCCGGCAGGTAGAGCTGCCGGTTCAGCACCCGCCCTTCCTGGCGGTTCCAGGCCAGGGGCCGCACCGCCGCCGCCAGCAGACGGACTGCGGGGGTGGCTTTGTCATCGTTGGTGGACAGATTGACCTGCAGCTGCACGCCGGTGGCGCCGCCGGGGGTGGCCACCGTCACGGTATCCCCCATCAAAAAGATCAATCTATCGTCGCTTTGAGCTTGGACGCTGCAGCGGGGGTAATCCGGCGCCCATTTGCCAAAACTGAGCCAGCCCGTCCAGACGCCGCCTGCATACACACGGCAGCGCACCTCCACCAGCGTATTATGGGGGGCATGGGCGTTCCAGCTTACGTTCAGGTTGCAGAACGCCGGCATGGCAAACTCCGGGGTCGTGTAGCTGCCATAGGGCAGGCTGCGCCCGGCCACGCTGTCCAGCACCAGGCATCCGTCCTCCAGTGCCACATTGTCCAGCGCCCCGCGGGAGAAAGTCTCGGTGCCTTGCAGCACCAGATTGTTGCGTTGTTCCATCCCGTTCCCTCCGGGATCAGCAGCCGCCGTCCGTGCCCGGCTCGTCCTCTTGTCCGGACGAGGCACGCTCGGCAGCCAGCGCTGCTTCCAGCTCAGCATCCTTCATCTTGCGGATGTTCTCCTCGATATGGAACACCCGGTCCAGATCGCCGTACACGATCTGGCAGCAGATCTCGCAGGAGAACCAGAAACCGAACACGATCATCAGCAAAAGGCCCAGGGGCATGCACAGGATCACCAGACCCCAGAACAGGATCTGCACCACCGATGCGGCCAGCGCATGGGGCAAAAAGGCGATCATGCAGTTCAGGCTGTTTTTCAGTGTCATGGTCAGGGGCTGATCCAGCAGCACCACCTGCGGCCACATATAGGCAAACAGCATATGAAACAGCAGCAGGTGCAGCACCGTGGCCACCCACATCCCGATCCCTACATTGACGCCCTGGTACAGCATATTGAAGCAGAAATACACCAAGAAGATCTGCATCGTCACCACAACGCAGTAAATGATGCCGGGCAGGATGCTGGCTTTCCAGTTCTGGCGGAACGCCCGGCGGTAGGTGGACCACCAATAGCCCGCTTCATCCCGCAGCGCCCGCAGCACCGTATCATACATACCAGCCAGCACCGGGCCAGCCAGCACGCCGCCCACCACTGCGCTGATCAGCATCACCGGCAGGCTGTTCATCAAAAAGCCGATGTACACCAGGCAGATCACCGGCAAAAAACCCAGACAGGTAAGCAGATTTGCCAGGAACATCCCGCTCATATCCCGGCCGACCAGCTCAAAAAAGCGGGCAATGCCGGTCTTGCGGGGGGTGTCCTTTTCTATCCCCGGACCGGGTTTGTAATCGTTTGCAGAAGGAAACAGACCCATGGAAATAAAACCCCTCTTTCCTGGCGGCGGGCCGGGCACATCCCCGGGTCCTACCGCCAAAACGCCATGTAGCTACCTATAAATATACCCGTCTTTTGTGGATTTTGCAAGTGGACAGCCCTGCCAAATGTAAAAAAACTTTGAGCACTCCCTTTTTAGAAGAAATTGTGCTACAATAGAAACTGGCGGCATTTTGCCGCAAGGAGGATACGCCGATGAGTGTTTTACGCACGATCGCAATGTTCAGTTACCTGTTTGGGTACATGATCATTCATTACGGGGTGCTGCGCCGGGCCGAAAAGGCCGCCGCTGCCGGGGATACCGCTCTGGTAGAGCAGCTGGTGCGCACCCATATTCCCCACTGGAGCAGAAAGATCCTGAAGATCACCGGGGTCTCGCTTTCGGTGGAAGGGCTGGAAAATATCCCGAAGGACGGCCCCTGTGTGTTTGTGGCCAACCACCGCAGCTACTACGATATCCCGCTGCTGCTGGCCGGGCTGGACCAGCCTTACGGCCTGCTGGCCAAAGAGGAGCTGGCCAAGATCCCGCTGCTGAACCGCTGGATGAAGCTGCTGGGCTGCGTGTTTGTGCTGCGGGACGATATGCGCGCCGCCATTGAAGCGCTGAACGAAGCCACCGCCGTGGTGGAGCAGGGCAAGAGCTTCATCATCTTCCCCGAGGGGACCCGCTACAAAGGCGAGGAAGGCGGCATTGGCGAGTTCAAGGGCGGCGCCTTCCGCATCGCCGTCAAGACCGGCGCACCGGTGGTCCCGGTAGCCATTACCGGCGCACGGGCCTTGTTTGAGAACCGGGGCAACCGCTGCACCCCCGGCACGGTGCATATCCGTGTGCTGCCCCCCATCCAAACCAAGGGGATGGGCCGGGCAGAACAAAAGCAGCTGCCGGACGCAGTGCGCCAGACCATCTTGGCCCAGCTGTGAGCCGCATCGGGAAGGGAAAGGCAAAACGCAATGGCAAGTTACCGCTATGAACGTGACATCGACCCACAGGACCTGGCCCCACGGAAGGAAAAGCAGTATACCCGGCGGGAGCGCTGGGCCAACTGGTGGGATTATAACCTGAAATGGGTGCTGCTGATCGGTATTGCGGGCGGCTTTTTGGCCTATACCCTGATCGGCCACTACTTTTTTACCACCCACCCGGACTATAACATCGGGGTGGTGGCCCCTTACTATCTGCCGGAGGATACCCTCCAGGCGCTGCAGACCCAGCTGGCGGCCTTTGGCCAGGACCTGAACGGGGACGGCAAGACCGTGGTGACCCTGAACACCTATACCCTGGACTATACCCAGTCCGCCGAGGGCGAGACCGAGAGCGACGCCTACCTGACCATGGCGGGCACAGTCAAGCTGGCCTCTGATGTGCAGGGCGCCCTGAGCACCGTCTTTCTGGTGGCAGACCCAGCGGGCTTTGAGGAGAACACCGGCTGTCTGGCCTATCTGGACGGCACGCTGCCCGCCCCGGACAGCGATGCAGACTGGTGGAACATGGTCTACCGCTGGGAGGACTGCCCCGCCCTGACCGGGCTGGAGCTGGGCGATTACGGCCCGGATGCCACCCAAGCGGCCTCCGGCAGCAGCCAGGACTATATGCGCCGCTTCTATGTGGGCCGCCGGGGCGCCTGGAGCGACGCCCAGGCCGAAAACCTCTCCGGCGGAGAAGCCCTGTGGGCTGCTTTGACCGCCGGGGCCGTTTCCACCGCCGGGGAGGGCCGCTGATGCGCTGGCGGGTCAAAGCCGGTGCACCGGCCCGTCGGACACCCCGGCGCCCTCTCCCGCCCGCCGCGGACCATACGCCCCCCGCCCCGCCCAAAGCCAGTGCGCTGGAAAACCCCTACACCCCCCTCTTCCGGCCTGCACGCTCCTGGGAGGACCTGCGGAAAAAGGGGTAAAAATCACCGAAAGAACCGAAACGACCCGGGCTGCCTCTTTGCAGAGACTGGCCCGGGTCGTTTTGTGCATCAAAAAAGGACCTGGCGAACAGCGATGCGCAAGTTCCCCATTAAAAAGGGGTAGTTCTCTTATGAGACTGCGTTTGTTCGGTCAGATCCTGTTTGTAAACTTGTGTGTGTGTTCAAGCGCTTGAACTGGTATTAGTATAGCAATGCAGCAGGGAGATTTCAATTCAGCTTTTCCACAAAATCAAACATCAAAAATTGTGGACATCGTTCGGAAGAAGGACTTTTTCGGCCGCACCGGCCCCGCCAAAGGCCGCCCTCTTGTGTTCTGCCCCGTCTCCGGCTATAATCAAACCACACATTCCCTTAGGGAGAGAGCAAGGGTATAAAAGGAGAGCCGAGATGGAAGAATGTCTGATCTGTAAAGCCCCGCTGGAATACCTGGTGCAGGACCAAATGATGGAGTGCGCCATCTGTCATAAAAAGGAGCTGAGCAAGACCCGCTGCGTGAATGGCCACTATGTATGCAGCAGCTGCCACACCCAAGGGATGGACAGCATCTTTGGGCTGTGCCTGGCGGAGCGCTCCACCGACCCCATCGCCATCCTGGACCGGATGATGGCGCTGCCCTTCTGCCATATGCACGGGCCGGAGCACCATGTAATGGTGGGGGCGGCATTGCTCACCGCCTACAAAAATGCAGGGGGCGAGCTGGATCTGCCCGCCGCCCTGTCCGAGATCCACAGCCGGGGCATGGCGGTGCCGGGCGGTGCCTGCGGTTTTTGGGGCGCCTGCGGAGCCGGGATCAGCGCCGGGCAGTTTGTGGCCATTGCCACCCAGTCCACCCCTTTGGCCCGGGAGCCTTGGGGTCTGAGCAACCAAATGACCGCCCGGGCGCTGGAGTGCATCGGCCGGGTAGGCGGCCCCCGCTGCTGCAAACGGGACAGCTGGCTGTCCATTCTGGCCGCCGCAGACTTTGCCCGGGAACAGCTGGGCGTAGAGATGACCCCCAGCGCCCCCCGCTGCGAGTACAGCGCCCGGAACAGCCAATGCATCGGCAGCCGGTGCCCCTTTTCTCCCGCTGCGCCCCGGCCCCGGGTCGCCTTTCTCTGCGTACACAACTCCTGCCGCAGCCAGATGGCCGAGGCCCTGGGCCGGCAGCTGGGCCAGGGTGTATTTGAGAGCTATTCTGCCGGCACCGAGCCTGGCCCCCAAATCAACCCGGACGCTGTGCGGCTGATGCAGCAGGTCTACGGCATCGACATGACCGCCTGCCAGTACAACAAGCCCCTCTCGGCGCTGCCCAAGGTGGATATCGTCATCACCATGGGCTGCAACGTCCAGTGCCCCACCCTGCCCTGCACCTACCGGGAGGATTGGGGTCTGGAGGACCCCACCGGCCAGGGCGACCCGGCTTTTCTGTCCGTGATGGCCCGGATCGAACAAAAGGTGCGGGAGCTGACCCGCCGCATCCAGCGGGGCGAGCTGCCCACCCATCCATAACAAAAAACGCCGCCCGGTGTTTCTGCTGCAAAGCAGAGACCGGGCGGCTCTTATTTTGGCAGGGCAAATGCCCCTATGGCATCACAGTTCTGGCGTTTCCAGCTGGATATTCAGATAGCGCTGCATATCCCGGCGGCAGGTTTCGGCGTTGCCGTAGTCATCCGTTGCGCGGTAGATATAGTAGGCTTCCCGGTAACATTCTGCGCTTTTGCCGTCCTGTCCGGTAAAATGCAGCCCCTCCCCCAGCAGAGCCAAAAAGCCCGGAAGATACTGGTAATGCCCATATTCCACGCAGGCACGGCGGCCCTCCTCTGCGTAGCGGACCCCGTCGGCATAGCGCTGGGCGATGTTCAGCGCACGGGTATAGTTGTGCAGCACCATCGGCAGCAGTCCATTGCGGCACAGCAGCGCCTGGTTATGGTTGAGGATATAGTTCAGCAGCTTATCATACAGGTGCAGCGCTTGCTCCATCTGGTCTTCCGCCAGGTACAGCCCTGCGATCTGGTTCAGGGTCTTGATCTCATCAAAGGTATAGTAATGCTCCTCCAGATCTTCCAGCGAAAAATCCGGGATGGTCATCCGCATAGCATCCAACAGCATCTCCATCTGCTGCCTATGGGTGTAGCGGCCATCCAGCCCGCCCAGCAGCGCCCGGGACCGCACCACGAACTGACGGGTCAGGTTATCGTCCGGCGGCAGCAGCTGCTCCAGCTTCTGCAGCTTTTCAAAGCCTTCCTCCACCCGCTCCAGCACATTGCAGGCCACAATATCCTTTTTATACGCCTCGATGGCCACTTCCTCCTGTGTATTGATGGCAAAATACCGGGAATCCGGCAGTCCCAGCCGCTGCAGCAGGGCACTGATGCGGTTGCGGCGGGGGGTCTGGATCCCCGCCTCCAGCCGGGACAGAGTGGCCACTGTGCAAATGCCCTTGGCCAGTTGTCCCTGGGTCATGCCCAGCTCTACCCGGCGGCGCTTGATATAATCCCCGATCATGATAGTCTTCATACTATAACTCTCCTGCTCCCCCTCCGGCGGCATCCCCGCCGGGCAACACAGGCCCATTCTGGTTTGCATTGGCGCAATCCACTACAAATTTCCACATAAATCGACCCGATCTTCCCTTATTCTGTATACAATGATAGGCACACCCCGAAGAAAAGTCAATACGTTTCACTATTTTCCGGCGGGAAACATCTCTTTTTTTGGATCTTTGTCCGGACCGGCATCCGGTCTGTCCCCGCAAGACGCACAAAGCAAAACCCCTGTTTTTGTGCATTGGCCATAAATTTAAGAAGTTTTCTGAAAAACTATTGCAAACACTTGCCTGCTGTGGTATTGTAGGTCTTGCAAAGTGAATACCAAATGCTTGGTTTGTGTGAGAATTGAGAAGCGCAAGGCAGCCCCCCAAGGGGGTGTCCTGCGCTTTTTTTGTTCTTGTCCCGGCAGAAACGGAGGTTTTGTTCATGCTGGATGTTCTTGTGATCGGATGTGGGATCGTGGGCGCCGCCGCCGCTATGGAGCTGTCCAAATACCAGCTCCAGGTCGCTGTTCTGGAAAAGGAAAACGACGTGGCCAACGGCACCACCAAAGCCAACTCCGCCATTCTCCATGCGGGGTATGACCCGCTGCCCGGCACCCTGATGGCCCGGCTGAATGTGCGTGGTGTGGAGCTGGCAAAACAGCTGTGCGAACAACTGGATGTGCCCTACCGTCAGTGCGGCTCTCTGGTGCTGGCGTTCAGCCCGGCAGAGTGCGACACCCTGGAGACCCTGCGTCAGCGGGGCGAGGCCAACGGCGTGCCCGGCCTGCAGGTGCTGACCGGCGACGAGGCCCGCGCCATGGACCCCCAGCTCTCGGACAAGGTGCAGGCCGCCCTTTACGCCCCCACCGCCGCCATCTGCTCCCCCTGGGAGTATTGCCTGGCCCTGGCGGAGACCGCCGTGCGCAACGGCGCACAGCTCCACCTGGAGACCCAGGTCACCGGTATGGAGAAGCTGGCCGAGGGCTGGCTGGTCCACACCGACCAGGGGGATTTTGCCGCCCGGTATGTGATCAACGCCGCCGGTGTCAGCGCCGATGCCGTCCACGACCTGGCGCTGCCCCATGATTTCAGCATCCGGCCCAGCCGGGGCGAGTATTATCTGCTGGACAAATCCGAGGGCAGCCGGGTGTCCCACACCATCTTCCAGTGCCCGAACCAGAACGGCAAGGGCGTGCTGGTCAGCCCCACGGTCCACGGCAACCTGATCGTGGGCCCCAACGCCGCACCGGTGAAGGGCAACGACACCTCCACCACCGCCGACGGCCTGGAGTTTGTGCGCACCACCGCTGCAAAATCGGTGCCCCAGATCGCCTTTGGGCAGTCCATCCGCAACTTTGCAGGTGTGCGTGCCCATGCAGCCGAAGTCAATGATTTTATCCTGCAGGAGCGGGAGGGTTTTGTGGACGCAGCGGGCATCTGCTCGCCGGGTCTGTCCGCCGCACCTGCCATTGCCGAATATTTGGTGGAGCTGCTGCAAAAGGCGGGCCTTGCGCTGACGCCCAAGGCAGATTTCGTCTGCCAGCGCCACCGCACCCGCTTTAAGGAGATGACCCCCGAACAGCGGGCCGAGCTGGTCCGGCAGGACCCCGCTTTCGGACGGGTGATCTGCCGCTGCGAGACCATCACCGAGGGCGAGATCCTGGAGGCCATGAAGGGCCTGATCCCGCCCCGGTCGGTGGATGGGGTCAAGCGCCGGGTCAACGCCGGCATGGGCCGCTGCCAGGGCGGCTTCTGCGGGCCTCGTGTAGTGGAGATCCTGGCGCGGGAACTGAACCTGACCCCCCAGCAGATCCAGCAGGACCAGAAGGGCACCTGGCTGCTCTGGGGCGAGACCAAAGGAGGCAGCGCAAATGTATGATCTGATCGTGATCGGCGGCGGCCCCGCCGGTTTGGCGGCGGCCTGCTCCGCCTGGGAAAAGGGCCTGAAGAAGATCCTGGTCATCGAGCGTGACCAAGAGCTGGGCGGCATCCTGAACCAGTGCATCCACAGCGGCTTTGGCCTGCAATATTTTAAGGAAGAACTCAGCGGGCCGGAGTACGCCGCCCGTTTTGCCGACCTGCTGGCGCAGACCGGTGTGGAAGTGCGGCTGGATACCATGGTGCTGCAGGTGACCCCGGAGCGCCAGGTGCATATGGTGGGCAAGTCCACCGGCTACTGCGTGGAGCAGGCCAAGGCCATCGTGCTGGCTATGGGCTGCCGGGAGCGCACCCGGGGCGCCATCGCCATCCCCGGCACTCGTCCGGCGGGCGTGTTCACCGCCGGCGCCGCCCAGCGCTATGTCAACGTGGAAGGCTATCTGCCCGGCAAGCGGGTGGTGATCCTGGGCAGCGGCGACATCGGCCTGATCATGGCCCGCCGCATGACCCTGGAAGGCGCCAAGGTGCTGGCCTGCGTGGAAGTGATGCCCTATTCCGGCGGTCTGAACCGGAACATCGTCCAGTGCCTGCAAGACTTTGACATCCCCCTCTACCTCTCCCATACCGTCACCGAGATCCGCGGCAAGAACCGTGTCGAGCAGGTGGTGGTCAGCCAGGTAGGCCCGGACCGCAAGCCGGTGCCCGGCACCGAAATGGTGTTCGACTGCGACACCCTGCTTTTGTCGGTGGGTCTGCTGCCGGAAAACGAGCTGACCCAGCAGGCGGGCATCCGCATCGACCCCCGCACCAAGGGTGCTGTGGTGTACGAGAACATGGAGACCAGCCTGCCCGGCGTGTTTGCCTGCGGCAACGTCTGCCATGTGCATGACCTGGTGGACTTTGTCACCGCGGAGAGCCAGCGGGCCGGCGCTGCGGCGGCGGACTATGTGCTGTCCGGCGGGCAGGCCGAAGGCCGGGTCATCGAGGTGCAGAACGGCTCCGGCGTGACCTATACGGTGCCCCAGCACATCCGGCCCAGCCAGGTGGACAAGAGCTGCGGGCTGTTCTTCCGGGTGAACCGCATCTGCGGCGATTCGGAGATCCTGGTCACCAGCGGCGACCAGACCATTGCCCGCTTCAAGCGGGAGCACCTGGCCCCCGGCGAGATGGAAAACATCACCCTGCCCAAGGTGCTGCTGGACAAGGCCGGAGATACGCTGACGGTTTCCATCCGGGAGGTGGATTGAGATGAAGGAACTGATCTGCATTACCTGCCCCAAGGGCTGCCATCTGAAGGTGGACGAAGAAAACGGCTATGCCGTCACCGGCAACAGCTGCCCCAAGGGCGAAGCTTATGGCAAGGCGGAGCTGTGCCACCCCACCCGGGTGGTGACCTCCACCGTAAAATGCACCGGCGCAGCACACCCCCGCTGCCCGGTCAAGACCAATGCCCCCGTGCCCAAGGACACCGTGTTTGATGTGGCCGCCGCCCTGGATGCAGTGGAACTGACTGCCCCGGTGCGCATTGGCCAGGTGGTGATCCCCAACGTATGCGGCACCGGCGTGGACATCGTTGCCACAAAAAATATGTGAGAAAGGGGCGGCATCATGGCAAAGTACATCCTCTCCCTGGACCAGGGAACCACCAGTTCCCGGGCCATCCTGTTTGACCAGCAGCAGAACATCCTGGCGGTAAGTCAGAAAGAGTTCACCCAGATCTACCCCAAAGAGGGCTGGGTGGAGCACAACCCCATGGAGATCTGGTCCTCTCAGTATGCCGTGATGATGGAGGTGGTGGCCCAGAGCGGCATCCATGTGTCGGACCTGGCGGCCATCGGCATCACCAACCAGCGGGAGACCACCATTGTGTGGGACAAAACCACCGGCACCCCCATCTATAACGCCATCGTCTGGCAGTGCCGCCGCACTGCCCCCCTGGTGGACCAGCTGATCCAGCAGGGACTGACCGACCATATCAAAGCTACCACCGGCCTTTTGCCGGACGCTTACTTCTCCGCCACCAAGATCCGCTGGATCCTGGACCATGTGGAAGGGGCACAGCAGCGGGCAGAACGGGGCGAACTTTTGTTTGGCACGGTGGACACCTGGCTGCTGTGGAAGCTGACCGGCGGCGCTGTACACGTGACCGATGCCACCAACGCCTCCCGCACCATGCTGTATGACATCCACAAGCTGGACTGGGACGACACCCTGCTCCAGGCGCTGAACATCCCCCGGGCCATGCTGCCCCAGGTGCGCAGCTCCAGCGAGGTGTACGGCTATACCGAGATCCAGGGTGTGCGGGTGCCCATTGCAGGCATTGCAGGCGACCAGCAGGCCGCCCTGTTCGGCCAGACCTGCTTTGAACCGGGCGAAGCCAAAAACACCTACGGCACCGGCTGCTTTTTGCTGATGAACACCGGCGACAAGCCTTTTGTGAGCCAGAACGGACTGGTGACCACCATCGCCATCAGCCTGAACGGCAAGGTACAGTATGCGCTGGAAGGCTCGGTGTTCGTGGGCGGCGCTGTGATCCAATGGCTGCGGGATGAGATGCGCTTTTTCAACGAAAGCCGGGACGCAGAATACTACGCCCAAAAGGTCAAGGACAACGGCGGCGTCTACCTGGTGCCTGCCTTTACCGGCCTGGGCGCCCCCAACTGGGATATGTACGCCCGGGGCTGCATCGTGGGTCTGACCCGCGGCACCCGCCGGGAGCACATCATCCGTGCCGCCCAGGAGTCCATCGCCTACCAGGTGGCAGACCTGGTAAACGCCATGCAGCAGGACACCGGCCTGACCCTTGCCTCCCTGAAAGCGGACGGCGGCGCCAGCCGGGACCACTTCCTGATGCAGTTCCAGTCCGATATCATCCACTGCAAAGTGCGCCGCCCGGCGATCCGGGAGACCACCGCCCTGGGTGCGGCCTACCTGGCCGGGCTGGGCGTAGGCGTCTGGGACAGCCTGGATGAGATCAAAAAGCTCTGGGAATGTGATATCGTCTATGAGCCTCAGATGTCTGAGGACCAGCGCCAGGACCTGATGCGCCACTGGCACGAGGCTGTCCACCGCAGCCTGGGCTGGGCGGCGATCTGAAGCATCGCTTCATAAAACCATCAAAAAGAACAGGGCCTGCTGTCTATAAAATATAGGCAGCAGGCCCTGTATTTTTCATCTGTGCCGTTATTCTCTTTCTGGTGCATTTTTGTCTGCCGGAACCTCCAACGGCGTCAGTTCAAGTTCCTCTTTGCTGTGGCTGCTGCAAGGACCGCTCATCACATCCAGCACCTCGCTGAATATAGCCACAGACTCCGGCGGCAGTTGTTTAAGCTTGTTCAGCACCGGATCGGCCCATATCTCCTTCATGATCTCAACATATCGGTCATAGGTCTGTCGGCCTTTTTCCGAAACGATGACGACTACATTTTTTCGATTGCTGCCCAAGTGGTATTTCTCCAGCAACCCCATCTGGGTCAGCCGTGCTACCAACACGGTAAAAGAACTCGTAGAGATCCCCAGTCGCCGAGCGATCTGGGCCATATTCTGCTTTTTCTCCTCATTCTCCAGCAAGTATTCCACCACCTGTATCTCCGCAGGAGACAGGGACAGCTCCTCTGTCAGAGGGTACTTCTTTTTATATCCGGCCGCATAAACATTGGCGTAATGGATGATCTTTTCGATCAGGTCTCTCTGCTCGCCCATCCATTCCAGTTTCATTGGGGAAAACCTCCTTGTCCCATTCCGCACAGAGGACAGAATGAGATTACTGCTTTTGTTCATTATACCAATTTCAGATGCTTGGAGCAAGAAAAAACCTCTTCTGCGCCGACCAAACATCGCACACCAAGCCTTGGTTTATCTTCAGAGACCACACATCCCCTCATTCCGTAAAAAGCAACAAAACCAATCCAGCTCAGCATTGCATCTCGTGAGCATAATGCACAACGCATCAGGAAATTCTTCGGTAAGAATCCCGATTGTTTTCCCGCTTTCGATTCGCTATAATAGAGTCAAATCATTCAATATTAAACGATTTGATTTCAGAATAAAATCATTCTGCGAGAGATATGAGACGCGGAGAAAACTGGCTTTACTGCCTTGTTTCTCTGCGTCTTTTTAGCAACCGGATCCATATCCGCATCCCCTTTCCCATACAGTCCCCGCCCTCTTGGGAAGATCCATGCGGAAAAGAAGAATCCCATCTAGAAAGGAGGCTGAACCCATCCACCATTGAACTCGGCCGAAGAAAGGTATTTCAAAAGCACGAACACATCTATTGGTCAAGAAGGAGGACAATTATGGACAAACGAGCCCGGTCCCCACAAACCGAAACTAAAAAGTGGGCATCCTGGACGGCTGTACTAGCAGCACTGATCCTTATTTTTTCCCTTTTAGCAAGCCTTGTGCACACCGGCTTTGGCACAGTGACCGTCCGGGATATTCAGTATCTCACAGGAGAAGGCGGCTTACAGCGCGCTCTTCTCTACATTCCGGATTCTGCCACCCCGCAATCTCCCGCACCAGCCATTGTTGCCTGTCACGGTTATAACAATACTGCCGAAGTGCAGGATATCAATGCGATCGAGCTGTCTCGTCGGGGTTATGTGGTGATATCCATCGATGCCTACCGGCACGGACTATCCAGTGAAACCGATCCCTCCATGCCGGCAGCACAGGGCGGCGGCACCTATTCGGCGCTGCAGTATCTGGGTACCCTTCCGTATGTGGATACCAGCCGGATCGGCATGATCGGTCACTCTATGGGCGGCGTCAACATTCAAGCCGGAGCGCTGCGTGCCTGCATGGAGCATGAGCTCGATCCCTCCATTGTAGTACCTGCCGCTGTAGCGCCCACCGCTTCCTGGCTGGCTGCCGGAGAAGATGGCCGTCATGTCCTGACCGATTATGGGGTCAACATTGCACTTTTCAATGCCATATATGACGAATTCTACTATCCGGACCAGGGCGGTCGGGTAAATCTGACGGATGCAGCGACTGCTACTATGGGCTTTGAAAACGCTGCGTACGACACGTTCTACCGGTATGGAGATGCAGCTGCTCTGGATCGCGATGATGCCGTAACTGCTGCTGCATCGGGCGAGCTTCGGGCACTGCATGTATACCCCATGACTCACCCGGGCATCCACTTCTCCAAAGCCGCAGAAACAGATATCGTAGAGTTTTTTGATATCACGCTGCGAGGCGGACAAACGACCATCGCTCCTGACCAGCAAATCTGGCGGCTGAAACACTACTTTTCCGGCATTGCACTGCTGGCCGGTATCCTGTTGGTGATCCCCGTTGGCGGACTGCTGCTGCAGACCCGTTTCTTTAGCACCCTGGTTCGCCCGGAACCCGCTTCCTATGCAGTCGTAGAAAACAAAAAGCAGGGTGTCACCTATGTGTTGCTCACCTTAGCCTGTATGGTTCCCTCGGCGGTGCTGTACTATTTCTGCATGGCATGGGGCAATGCACTGCTCAGCAACTTTTTGCCGCTAGCTTGTGTCAACGGCATCGTCGTGCTGAACGTGCTCTCTGCACTGATCTCTCTGGCGGTCTTTATGCTGATGTATCGGCTGGTCTACAAAAAGAACGGCGCTTCCATAGACAACATGGGTGTCCGTCTACCCGTCCGCCAGGTGCTCAAGGCTCTGTTGCTGGCCGTACTGACCTTTGCAGCCACCTATGGAATGCTGGTACTTATCGACTACCTTTTCAAGGTCGATTATCGCTTCTGGGTATTCAGCATCCGCACTCTCACACCGGTCAAGTGGGGCATTTGGGCCCGGTATCTGCCGTTCTATCTCGTTTTCTTCCTGATGAGCGGTTTGAGTCTGAATATGACCACTCGTATTCGTGGAAAGAGCGAAGTATTGAACACTACCCTGTGTTTTATCTGCTCTGCTTTTGGGCTCTTTGTTCTGTGCATGCTGGACTATGGCGTCTTTTTTGCCACCGGCTACAAGCTGTTCCCAGTAGTAGGCGGTGCAGGCACCAGTCTGGCTGGCATCCTGCTATGGGGCGTAATTTTCATCCTTCCGCTTTCGGCTCTGATCTCTCGTTTCTTCTTTAAAAAGACTGGTTCTATCTGGGCCGGTGCCTTTGTCAACAGCTGTGTTGTCACCCTGTTTGCTGTCTCCAATACAGTAGTTACCCTGGGTGCACTGTACTAAAACCATCAAACGGTTCCAAAAACACGCTAACATTCCCTTCCCCTCTGCCTCCCTTTGGCTCATCTATCCTTGATCTCTTCATAGAGAAACCGCCCCATGGTCAGGAAACCATGGGGCGGCTTTGCTTTCTTACATCTCCCAGACGTCGGGGTTCGTGGTGGAAACAGCCACTGCGCCGGCAGCCAGAGCGGTGATCACATCCTCTTTATCCTGGATCAAGCCCCCGGCAATCACGGGCCGGCGGGTGCTCTGCGCCACCCGGGTGATGATCTTGGGCATCAGTCCGGGCAAGACCTCTACCAGGTCGGCGCTGCTGGGGCTGAACTGCTGGACGCTGAGCATGGCTTTGGAGTCCAGCAGGAAGAAACGCTGGATGCCCACAAGCCCCAGTTCCCGGGCACGGCGGGTCAGCGCCGCCTTTGTGGAGATGACGCCGTCCGCTACCGTATTGCCCGCGATAAAGTCGGCGGCAACCTCTTTGGAAGCCAGCCCTTCGATCATATCCAGGTGGACGAATACCAGCTTGCCGCAGTCATGCACCTGGGCTGTCAGCTGCGACACGGTAAGGATGTTGCCGTACAGCAAAAAGATCACGCCCACGTCGCTTTGCAGCGCGCGCTGAAACTCCTCGTTGTTCTTTACGGCGGCTATGATCGGCTGATCGCTCAGGATCTCCAACAGACGTTCTGCTCGCAAAGCAGCTCACCTCTCCCTGGACAGACTACGCAAAACCAGGGGGATCTCCGCCGGATGGCCGGTATCCCCCTGGTACGTTCGATTTCTGTTTTTAGTATACCATACCGGCAGTTGAAACGTCAATCCGCCGCTCATCTCCGGGCATACCGGGTCTGTACCAGCCGGTCGGGGGCATACTGCTCGGAAAGGGTGCCGCCCATGCTGGCAGCGTAGTAATACAGCGCCGTCCAGCTCTTCAGCTCGTAGTCGGTGCCCTCCAGGATGCCCTGGCCCTGGCAGTACGGAGCCCAGAACCGATAATATTCTTCCGAGGTATTATCCGCCGGAACGGTCAGATACTCGCCGGTCGCTCCGTTGTAGGGAGCAAAGGGGACGGCACTTCCGAATGCAGTCCGGGTGATGGTCGGCATCAGCCCCGACAGATTCTGTGTGGATTCAAAGGTAAAGGAGGTCCTGTATGCGCGGTCATACTCCAAGGGCTTCCACTCATTCAGTTCCGGGAAGTAGACTTCGATGCTGGACACATCGCAGCTGATCTTTCCGTCCGCAGTGGTGTAATGGTAGCGCATCCCGCTGGTGTGCAGCGTTCCTGCGCCGCCATAGGGCGTCCCCTGCTTGCTGACACCAGAGCACATCGCATCAAAAATGCAGATCGCCGCCAGCTGCGTGCCGGACAGATCGCAAACCGCCAAGCTGGAGCCAGCGCTGTGATCCACCGCCGACTCACCCGTGGACTGCTGATTGAAGGCATCTGCTACGGTATACTCGCCCTGATAGAGCGCACTGCGAACATAACCGCCGAAGGCAAAGGACACCTGGGACTCTGCGGCATAGTTGAAAGCGTCGCAGATAAAGGCGGTCACCGGAGACTGGATGTAGGTGTACCCGATCGAATGGCCATCCTCATACTGAACATAATCGTATCCCGTCGGGACCGTCATCACGACAGAACCAGGGGTCACGCCTTCCAGGCCCAGTTTGGAGAAGTATCCGTCCGGAGCCACCAGCTCTGCATCGTACTGCTCCACAAGTGCCTGCAGGGAGCGATAGTTCCGGGCTTCCTTCGACAGATCCCACAAGTCGTTATAGTCATAGGCTTCCGTCAGATCGTAGCAGCGGGACTCACCCTCTACATACGTCCAGCCTTCCGGGGTCTTTTTCAGGCTCAGCACGCCCAAATTTTGCGCATAGCAGCCCGAGGACATCAGAATGACGCCATTTTCTACCAGAGGCTTTTCAAAGCAGACATGCGCATGGGCGCTCTGGATCACATCCAGATACCCCTCCGATGCAGCTGCAATGGCTTTATCTTCCGCGGTACCGCAGTGGCTCAGCGCAATGACCAGGTCGCAGCCTTTTTCCTGCTTCAAAAACTTTGCATAGACATTGGCCACTTTGCTGCAATCCATCCGTTTCAGGTCGGAGTTTTTGCAGTAGCCATAGGCCTCCTCGCCCAGAATGCCAAACAGACCTACTTTATAGCGGCCCACCATCTTGATGGCGTAATTCTTTGCTTGGGCCTGCGCATACGCACCCGCTGCAAAGGCATTGGTGCTCAAGTTTTCAGGCTGGATGTCGGCATCTGTATACGCGATCTCCTGCCCGGCTGGATCGTACTTGATAAATATATTGGACACCAGCAGCTGCGGCAGAGCATGGGTCACCCCATAATTCCACTTGCTTTTCCGCGCATTGACCCAGGAGTTTACCACCGCCTGGTCGCCCACATCAAATTCGTGGTTGCCCAGGGTGCAAAAATCCACTTCCATCTGTGCCAGCGCCAGGATCTCCCAGCCTTTCTGGTATCCGTCCTGATACGGTGTTCCCTGGGAGTAGTCTCCGCCGTCCAAGGTGAGAGATCTGCCCAGGGCTTTGCGGCGCACCAGCGCCTGCGCTGCCGCCATGCGGGCTGCACCACCCATGATCTTTGTGGAGCCATCCGGGTTCATGGTTTTGGAGGTGGTCAGGTTGGAGTGGATGTCGTTGCTCAGCAGCAGCACCACATCTCCTTGGTACTGTTCGTGATCCTCGATCCTTGGCCAGGCCCATCCTCCCAGCAAGGGGGTCACAGCCGCAGCAGCTGCAGCGGCGCCGGCGGTTCTAAGAAAATTTTTGCGCGAGATCTTCTGCATCTTTTTTCTCCTTTTCCTGTGTCCTGTAAAGCGGGCCATGCTTCCAGAACGCAGAGGCAAGTGTTCTTCTTCCCAATATGAAACGAGTCCCTGTTCTGCGCAGTAAAAGACGCATTCCACTGGCAAAACTCCAGTTGGAGTGCGGCTTTTCGCTATCGCTTGCGTAGGTTTTTCTGGACTTCGTTGTATCCATAATAGCAGTTCCTTTCCGCCGAAACAACGATTTTACGGGTAAATTTCTGCAAAATTCCTGTAAATCAACGAGATTCCCGTTTGATATGACGCAAGTTGTCCCAAAAGTGCGCATGTTGTCTTCTTCTGTTGCTTATTGGCCAGACTCTGCGCCGCTCATCTCCGGGCATACCGGGTCTGTACCAGCCGGTCGGGGGCATACTGCTCGGAAAGGGTGCCGCCCATGCTGGCAGCGTAGTAATACAGCGCCGTCCAGCTCTTCAGCTCGTAGTCGGTGCCCTCCAGGATGCCCTGGCCCTGGCAGTACGGCGCCCAGAACCGATAATATTCTTCCGAGGTGGTATCCCGGGGAACCTGGGCATAGGTGCGGGTGGCCTCGTCGTAGGGTGCAAAGGGGATGCCCTTACCGGTGAGCTTGCGGGTGGTATCTTCCATCAGACCCACCAGGTTCTGGGATGCCTCAAAGGTAAACGAGGTGCGGTATGCCTTGTTGTAGTCCAGCTTTTCCCACACATCCCGCTCCGGGTCGTAGACCTGGATGCTATGCAGATCGCAGAGGATCTTTTTGCGTCCCAACGGCAGATAGCGGTAGCGCAGGTTGCTGGTGTGCACGGTGCCCGCTGTGCCGTACAGTGCGCCGCCCTCGCTGACACCGGCGCAGAGCGCATCAAATACGCACAGTGCGGCCAGCTGCGCCCCGGACAGATCGCACACCAGCAGGCTGGACCCGGCGCTGCGGTCCAGTGCCGACTCGCCGGTGGACTGCTGGTTGAAGGCATCCGCCACCGTGAACTCCCCCTGATGCAGCCCGGTGCGGACATAACCGCCGAAGGCAAAGGACACCTGGGACCCGGCTGCAAAGTTAAAGGCATCGCAGATAAAGGCCGTTACCGGGGATTGATGGTAGGTATAGCCCAGCGCCTCTCCCTGCTCGTACTTGAGGTAATCATACCCTTGCGGAATCTGCATCACCACGGTATCCTGGGTCAGGCCCTCCAGACCCAGCCGGGAGAAATAGCCGCCCGGGGCCACCAGCTCCTCATTGTACCGCTGGATCAGCGTTTGCAGCGCCCGATAATTCTGCCCCTCATCCGTCTGGTCCACAGGGTCCGGGTGGTCAAAGCTGTCGTCCAGGGTATAGCAGCGGGACTCGCCCTCTACCCAGCGCCAGCCCTCCGGGGTCTTTTTCAGGCTCAGTACGCCCAGATTCTGGGCATAGCACCCCGCAGACATCAGGATCACGCCGTTTTCGGTGCGGGGCTGGTCAAACCGCAGGTGGCTGTGGGCGCTCTGGATCACATCCAGCCAGCCCTCCGACGCTGCCGCCGTCGCCAGATCTTCCTCTAAGCCGCAGTGGCTCAGCGCAATGACCAGGTCGCAGCCTTTTTCCTGCTTCAAAAACTTTGCATAGACGTTGGCCACCTGGGCGCAGTCCATCCGCTTCAGATCCGAGTTTTTGCAGTAGCCGTAGGCTTCGTCTCCGACCAGGCCAAACAACCCCACCAGATGCTCGCCCACCCGCTTGATGACATAGTTTTTGGCCCCTACATGGCCGTAGGCTCCAGAACCGAATGGGTTTGTGGACAGATCTTCCGGGCGGATATCCGCTGCGGTATAGCGGATCTCGTGCCCTTCTGCATCGTATTTGATGAACAGATTGGAGACCAGCAGCTGCGGCAGGCTGTGGTCTACTCCATAGCGGAGGGCATTGTCCCGGGCTGCCGTCCAGGCATTGGCCACCGCCTGGTCGCCTACGTCAAATTCGTGGTTGCCCAGGGTGCAAAAATCCACCTCCATCTGTGCCAGCGCCAGGATCTCCCAGCCTTTCTGGTAGCCGTCCTGGTATGGGGTGCCCTGGGAGAAATCGCCGCCGTCCAGGGTCAGATACTTTCCGGCGGCCCGGCGGCGGATCTGTGCCTGGGCTGCCGCCATCCGCGCCACACCGCCGGTGACATGGGTGACGCCGTCCTGCCCCATCTGTTTGGACGGCCCCAGATTGGAGTGGATATCATTGCTCAGCAGCAGCACCACATCCCCCTTGCAGGGTTCCGCCTCTTCCGGTGCAGGCAGCGCCCAGCCGTGCAGCATAGGGGTTACCACCGTGCCCGCCGCCAGGGCAGCGGCCGTTTTCAGGAATCGATTGCGGGAAATCTTTTTCATGGTACGGTACTCCTTTTTGTCTTGGGCCGCCGCACCCCCACCACCAGAGGCGCGGTTTTGCGCAATAAAAAAAGACGCGATACGGCCCCGGACCGGGCTGCATCGCGTCTCTCACTTCTCACGCAGACTCCCATTGCAATTCTGATAGGACTACTATAGCAAATCTTGTACCAAAAATCAACGACTATGAGGATAATATTTTAACAATACGCTGTATTTTTGTGCAAATCGTGCAAAATGATGCAATGCACACAAGATAACAAAAGCCCCCGGCCTTACGGCACGGGGGCTTTGTTCGTCGTTCTAGGGTCTGGCTCAGACAGCCTTGTTGGCACGCTTGGCCATGCGGCTGATCTTGCGAGAAGCGGTGCTCTTCTTCAGCACACCCTTGGCGCGGGCCTTGTCGATCGCGGAAACAGCAGCCAGGACGGTTGCGTCCTTGTCGGCGGCATTCGCATCGATGGCAGCGTTTGCCTTCTTGACGACTGTTTTCAGGTTGGTCTTAATGGCCTTGTTGTGGGCCTGCTCCGCAGCAGACTGCACGACACGGTCCTTCTGAGATTTGATGTTAGGCATTCGTTCCACCTCCTTGGCTACCTATAACAGCGCATCTTATGATACCATATTTGCCGTACCAACGCAAGCGTTTTTTGATTTTTTGTATAGAATTTTTTTGCACTGTCCATACTCTGCCCAGCGGGGCGGTCTGCAAAGGGCCGCAAACCGACCAGATGAAAAGGAGAGTGGGACAAAATGCGGCAGACGGATCTGGCGGATGAGCTGTTTGGCACGTCAGGGGCCGCCCTGCCCACAGGGGTGCGGCTGGCCACAGCCCGGCAGGGGGCAGTCACCGTGACACGGGTGGAGATCACCCAGGAGGGGCTGGCGCGGCCCAAGGGCCGGTATGTCACCTTGGATGTGCCCAGCGTCTCGGTGCTGGACGAGCGGGACAGCCGGGTGATCGAGCTGGCGGCTGCGGAGCTGCGGGCGCTGCTGCCTGCAGAGGGGCCGGTGCTGGTGCTGGGGGTGGGCAACCGCCGTGTTACCGCCGATGCCCTAGGCCCCCGCACCGTGCAAAAAGTGCTGGTGACCATGGGCAGCCCGCATCCCTGGCCGGTGGCAGGCATCCGGCCGGTGGCGGCGGCTGCGCCGGGGGTCTCGGCTGCTACGGGGCTGAGCCTGCAGCAGCTGGCAAAGGCGCTGGTCTCTGCGGTCAGGCCCGCCGCCCTGGTCTGTGTGGACAGCCTGTGCACCGCCGAAGCCCGCCGCCTGGGCCGGAGCCTGCAATTTGCGGACACAGGGCTGTATCCTGCACAGCCAGACAGCGCAAAGCACCTGGACGCCGTTCAGCTGGGGGTACCGGTGGTGGCGGCGGGCATCCCCACCCTGATGGAAGCCCGGGAGGGGGCCGACCTGGTGGTTGCCCCGCGGGACCTGGATGGGGTCATCGCCCACGGCTCTGCACTGCTGGCTGGGGCCATCAACCGGGCGTTGCAGCCCCGGCTCAGCCTGGCGCAGCTGTGCTGGCTGGCCGGGTGAGCAGCGGGTGGTCTTTTTCGCACCGGCGGCGCATATACTCCCTACGACCCAAAACAAAAAGGGGGTGCGGAGATGCGCCGCAGAATGGGACAAGAAGCAGACCGCCGCTGGGGGGCGCTGGCCGGGGCGGCGGCGCTGGCCGCTGCGCTGACTGCCCTGGCACGGCCTTTGGTGCTGGCAGCTGCCCTGTGGACGGCGGGGCCGCTCCCCGCCTTACAGACCGCCTTATGGTGGACCAGCGGGCAGTCCGAGGTGCTGCAGACCGCCGCCAGCACCGAGACCATCCCCCTTGCCGGGCCGGAAGCCGAACCCCCGGCGCCAGCCGCCGCTGCTGCCGCCGGGCCGGACATCCAGGCGTATTTTGTGGAGCTGCAAGGGGAGCAGGACCGCCCTGCCGACGCTGCCCCGGTGACTGAAAAGACCTATGCCCAGGGCAGCGGCAGCCAGTATATCCCCTGCGGGGCAGGCAGCATCAAGAACAATACCCGCGTCTCAGCGGCCGAAGCCGCTGCCGCCGCTGCCGGGGGGCTGCCCTTTGACATCCAGCTGGACAGCGACCAGCCCCAGGTTTTGGTGATGCACACCCACGCTACCGAGACCTACCGCCCCGCCGCCGGGCTGTGGTATGCCCCGGGAGATGGCGCACGCACCACCGACCGCACCCGGAATATGTGCGCCGTAGGGCAGGTGATCACCGACACGCTGAACGCCGCCGGTATCTGCACCCTTCATGATGAGACCCTGAACGACTACCCCAGCTACACCGGCAGCTATGCCAACAGCCGGGCTGTGGTGCAGCGGTATCTGCAGCAGTACCCCAGCATCAAGGTGGTGCTGGATGTGCACCGGGACGCCATCGAGTCCGGCGGGGCACGGATCGCACCGGTATGCACCATCAATGGGCGGCCCTCTGCACAGGTGATGCTGATCTGCGGCTGCGACAACGGCGGCAGCGTCCGCCTGCCCAACTGGCGGCAGAATCTGGCCTTTGCCGCTGCCTGGGAGCAGGCGATGGAGCGCCGCACCCCTGGGCTGACCCGGCCGGTGCTGTTCAGCTACCGATTCTATAACCAGGACCTGACCACCGGCAGCCTGCTGATCGAGGTGGGCGGCCATGGAAACACCCTGAACGAGGCCCTCTACGCTGGGCAGCTGGCTGCGCAGGGGCTGGTGGATGCGCTGCTGGGCAGCAGTGCCCCCTGACCGCCCCGCAGCCCCTTGACAAAGCTGCGTGCATATGCTATGTTTTACAGTATCAAAAGCCATGATCGGGAAAAGTAGCGCAGTCCAAACGCCACAGAGAGCGCGGCAAAGCTGAGAGCCGCGTGCGCACGGCGCGTGAACGAACACCCGGGAGCTGCAAACTGAACCCCGGCGCTGCTGCGCCGCCAGTAGGTGCGCCGCAGGCCCAGCGTTAAAAGGGGCAGCGCTTCGGTCGGAGCGCGCGAGGGACCGGGCTATGGCCTGGTAATTCAGGTGGCACCGCGGACATTACAAGACAGCTTGTTCGCCCTGAACATTCAGGGCAAAAGCTGTCTTTTTATTTTTCGGAGGTAAAACTATGGAACGCACCGAGATCGCATCCCTGTACCGCTGCCCCCCGGCAGACGGCACCAAGCTCACCGTCTGCGGCTGGGCCAAAAACATCCGCGACTCCAAGAACATTGGCTTCATCGCTCTGTCCGACGGCGGCTGCTTCAAGACCCTGCAGCTGGTGCTGGAGGCCGGCAAGGTGGAAAACTATGACCAGGTGATCCACACCGGGCTGTACAGCAGCCTGCGGGTCACCGGCACCCTGGTGCATACCCCCCAGGCCAAGCAGCCCTTTGAGCTGAACGTGGATACGGTGGAGATCCTGGGCAGCTGCCCGACAGAGGAGTACCCCCTGCAGAAAAAGAAGATGAGCATGGAGTATCTGCGCACCATGCCCACCCTGCGCCCCCGCACCAACACCTTTAACGCCGCATTCCGGGTGCGCAGCACCGCCGCCTATGCCATCCACCGCTTCTTCCAGGAGAACGGCTTCGTCTACGCACACTCCCCGCTGCTGACCGCATCGGACTGCGAGGGCGCCGGCGAGATGTTCCGGGTGACCACCCTGGACCTGGAAAACCCGCCCAAGACCGAGGAGGGCGCCGTGGACTACAGCCAGGACTTCTTCGGCAAGCCGGTGAACCTGACCGTTTCCGGCCAGCTGGAGGCCGAGGCTATGGCGATGGCATTTGGCAAGGTGTACACCTTTGGCCCCACCTTCCGGGCTGAGAAGAGCTTCACCACCCGCCATGCAGCCGAGTTCTGGATGATCGAGCCGGAAATGGCATTCTGCGACCTGGCCGGTTATATGGACAACGCCGAGGCTATGACCAAGTATGTGATCCGCTATGTGCTGGATAACTGCCCGGATGAGATGGCGTTCTTCAACCAGTTCATCGACAAGGGTCTGCTGGAGCGGCTGGAGCTGGTGGCAAACAGCGAGTTTGCCCGCATCAGCTACACCGAGGCCATCGAGATCCTGAAAAAGAACAACAAGAAGTTCCAGTACCCGGTGGAGTGGGGTGCAGATATCCAGACCGAGCACGAGCGCTACCTCACCGAGGTGGTCTACAAAAAGCCGGTGTTCGTGACCGACTACCCCAAGGAGATCAAGAGCTTCTACATGAAGCAGAACGCCGATGGCAAGACCGTGGCCGCAGCGGATATGCTGGTGCCCGGCATCGGCGAGCTGATCGGCGGCAGCCAGCGTGAAGAGGACTACGACAAGCTGGCCGCCCGTATGGACGAGCTGGGCCTGGATAAGACCAGCTACGACTGGTACCTGGATCTGCGCAAGTTTGGCGGTGTGGAGCACGCTGGCTACGGCCTGGGCTTCGAGCGTCTGCTGATGTACCTCACCGGTATCCAGAACATCCGTGACGTGCTGCCCTTCCCCCGCACGGCTTACGGCTTCTGATCCCATCCGCTCTTAAAAGAACAAAAAGGTGTACCCTTTGTGCAAGGGTACACCTTTTTTCATGCTTCCTTTACCAAGGCAATAAAACGCTTCATCTGGGGGGTCAGCCATTTGTCCCGGTGGTAAAACAGCTGGCGGTGCATCTCCATCTGACAATCCGGCGTGTGCAGCCTGGCCAGCCGCCCGGCGGCCAATGCGTCTCGGACGATGAACTCCGGCAGGAACGAAAGCCCCATGCCCCGCTCCACCAGCTGCTCCAGCAGCACGGCGCTGCCCGTCTCCAGACAGGGCCGCAGCGTAAGGCGGCGGCCGGCCAGCCACTGGTCCAATTCATCCCGGTAGCTCATGCCCCGCTCTGTAAGCAGAAAGTCCTGCCGGACCAGGTCTTCCAGGGTCAGGTCTTTCCGCCCTGCCAGGGGGTGCCCCGGCGGGGCTACAAAGCAGATGGGCTCCGGTTGGTCTACTGCCAGCACAAAACTGGGCTGCGCCAGGGGACGGTCCAGCGTATACGCCAGATCCATCTGGTTGGTGCGCAGCAGTTGCAGCATCTCATCCGCAGTGGCGGTGCGCAATACCAGCTCCACCTGGGGGCACAGCGCATGGTACCGCTGCAAAAGGTCCGGCAGAAAGGCACTGCATACCGAGTCTGCCAGCGCAATGCGCAGCCGTCCCTGGATCTGCTGGGCAGGCTGCAGCGCAGCCTGCGCCTGCTGCGCGGTGGTCAGCAGCGTGCGGGCGTACCCCATAAAGGTCTCGCCTGCCTGCGTAAGACGAACGGTCTTTCCCACCCGGTCCAGCAGCGGGGTGCCCAGCTCGTTTTCCAGCTGGGCGATCTGGGACGATACAGCGGACTGTGAATAGCCCAGCTCCCTTGCCGCCTGGGAAAAGCTGTGCAGCTCGGCAACGTGTAAAAAGGTTTGGATCGTGCGCAGCTCCATGGTGCCTCCTTTGTATCCTGGTGTTTGGGTGGGTCGTGCGGTGGTTTCCGGGGCGAACCCTCTCAGTCTCGCTGCGCTCGACAGCTAGTTCCCCTTTTTGTCGCCTGGCGGGAGAGGGTGCTTCCGGGACGAACCCTCTCAGTCGCCTACGGCGACAGCTCTCCCGAAGGGCGAGCCC
>OHJQ01000081.1_pt1 | contig 81767 bp, 69 predicted proteins | sample 1568601 | NCBI WGS metagenome assembly OHJQ01 (sample SAMEA3879599, study PRJEB24766) | human gut metagenome | biome: human-associated habitat; feature: feces | place: USA | collected 1985/1987 | reverse complement strand
CGTCCAGCCGGTAGGTCCCATCGGTGGGCACATCCAGGCAGCCGATGATGTTCATGCAGGTGGATTTGCCCGAGCCGGACTGCCCCACGATGGCCACAAACTCGCCCCGGTCGATCCGCATAGAGATGTGATCCGCTGCTTTTACCGTGGTATCACCCATCTGATAGTATTTGCATACCCCGTCAAACTCGATCAGTGCGCTCATGGATCAGCCCTCCGTTGTGGTCATTGTGACGGCGGCGCCGCCATAGTAACCGGCATTGGTCAGGGTGGAGGGGTCGTATCCGATCACATCGCCGTCGGTCAGCCCGCTGAGGATCTGAATGTACTGGTCATCGCTGATACCGGTACGGACCGGAACATACACATACCCTTCCGGTGCAGTCATGGACGGATCGGCGTTGGCAGCGCTGGGGCTGTCGGTGGTCACCAGCACATAGCTGCCCCGCAGCAGGGCGGCGTTGGGCACTGCCAGCACATCCTGGACTTGCTCGGTCTGGATCTGGACGGTGGCGTTCATGCCGGGGCGCAGCTCGCCGGTGCGGTCGATGCGTACTGTTACCGGATAGGTCGTGGTGCCGCCGGTGGTGGTGCCTGCGACCAGCACACTGGTCACAACACCGGTGTATACCTCGCCAGGCACTGCGTCTGCCCGGATCTCCACCGTCTGCCCAGGTTTCAGGGAGCGGATCTTCAGCTCGTCCACTGCCAGGTTCATTTCCAGATAGCTCATGTCATAGATGGTGCACAGGCTTTCGTTGTCGGAGAGGCTGGTGCCCACGGTGTCGCCGGCTTTGACCCGCTTTTCCACTACGGTGCCCCGGATCGGAGAGGTGATGGTGTAATTGGCCAGCGCTCTCTGGGCAGCCTCCACGTTCAGCTGCGCACTGCGCACAGAGGTCTGTGCGGTACGGGACTGCCGGTCCAGATCCCGGCCAGACAGCCGGAGCAGGACCGTATCCCGCCGCACCGAAGCGCCTTCGGCTGCACAAAGCTCTGCCACAGTGCCGGAGGCGGCGGCTGTGATCGTCTGCTCCTGCTGGTAGCGGAAATGAGCAGAACCAATGGAGCCCACGCCGTTTACGGTGGCGGCTGCGGCCTGGGCGGGGGTCAGTCCGCCGGGATTGGGGACGGCAATGGTCACTGTCCGGGTCAATAGATTGCTTCCGCTGGCACTGTCTGTTCCGGACACCGACCGCACGGTGCCCTCCAGCGCTTCAAAGGTGGTGTCTACCAGCACCTGGGCTTTCTGCCCGATGCTGAACCCGGCGGCTTCGGCAGCGGGAAATTCCAGTCCCAGCAGCATCACCGATCGGTCACGCACAACGGCCAGCTCCTGCCCGATCTGCACGGCATCGCCTTTTCCCACCAGGAACGCGGTCAGGGTGCCGTCGATGGGGCTGCGGATCGTTTGATCGTCCAAAGCATTTTCGTAGCCGTTTTTTGCTTCTTCCAGGGCCAGCTGGGCTTTTTCACACTCGGCAGAAGCGTCGGCGCTGTCCAGTGTGTACAGCACGGTGCCTTTTTCGATCTCGTCACCCAGCTCAAAGTCTGCGGTCAGGACAGTCCCCTTGACCAGGGTGCGCACGGTGTAGGCGTCCGCCGCTTGGATGGTGCCGCTGCCGTTGAAGGTGTTTACGATGTCCCGCCGTTCCAGCGGCTGTTGGATGTAGTTGGCGGATGCTGGGGCGGTCTGGGGGGACAGCATTGGGCCAACAACGGCTCCGCCGATCACAAGCACACCGGCCGCAGCGGCCAGCAGTTTCCAATGGCGTTTGCAGAAACCCTGTGCCCGGTGCAGGAACGGCTCCCGGACCGCGGTGGATGTTTTTTCTGGATTTTCGTTTTGCATCATGCAGCAAAGACCTCCTGTTATTGGATAAGACCAAGCGGGAAGCGCCCTGATTTTTTCAGTACAAGGCGCTTGCAGCCGGACTGTGCGGCATAAGTATCCCGCGTTGCAGCAGTAAAATCAACCAAAACAGCCCAAATTTAAGCTGTTTTTAAGATGAGGGGCAGGAACGGGGGATAAAAATGCTTGCCTGCTCGTTAATACGAAAGAGGCAGCGGTTTTCCTGCAAAGACAGAACGAAAATTCGTCTGCCGGACAGCGCAGCAGGGAACAGACAAAAAGACCTTGACAAATCCATTGGAAAGCGTTAAAATATTTAGCGTTGTAAGATATATGGGCCCGTAGCTCAGTTGGGAGAGCGCTGCGTTCGCATCGCAGAGGTCAAGGGTTCGAATCCCTCCGGGTCCACCAAAAAAAGCCCCACGCCGTATTTCGGCGTGGGGCTTTTTGCGTCAAACCGGCGGAGGGGGGACAGCACGTCTCCTCTGAAAGGGTGAAAGATAATTTTCCGATCGGGTGTAAGGGTCAGGGTATCTCCCAAACAAAAGTTGCCGTCTCTCTTTCATTTTTTAAATGTGGTATCATTCTGCACGAACTGGGCGGCAGCGGCACCTGCGGCTGTGCCTACCTGGTTATAAGCGGCTTGATAATAGTGGAAATCATCTTTCATCAACCCTTTCGCACGCATGGTGTGGAACAAATCGCACACCAGTTCCAGCCCGGGCAGGCTTTCGGCCATCTCCAGCTGAACACGGCGGATGGGGGCGTAATCGTAGCCATGGGGGCCGTTATACTCCCCGATGGTGATCAAAAAGCAGGTCTCCACGCCGGCATGGTGCAGCTTTTCCAGCATCTGCTCCATTTTCTGCCGGTATACTGGGGCGGGGGTGCCCAGGTCGCCGTCGGTCTCGCCTTGGCACCACAGAGCAAAGCAGTGCCGCAGGGGCAGACCGTGCTGCTGCATATAGCACTGCGCCCGCTGAAGCCGGGCAAGCGCATCCGACAGGTAATCGTTTTGTCCCTGCCAGGCAGAGATCGCCGAGCCGCCCTTGCTGGCCGATACGCCGATAATAGGGGTGTGCGTTTGAGCATAGTAGGCGTTGGCAAAGGCAGTTACCAGAGAGCCGGTCTTCATCCCAGGTTCAAAGATGCCGTTGGGGTCATTTTCCGCTGCACCAAACGGCTCTTGGATGGGGAAAAGCTGCTCGGGTGCGGAAACAGACCGGTATTCAAAGCCAGCGCCGGGGGTAAGCTCCGGTGCGCCTTCCGGCCAACGTGGGGAGCTGACCCCTCGTCCGGCCATGTTGGATTGTCCGATAAAAAGGAATAGATCGTATGCCTGCTGCATAAAAGCCTCCTATAAAATAGTGGTGTGTACCAGCCTTATCCTAGCGGAATCTTTGCCGGATTGCAAGAGGGGAGGGCGGGGGTTGTGTGTGCTTGGGCCGAATAAAAAAGAAAAGGACCCTCCGCACCCCGTTTGGGGGTGCGAAAGGTCCTTTTTATCAGGGAAATCTCTGACCCGGAGAAAACGCTTAATCCTTGGGGATCTTGTTCAGCTCACGGTTCAGCACGTCCACCAGACCCTGGGGCATTCCCAGGTTTCTCAGCTTGGACATGGCATCGATGGTCATGCTCTCCATCAGGGCACGACGGGGATCATCCAGCATCCGGCCAAAGTACTTGGACAGGACTGCATGAGCCTGGGGGTTCTTCAACAGCACGCCCACCTTGTCCCGGCTGGAGTAGCAGTTTTCGTCCAGCTCAAAAGGCTCGACTTCCGGCAGATCCATCCCCTCGAACCAGTTGGTGGCCCGGGTGCCTGCCGTTTTGGGCAGTACATAGCTGGTATCCGGCTGCTCCACACGGCAAAGGGTCATGCGGTCCTCATAGAGGTTGCCGTCTTCATCCCAGCCCTGCAGCAGGATCTCGTTCTCGCCCATCTGCAGGGGAACCGCTGCAAAGGTGGTCATGGGCTGCACCTGCTGGGTCTGCTGGACCAAAGTCCCGTTCACATACAGGGCCAGCTTTGCCAGATTGGACAGGGCGGTCAGGTCATTGCACTCCCGATGACGATGGACAAACCGGCTGCCTGCCAGCTTGACGAACTTTTCCGCCGACCAATAGGCTTTGTAGAGGTAAAATGCATCCTTTTTCAGCTGGCGGTCGATCGTGACCAGACCCTTCTGGTTCTGACCGGTCTTGCCGCCCTCGTTCCGGGCAGCACTGCCAAAGTCGGCCATGTTCCACACATAGCTGCCCACCATAAAGTCCCGCTCCTCAAAGGCACGCAGTGCGTTGTCCGAGAACAGCAGCTGATATTCCTCGGTGTAGTCCTTTACGCTGGGCTCATAGCTGTGCAGTGCAGGGTTGGTATCCACGCCGTACTCGGTGACCATCAGCGGGATATCCGGGCACTGGGCGTGGAAGGTATCCAGACGCACCTGCAGATCCGGGATGTTCTGGTAGTACCAGCCGTAGTACAGGTTGTAGCCCACCAGATCGGCCAGGCGGTTCAGGGGGCTTTGGTTCTCTACCGAGTAGATGTTGGCCTCGGCTGTGTAGCGGGTGGGGTCCAGCTTTTTGGTGTACTGGGCCATGTGCTGCACCATCTGGTGGATCTCCGGGCTTTCGCCTGCAATGGTGATCTCGTTCTGCACGCCCCAGCAGTAGATAGAGGGATGGTTGCCGCACTGTTTTACAAGGCACTCCATCTGGCCTTCGATATTTTCCATGCCAGCCTGCTCGGTAAACGGCAGACTGATAAAGGGCACTTCGGCCCATACCAGAATACCGACGCGGTCACACAGCGTGTAAAAATAATCGTCGTGCTGGTAGTGGGACAGACGCACCGAGTTGGCGCCCAGCTCCTGGATCAGGGCCAGGTCCGTGTCCATCTGTGCCGGGGTCACAGCGTTGCCCACGCCGCCAAAATCCTGGTGGCGTGCAACGCCCCGCAGCTTCAGGTGCTGCCCGTTGAGGAAAAGACCCTTGTCCGGTGTAATGCAGATCTCGCGGAAAGCGGTCTCCACACAGCGGGTGTCCAGCAGGGTCTGGTCCGCCCAGACCTGCACTTCTGCGGTATACAGATGGGGGTCAGCGGTGCCCTGCCACAGGTGAGGGGAGGGCACATCCAGATGTACGGCAAAGGGGGTCTGCGCAGTCAGCTGCAGCTCGCACTGGGCGGTAAGATCGGTGTCAGCATCGGTCAGCCGCACAGTCACCCGGCCGGGGCAGTCCGAGCCGTGGTTCACCAGGGTACCGGTGACCTGCAGCTCCCAGCTGCCGTCAGCCTTTTTGCTGGTGCGCACCTGCACACCATCCCGGCTGCGGTCCGTCTCTGTAAAGTGAATAGGGCCGTCTGCGATCAGACGGACATCCCGGTATACCCCGCCGTAAAAAGAGAAATCGGCCATACGGGGATACACATTGTCGCACTCGGCATTGTCGGCCTCCAGCAACAGGGTATTTTCTCCCGGCTGCAGCCAGTCATTCAGAGGCAGACGGTACAAAGAGAAGGGGAACCGGTTCTCCGCTGCCAGCTGGCCGTTGACATATACCCGGCTTACCAGAGAGGCTGCACCGATCTCCAGGTACAAAAAGGACTGCAGGTCCTCCGGGGTAAAGGTCAGCCGCTTTTCATAGCGGCCCACGCCCCGCCACATGGATGTGCCGCTCTGCCCGTCCTGAGCGTTCCAGGTATGGGGCAGCTGTACAGTGCAGGGGTCCTGTCCCTGCCGGGTAAAAAGCCAATTCTCATTTAAGCTGAGGGTTTTTCTCATAACTGCAGGCTCCTTTTCACGAAGAAGATTTCTGCGGGTACATTGCAGCGTACTCCTCCGGGGTGATGTGATAACGCTTCAGACCGATGATGCTGCACAGGTCGCCCAGCAGGGGTGCGCCCAGGTACATCAGCAGAACAGCCACATACAGGGTGGTGGTGGGAGCAGCGCCGGCAACGTAGCCGCAGGCGCCCATCACGATACCAACGATGGAGGTGCCAAAGGCGCTGATGACCTTGTCCAGCAGGCTGAAGGTAGCGCCGATCTTACCAGGCATGAACTTGCCGGTCTTGAGCTTGTGGTAGTCGATGATCTCGGCGATCATGGGGTCGGTGTTCTGTGCAGAGAAACGGCGGAACAGCATGTTGCTGGCCATCAGGGCAACAAACAGCACCACGGTGCCCTCGCCAAAGGGACGGAAGACCAGCAGGATAGCCTCGCAGACAAAGTTTGCAATGGCGCCCATCAGGTAAGCACGCTTACAGGTGTAGCGCACAGCCACAGCACCGGCAACGAAAGCGCCGATCAGGGACATCGGGGTAGAAAATGCGCTGACGATGGGCTGCATATCCAGGTTCTGCACGCCGTAAACATAGAAGTACACGGTGCAGGCGCTCTGAATGGTAGCAGCGATCTTATCGGTGGAAGCAGCCAGGACCAGCATCCGCAGCGGCTGGTTGATGCGGACCAGCTCCACCATATCCTTGAAGCTGGCAGACTCGGCCTTCTCGCCGTGCTGGAAGTTCTCCGGCTTATCAGCTGCGGAGATAGCCCACAGGTTTGCCAGCAGGCACACCAGGTGCAGCACGAAAGCAGCGATGATGATGGCCGTCCAGCCCTGCTGAGAGCCCAGGCCGCCGTACTTCTGCAGCAGCGGCACGATGCCCACAGTCACAGCTGCGCTGATCAGGGTGCTGTACACGCCGCCGGCGATACCGGAAACAGGACGGATCTTGGGGTTCTTGGTGACCACAGACAGCACGCACTTGTTCACGGTGGTCATGCAGGTGTAGCCAATGACCCACACAGCGTACCACAGCACGACCCACACCATGCGGAAGCTCTGCGGGATTGCAAAAGAGCCAACATAGATAGCAAAGCTTGCGCCCAGCAGGATCGCAGAACCGATCACCAGGAAGGGGCGGAACTTGCCGAACCGGGTCTCGGTGCGGTCAATGATATTGCCGATGATGGGGTCGGTGATGCCGTCAAACAGACGCATGGCCGTCATGACCACGCCCACAACAACGACATTCAGGTTCAGCGCTTCGGTGCAGAAGGTCAAAAAGAACATCATGTTCAACATGTTGAACACGTTGGACGCTGCGGAACCCAGGGGGGTCATAACGACCCGGACGAGTTCCATCCGAGGGGTTGCTTTCTGGTTGCTCATCTCTGATAATGCCTCCTTGTTATACGCAAAACATGCAACGGACAAAAGGCTGCCCATTGTTCCAAACAAGTACAGTATAACGAAAGATTGACAGAGATTTCACACACAAATCAAAGGTCCGTCTGTCGAAAGTTAAGTTTTTCTGTGTTCCTCCCGGTATTTATTGGGCGAGATGTGATATTTTTGGCGAAACTGACGGTAAAAATAGCCCTCAGTGGCATAACCGATCTTTTGCGCGATCTGCTGCATCTTCCAATCTGTGTTCTGCAAAAGGTTGGCGGCCTCCATCATGCGCACTTCGGTCACCAGTTCCTTAAAGGTCTTGCCGGTCTCTTTTTTCAGCACGCTGCACAGATAGTTGGGGTGAAAGTGCAGGTACTCCGCTGCTGCGGACAAGTTGGCCTCCTGGTAGTGCTCTTTCAGGTACTCCATCAGATCGCGGGAGACTTCGGATAGCTTGCGGGCAATGGTCTCGTCGCTGTCGCCTTTTTCGGCCATGCGGGACAGCTCGGTAAACAAGATCACCAGACAGGAAGTGATCTTGCCCTCGCTCCAGTTGTCACCGGCGTAATATTCGCAGAGGATCTGCTCCAGCAGTGCTTCCAAAAACGGTTCATCCTCCAGATGGAACAGCAGATGCCGGCGCAGCTTTTTTTCAGAGTAGAAGCTGTTTACGATATAGTTGGAGATATAATTATCCTCCGAGAGCAGGTACATGAACACTGTATCAAAAAACTCTTCGGTCATGATCAGGTTGAACACCCAGTCCTCGCCGGTCATCATCCCGGAGGAGTGGCGCACATTTTTGTCCATGATGCACAGGTCGCCCTGCCGCATCTGCACCTCCTGTCCCTCGATGACCACAGTCACATGTCCCTGGGCAACATAGGTGATCTCGATATATTCATGGCGGTGGGTGGGGATGTCGATGGAATATTTTTGCCGCACAGCAAATTTGTTGGCTAAAAGATCGGCGTTGGCAAAAGAAGTGTAGACGTTTTCCTGGTCCCGCCGCATGATCACCTTGGCAGAAGGGTCGGTGTCCAGGGGTTCTCCGTTGGCGGCTTTCGCTCTCCAATCAGAGGGGATGGGGGTGGAATAGTCCGGCCGGTTTTCCAGCCAAAGCTTCAATGCCTCAAAATCCTTTATTCGCATGGCATCTGCTTCCTTTCCGCAAAACAGCACTGAGTGTTCTATCGTTCAGTATAACACAGCCTTTTCACTCCATGCAACCCTGCGCCGCAGGCCGCACAAAAAAAGCCCGGAGGGAAAAATCTCTCCGGGCACAGCTGTTTTTTGCGGCGCAGCAGGGCCGGATCATTCAATCTTGATCAAATTGGGGTTTTCCGGCAGCTTGGGTGTCTGCTGCGGTGCAGGCAGCTCGATGCGCAGGATGCCATCCTCGAATTTGGCGTGGATATCCTCTTTGCGCACGCCCTCGCCCACATAAAAGCTGCGGGCGCAGCTGCCGCTGAAGGTCTCTCTGCGCAGATAGCGGCCATTCTGATGCTGGTCGTCCTTGGTGTGGCTGCGCACGGCCTGAATGGTCAGGTATCCGCCGGACAGCTCCATCTGCACATCCTCTTTCTTGCAGCCGGGCAGATCCACTGCGACTTCATAGCCGGTATCGGTCTGCTTGACATCGGTCTTCATCATATTGGCGCCATGCTTGCCAAAGACGCTGTGCGCCTCCCGATTCATGGCGCGCTCCAAAGCGGCGTCATTCCAGAACGGATCGAAGAAATCATCAAACAGATTTTCATGAAAAACAGTGGGCATCAGCATAAATCATTCCTCCAATCTCGGCTTCTGGCCGGGCCCTGGACCGGTATGCGGCGGGGGCTTGGCTTTAGGTCGGGTCTTATAATTGTATGCGTTTGAGGGGGAAGGGGGGATGCATCGTTCTGCATCTTTGGGACCCGTTCCCCTGAGCGCAGCCTTGTTATAGCACAGGGTGTTGGCACTGTCAAGCACAGAGTGCTAAAATTCACAGAAAGATAATGGAATGATAAAAATCTATGCAATATTCGGGACGGTTTGCCGATAATGCGATTGTTTTTCTTTGCAGGCGTGGGCGGATGCTTTCTCTGATGATGCCGCATCGGGCGGTATTTACTCCACGGCAGACCTATGGTACAATGGTTGAAAAAGGAGAGTGTGTATGAGAGAAAAAGAGATCCGTGAAGGGGACATCGTCCGCCATTTCAAACGAGAGTGGGTGACCGATGGCTCCACGCAGTACCTGTATAAGGTGCTTGCATTTGCGCAGCACACCGAAACAGAGGAACAGATGGTGGTCTATCAGGCACTGTATCCGCCGTTTAAGGTCTGTGTGCGCCCCTATGAGATGTTCATGAGCGAGGTGGACCGGGCAAAGTACCCCGATGCGCATCAAACCTACCGTTTTGAGCGGTGGGAGGGCTGAGCGGGACCCTGCCATATGCAGGCGCAGCCTGGATAGAGGATTAAAAAGAAAAGCAGCACCCCTGCCAAAAAGGATGCTGCTTTTGCTTGCAGCGGCTGTCTTGACAGCACCCACATAAAACGGTAATCTTGAAAGAAGAAAACCCCCTTACCATACGATAAAGGAGCAGATTGAAATGAAACGTGTCCCTTATGAAGAAATGGTCCGTCAGTTTGCCCGGGTGCTGTCGGCCCGGGGCTTTGCCCCGCAGGATGCGCAGGCGGCGGCCACGATCTTTGCACAAAACAGCCTGGCCGGGGTATACAGCCATGGTCTGAACCGTTTTCCTCGGTTGGTGGGCTACCTGGAGCGGGGCGTCGTAGACCCCACGGCCAAGGCTACCTGCGAAGTCCAGATGGGCTGCATGGAGCGGTGGGACGGGCACCGTGGCTTTGGCCCTTTGAATGCCTGGCGTGCGATGGACCGGGCCTGTCAGCTGGCTAAGGAGCACGGTATTGGCCTGGTGGCTCTGGGCAACAATAACCACTGGATGCGGGGCGGCACCTATGGCTGGCAGGCGGCCAATGCGGGCTGTATCGGCATCTGCTGGTCCAACACCACCCCGAATATGCCCGCTTGGGGCGCCAAGGACTGCCGCATCGGCAATAATCCGCTGATCCTGGCTGTGCCCCGCACAAACGGCGAGCATATGGTGCTGGACTTTGCCATCAGCCAGTTCAGCTATGGCAAAATGGAGGATTGCCGTCTGCGGGGCATCCCGCTGCCGGTGCCCGGCGGCTACGATGAAAACGGTCAGCTGACCACCGACCCCGCCGCCATTGAAAAGACCGGCCGTGTGCTGCCCATGGGCTACTGGAAGGGCAGTGGTCTCTCCGTGGCGCTGGACCTGATCGGTGCGGTACTGTCGGGGGGCAACAGTGTCCATACCATTGGCACCTTTGAGGAGGAAGCGGGGGTCACGCAGATCATGCTGGCCATCGACCCCGGCAGGTTCAATACGCCGGAACAGACCGACGCCATCGCCGATGAGATCTTACAGGATGTCAAGGCCAGCCAGCCGGTAAAAGAGGGGGCAGAGGTGTTCTATCCCGGTGAGAGATCGCTGCGGGATACACGGGAGAACCTGGAACTGGGGGTCCCGGTCATTGAGGAGATCTGGGAATCTGTGCTGAAGATGTAAGCTCACAGCAGCTGGACCTGATCCAGGGTCTCAAACGGGATGGATCGGTCCTCCAGATGCAGGAGTCGATAGACCGGGTCGATCCGCTGGACTGTCCCAGTGATGGTGTGGTAAAAACCCACAGGCGGATGGGCGGGCTGTGCCGTGTCCGCTGCAAAATACCGCACCCGCACCTGGGTGCCTTTGGTCAAAAGGAGCAGCTTTTGGGAGAGCTGCTCCTTTTCTTCTTCGCTCAAAAAACGCTGCGGGACCCGCTGGCTGCGCTGTTTTTCTGCATCCAGTTCTTCATCGTACCCCCGCAGAGCGGCAAAGGGGGAAAAGATCTTTGCCCGGTTCTCCAAGCTCATCCGGGGGTGACGGCGGCGGCTCTCCTCGCTGTCCGGGCGGGACAGTGCTAGGATATCAGCGTATTTTCGGGTCACGTCCCGCCCCTCTGGGGTGTTTTTGTAGTCCTCCATGGATGGCTCCTTTATTCGGCTTTGTGGCCGCCGATCTGTCCGTTGCGCTGGCGCATGGTAGCGCCTTCCTCATAACTGCTGGCTTTCAGCACCGCATTTTTGCCAAAGCGGGTCTTGATGTCCAGCATGGTCTGCTGCAATTTGCGCTCTTTTTCCTGTTTGCGCAGGTCGGTGAATAAGTCCACCTGACAGATGCCTTGATCGGTTTCTACCCGATTGGCTGTCAAGGTCACACGGCGTACCGTTAAAGAGGGATCTGCGATCTGCGCAAACAATTTCACACAGCTGCCAATGATCTGGCTGCCCAGGTTGGTGGGGGCATCAAAACGGGCTGTGCCGTGGGCGGGTTTGGGCAGGGTGCGGCCGTAGGGGTCCAGTTTGGTCGGCCCATGGTAACGGCCGGTGTCCACATTTTCCCGGTCATAGCCGATCTCCAGCGTTACCGATTGCGCTGCCAGCTGCTTTTCCATCAGCCGAAAGGACAGCAGTTCGGCCATCTCCTGCACGATCAGCCGTGCTTTGGCAAAGGGGTAGGGGCAGCTGAGAACTTGCCCTTCGCAGATGCTGTTGGAACTGGGACGGTAGGCTTTGATCTGGGCAAGGCCGCAGGGCTCGTATCCCCAGGCGTGGTCAATCAGAAGCTCTGCATCCACCCCAAAGGTGTCGTACAGCCAGTCTTCGTTGCACACCGAGGCACGGGCCAGCTGTCCCATGGTGTGTATGCCGTGTGCCTCCAGCTTTTTGGCGGTGCTGGGGCCGGTCATCCAAAAGTCGGTCAACGGTCGATGATCCCACAAAAGGTACCGGTAAGACAGTTCGTCCAGCTGAGCGATGCGCACGCCGTCCGGGTCGGGTGCGGCGTGTTTGGCCACGATGTCCATGGCCAGCTTTGCCAGGTAGAGGTTGCTGCCGATGCCTGCTGTGGCGGTGATGCCGGTGTTCTCCAGCACAGCCCGCACCATCCGCATGGCCAGCTGATGGGCGCTGAGATGGTAATAGGGCAGGTAGGCGGTGGCGTCAATAAAGACCTCGTCAATGGAGTAGGGGTGGATATCGTCCGGGGAGACGAATTGCAGATAGGTCTTGTAGATCTGGGTGGAGACCTCCAGATACCGGGCCATGCGGGGCGGTGCAGCAATGAATTTGATCTGCAAACTAGGGTCTTTTTCCAGAGCTTTGGCATCTGCCGAAGCCCCGGTAAAGTGGAATCGTCCGTCCTCGCCCCGCAGTGCTTGCTTTTGCCGGATCGCAGCTTGCAGCCGCTGGGCGTTGGCCTGGTTCACCCGCTGCACCACCTCGAACAGCCGGGCCCGCCCGGGGATCTTGTACCCTTTGAGAGAAGGGGAGACCGCCAGACAGATGGTCTTTTCAGTGCGGGAGGTGTCCGCCACCACCAGATGGGTGGTCAGCGGGTCCAGCCCCCGGTCCATGCACTCCACCGAGGCATAAAAGCTCTTGAGGTCTATGGCAAAATAGGTGCGCTGCGTTTCCAAGGGACGGGGCCTCCTTTCTGCTGTGTTTACATCCGGCAAATGCGAGGGAAGAGTGAAATAACAACTTTTTATCTTATTATACAGCCTGTTGCTGGGCTTTGCAAGGAGAAAGCCGCTTTTTAGAAAAGGCGGTTTTTGAAGTGCCGGCAGACCCGCTTCCCCTAAACGGCGTTTCATGGTATACTGACAGAAGCAATAAAATCAGCCGCAGAGCTTTCTCTGCAAGGAAGGAGCTTACATGACTATGTTTCAGAAGTTGGTTGCCATCGAGCCAGTCAGCCTGATCCCCTCTGCCGAGCAGGAACTGTCCCGCTATGCACAGCAGGTGGAGCTGTTTACGGACATCCCCGCCGATGATGATGAGATCGTGCGCCGCATTGGAGATGCAGATGCAGTACTGCTGAGCTATACCTCCCGTATCGGCCGTGAGGTGATCGAGCGCTGCCCCAAGATCCGCTACATTGGCATGTGCTGCAGCCTCTACTCTGAGCAGAGCGCAAACGTGGATATTGCCTTTGCCCGGGAAAAGGGCATCCGGGTGCTGGGCATCCGGGATTACGGCGACCGGGGCGTGGTCGAGTATGTCCTGCATGAGCTGACCGGTCTGCTGCACGGTTTTGGGATGCCGATGCTGCAGGATGAGCCGGTGGAGATCACGGGCCTGAAGGTGGGCATCGTGGGTCTGGGCGTGTCCGGCAAGATGATCGCCGATGCGCTGGCCTTTATGGGGGCAGAGGTCAGCTATTACAGCCGCAGCCGCAAGCCGGAAGCCGAGGCCGCCGGGATGAGCTATAAGCCGCTGGATGCTCTGCTGAAGGATAGCCAGGTGGTATTTACCTGCCTGAACAAGAATGTGCTGCTGCTGGGCCAGCCGGAGTTTGAGCAGCTGGGTGCAGGCAAGGTGTTGTTCAACACCTCCATCGGCCCTGGCTTTGACTCCGCAGCGCTGGAGCGCTGGCTGGATCAGCCGGGTACCCATTTCTTCTGCGATACCCGGGCCGCTGCAGGCGCTGTGGCAGAGGGCTTCTTTGACCGGGACAACGTCCATTGCCAGAATGTCTCTGCGGGACGCACCAAGCAGGCTTTTGTGCTGCTGAGCCAGAAGGTGCTGGCCAATATCCGCACGGCTCTGGCTGAGCTGGAGTAATCTGCAAACATTGAAAAATATTGATGCAATGCAATATTTTGAGAGCCGAAAGGCTCTGTGATACTGCTTTGATATTATCAGGCGATTATTCATAAAGGGAGACATGAGAATGCCCTCTGAGAAACGGTAAGTTTTTCAGAGGGCATTTTTGTGTCTTTTATTCTTTACGCCACTTTTTCTTCGGCTCGTACCGGCCGCAGCCGTCGGCGGTCTGAGGCCAGTTGAGCTTCCATTCCAGATACTCTTCCTTGGCGATCTCGCCCTCCCGGAGCTGCTTCTTACGGAGCTGCCACCCCTTTAAGAACTCATCCAGCAGGCGATATGCCGTGTCCGGTACCAGTTACTTTCACGGAGAAAGGACGTGCGATGGGAAAGAACTATTTCCACAATGCGGGGTCCCGGCTCCCTCAACCATAGGGGGTAACCATTCGGAAATTCCGAAGAGTTCAGAGCAGTTGTTAAGTGTTGCTTAATAACTTGGGCAGTCTGTCAACTATCCGGGATTTTTGGATGGTTCGGCTGAGGTAGGGCAACTATTAAGGAAAACTTAATTATTGGAAAGTATATCGTTGAATGAAATAAGGATATTTGGTATAATCAGCTTAAAATAAGGGATAGGTGCGTTTTGAGCACAGGAAAGGTCAGAAAATGGAATGATCGTTCTTTTTCAGGCAGTTAGAAGTAGGGATGTCGATTGATGAGACCTGCTTTTATTTTAGCGATGACCCGATAGAAGAGGAACACTATCTTGGCTATCTTCCGGAATATGAGAAACCGTACTGGGTGGGATATTGTGATGTCGAGGGTGGCTGCGAATTTAAAACGGCAAGCGAATTGGTAAATGCGCCTATTTATGATGGTAAATCACTAAAAAGTCGATGAGACAAGGTTGTAATCGTAAGCATAGAGAGCTTTCCTGTGGACGATTGGGTGCAGTGTTTCCATCATGTGTAAAACTGGTGGTCGCGAAAATTTCAGGGATTATTATGAGGACACTGAATAAAAGGAGAAAAGAAAATGGCAAAGGCTAAATTTCAAGACGCGTTAAAAAGCGGTTTGACTGGGGTCGCAACTGTTGGAAAAAAGATCGTGGATACGGCAGGAGACGGGGCTGCTGCAGCAATCAGCAAAGGCAAGGAACAGCTTGACAAGGCTAACCAAAAGAAAGACGAAGCACTTTCCTCGCAGCGGATGGTTGACATTCTGGATGTCTGCTATGACAAAGCACTACAGGGCATTCCGAAGGTGAGTAAGTCGGTTGATGAACTGGCAGAGGATTATTCATCGAAATACCCGACAGCGGAAAAGGCTGCAAAGGCGCTGGTGGCAAATCAATTGGTAAAGTGTACGACATCAGGTTTTCTTACGGGACTTGGCGGGATAATTACACTTCCGGTTGCGGTTCCGGCTAATGTAAGCAGCGTCCTCTATGTGCAGCTCCGTATGATTGCTGCGGTAGCCAAACTGGGCGGTTATGAACCCAATACCGATCAGGTGCAGACACTGGTCTATGCTTGTATGACCGGGCAAGCAGTTGCGGATGTTCTGAAAGGTACAGGGGTTAAATTAGGTACGAAAATTGCAACAGCTAGCATTGAAAAAATTTCAGGCGCAACATTGACTCGAATCAATCAAAAAGTAGGATTTCGATTGATTACAAAGTTTGGTCAGACTGGAATCATCAATCTTGGAAAGATGGTACCGTTGGCTGGCGGTGTAATTGGTGGTGGATTTGACCTTGTGACAACGAACATCATTGCACAGAATGCCTTGAAGTTGTTCATCGAAACGACCATAGAGAGAAGTGAGCAGAATGATTCAGACACCATTGGGGAGGATTGAAATAACTAAAGATGAGGAAAAAGTCGATTGCACAATCAGAAGAGTAAGAAATGACGACCGATGCCCAGAATTAAACGGACGATTTGCGGTTTTGATTGACTATATTCCAGATGGGCAGGAGCACACGGTTTCGTGTTGTATAAAAGGGATCCGAGAATCAAAAAGTGATTTTATAGAACCAGATGAAAGAGTTGATGTAAAAAGTTTCTGTAGGGAAACAACAAAGCTTTCAATTGGATTATTCAGTGATATTCCGGACGAATGGGATAAAACACCAGATGATATAATGGATTATTGGACGGAATATCTAAAGAATGGTGTGCAGTATCATATTCGGGCAGGTGCGAAGCGAGCTTTATACCCTTTTGGTATAGCATGGATTGAGCACAAAAGTGAAGAGAACGAAGTTCAGACATCGCATGGTGCAGATCCAACGATTTGGTATGATGAAATATGCGCCGAGGAAAAATTTGTGTATTGTTGCGTGAAACAGGAAATCGACAAGTGGGATCCATACGATTTCTTCCCGGAAGCACCATCAAATGAGTATGATGGTGAAAGTGAAAGAATTGTGAGGAGGATAACGGTTTCCTCGCTTACGGACGAAATCGCAGAAGCAGTTGCTGAAGTTTTCTCCGAATCTTTTGGTCTGGGTGAGGGCTTCTCGGCAGACTATTGTAGGGACGTAGCCGGTAAAATCGAACACAGAATAACAAAGTACGAAAACAGGTTAAAAAGCAAAAGATAATACGTTGTAATACTCACAGAGATCCCACTGGTTGCGTGATACTATCCTGATACTAAAAAATCAGCAAGCCACATCTACCACGGCGATCTCATGGAAAAGCGAACATTCAAGAATAGGCGCACTAAACAAATTTGCTCAGTAATGATTAAGACTTGCCGAGCTGGAGTAACATCCGGCTGCACCCATCAAACGGTGCGGAATAATCAAAAATAAATCAGCCGGGCCTTTGTGATGAAACTTCCATCACAGGGGCCCGGCTGTTTATTGAGCCTTTGCAGGGGTTTGGGTATAGTAGTGTTACCAACAGCGCTGCATAAAAACAGCCGCTCTGAGTTGAATTTGCAAGGAGGCTTTTTCTATGTATTACTCCAGTGGCAACTACGAGGCATTTGCCCGGCCCCTGAAGCCGGAGGGTGTGGACCATAAAGCGGCCTACATCATCGGAACAGGTCTGGCGGCTCTTTCCGCTGCCTGCTATCTGGTGCGGGATGGTCAGATGAAGGGCAGCAATGTCCATATTTTTGAAAAAGACCCGCTGCCCGGCGGAGCCTGCGATGGCTGGCGGTTTGATGTGGGCTATGTGATGCGGGGCGGCCGTGAGATGGACAACCATTTCGAGGTCATGTGGGATCTGTTCCGTTCGATCCCCTCCATCGAGACCGATGGGGTCAGTGTGCTGGACGAATATTATTGGCTGAATAAAAAGGACCCAAACTTCTCCCTCTGCCGCGCCACCGAGAAATGCGGCCAGGATGCCCACACCGACCGCAAGTTTGCAGTGTCGGACAAGGCAGCGATGGAGATCATGCGGCTGTTCTTTACCCCGGATGAGGAGCTGTTTGACAAAAAGATCGAAGATTTCTTTGATGATGAGGTGTTCAACTCCAACTTCTGGCTGTACTGGCGCACGATGTTTGCGTTCCAGAACTGGCAGAGCGCATTGGAGATGAAGCGCTATATCAAACGCTACATCCATCACATTGGCGGCCTGCCGGATTTCACGGCTCTGCGGTTCACCAAGTACAATCAGTATGAGTCCATGATCCTGCCGATGATCAAATATCTGGAAGATCACGGTGTGCAGTTCCACTATAACATCAAGGTGATGAATGTGGAGTTCGATCTGAAGCCCGGCTGCAAGCAGGCCACCCGGATCGAGCTGCAGCGGGATGGCCAGCAGGAGTTTGTGGACCTGACCGAGAACGACCTGGTCTTCATCACCCCCGGCGGCTGTGTGGAGAACTCCACCATGGGCAGTCAGAACACCCCCGCTGCATATGATACCGAGATCCGCCCCGGCGGCGGCTGGGATATGTGGCGGCGGATCGCAGCCCAGGACCCTGCTTTTGGCAACCCGGACAAGTTCTGCTTTGACCCGGAAAAGACCAACTGGATGTCTGCGACCGTGGAAACGCTGGACCAGCGGATCATCCCTTACATCAAAAATATCTGCAAGCGGGATCCCTTCAGCGGCGGTGTGGTCACCGGCGGCATCGTTACCGTCAAGGACTCTGGCTGGCTGATGAGTTGGACCATCAATCGGCAGCCGCAGTTCCGGGATCAGCCCCGGGGCCATTGCCTGGTATGGGTCTACTCGCTGTTTACCGATAAGCCCGGCAACTACATCAAAAAGCCTATGCGGGAGTGCACCGGCAAGGAGATCTGCATGGAGTGGCTGTATCATCTGGGTGTGCCGGAATCCGAGATCGAGGACCTGGCAGAGCACAGTTCCAACACCGTGCCGGTCATGATGCCTTACATCGACGCCTTCTTTATGCCGCGCACCGATACCGACCGGCCGAAGATCGTGCCGGAAGGGGCGGTCAACTTTGCCTTTATCGGTCAGTTTGCCGAGACCGCACGGGACACCATTTTTACAACCGAGTATTCGATGCGCACCGGTATGGAAGCCGTTTACACCCTGCTGAACATTGACCGCGGCGTGCCGGAAGTGTGGGGCAGTACCTATGATATCCGGGATCTGCTGAATGCCACCATCCGCCTGCGGGACGGCAAGCCCCTCACCGAGATGCACCTGGGCTTTGCAGAAAAGCTGGCGCTGAAAAAGGTGCTGGAGAAGATCCATAATACCGACGTAGAAAAGCTGCTGCAGGAGTATCATGTGATCTGACCTGTAGGGGAGGGAAGCTCTCCTCGCTCTGATTTATCTTGTTTCCGCAATTCTCCTCCCTTCTCGTAAAAGGCAAAAGCACCTGCAGGATCTGCAGGTGCTTTCGTCTTTTGCGCCTTGACAAAAGCAGCCGGGCAGACCATACTGAAAACAAAAGGATTTCCCGGCGCAGCGTCTGCCGGGTGCAGACAGAAGGAGGAGGCCGACCATGAAGATCACATCTTTAGTGGAAAATACTACTGCGGACCCTCGTTTGGGCAAGGAGCATGGACTTTCGCTGTACATCGAGGCGGCAGGCAAGACCCTGCTGTTTGATATGGGGCAGAGCGGCTTGTTTGCCCAAAATGCCCAGGCACTGGGGCTTGACCTGGCTAAGGTGGATCTGGCGGTGCTGTCCCACGGACATTACGACCATGGCGGCGGACTGACGCACTTTTTGGAGCTGAATAAGACAGCGCCGGTCTATCTGAGCCGCTACGCATTCCAGCCCCATTACCACGGTGCCGAACGGTATATCGGCTTGGACCCGGCTCTGCAGGGGTGCGACCGGCTGCATTTTGTGGCAGACCAGCAGACGATCGCCCCTGGGCTGACCCTGTATTCCTGCAATGATCGCACAAAACAATGGGATCTGGGCAGTTTTGGCCTGACTATGGTGCAGGAAGGCGCTCTTTTGCCGGAGGATTTCCGCCATGAGCAGTACCTTTTGATCGAGGAAGAGGGAAAACGAGTGCTGATCAGCGGCTGCTCTCACAAAGGTGTGCTGGATATCGCCCAGTGGTTCCAGCCGGATGTGCTGGTGGGTGGATTCCACTTCTCCGGCCTGCCGCTGGATGATACCCTGGCCGGGTACGCCCGCCAGCTGGATGGGATGGACACGGAGTTTTATACCTGCCACTGTACCGGCTGTGCGCAGTATGAGTTTATGCGGCCTTATATGCACCGTCTCCATTATCTGTCTACAGGACAGAGCGTCGTTTTGTAAGAGGGAAGGATTTCTTCAAAAAACTTGTCTGAAAGTGTTGACAATCCTGCTGTGGGCTGGTATAATAATCAACGTCGCCAGGGTGCGGCAAACAAAAACCAGCTTATGGGGGATTAGCTCAGCTGGGAGAGCGCTTGCATGGCATGCAAGAGGTCACCGGTTCGATCCCGGTATTCTCCACCAATCAAATGCAAAACGAACACAGTGTCACCATTCAAACGGTCGGCAGTGTGTTCGTTTTATTTTGCGAACATCCACGTCTTGCGTAACACATAACAAAAAAGCCCGCACGTTCCCTTTGCAGAGCGTGCGGGTGTTTTTATGCCTGTATTTGGTCAGGGGGGCTAAACATCGGGAAAATTTTGCAAAAATATTCCGCTTTTTTGCAGGAGCGCCTGCGGCTATGCCGTATAAAAAGATAACAGGGTGATGCAAAACTCCCCGCGCCAGTGACGTCCTCGGCCGGGCAGCAAAAGCCCCCTGTTCTCTGCCAAAGGGCAGAGATTTAAGCTGAAATTCATCCTATCTTCAGCGGGGCACAAGGCTGTGCTGCTACAATACAGGTACCGAAGCAAGCACGGAAGGGGCGCCTGCGCTTCTTTTCAGACCCGGCTGCGGAATTTAGAACAGGTTCCTTGATCGTTGGAGCGATCAAAGGAAGAAAGGCGGTTACTATGAAAAAGATCATGAAAGCGGTTGCAATGGTTACTCTGTCGGCGTGTGTGATGACCGGCGGCGCACTGGCCAGCTTTGCAGCGGAGGCATCTCCCTACCGGATCACCGGCTATAAGGCCAGCACCTGCGGCCTGTACGATGGCGGCCATTGCGATAATGCGGTGGTAACGGCAAACTATACAGCACCGGATGGCACGGTCAAGAGCTACGATTTCTGCGCAGAGTGCGGCAAGGTGAACGATAAGGCAGTGATGACGGAGATCACGGACAGCTTTTCGGCCTACGGACAGCTCTACGTTTATACGGGGACCCTGGACAATGGGGAAAAGATGATGACGGTCACCTGCCTCAGCGGGCAGGGCGCAATGGATGAGATCGACCCGCGGGTCCGCATTGCCAACGAGGCGGTGCAGGGCTACGACCTGTATCTGGTGGCAGAGGACGGCACGGAGACGAAGCTGGCCGCAGATGCCGGCCGTTACTATACGTCTTACCGGGTTCCCATGGAAAAGGGCGCTGCTCTGATCCACATGGTGGCTCAAAACAGCTGACCAGCCGGGAGCGGATTTTTGGACGCGATGCAAAGCATCGCGTCCTTTTTGTTTGGGCATAAAAAAGTTGGCCTATGCGCAATGCATAGGCCAACGAAATGTGTGTGGGAGAGGCGCTTATTCCGCCTGTTCCGGCTGCACTTCAGGTGCTGCAGGACTGTCTGGGGGACAAGGGGGCGTTCCCTCGCAGGATTCTCCAAAGGCGTCGTGGTAGGCGTCGTACATCTGCGTCTGTCCGTTGCGGCGCAGGCCAAACAACACCAGCTTTTTTACTACATCGTAGATCACGGCAAACAGCGGCACGCCTACGATCATGCCCACAAAACCCCACAGGCCGCCAAACAGCAGAATGGCAAACAGCACCCAGAAGCTGGAGAGTCCGGTGGAGTTGCCCAGGATCTTGGGTCCGATCACATTGCCGTCCAGCTGCTGGAGGATAAAGACGAACAAAACGAACCAGATGGCTTTGATGGGGTCCTGGATCAGGATCAGCAGCGTGGCAGGAATGGCGCCGATAAAAGGCCCGAAGAAGGGAATCACGTTGGTGACACCGATGATCACCGACACCAGCAGAGCGCTGGGGAACCGGACGATCAGGCAGACGATATAGCAAAGCACGCCAATAATGGCCGAGTCCAGGATCTTGCCGTTGATAAAACCGCCGAACATCCGGTCTGCGTATTTTACCTCATCCAGGATGCGCTGTGCCCAAGGGTTGGGGACTGCACTGTACAGGATCATCTTGGCCTGCTGTGCAAACCGCTTGCGGCTGGCCAGCAGATAGACCGCCACGATGATGCCGATCAGCAGGTTTTTCAAGGTGTTCACCACGCTGATCACGCCGCTGCCCACGCCGGAGACGATGTTCTGCATCGAGGGGACCAGGGTGGTCTTGATCCAGGTGTCCAGGTTCAGGGAGATGCTGTCGTAAGCGGATTCGATCATCAGTAAAAGATCGTGGTTCTCCTCAAAAAACTCCTGGGTGGAGATCCAGGCCACAAACCGGTTGATGTTGCGCTGGGCGGTATAGTACAGAGTGGTGACGCTGGTGATCAGCTGCGGGATGATCATCATCAGCAGTGCATAGACGAGCAGCACCCCAAACAGCATGGTCAGCAAAATCGCGACCGGTTCCACCGCTTTGTGGGCTTTCTCTGGGAAGCTGCGCCGCAGGAAATTTTCAACGGTGTTGCACACCGGCTTGAGCAGGTAGGCGATCACTGCGCCGTAGATGAACGGCATCAGGATGCCGGTCAGCACCGAGATCGCGTCCCCAAAACCTTGGAAACGGTAGATCAGGAAGAAGAAGGCAATGCTCAGGCTGATGGCTCCAAACCCAGCCAGCATCCCATACAGATAGGGTTTGATGTGTGGCTTTTTGTCGATCATGGCTCCTCCGTGCCCGCCAGCCTGGCGCGTCGGCGGGTGCTTTTAACGTTTGTTGCTTCTGCGCCAGATGTGCAGCTGCTCTGCCTGAGCGATCAGCTCCTCCCGGAAATCCGGGTGAGCAACGCTGATCAGGGCCTCGGCCTTCTGCCAGGTGGACAGACCCTTCAGGTTGACGCAGCCATATTCGGTGCAAAGATAGTGAACATTGGCGCGGGTATCGGTCACAATGCTGCCGTTCACCAGGGTGGGACGGATACGGCTCTCCAGTTTGCCGGTCTTTTTGTTCATGAAAGTGGAGGACAGGCAGATGAAGCTTTTGCCCCCGTGGGACAGATAGGCGCCCAGCACAAAGTCCAGCTGTCCGCCTGCGCCCGAGATGTGCTTGACACCAGCGCTCTCTGCATTTACCTGTCCAAACAGATCCACGTCCACCGCATTGTTGATGGAGATGAAATTATCCAGCGCAGCAATGGTGCGGATGTCGTTGGTGTACTCCACCGAAGCAGACATGCACTCCGGGTTGTCGTTCAGGTAATCGTACAGTTTTTGGGTGCCGGCGCCAAAGGCGTACACCTGGCGGCCCTTGTCCAGCTGTTTGCGGCTGCCGTTGATCTTGCCTGCACGGGCAATGTCCACAAAGGCATCCACATACATCTCTGTGTGTACACCCAGGTCTTTCAGGTCGCTCTGAGCGATCAGCCCGCCAATGGCGTTGGGCATCCCACCGATGCCCAGCTGCAGGCAGGCGCCGTCCGGGATCTGGGGCACCACAAGGTTTGCCACCTTCAGATCCACCTCTGTTGCGGCACCGGGAGCGGCCATCTGGCCGATGGGGGGGTTATCGCCCTCCACGATACCCGTTACCTGCGAGATGTGGACGCTGTTTTCGCTGCCGCCCAGGCAGCGGGGCATGTTGGTGTTGACCTCCACAATGATCTTGCGGGCCTTTTCACACACGGCCCCCAGATGAGAGGCGCTGGGTCCAAAGTTGAAGTAACCGTGGGCGTCCATGGGGGCTACCTGGAACACCGCCACATCTACGGGGTCCGGGCTTTCCCGGTAATAACGGGGCAGCTCCGAGTAGCGGATGGGGCAGTAGAACGCAAACCCCTGTGCAATGGCTTTGCGCTCAATGCCGCTCATGTGCCAGCTGTTCCAGGTCATATGGGCAGCAGGGTCCGGGATCTGGAAGATCTCGGGCACCCACATCAGGATGCCGCCATGGAAATTGACCCCTTCCAGCTGGGGCAGGCGCTGGGCCAGGGCTGCATCCACCGCCACAGGGGTGTTGGCGGTCCAGCCGTAGTCCACCCAATCGCCGCTCTGCACCAGGGCGGCAGCTTGGGCTGCGGTCATCTGCTTGTCTGCATACAGTGCCTTGAAGTCCATTATAAACCATCCTCTCCAATAATAATATAGAAGAATTGTAAACTCTCGGTTTTCTGCCAAAGCCAGGCAAATCTTTGCTGGACCTTTGCATAAGCTTTGCAAGGCCAACATACCTTACACACATCTTTATGGTAAGCTATGTCCATACAAAAAAGACCCGGGACTGCCGGATGGGCCGACATTAACTTAGTTATAACATTAACAATGTATAGAATCAAGGCTTTGAACTGTAAAAACTCCGTGATTAGCAGAATGGACAAAAACAGCAGAAATTCGTTGGGATTGTTTGGCACATACAAGAGAAGAATTTCAAGAAAAGGACTTGATAAAATTTTGACGATGTGGTTTACTTATAGTGTTGCAGGGAACAGGGCACATCCCCACAAGGGATTGTCTAAAAATTAACGATAGCGCGAGACCCTGCGGCCCGGCCCTACCGAACCCCCGGTGTGAAAGGGAGATTTTAGAATGCCGATTGCAATTTACCCCGGCTCCTTTGACCCGGTGACCAAAGGTCACCTGGATATCATCAAGCGGGCCGCCAAGATCCACGAAAAGCTGATCGTGGCTGTGCTGATCAACAGCTCAAAGCATCCGCTGTTTACCGTAGAGGAGCGGGTGGAGATGCTGCGGGAGTGCTGCCAGGGGCTGCCCAATGTTACGGTGGAAAGCTTTGATGGGCTGACCGTGGATTTTGCCAAAAAACGCCGTGCTTCCGTGATGGTGCGGGGCCTGCGGGCTGTGACGGATTTTGAAAACGAGATCCAGCTTGCGCAGACCAATCACGCACTGATGCCCGGTATCGAGACGATGTTTCTGGCCACCAGCATCAAGTGGAGTTATCTGTCCTCCACGGTGGTCAAGGAGGCTGCCCGCTACGGCAGCGATATCTCCAAGTTCGTCACCCCCAATGTGGAAAAGGCTGTGCACGAGAAATTTGCACAGCTCCAGCAGCAGACAGACCCCGATCTATGAGAAAACGCCTTTCCGGCGTTTTGATAAAAATGTGATCTGAACGCAACCCACATATATTAGTCAGGAGGCTATCCTTATGAAGAAAGTAGTTATCGCGTCCGCATGCCGTACCGCCATCGGCAAGTTTGGCGGCACCCTGGCAAACGTCCCGGCGGCTGAGCTGGGCTCCATCGTCATCAAAGAGGCCATCCAGCGCGCTGGCATCACCCCGGAGCAGGTGGATCACGTTTATATGGGCTGCGTCATCCAGGCCGGCCTGGGCCAGAACGTGGCTCGTCAGGCTGCCCTGAAGGCTGGCCTGCCCATCGAGACCCCCGCTGTTACCGTCAACGTGGTCTGCGGCTCTGGTCTGAACTGCGTGAACATGGCTGCTCAGATGATCGAGGCTGGCGATGCTGACATCGTGGTCGCAGGCGGCACCGAGAACATGGATATGGCTCCCTTTGCTATGATGAAGGCCCGCTACGGCTACCGCATGGGCGCACCCATGGGCAAGAGCGAGCTGGTGGACACCATGGTCAACGATGCTCTGTGGGATGCCACTGGCTACAACAAGCACATGGGCGTCACCGCTGAGAACATCTGCTCCAACGAGACCTACCAGCAGAAGTACGGCTACAGCCCCATCACCCGTGAGCAGCTGGACGAGTTCGCTTACAACAGCCAGGTCAAGGCTGCCAAGGCGATCGAGGACGGCGCATTCAAGGACGAGATCGTCCCCGTGGTCATCAAGGGCAAGAAGGGCGACACCGTGTTCGATACCGATGAGGGCCCCCGTCTGAGCTCTCCCGAGGTGCTGGCAAAGCTGAAGCCCGCCTTCATTAAGGACGGCATCGTCACCGCTGGCAACTCCTCCGCTATCAACGACGGCGCAGCTGCTCTGGTCGTGATGAGCGAGGAGAAGGCTAAGGAACTGGGCGTCACCCCGCTGGCTACCTGGGTCGCAGGTGCTCTGGCAGGCGTGGAGCCGGAGGTCATGGGTCTGGGCCCCATCGCTGCTACCAAGAAGGTCATGAACAAGACCGGTCTGACCGTCAACGATATGGACCTGATCGAGGCCAACGAGGCTTTTGCTGCTCAGTCCGTGGCTGTGGGCGAGTCCCTGGGCTTTGACCTGGATAAGCTGAACGTCAACGGCGGCGCCATTGCTCTGGGCCACCCGGTGGGCGCTTCCGGTGCTCGTATCCTGGTCACCCTGCTGTATGCTATGAAGCACCGCGGTGCAAAGAAGGGCCTGGCTACCCTGTGCATCGGCGGCGGCATGGGCTGCGCTACCATCGTTGAGATGGACTAAACATTCCTCTTTATAAAGCAGACTGAACGATCGTTCCGGGCGGCGGGTCGCCGCTGCCCGGAGCCTTCTTAGATAGAAAGGATGGTTTTTTACAATGGCTTTTGTAAAAACCGAAGTGCAGGGCGCTGTGGAGATCATCACCATCGACCGCCCGAAGGCACTGAACGCACTGAACCCGGAGGTCCTGGCAGATCTGAAGGCCGCTTTTGAGGCGGTGGATCAGCAGAACATCCGCTGCATCGTCCTCACGGGTGAGGGGGATAAGAGCTTTGTGGCTGGTGCAGACATCGGCTCCATGAGCACGATGACCAAGGCACAGGGCGAGGAGTTCGGCAAGCTGGGCAACGATGTGTTCCTGATGATCGAGAGCTTCCCCATCCCGGTGATCGCTGCGGTCAACGGTTTTGCTCTGGGCGGCGGCAACGAGCTGGCTATGAGCTGCGATATCCGCATCTGCTCTGACAATGCTGTGTTTGGCCAGCCGGAAGTGGGTCTGGGCATCACCCCGGGCTTTGGCGGCACCCAGCGTCTGGCTCGTCTGGTGGGCATGGGTATGGCAAAGCAGCTGGTCTACTCTGCCCTGAACATCAAGGCAGACGAGGCACTGCGCATCGGCCTGGTAAATGCTGTGTATCCGCAGGCGGAGCTGATGGACAATGTGCTGAAGCTGGCTTCTAAGATCGCCAAGAACGCACCCATCGCTGTGCGCAACTGCAAGAAGGCCATGAACGACGGCATCTCCCTGCCCATCGAAAAGGCGGTCGAGGTGGAGGAAAAGCTGTTTGGCGACTGCTTTGAGACCCACGACCAGGTGGAGGGCATGACTTGCTTCCTCTCCCGTGAGAAACCGAAGCCGAAGCCTGTGTTCACCAACAACTAAGCTGTACTGTTTTTTATAAACTGTGAGATAGAATAAAGGAGATTTTCTATGAAGATCGGTGTTATCGGCGCTGGCACCATGGGCCAGGGCATCGCAAAGGCATTTGCTCAGGTGGAGGGCAACACCGTTGCCCTGTGCGATATCAAGCAGGAGTGGGCTGAGAAGGGCCTGGCTAAGATCAAGGCTGGCTACGACAAGCTGGTGGCTAAGGGCAAGATGACCCAGGAGAAGGCAGATGCCATCGTGGGCGCTATCACCCCGGGCCTGAAGGAAGACCTGTGCGCAGACTGCGATCTGATCGTGGAGGCTGCCTTTGAGGATATGAAGGTCAAGCAGACCACCTTTGCAGAGCTGGATAAGCTGTGCAAGCCGGAGTGCATCTTTGCTTCCAACACCTCCTCTCTGTCCATTACCGAGATCGGCAAGGGCCTGAGCCGCCCGCTGGTGGGTATGCACTTCTTCAACCCCGCTGACCGCATGAAGCTGATCGAGGTCATCGCAGGCTGCAACACCCCCGCTGAGACCGTGGAGACCATCAAGAAGATCTCTGTGGAGATCGGCAAGCAGCCGGTCCAGGTCAACGAGGCTGCTGGCTTTGTGGTCAACCGCATCCTGATCCCCATGATCAACGAGGCTGCCTTTATCAAGATGGAGGGCGTTTCCAATATTGCTGGCATCGACGCCGCCATGAAGCTGGGTGCAAACCACCCCATGGGACCCCTGGAGCTGGGCGACTTCATCGGCCTGGACATCTGCCTGGCCATCATGGATGTGTTGTATAACGAGACTGGCGACAGCAAGTACCGTGCCTGCCCGCTGCTGCGCAAGATGGTGCGCGGCGGCAACCTGGGCTGCAAGACCGGCAAGGGCTTCTACGTTTACAACGCAGACCGCACCAAGACCCCGGTAGACGAGCTGTAAGCTGGCATACCCATTTCTCCCGGCGGCAGGTGCTGCCGGGAGGAATTTGTTTGCACCGCATCCAGTGGGGTGCGGCAATCTGAAAAGGACCCTTTAGGAGGATATAGCGATGGATTTCACTCTGTCCAAGCAGCAGCAGATGGCACAGAAGATGTACCGCGAGTTTGCTGAAAACGAAGTCAAGCCTCTGGCCAAAAAGGTGGACGCAGAGGAGTATTTCCCCGCTGAGACCGTCAAGAAGATGGCAAAGCTGGGCATGATGGGCATTTATTTCCCCACTGAGGTGGGCGGCGCAGGCGGCGACGTGCTGTCCTACGTTATGGCTGTGGAGGAGATGAGCAAGGTCTGTGGCACCACCGGCGTTATCTTGTCGGCCCACACCAGCCTGTGCGCTGCCCCCATCTATGAGAACGGCACCCCCGAGCAGAAGGCAAAGTACCTGCCCAAGCTGTGCAGCGGCGAGTGGCTGGGCGCTTTTGGCCTGACCGAGCCGGGTGCCGGCACGGACGCTCAGGGCCAGCAGACCACCGCGGTGGAAAAGGATGACTGCTGGGTGCTGAACGGCTCCAAGATCTTTATCACCAATGCAGGCTACGCAGACGTGTTTGTTATCATCGCCGTTACCGATAAGGTGGTGGATAAGCGCGGCCGCAGCCAGAAGCTCTGCTCTGCTTTCATCGTGGAGCGCACCGACCCCGGCTTCTCCGTGGGCAAGCCGGAGGACAAGATGGGCATCCGCGGTTCTTCTACCTGTGAGCTGATCATGGAAGACTGCACCATCCCCAAGGACCGTATGCTGGGCGTGCGGGGCCGCGGCTTCCAGCTGGCGATGTCTGCTCTGGACGGCGGCCGTATCGGCATCGCTTCCCAGGCACTGGGCATTGCCGAGGGCGCTCTGGATGAGACGGTGGCCTATGTCAAGGAGCGTAAGCAGTTTGGCCGCAGCATCGCTCAGTTCCAGAACACTCAGTTCGAGCTGGCAGAGATGAAGGCCCGTGTGGATGCCGCCAAGTACCTGGTCTATGCCGCTGCAGAAAAGAAGCAGCAGGCCATGAACGGCGCCAAGGTGCGTTACAGCGTAGAGGCTGCCGAGGCTAAGCTGATCGCCGCCCGCACTGCCAGCGACGTGACCCGCCGCTGCCTGCAGCTGTTCGGTGGTTACGGCTACACCCGTGATTACCCGATCGAGCGCATGATGCGGGACGCCAAGATCACCGAGATCTACGAGGGCACCAGCGAAGTGCAGATGATGGTCATCTCCGGCGCGATGCTGAAGTAAGGAGGCAGAGTTTACAATGAAAGCAATTGTTTGTGTTAAGCAGGTCCCCGATACCTCCGGCAAGGTGGCCGTCAAACCCGACGGGACCCTGGATCGCGCTTCGATGGCGACCATCACCAACCCCGATGACCTGAACGCTCTGGAAGCTGCGCTGAAGCTGAAGGATGCCACCGGCTGTGAGGTCGTGGTGGTCACCATGGGCCCCCCGCCGGCCGAGGGGATGCTGCGTGAGCTGCTGGCCCGCGGCGCAGACCGTGCAGTGCTGGTGTCCGGCCGTGAGTTCGGCGGCTCCGATACCTTTGCTACCAGCCAGATCCTGGCTGCTGCCGTCAACAAGATCGGCGTTGGCCCCGAGGACGTTGTGTTCTGCGGCCGTCAGGCGATCGATGGCGACACTGCTCAGGTAGGCCCCCAGATCGCTGAGAAGCTGCACCTGCCTCAGGTGACCTATGCAGCCGATATCCAGAAGGAGGGCAACTCCCTCACCGTCAAGCGGATGCTGGAGGACGGCTATATGATGATCAAGGTCCAGACTCCCTGCCTGGTGACCTGCATCAAGGAGCTGAACGAGCCCCGCTACATGAGCGTCAATGGCATCTTTACCTGCTACGACAAGCCCATGGAGGTCTTTGACTACAACGCCCTCAAGGACGACCCGCTGATCGAGGTGGATACCATCGGTCTGAAGGGCTCTCCGACGAACGTGTTCAAGTCCTTCACTCCTCCGCAGAAGGGCGCAGGCACCATGCTGGCTGGCGACGACGTCGCTGCGCAGCTGGCTGGCATCCTGGCCAACAAGCACCTGATCTGATGAAAGGAGCATAGGATTACAATGGCTGATTTTAACGAATACAAGGGCGTCTGGGTCTTTTGTGAGCAGCGCCAGGGCAAACTGATGCCCACTGATTTTGAGCTGGTCAGCGAGGCCCGCAAGCTGGCAGACGAGCTGCACTGCGAGGTCACCGGCCTGCTGCTGGGCGATAATGTGGAGTCCATTGCCAAGGAACTGGGCGGCTATGGCGCTGACCAGGTCCTGGTGTGCGACAGCCCCCTGCTGAAGGATTACACCACCGACGCTTATACCAAGGTCCTGTGCGACATGGTCAACGAATATAAGCCTGAGGTCCTGCTGATCGGCGCTACCAATATCGGCCGTGACTTGGGCCCCCGCTGCGCTGCCCGTCTGCACACCGGACTGACCGCCGATGCTACCCACCTGGATGTGGATACCGGCAAGTATGTGGAGTTCCTGAAGGAAAGCTCTACCATCGACCTGTCCAAGCAGACCTTCGACTACGAGGATCGCAACCTGAAGATGACCCGTCCGGCTTTCGGCGGCCACCTGATGGCTACCATCATCTGCCCCCGTTTCCGTCCCCAGATGTCTACGGTGCGTCCTGGCGTCATGAAGAAGGCTCCCTACGATGCAGCTAAGGCCGAGGCCTGCCGTATCGTTAAGCCTGCTTTCAGCCTGACCGCTGAGGATATCCAGACCCAGGTGCTCAGTGTGGAGAAGGCTGCCAACAAGCTGGTAGACCTGATCGGCGCAGATGTGGTGGTCGCAGTGGGCCGCGGCATCAGCAAGGACGTAAACAAGGGCATCGAGCTGGCAGAGAAGCTGGCTGCTGCGCTGGGCGGCGGCGTTGTGGGTGCATCCCGTGCCGTTACCGACGCTGGCTGGCTGGGCGCTGACCACCAGGTGGGTCAGACCGGCAAGACGGTCCATCCCAAGATCTATGTGGCCCTGGGCATCTCTGGTGCGATCCAGCACGCTGCTGGTATGCAGGATTCGGAGTGCATCATCGCAGTCAATAAGAACGAATCCGCTCCTATCTTCGGTGTGGCTGACTACGGCATCGTGGGCGACCTGTTCAAGGTCGTGCCGGAGCTGGTCAAGCAGATCGAGGCAGCAAAGGCTGCAAAGTAAGCAGAATACCTTTATTATAATACGATCATACAGAACGGTGTTTGCGTTTTTGCGCAAAGCCCGTCTTGCTGGCAGGCATCCACATCAACCGCCTGTTTTTTGGCAGGAGCTGCGGGCACCGCTGTTGGCAGATCTGTAACGTCCGGAAGTGCAGCAAAGACCATGCACTGTCAGGGGTCGTGGGGGGAAGGCAGCCCCCTGCGGCAGGCAGCCCTGACAAGACCGGTCCTTTAAGGGGCAGGCAACCACATCAACCGCCGCCCCGTGCGCTGGACAGAGACGGCCGCTTATTTGCTGGCAGTACACAAAAACAAAAAACTTCGCTTTGGCAGAGGCCGTGGGGGAAGGCAGCCCCCATGGCAGGCAGCTCTGCTCAAAGTGGAACCAAACGATCCGTTTTATCAGCACGGTGTGCATGGGGGAGACCCGGATGCACACCGTGTTTTTGTATGCGCACGGAAAAAATGGGGCAGACTTTTGCAGGAGGGGGGATGATGCCCCCCTGCAGAAAGGAGAGGTCTGCTGTGTCTGGACGCCGTGTTTTGGCGCTGTATGGGGTGATGCTTACCTGTTTTTTTGTGGTCGTGTGCCGTTTGTATTGGCTGGCGCAGAACCAGACTTACGCGGCCCGTGCCCGAGCCCAAAGTCAGGTCACACTGGCTCTGCCTGCTTCTCGGGGTGGATTTTATGACTGCCGGAACCGTCCGCTTACGGGTCTGCATCAGACCTGGCAGGCGGTATGTATCCCGGGACAGGACAGCTATGGCCGGTTGTACCGGTACGCAGGGCCGGAGCAGCAGTCGCTGCTGTATCAGCAGCGCAACGCACGCCGCCCGTTTTTGGTGGAGCTGGAGCAGGATCTTTCGCAGCAGGGGATACGCTGCTTCCCGGTGACGCAGCGTTATGGTGCTGCACCGCTGGCCTGCCATCTGCTGGGGTACCTGGATGGAGAGGAGCAGGGCGTGGCAGGGCTGGAAGCAGCCCTGGAATCGGTCTTGTCCGCTCCAGGGGCGCAGGATGAGATCCGCTGTCAGGTGGATGCCCGGGGGCGGCTGCTGGAAGATACTCTCCCGCAGCGTCACCGCACCAAAGGCGGGGCGGGGGTGCGGCTGAGCATTTCCCGGCCTGTGCAGCGCACAGTAGAGGCGGTGGCTGGGGAAATGATGTCCAGCGGGTGTGTGCTGGTGCTGGATGTGGCCACTGCAAAGGTGCGGGCAAGCGTCAGCCTGCCTGCATTTGACCCCAATCATGTGGCGGCTAGTCTGGGCCAGCCAGACAGCCCCCTGGTCAACCGTGCGCTGCAGGCATATGCAGTGGGGTCTGTGTTCAAGCCGGTGGTGGCAGCTGCAGCGCTGGAAGCTGGAGAGCAGGGGCTGGGGTATGAATGTCCCGGTTACCAGATGGTGGATGGGCAGGTGTTCCACTGCGCATCCGGGGTCGCCCATGGCACCGTGGATCTGACAGCGGCTCTGCAAAAAAGCTGCAACGGCTATTTTATCCAGCTGGGGCAGCAGTTGGGCGCAGAAAGGGTGCGGGATATGGCCGCAGCGATGGGGTTTGGCAGCGCTGTCCCCCTGGCGGGAGCGCTGGAAGCCGATGAGGGTCGTCTGCCCGCAGCAGCGGAGCTGCATTCCAGCGGACAATTTGCCAACTTCTGCTTTGGACAAGGGACACTGATGGCTGCGCCGGTACAGGTAGCAGCAATGATGAATACCATCGCCGCCGGGGGCGTTTATCGCAGCCCCTGTTTTGTGGAGTGTGCGGTGGACGAAGTCACCGGACAGGAGCTGCAGCCGCTTGCGCATCGCACAGCCCGCCGGGTGCTGTCGGCACAAAATGCGCAAGAGCTGACCGAGATGCTGGCGGCAGTGGTGGAGGAGGGCACCGGGCGGGAGGCGGCACCCGGCCAGAGCACGGCCGGCGGTAAGACTGGTACGGCACAGACCGGGCAATTTACACCATCCGGACAAGAGCTGAAAAATCTCTGGTTTGCAGGCTTTTGGCCTGCGCAGGAGCCGCAGTATACGCTGGTGGTGCTCCAGGATGCGCAGCTGGACCCGCCTTACTCCAGTGCAGCTGTGTTTGCCCGCATCTGCGAGGCACTGGCGCTGCTGGGAGGGGAGGAGTAAGGTCCTGCACCGGGGCTGCCGGGGCCTTAGCGCAAAAGAGTGATGTGCCTGCGCTTGTTCTGCTTGATTTTTTTTCTCCAATATGATACTATATATGCGTATTTGTATGCTGATCGACCAAGATCAATAAAGGAGCGTAACAAACAATGTCTGTCATTGAAATCGTTGGCGGTGCGATCCTGCTGGTGGCCTCGGTGGCCATCGTGTTCCTCACCCTGCTGCAGCACACCCACGGTCAGGGCCTGTCCGGCGCGATCAACGGTGCGGCTGGTGCAAACAATGCCCGGCTGACCCCCGCAGATCAGATGCTGGCCAAGGTGACCCGCATCGCTGGTGTCGTGTTCTTTGTGGTGGCCATTCTGGCCTGTGTGTTCGCCAGCCGTCTGGGCTGAGCGCCAAGCCGCAGCTCCGTGTTGAACGGGGCTGTTTTTCTGTCTATAAGTCAAAACCTTCGTGCTAAAAAAGAGGGGCCCCGTTTGATGTGCTGTCCGCGGATGCAGGCAGCCGGTGGGGGAAAGAAGTAAGAGTAGAGAAAGAGTAGGAGTATTTATGGCAATTCGTGATAAGATCGAGCATGCGATCCAGATGCAGCCCTGCACGGTGAAAACCCTGAAAGCCCGTTTTGGCGGGGATCGTGCTGCGGACCGCAAGGTCATGGAGGCGCTGGATGAGCTGGTGCGCCAGGCTGTGGTCTGCCAGCGGCAGGGAGTGTTCTTTACGGTGCGGTCCGGCCGTGCAGAAAAGGCACTGCTCTGCAAGGTGGTCAAGCTGGGTAAGAATTTTGCATTTGTAATGTTGGAGGATGGCCAGAGCGATGTGTTCATCCCCGGCCGTTTTACCCGCGGCGCAATGCCGGGGGATCAGGTCCTGGTGGAGAAGTTTGCCCATCCCCGGGTGGAGGGCAGTGATGAGGGCGAGATCCTGGCGATCCTGACCGAGCATAACAACCTGGTGGGCACCGCAAAACGGATCGACGGCCGGCTGAAATTTGTGCCGGATGATTGCCCGGCTATCTCCATGCAGCTAATGCGCGGCAGTGAAGGCGGCGCAAAGGATGGAGATAAGGTGGCTGTGGAGATCCTGCAGCGCGGCACCCGGCAGGAGGACCACCGGGTGGGGGTCACCATGCGCTTTGGCAGTGCCGATGAGGCCAAGCGCTGCGCAAAGGCTCTGCTGTATGCACAGGATATCCGGGGCCGCTTCCCGGAGGAAGTGCGGGAGGAGGCCAAAAAGCTGGAGGATGCAGCGGTGTCGGAGGCAGACACCAAGGGCCGTCTGGATCTGCGGAGCCTGCCGATCTTCACCATCGACAGTGCCTCTACCAAGGATATCGATGATGCTATCAGCCTGACCCGCACGCCGGAGGGTGGTTTTGAACTGGGCGTCCATATTGCGGATGTATCGCACTATGTGCGTCCCGGCACCGAGACGGATAACGAGGCTTTCCGCCGTGCCACCAGTGTGTACTATGCGGATCAGGTGGTGCCCATGCTGCCCAAGGCCTTGTCCAACGGCATTTGCAGCCTGAACGAAGGCGAGCTGCGGCTGGCATTCTCCTGCCTGATGCGGCTGGATAACAATGGCGAGCTGACCGATTACCGCTTTGTCAAATCCGTGATCCGCAGCCGTGTCAAGGGCGTGTACAGCGAGATCAACGCTCTGCTGGCTGGCAGCACGGACCCGGAACTGCAGGCCAAGTATGCCGAGGTGTCGGAGCAGCTGCCTGCCATGAAGGAGCTGTATGGCCACCGTGCGCGCCTGCGCAGAGAGCGCGGCTGCATGGATATCGAGAGCGGAGAGGTCAAGCTGATCCTGGACGAGGAAGGCCGCTGCATCGATGTGCAGAAGCGCACTTCCGGCGAGAGCGAGGCCATGATCGAGGAGTTCATGCTGCTGGCAAACCAGTGCGCTGCGCACTTTGCACGGGTCAAGCAGATTCCCTTTGTCTATCGTGTCCACGAGGAACCCAATGCCGAAAAGCTGGAGCGTCTGCACGCACTGCTGACCGCCTGCGGCATCAACGACCACTTTGCAAAGGATGTCCCTGCGCCCAAGGAGCTGAGTGCGATCCTGGAAGGGGTCCGCGGCACGGCATACGAGCAGATCATCAATACCGGAATGCTGCGGTGTATGTCCAAGGCGCAGTATGAGGCAAAGCCCAAGGGACATTACGGCCTGGTGCTGAAGGATTATGCCCATTTCACCAGCCCCATCCGCCGTTATCCGGATCTGGCGATCCACCGTATCCTCACCGACCTGCTCTCCGGCACCGACAAGGAGACCATGACCCTGCGCTACACCGATTTTGCGGAGCAGGCAGCCAAGCAGTCCAGCGAGCGGGAAGTCATTGCTATGCAGATCGAGCGCAAGGCAGAAGATTGCTATAAGGCAGAGTACGCCCGCCGTCACCTGGGCGAGAGCTATGAGGGCAGCATCTCCGGCGTGACCCAGCGCGGCCTGTTTGTGGAGATGGATAACGGTGTGGAGGGTTTTGTGCCTGCATCCAGCCTGACTGCTGCCGGCACCCTGCTGACCGAAGGCGTCCGCCTGTCCGACCCGGTCTCCGGCAAGAACTGGAACCTGGGCGACCGCATGATGATCACCATCGTCCGGGCAGATGTGAACCTGGGCAAGGTGGATTTTGAGCCTGCACAGGCAAAAGGCTGAGAGCTGCACTGCATCCGGAATGGGAAAGGAGAGGTCTCTTATGCAGATCCGTCATGCACAGATGTCTGATCTGGACCGTTTGGCTGCGATCGAAGCAGCGTCCTACCCGGCGGCAGAAGGCGCCAGCCGGGAGAGTCTGGCGGGCCGCCTGGCTGCTTATCCGGAGCTTTTCTGGCTGTTGGAGGAGGAAGGAGAGGTCCGTGCCTTTGTCAATGGATTTGCTACGGACACTCCAGACCTGACCGACGAAATGTACGATCGACCCAGTTTGTACGACCCTGCGGGGGCCTGGCAGATGATCTTCAGCGTGGTGACGGCCCCGGAGTGGCGGGGTCAGGGCTGCGCCTCGGCGCTGCTGACCCAAATGCTGGCGGATGCCCGGGCCACGGGCCGAAAGGGCGTGGTGCTGACCTGTAAACAGGCGCTGCTGCCGTTTTATTCCCGCTTCGGCTTTGTGGACGAGGGCGTCTCCGGTTCCACCCATGGAGGCGTGGTCTGGCACCAGATGCGTATCGTGTTTTGAAGTATTTATAAAAAGAGCCTGTCCGCGTTTTAGCGGACAGGCTCTTTTTTGCAGGCGGCAGCTGTTTTAGTATTTTTCAAACTGCTGGACATCCAGCACAAACAAGGTCACGCCGCCGCATTGCACCGGCAGGGGCGCCGTGGCAGCCAGCGGCTGTACCGTGCCGCCCAGGATGAGCGGCTGGTACTGCATGACCGTGCGTTCCCCATAGCGCTTCAGCAGCGCCAGCGCCTGCGGCAGATCCGTATGATGTACACCCACCAGGATCGTGGCGCTCTGGCAATGCAGAAAGCCGCCTCTGGATTGCAGGACGGTGGCATAGAAGCCGTTTTGATTCAGCTCTGCAATGGCATCCTGGTATTCTTCGCCTTGCAGTACAGCCAGGATCAGCTTGTCACAATCGGTGTTTTTCATGGTTTTTCCTCCATATTTTCCACCCTCAGCAGCCTGAGGGCGGTTTTGTATATCCAATGCTCTGGATAGCTGCATCTCTGGGATGCCGCTATCCTAACACCAAAGAGATTAAAAAGATGAAAAAAAGCCGCCGGAGAGATAAAACTGACATTAAAACAGAGAGCAGCGCTTGTCCCAGCAGATGGTCGCAGAAAGAAAAAAGAGCCTGACCGCAGAAACAGCGGGCAGACTCTTTTTTAATGGATCATAACTGAAAAAAAGCGGAAAGCTCCTGTGCCAGTGCTTCGGGGGCGTCCAGATTGGCTTCGTGGCCGGAGTTTTTCAGCAGGCGGAACGCTGCCTTGGGCAGCCGGGCCTGCAATCCAAGGGAAGAAGATCGGTTGACGGTGTCCTTTTCTCCGCAAAGGACCAGTACGGGACAGCTCAGGCGCGGCAGATCCTTTTCAAAATCCAGATCCATCATGGAACGGGTCAGGCAGAGAAAATCCGTTTTGCAAATGCCCATGCTCTGGAAATTTTTCTCCGGCATGAAACGGAAGATCATGTTCTGGAACTTCAAGATCCTCTTGGGCATCGTGTACGGCGTTGCGATCAATGCCAGAGAGTGGACGTGCTGTGGGTGTTCGATGCTGTAATGCAAGGCAAGGACGCCGCCCAGGGACAGTCCGCAGAGTTGGACCGGTTCGGGAAATTGCTGGCAGTATTCAGAAAAAGCGCGGTACAATACGGGGTAGTTGACAGTTTGTCCCTCAAACCAGTCAAAAAGGTTTGGACACAGAACATCTGCGCCCTTTTTCAGGGAGGCGGTGGTCTTTTCCCAGCTGGAGCAAGTCTGCCCCAACCCGTGCAGAAAGATCGTTTTCATGGTCATGGCCCTCGGTTCGTTCCGGTGATAAAATACAGGATACAGTGTAGCATAAAAGTGTGAAAATAAAAAGCGATTCTGCTTTTTTGACGCGTAGGGGACGAGACGGGTGCGGAGTTTCGTTTTTCTGATAAAATTAGAGTTTATGCGCAAAAAGTACGGTTTTTGACGGCTAATTTACACAAAGTTGCCGTTTGAGCCTTGCCCTGCCGGGCGGAATGTGCTATCTTTAGTGCAGGAAGAAATCCAGCAGAAAAAACCGGTGGTCGCCGTTGCGTCCCGCCGGAGCACTTTTGTCTGCTGGTACAAAAAAAGGAGGTTGTTTACCCGTGAAACATCTTATCTCCCGCCGCAGCTTTATGCAGGCCGCTGGCCTTGCCACCGCAGCTGTTGCTATGAGCGCACCCCAGGCATCTGCTTGCTGGCCTTTTGGTGAAAAGGCTGCTGTTACCATCCTGTACACCAACGATACCCATACCTACATCGATGGAGAGAATCCGGAGCTGAACTATGCGTCCCTGGCTGCTCTGAAAAAGAGCATCGAGGACTCTGGCCAGGAGGTCATCCTGGTGGACGCAGGTGACCACGTCCAGGGCACTGCCTATGGCTCTATGGACTCTGGCGCATCCATCATCCGCCTGATGAATGAGGTGGGCTACGATGTGGCTACCCTGGGCAACCACGAGTTTGACTATGGTATGGAGCGTGCCCAGCAGATCATTGCAGAGGCAAACTTCCCCTACCTGTCCTGCAACTGGGTCAGCCTGCAGGGCCTGGGCGGCCGTGTGCTGCCGGACATGAGCCTGGTGTACACCGGCGGCGTTACGGTGGCTTTCGTGGGCATTACCACCCCGGAGACCTTTACGAAGTCCACTCCGGCTTACTTCATGAACAAGAAGCAGACCAAGTTCATCTACGACATCCTGGGCGGCGAGGACGGCCAGAAGCTGTATGACGCTGTGCAGAAGTCGGTGAACAAGGCAAAGCTCGTGGCAGACTATGTCATCGGTCTGGGCCATCTGGGCGTAGACCCGTCCTCTTCTCCCTGGACCAGTGAGGAAGTCATTGCTCATACCACTGGCTTTGACGCATTCATCGACGGTCACTCTCACTCCACCCTGGTCAACAAGCAGGTGGCAGATGCCTCCGGCAAGATGGTCACCCTGACCCAGACCGGCTCTTACTTTGAGAACATCGGTAAGATGACCATCGGCGTGGATGGCACCATTACCACCGAGCTGATCCCCACCTTTGCCGCAGAAGATGAGGCTGTAAAGGCGATCCAGCAGAACTGGATCGATACCGTGGACGATATGCTGGGCGAGAAGATCGCTGTGGGCGATGTCAATTTCTACATCAACGACCCGGCCACCGGCAAGCGCCGTATTCGTTCCGGTGAGACCAACCTGGGCGACTTTGTGGCCGACGGCATCTACACCTACTTCAACGAGATCGAGCAGCTGGACTGCGATATCGCCATCATGAACGGCGGCGGTATCCGCACCGACGTGCCGGCAGGGGAGTGGAGCTTCAAGACCTGCAAGCAGGTCAGCCCCTTTGGCAACGTGGCCTGCCTGATGTCGGTCACCGGCAAGCAGATCCAGGATGCTCTGGAGTTCGGCGCTCGTTTTGCAGGTACGGAGAAGGAGAACGGCGGCTTCCTGCACGTGGCAGGCGCCAGCTACGAGATCCACACCAGCCTGCCCAACACGGTGCAGACCAATGACAAGAATGTCTGGGTCGGCAGCGCTGCTGGCACCCCCCGTGTGCAGAATGTCAAGATCTACAACCGCAAGACCGGTGCATATGAGCCGCTGGACCCCAACGCTACCTATGCAATGGCAGGTATGAACTATACCCTGCGCAACCTGGGCGATGGCTTTGCCATGTTCGACGGCGCAACGCTGATCAAGGACTATGTGGCTGAGGACTACCTGGTCATGTCCATGTACGCTATGCTGTTTGGCGGCGTGGATGCCAATGGCCTGCCTCACCTGAGCAGCGCCAACAGCCCCTTGTCTCAGTATCCGGGCTATCTGCTGAACTACGAGAATGAGTACGGCGCAGGCCGTATCCAGCTGGTCTGATCCATTTAGGGATCCTGAGCTGAAATAAAAAAGACCGGGCGTGTCCGGGGAGTAGCTCCCTGGATGCGCCCGGTCTTTTGCAGTGGATGAGAAACAAAAAACAGTCTGCAAACCTTATGGAAAAGGTCTTGCAGACTGTTTCGTTTTGGTTGGGGATGAGAGAATCGAACTCCCACAAGTAGAGTCAGAGTCTACCGCACTACCACTATGCAAATCCCCATCAGTGGTGCCGCTCGGCTGGGTGAGCCGGTCAACGTGTGTTATTATACGCATATCGGAGGCATTTGTCAAGCATATTTTTGAAAAAACTTGCAAAAAATAAAAAAATACCGTCTTAGCGCACTTCTCCAGGGTGCGGCAGGTTTTGCCCCGGCGGTGCGGTATACTCGCACAGGACATTGAAAGGCTGCTTGGCCTGATTTAGAAAGGATGCTGCATATGATGACACGAACTCTGCGCCCGGAAATGGGCAACCTCTCGCCCCGTGTACCGCGGGACCCGGAACACGAGCGCTACTGCCCGGAGCTGGAGCAGGATCTGCAGGAGTGCTTGGCCTGCCTGCGCTGCAACGAGATGATGTTTGATCTGGAGGTGGACTCCGATCTGATCGAGCAGCGCATCTACGAGCGGCAGGCGCTGCTGTGCCGCTACCGCTATCTGCTGGCCCGGGCCCGGGAGCTGGGGCTGCATGCAGTGCTGGCACGCTATCAGCCCCGCCTGCCCGGCTGATGCTGCCCTTGCAGGAAGCCCAGTGCCAAAAAATCTTGACAGAAATCGCCTCCCGTGTTATGATACTAAAAGATAAATCGCTGGGCAGAGGCAATGCTTCGCACAGCGCAATCTTTTCAAGCGAGAGAGGTTTTTGATTATGGAAAGAATTAAGACGATCGCTACCCGTGACCTGACCAAGAGCGTGCAGACCGGCGGCTGCGGCGAGTGCCAGACTTCCTGCCAGTCTGCCTGCAAGACCTCCTGCGGCGTGGCTAACCAGCAGTGCGAGAACAGCAACAAGTAAGCTTTTTTCCAATCGGATGCCGCCTGAGCCGGGCGGCATTTTTTGTGTTCATTTTTAGTGATCTTTCACGGAGGAAAATCAATGGTACATCAGTATCAACTCAATGGATATAATATCGTGCTGGACACCTGCAGCGGCTCTGTGCACGTTGTGGACGAGGTGGCCTACGACATCATCGCCCTGTACAAGCAGCATCCGGCCGATGAGATCGTAGCACAGATGCTGGCAAAGTACGCCCACCGTCCGGATGTTACGGAGGAGGACCTGCGCCAGTGCCTGGAGGATGTGGCTCAGCTGGAGGCCCAGGGCAAACTCTGGGCGCCGGATATCTATAAGGACATGGCCTTTGACTTCAAGAACCGCAATACGGTGGTCAAGGCACTGTGCCTGCATGTGGCGCACACCTGCAACCTGAACTGCTCCTACTGCTTTGCTGCCCAGGGCCGCTACCAGGGCGACCGTGCCCTGATGAGCTTTGAGGTGGGCAAGCGGGCCATGGACTTTTTGATCGAGAATTCCGGCACCCGCCGCAACCTGGAAGTGGACTTCTTCGGCGGCGAGCCGCTGATGAACTTTGATGTGGTCAAGCAGCTGGTGGCCTACTGCCGTGAGCAGGAGAAGATCCACAACAAGAACTTCCGCTTTACCATGACCACCAACGGCATGCTGATCGATGATGATGTCATCGACTTCTGCAACAAGGAGTGCCACAATGTGGTGCTGAGCCTGGATGGCCGCAAGGAGATCCACGACCGTCTCCGCAAGGACTATGCAGGCCGCGGCAGCTACGATGTCATCGTGCCCAAGTTCCAGGAGTTTGTCCGCCGCCGTGGGGATAAGAACTACTACATCCGGGGCACCTATACCCATAACAATGTGGAGTTCACCAAGGATGTCTTCCACATGGCAGACCTGGGCTTTACGGAGCTGAGCATGGAGCCGGTGGTCTCTAAGCCGGACGATCCCTGTGCATTGACTGCGGAGGATCTGCCCATCCTGAAGGAGCAGTACGAGATCCTGGCCAAGGAGATGATCCGCCGCCGCCGGGAGGGCAAGGGCTTTACCTTCTACCACTACATGATCGACCTTACCGGAGGCCCCTGCATCTACAAGCGCATCTCCGGCTGCGGTTCCGGAACCGAGTATATGGCTGTGACGCCGTGGGGCGACCTGTATCCCTGCCACCAGTTCGTGGGTGACCCCAAGTATCTCATGGGCGATATCTGGAAGGGCGTCACCAATACCGCTGTGCGGGATGAGTTCAAGCACTGCAACGCCTACGCCCGCCCCGAGTGCAAGGATTGCTGGGCTAAGCTGTACTGCTCCGGTGGCTGTGCAGCCAATGCATACCATGCAACGGGCAGCATCACAGGCGTGTACGATTACGGCTGCGAGCTGTTCAAAAAGCGGATCGAGTGCGCCATCATGATCAAGGTGGCTGAGAACCAGGACCTGGCAACTCAGGGCGTAGAGGCTCCCATTGAGCTGGGCGGCAGCTGCAATGCCTGCGCCGATGGCGAGGGCTGCGGCGAATGATGCCCAGCACCCCTATTGCAGATTTTGTCCGGCGGTACAGCAGTTCAGGCACGGCCCGGCTGCATATGCCAGGGCACAAAGGCGTATCCTTTCTGGGGTGCGAGCCCTTGGACCTGACCGAGATCGCGGGGGCAGATGAGCTGTATGAGGCAGAAGGCATCATTGCGGAGAGCGAGGCAAATGCTGCCCAGCTGTTCGGCACGGCGGCCACGTATTATAGTGCGGGCGGGTCCTCTCAGTGTATTCGGGCTATGCTGCTGCTGGCTATGCAGGCCGCACCGGCAGGGGAGGGCCGTCCGGTCCTGCTGGCGGCACGCAATGCACATAAAGCGCTGGTGTACAGTGCTGCCCTGCTGGATTTTGAGATCCAATGGCTGTGGCCGCAGGGACAGGGGGGCAGTCTGTGCAGCTGCCCGGTCACGCCTGCCAGTCTCCGCACCCGTCTGGAGCAGCTGCTCCGTCAAGGGGTGCGTCCCTTTGGCGTCTACCTGACCAGCCCGGACTATCTGGGGTATATGCAGGACGTACAGGGGCTGGCAGAGGTCTGTCAAAGCCTGTGCGTGCCGCTGCTGGTGGACAACGCACACGGCGCCTATCTGCCCTTTTTGCCAGGGGGCAGCCGGCACCCGATCGCACTGGGGGCTGCTATGTGCTGCGACTCCGGTCATAAGACGCTGCCGGTGCTGACCGGCGGAGCCTACCTGCACCTGGGGGAAAACGCCCCGGTCCCCCAACCGGAGGCTGTCCGGGGCGCAATGGCGCTGTTTGGCTCCACCAGCCCTTCTTATCTGATTTTGCAATCCCTGGACCTGTGCAACCGGTATCTGGCACAGGGCTACCGAGAGAAGCTGGCAGCCAGCATGGCGGGCCTGGATCAGCTGCGGAAGGAACTGAACATGGCTGCGCTGGGCTGCTGTCCGGTGCCGGTGGCGCTGTCCGGCCCGGAGCAGGAGCCGCTGAAGCTGACGCTGGATGCGGCGGCATTGGGTCGCACCGGGCAGTGGCTGGCGGATCAGCTGCGGCATTGCGGTATCGAGTGTGAGTATGCGGATATCCGCAACGTGGTATTGATGTTTACGCCGGAAAACCCACCGGAAGATATGGCTCGTGTGCGGGCGGCGCTGCTGGATCTGTTGGAGCAGGCCCAGGCAGCTTTGCTGCCGGAGGATATAGGCCCAGCGTTTGCGGAGCTGGCGAGCCAGAATAAGCAGGTGCGCAGCATCCGGGCAGCGGTGCTGTCCCCTGCAGAGCGAGTGCCAGTGGAGCAGGCACTGGGCCGTGTGTGCGCACTGCCCACCGTATCCTGCCCGCCGGCGATCCCCATCGCGGTCAGCGGTGAGGAGATCGGTCCTGCGGCGGTGGCCTTGATGCACCATTATGGTGTTGCAGAGGTGGCCGTCTGTAAAGAATAAAAGCAGCACAGCAGCAGGTCTGATCCCTGCTGCTGTGTTTTTTGCAGCAAAGGGCAAGGTTTTGGCTGAAAAAGTCTTGACCTGCTGTGCTGCGGCGGGTATATTGGAAGTGCAGCCCCATTCCCGCAGTATTTTGCAGGAATAGGGCAGGGAATTTCGTTAAAATGGTATGGACGGGATAGGGCATCGGCCATGCTCTGCCGCCAGAAAAAAGGATAAAACAACAGATGATCTTGCGGAGGTGTTCTGATGAAAATCTTGCTGACGACCGATACATGGGCGCCTGCGGTCAACGGAGTGGTGCGGTCGGTGGAGCTGCTCTACCGGGAGCTGCTGGCTTTGGGGCATGATGTGCGGGTGCTGACCTTGTCCGGCAACAGCCGCTCCTATCAGGAAGGCAATGTGATCTACCTGGGCAGCCTCAGTGCGGAAAAAGTCTACCCGGGCGTGCGGCTGGGGCTGCGGCTCCTGAGCCATTGGCTGGACGTGCTGGAAGAGTGGCGGCCGGATGTGATCCACTCCCAGAGTGAGTTCTCCACCTTTATCCCGGCCTGCCAGCTGGCCAAACGCTGCGATTGCCCCTTGGTGCATACATACCATACCATGTGGGAGGACTGCACCCGCTATGTCTGCCCCAGCGAGCGGCTGGGCAAGGCGGCGGTAGAGTATTTCACCCGGGTGGTGGCAGGGCACTGCTATGCGATCCTGGCCCCCACCGGCAAGATCCGTGCGCTGCTGGAGAGCTATGGCGTGGAGTGCAAGGTGTTCACAGTGCCGACGGGCATTGACCTGGGCGAGTTCCAGCCTTGGCAGGACGGCGGTGCTGCCCGGGCAGAGCTGCGCAGCCAGCTGGGCATCCCTGCCGAAGCGCCGGTGATGCTCTCGCTGGGGCGTTTGGCTGCGGAAAAGAACCATGGGGAGCTTTTGCAGCTGCTGGCAGAGTGGCCGGAAGAGGAGCGCCCCTGGCTGGTGTTCGTGGGGGATGGCCCGGTCCGGACTGAGCTGGAGGCAGAGACCGTCCGCCTGGGCTTGACCGAGCGGGTCCGCTTTGCGGGTATGGTAAGCCCGCAGGAGGTCCCTCGGTGGTATCAGGTGGGGGATGTCTTTGTCAGCGCTTCCCGGAGCGAGACCCAGGGCCTGACCTATTTTGAAGCCATGGCCTGCGGTCTGCCTGCTATCTGCCGGGCGGACCCCTGCTTGGAGGGCGTGATCGAAAACGGGATCAACGGCTGGCAGTGGGAGGAAAGCTCTACCTTCCGCCAGGGGTTTGAGGATGTGATGGCAAACCACAGCGATTATGCCGGCAAAGCAGAGGAAAAGGCTGCGCACTATTCCTCCAAGAACTTTGCCCGTCAAGCGCTGGAAGTCTATCAGCAGGCGATCGATGCGCCGCGTCCCCAAAAGGACCGTGTGCTGCCGGATGTGGCCAAAGCCATCAGCGAGCTGGTGGAATATCTGTCCCAGTAATCAAACAGCGCCCCCCGGCCCGCAGTAGGGCAGGGGGGCGCTGTTTAGTTGGCAGGGTCTTTTTGGGGCGCTTTGTCCAGTGCTTCAAACTGGCGCAGGATCTGCGGGTCTTTCAGCTTGATGACCTTGCCGGAAAGGCCGTGGAGCGTATTCTCCGGCGGGATCTGCAAAAAGCTGAGCCGTACTGCGCACAGCGCCTGGGTCTTTGCCCCGGTGCGCTGGTTCATCTTGCGGTTGCCATATTTGATATCTCCCAGCACCGGCTTGCCAAGGTAGGCCAGGTGTGCTCGGATCTGGTGGGTGCGGCCGGTGACCAGGCCAATGCGGCACAATGCAAAAGGCCCGGCGGTGCGCAGTACATCCACATCGGTGATGATCTGCTTGCGGTGTCCGTCCTGTGCCTGGTGTGCGTGGATGGAGACCTTGTTGTTCTTTTCATCGTGCTCCCACCAGGCAGTGAACCGCCCGCTCTGGGGGATGCCGACCGTGATGGTGTAGTATTCCTTTTTGAGCAGGTCGGTGCGGATGATCTCGTTCATATCCCGCAGGGCGGCATAGCTCTTGGCGGCGATCACCAGCCCCTCTGTGCCGCGGTCCAGCCGGTTGCAGATCCCGGGTTTGAACCGCTGCTCGCTGTGGGGGTCGTACTCGCCCTTCTGCTCCAGATACTGGGCAAAAGCATCCACAAGGTTTGCATCCCCGGTACGGTCGCTGTGGCATAACAGATGTGCAGGCTTATACAGCACCGCAATATCGGCATCTTCATAGACCACGGTCACCGGCGGCTGAGCAGGGGCTTTTTTTGCCGGTTTGGCGGGAGCGCTCCCCTCCGGGGGGAAAAACTCGTCGTTGATGTACAGTTCGATCAGGTCGCCGGCCCGCAGCCGGTCCTCCGGCGCAGCGCGCTTGCCGTTGACCTTGACCCGCTTGTTGCGGAAACTCTTGTATAACAAACTTGTGGGCAGTCCCCGTGTCACGCTTTGTACAAAACGGGACATCCGCACCCCTTCATCGTTGGCAGTGGCGGTAAATTGCTTCATAAATCGGCCTCTCTCTCTGGCGGATAAAACCGCCTGTCCCTTCCATGATACTATATCTCAAGGGGCAAAGTCAACGGGGAGGGGGAGTCCCTTTTTACATTTAGACGGACGGAGCGGATCTCTGTCAATTTAGAGATGCGTTGAAGAGAACAGAAAAATATGATAAGGTAAATAGAAACATGGATCGGAGATGTGAGCGGATGAAGGTGGATGTTTCGGGAACAAGGGCTTTTTATGCTTCTATAACCGAATCTTCATTGTGTAATTGCGAACCAGAGTATCATCACGAAATTGACAACATAGAATTTCGGACCGCAAAATTCTACCCAAGCACAGGGATCGAACAGGAGCATTTTGTATTGGAGTTTTCGCCAATAAAGCTAAAGTGTATTTTTTAGACCCTGCTCTGTCGGCCGGTATTAAGCAAGGAACGTCTCCCGCCGTCATGCCGCTTTACATTATAAAACACCCGTGCTATAATAAGGTGAATGTCAACAACTAATGGTGGTTCTCATAGCGGGAACCGGAAAGGACGCCTCTATGTCAGACGAGACCTTTAAGCTGGTATCCCCCTATGCTCCCACCGGTGACCAGCCCCAGGCCATTGCCCAGCTGGTGCAGGGGGTGCAAGCCGGGGATAAGTTCCAGACGCTGCTGGGCGTTACCGGCAGCGGCAAGACGTTTACAATGGCAAACGTCATTGCCCAGTGCAACCGCCCCACCCTGGTGCTGGCCCATAATAAGACCCTGGCGGCGCAGCTGTGTACGGAGTTTCGCTCCTTTTTTCCGGAAAATGCGGTGGAGTATTTCGTCTCCTACTACGATTACTACCAGCCGGAAGCGTATATCCCCAGCACCGATACCTATATTGAAAAGGACAGTGCGATCAACGATGAGATCGACCGCCTGCGTCATTCTGCTACGGCAGCATTGTCCGAGCGGCGGGATGTGATCATCGTGGCGTCTGTATCCTGTATCTACTCTTTGGGCGACCCCATCGACTACCGCAGCATGGTCATCAGTCTGCGTCCGGGGATGCAGATGGAGCGGGATGATCTGTGCGCAAAGCTGGTGCATCTGCAATACGAGCGCAACGATATCAACTTTGTACGCAACAAGTTCCGGGTGCGGGGGGATACGGTGGATATCTACCTGGCCTATATGAGCGAGCTGGCCATCCGGGTGGAGTTTTTTGGCGACGAGATCGACCGCATTACAGAGTTCAACCCAGTCACCGGCGCACGGCAGAACGTGGTCAAGCACGTGGCGATCTTTCCCGCCAGCCACTATATCGTCAGCGCCGAGAAAAAAGCCGCTGCGCTGGAGAAGATCCGTGCAGAGTGTGACGCCCAGGTAAGGCAGTTTACCGCCGAGGGCAAGCTCATTGAGGCGCAGCGCATCTCCCAGCGGACAAACTATGATATCGAGATGCTCAATGAAGTGGGGATGTGCAAGGGCATCGAGAACTATTCTGCCGTGTTGTCCGGCCGGGCGCCAGGCAGTATGCCCACCACGCTGCTGGACTATTTCCCGGAGGATTTTCTGCTGTTTATCGACGAGAGCCATGTTACGCTGCCGCAGGTTCGGGCTATGTACGGCGGCGACTATGCCCGTAAAAAAACACTGGTGGAATATGGCTTCCGGCTGCCTTCTGCCTTTGACAACCGCCCGCTGAAATTTGAAGAGGTCGAGTCCAAGCTCAATCAGACCATCTTCGTCTCCGCAACACCAGGCGGGTACGAGCGGGAGCACAGCACCCGCATTGCCCAACAGGTGATCCGCCCTACTGGTCTGCTGGACCCGCTGATCTCGGTGCGCCCGGTAGAAGGGCAGGTCACCGACCTGCTGGGCGAGATCAACGCCCGCACTGCACGGGGCGAACGGGTGCTGGTAACCACCCTGACTAAGCGCATGGCAGAGGATCTGACCGATTACCTCACCGAGCAGGGCGTAAAGGTCAAGTATATGCACCATGAGGTGGATACGTTTGAGCGGATGGAGCTTATCAAGGACCTGCGCCTGGGCTCCATTGATGTGATCGTGGGCATCAACCTGCTGCGGGAGGGCCTGGACCTGCCGGAGGTCAGCTTGGTGGCCATCCTGGATGCGGATAAGGAAGGCTTCCTGCGCAGTGAGACCAGCCTGATCCAGACCATCGGCCGTGCCGCCCGCAACGCACAGGGTCTGGTGATCATGTATGCCGATGTGGTCACCGACAGCATGGACCGGGCCATTACGGAGACGGAGCGCCGCCGTGCGATCCAGACTCAGTACAATCAGGAGCATGGCATCGTGCCCAAAACCATCGTCAAGGCCATCCGGGATTCCATTGAAATCAGCGATAAGGCCGAGACAGCAAAGCTCAATACCCGCCGCATGGGCAAGCTGGAGCGGGAGGCTGCCATTGACCGGCTGACCCGGGAGATGAAGCAGGCGGCCAAGCTGCTGGATTTTGAGAACGCTGCATTTTTGCGGGACCAGATCGACCGCCTGCGCCGGGGCGAGAACCCCACCCTGGATTCGGATGCCGAGGCCCAGCGCAGACAAACACCAAAAAGAGGGAGAAAACACGGTGGCAAACGATAAGATCGTTATTCGAGGTGCACGAGAGCACAACCTGAAAAATATCAATCTGACCCTCCCGCGGGAAAAGCTGATCGTTATGACCGGATTGTCCGGTTCGGGCAAATCAAGCCTGGCGTTTGATACCATCTACGCCGACGGTCAGCGCCGCTATGTGGAGAGCCTGTCCAGCTATGCCCGGATGTTTCTGGGACGAATGGACAAACCGGATGTGGACGAGATCACCGGATTGTCTCCGGCTATCTCCATTGACCAAAAGACCACCAGCCACAACCCGCGCTCTACTGTGGGCACGGTGACCGAGATCTACGATTACCTGCGCCTTTTGTATGCCCGGGTGGGCGTGCCCCACTGCCCTGTGTGCGGCCGGGTGATCCGCCAGCAGACCGTAGATGAGATGGTGGATGCGGTGCTCAAGCTGGAGGAGGGCACAAAATTCCAGGTGCTGGCGCCGGTGGTGCGTCAGCGCAAGGGGACCCAGCAAAAGGAGCTGGATGCTGCCCGTCGGGCTGGATATGCCCGGGTGCGCATCGATGGCAGCCTTTACGACCTGGATGAGGAGATCACCCTGGAAAAAAATCTCAAGCACACCGTGGAGATCGTAGTGGACCGCCTGGCCCTGCGGAAAGGGGTGCGCAGCCGCCTGGCCGACTCGCTGGAAACGGCGCTTGCCCTGACCGGTGGTCTGGCTGAAGTGGACGTGATCGGGGGCGAGTGCATGACCTTTAGTCAGAACTTTGCCTGCCCGGAACATGGCATCTCCATCAGCGAGCTGTCGCCCCGGCTGTTCTCCTTCAATAACCCCCAGGGTGCCTGTGAAAAATGCACGGGTCTGGGTACTTTTATGCGGGTGGATGAGGACCGCATCCTCCCCAATCGCAGTCTCTCCATCCGGCAGGGGGCCATCAAGGCCAGCGGATGGTACTACGCCGAGGGCTCGGTCAGTGAGATGTATTACCTGGCCCTGGGCAAAAGATATGGCTTTACCCTGGATACCCCGGTGGAGCAGTTCTCCACCGAGGCATTGAACGCCCTGCTCTACGGCACCAATGGGGAAAAACTGGAGATGCACCGCACCAATGAGTTTGGCAGCGGTGTGTACTACAATGCCTTTGAGGGCATTGTAGAGAACCTGGAGCGCCGCTTCCGTGAGACCAACAGCGAGTGGATGAAAGAGGAGATCGGCAGTGTAATGTCCGGGGTGGAATGTCCCGCCTGCCATGGTCAGCGTCTGAAGCCGGTGGTCCTAGCAGTTACAGTAGGGGACAAGAACATCAGCGAGTTCTGCGAAATGTCCATCCGGGAAGAGCTGGCCTTCATTGCCAAGGCAGAGCCCACCCTTTCGGAGAAACAGGCCCAGATCGGCGGTCAGATCCTGAAAGAGATCAAGAACCGCCTGCAATTTTTGCAGAGCGTCGGCCTGGATTACCTTACACTGGCCCGGGCAGCGGGTACCCTTTCCGGCGGTGAGAGCCAGCGTATCCGCCTGACGACCCAGATCGGCAGCGCCCTGTCCGGCGTGCTGTATGTGTTGGATGAACCCTCGATCGGCCTGCACCAGCGGGATAACGATAAGCTCATTGCTACCCTGAAAAATCTGCGGGATCTGGGCAATACGGTGATCGTGGTAGAACACGATGAGGATACCATGCGCAGTGCAGATTATCTTGTGGACGTGGGGCCCGGCGCTGGAGTGCACGGCGGCGAGATCGTAGCCGCTGGCAGTGTTAAGGATATCTGCAAGGCCAAACGCAGTATCACAGGCGACTACCTCTCCGGCCGCAAGCTCATCACCGTGCCTGCCACCCGCCGCACCGGCAATGGCCACTGTCTGCGGGTGGTGGGTGCACAGGAGAATAACCTCCATGATCTGACGGTGGAGTTCCCCTTGGGCGAGCTTGTCTGTGTCACCGGCATCTCGGGCTCGGGCAAATCCAGCCTGGTCAACGAGATCCTGTATAAGACCCTGGCTTGTGAGCTGAATGGAGCCCGCAGCCGGGCAGGGCGCTGCCGCAGCGTAGAAGGGCTGGAATATGTGGACAAGGTCATCGGCATCGACCAGCAGCCCATTGGCCGTACACCGCGTTCTAACCCGGCCACCTATACGGGCGTGTTCAACGATATCCGCACCGTGTTCTCCCAGACCCAGGATGCAAAGATGCGGGGCTATGGACCGGGCCGGTTCAGCTTTAATGTAAAGGGTGGCCGGTGCGAAGCCTGTGAGGGCAACGGTATTTTGCAGATCGAGATGCATTTTCTGCCGGATGTCTATGTCCCCTGTGAGGTCTGCAAGGGCGCCCGTTATAACCGGGAGACGCTGGAGGTCAAATACCGGGACAAGACTATTGCAGATGTGCTGAATATGACCGTAGAGGAAGCGGTGCAGTTCTTTGCCAATCAGCCTAAAATCGCCCGCAAACTGCAGACCTTGTTGGATGTGGGTCTGGGATATGTCACCCTGGGGCAAAGCGCTACCACGCTGTCCGGCGGCGAGGCGCAGCGGGTAAAGCTGGCCAATGAACTGGCCCGGCGCAGCACCGGCAAGACCGTGTATATCCTGGACGAGCCGACCACCGGCCTGCACATTGCGGATGTCCATCGCCTGGTGGAGGTGCTGCAAAAACTGGTGGATGCGGGCAATACTGTGATCGTGATCGAGCATAATCTGGATCTGATCAAGTGTGCCGATCATATCATCGACCTTGGCCCGGAGGGAGGCAGTGCAGGCGGCGAGATCGTGGCTGCCGGTACTCCGGAGCAGGTGGCGGCTGTGCCCGGCAGCTTTACGGGGCAGTATCTGCGTCCCTTGCTGGAGCGGGATAAGGTCTGATCCCGTTCTTTTTGCGGGCGAAAATGCGCTGGCCAAAAAAGAATAAAAAGTTGCAAAAAGTAGTTGACAAACACCCTGGTTCTGAGTATAATATCTCTTGTCGCCACGCTTTGATAACAAGGCACGGCACATTTCCGGGTGTAGCGCAGTTTTGGTAGCGCGCTTGAATGGGGTTCAAGAGGCCGTGAGTTCGACTCTCGCCACTCGGACCAGACGCATCTCAGTAGAACTTTCTTTAGTAAAGTTTTGCTGAGGTGCGTTTTTGTTTTTATTCTCGGTATTTTCAGAAATGTTAAAATAAATAAGCAGCTCAGAGTCCGTGATCTCCATGCGGGTCACGAAGGTATTTAACAGGCGGTGCATATAGTCATCCTGCGGCTCGGTGGGTTGAGCGCAGAAATTTTTGAGCAGGTAAAGGAACTGGTCTCGAGTGAAGGTCAGAGGTTGACCCCGCTCCATGGTGGAGAGCTGGAAGGTCAGAGTGCTTTCCTGCTGGGTCAGATCGTCCAGGCGGGCGATGAGCTGAGGGTTTGCGCTGCCGGTCTCAATGGCATCCATGATATTCTTGCTGCGCCGCTGCACGTCACGGAGTTCCCGCACCAGGGCTTCCCGCTCCAGGTCGGGCTTTTGGGAATCGGTTTTCTGCACCTCCATCATGGCATCGGCCAGAGCTTCCATGGCGGCGGGGTGTAAGAGATTGTCACGGATGGAGCAAAACACCTTGTTCTCGAGCATGGATTTTGGGACATTGTGTTTATGGCACTGGGGATTTGAGCAAGCATAATAGTGATAGACCTCACCATTGCCACTGCTGTGGCCGCTGACACCTTTCATCAGGCGGCCACACTGACCGCAAAAAAGTTTTCCGGACAGAATGTAATCGGCTTTTGGCTCATGCTTGGCTTTAAGCTGGCGATTTATCTTCAACATGGTCTGTGCCCTTTCCCAAAGGTCTGCATCGATGATGGCCGGGATCGCGCCCTCGATGCGGACATTATAAGCGCGGCTGGAATAAACGCCCCGATACATTTCATTTTGGATGATGCGGGGGATACTGCTTTTATTAAAGGGGTTGCCCTGGCTTGTGCGTTTACCTTGCAGCATTGAGCTGCGCCACAATGGATGCGCTGCTCTCCCCGGCGGCGTAATGCTCAAAGATAAAGCGCACAGTGGGGGCTGTTTTTTCATCAATAACAAAGCGCTTGTTTTCATCGGTGGTCAAGCCAAGAGCGCGGCAGCGGCTAATAGCCTGGCCTTTTAGCGCACTTTCCCGCATGCCGCGGCGCATCTTCTCCGACAGCTCGGCGGAGTAATACTCGGCAAGCGCCTCCATCAGGCCCTCGATGATGATACCCTCTGCACCTTCCACGTTGCTTTCGGCAGCGTACATGATCTCTACCCCATTATCCCGCAGCTGCTTTTTATAAACAGCGCTGTCATAGCGGTTCCGGGCAAAGCGGTCGGTTTTCCAGCAGATAACGGCATCAAATGCGCCTTTGCTGCTGTCCTTGATCATCTGCTGGAAGGCGGCACGGTCATCGGTCTTGCCGGAAATATGGCGGTCGATATACTAATGAAGGATGGTCATCCCGTGAAGTTTGGCGAAAGTTTCACAGTCACAGCGCTGCCCTTCGATGCTCTGTTCCGTCTGGCCGCTGCCGCCAGAATAACGATAGTAGGCGACGAGGCGGCAGTCCCCATCGATATTTTTTTCTACGTTTCATAAAACAAACCTTTCAAATCAAACGCTCTATCTTTTTGATAGGGCGTTTTTTGTTTTGCATAAGTTCTTGCTTTGGACTTGCGGCACACAGCTGCCGGGACTACAATGAATATGGGTTGCGAGACATGCCTCCTAAAACAAGAGAAAGAGTGCCTGGCGGGGATTGAGGGTCCGCCAGGCGCTCTTTCTAGTAGCATTTCTGGCAAGGGGCAAAGCCCATGGACCGGGCATCCTCCAGGGCGATGCGGTCGGGGTCTATCATACCGCTGCAATCCGGGTCACGGTGGTATTTAGTCCCCTGATCGGAGACATAGACATAGGCGGCGGGGATCCGGTTGGCGCATTTGGCGGGGGCAGGGGTAGAGCGAGAGGAGGAGCAGGCGTGACACTGGCACAATTGCTGGAACAGATCGAGCCGAAAAACGAAGCGGCAGAGCAGGAAACTCGCCGTCGCTGGAACGCCTGCGCAAAGCCGCTGGGCAGCCTGGGCCTTCTGGAGGATGCGCTGTGCCAGATTGCATCGGTTACCGGCTCGGTGGACATTGATCTGAACAAAAAAGCCCTGTTGATCTTCTGCGCGGATAACGGCGTGGTGGCCCAGGGGCGTGACCCAGACCGGCAGCGAGGTGACGGCCATGGTGGCCCGCGGATTTGCGGAAGGCACCACGCCTGTCGAATGGCCCGGCGGGCGAATTGTAAACTGATTCCGGTGGATATGGGCATCAAGGATTTTAGCCCGCAGCCCGGTGTGCTGAACCGGCGGGTGGCCAACGGCACCGGCGATATTTCGAAAGGCTCGGCCATGACCCGCGAGCAGGCCATTCTGGCTGGTGCACTGCTGCTGAAGGACTGCAAGGAGCAGGACGTGAGCCTTTTGGCCACCGGTGAAATGGGCATTGGCAACACCACCACTGCCAGCGCGGTGGCCAGTGTGCTGCTGGGCTGTGAGCCGGAGGCCATCACCGGCCGGGGAGCCGGTCTTTCCGACGAGGGGCTTGCCCGCAAAAAGGCGGCCATCTGTCGGGCTATCCAGATCAATCAGCCAAACCCGGCGGACCCGCTGGACGTGCTGGCCAAGCTGGGCGGATTTGACATTGCGGGTATGTGCGGCGCATTTTTGGGCGGCGCGGCCTTCGGGGTTCCGGTGCTTATGGACGGAGTGATCAGTGCGGCGGCAGCTCTTCTGGCGGTGCGCCTTTGCTCGGATGCGGGCAAGGCGATTCTGGCCAGCCATGTGTCGGCGGAGCCTGCGGGCGCGCTGCTGCTGAATGCACTGGACAGGCACCCCCTGATTACTGCCGGGCTTCGCCTGGCTGAGGGCACCGGTGCACTGGCGGCCATGCCGCTGCTGGATATGGCCCAGGCAGTGTATGAGGAATCCAACACCTTCGAAAACTACGGCATGGAGGCCTACCAGCCTCAGGCAGGCGAGATGCGGGGCATGAGTCTTTTGCCCTGCGAAACCGAATTCACCCCCAGCAAGGCCCGCACCTGCACGGCGGCAAAGGTGCTGACAGGTCCCTTTGACGGGGCGGCCATGGAAGGCTACGAGATTCACATGGGCCGCACAAAACGGCTGGCGGGCCAGCCGCTGTGCCGGCTGGAAAACGGGCAGGAAGAGGGTGCGATGCAGGGCAATGTGTTCGGCACCTATCTGCATGGCCTCTTCGACGAGGGCTCGCTCACCGAGGCGCTGGCAAGCTGGCTGCTGGCCCGCAAGGGCATTGCACAGGAAGCCTTCCGGACTCAGAGCCACCGGGAATACCAGCAGAGCCAGTATGACCTGCTGGCAGATGCGATACGCGCCAGCCTGGATCTGGACGCGGTCTATCAGGTTATGGGGCTTGCAAATCCCAATCAAAAGAAATAACGCAAAACACACAGAGCGCGCGGCACTGCCAAAACCGGCAAACCGCGCGCTCTGTGCGTTTTATAGGGGGGAAAACGAAGAATGAGGAGTAATCAAACGTAGAACAGCATATCGCTGTAGGTGGGAAGCGGCCAGACGGAACGATCTACCAGCTGCTCCAACCGATCGGCAGGGGTGCGCACCGCATCCATTGCGGGGATCAGGGTATGTGCACACCAGCTTGCGGCCTCGGCAGCATTCTCTGCCATGGGGTCTGCCAGCCGGCCTTCCAGCTGATCGGCAGCCTGCATCAGCTGGCCGCTGAGGGCGGAAATGTGGCGGGTCAGGGGTTCCTCCTGAGGAACCTCAATGCCCAGCTGCTTCTTGGCATTCACGCCCTGCGTCAGCTCGGTGGCGTAGTGGACGCAGGCGGGCGAGATGCGGCAGCGTACCAGATCCAGCAGGGTAAGTGCTTCAATGCGGATGGCCTTGGCATATTCGTCCCGCAAAATGTCCTGACGGGACTGAATCTCGTCCCGGGTGTAAACACCGTGGCGGGCAAACAGCTCCACATTTTTCTGGTCGGTGTAATGAACCAGTGCCTCGGGGGTGGTGCGGAAATTGGAAAGCCCGCGGCGTGCGGCCTCGACCTCCCATTCATGGCTGTAGCCGTTGCCGTTGAACAGGATGCGCTGGTGGGCGGTAAGTTCACCGCGAATCAGCTCCAGCAGGGCACGGGGCAGGTCGTTGGTCTGCTCCAGCACGTCGGCAAACTGCCGCAGAGATTCGGCTACAGCGGTGTTCAGCATCACGTTGGTGCAGGCGATGTTGAAGGAGGAGCCGGGCATACGGAACTCAAACTTGTTGCCGGTGAAGGCGAAGGGGCTGGTGCGGTTACGGTCCGATGTATCCTTGGGCAGGTTGGGCAGTACCACAGCGCCGGTGTCCAGCACGGTGGGGGCGTTGGGCTGGCAGGGCTTGCCGGCCACAAGGCAGTCAATCACGGCCTGCAGCTCGTCGCCCACATACATGGAAACGATGGCCGGAGGTGCCTCGTTGGCGCCCAGACGATGGTCGTTGCCCGCACTGGCCACGCTGATACGCAGCAGATCTTGATAATCATCCACCGCCTTGATCACAGCGGTGAGGAACAGCAGGAACTGGGTGTTCTCGGCGGGCGTGGTGCCGGGATCCAGAAGGTTTTCGCCCCCGTCGGTGGAAAGCGACCAGTTGTTGTGCTTGCCGCTGCCGTTCACGCCCTCGAAGGGCTTTTCATGCAGCAGGCAGGCAAAACCGTGGCGGTCGGCCACTTTTTTCATCACCTCCATGGTCAGCTGGTTGGCGTCGGTGGAGATGTTGGCGGTGGCGAAGATGGGAGCCATCTCATGCTGGCAGGGGGCTACCTCGTTGTGTTCGGTCTTGGCCAGGATGCCCAGCTTCCACAGTTCTTCGTCCAGGTCGGCCATGAACGCCTTGACCCGGGGCCGCAGGGAACCGAAGTAGTGATCCTCCAGCTCCTGCCCCTTGGGTGCGGGAGCACCAACCAGCGTGCGGCCGGTCAGAATCAGATCCGGGCGGCGGGCATAGTCCTCCTTGTTAATCAGGAAATACTCCTGCTCGGGCCCGATAGTGGCATTCACCCGCTGGACGTTCTTGCCGAACAGAGCAAGAATGCGAACCGCCTGTTTGCTGATGGCATCCATGCTGCGCAGCAGGGGAGTTTTCTTGTCCAGCACCTGACCGTTGTAGCTGCAGAAGGCAGTGGGGATGCACAGGGTATCTTCCTTGATGAAGGCGTAGCTGGTGGGATCCCAGGCGGTGTAGCCGCGGGCTTCAAAGGTGGCGCGCAGGCCGCCGGAGGGGAAACTGGAAGCATCCGGTTCGCCCTTGACCAGCTCCTTGCCAGAGAAATCCATGATCACGCTGCCGTCGCCGCAGGGGTTGATGAAGCTGTCGTGCTTTTCGGCGGTGATGCCGGTCATGGGCTGAAACCAGTGGGTGAAATGGGTCGCACCCTTGCTTACCGCCCAGTCCTTCATGCAGGCGGCCACCACATCCGCCACGCCCGGATCAAGGGGCGCACCCCGCTGGATGGTGTTCTTCAAAGAACGGTAAACTTCCTTGGGCAGGCGGGCTTTCATGACCTTGTCATTGAATACCATACTGCCGAACAATTCCGGTACATGATTCATATGTCACAGCTCCTTTTTCATGCTTCAAAGCAAAAATGTGTGGATACGCTTACAAAAGGGGGATTCCGGCAGCTTCGCACTGCTCCCGGATGGCCTTGGGCCACAGGCTGGCCTGTACCTCGCCAATGTGGGCCTTGCCCAGCAGCAGCATGCACAGGCGGCTCTGGCCAATGCCGCCACCCATGGTCAGGGGCAGGGTGCCGTCCAGCACCGCTTTGTGGAAGGGCAGCTCCAGCCGGTGGGGGCAGCCAGCTGCCTTGCACTGGCGTTCCATAGCTTCGGCATCTACCCGGATGCCCATGCTGGAAACCTCCAGCGCACAGCCCAGAACGTCATCCCAGAACAGCAGGTCGCCGTTCAGGCTCCAGTCATCGTAGTCGGGGGCGCGTCCGTCATGGGGCTTGCCGCTGGCCAGCGGTGCGCCGATCTGCATGATGAAGGCGGTGGGGTGTTGCTCCACATAAGCGTTTTCCCGCTGGTGGGGCGTCAGGTCCGGCCACAGGTCCTCCAGCTGTTGGGTGGTCACAAAGCTCACATGCTCGGAAAGGCTTACACACAGCTGGGGATATGCCTTCTTGACCTCTTCCAGCGTGGCACAGATGGCGCTTACGATGGAGCGCACGGTGTCCTTCAGATATTCCTCAGTGCGGGTTTCGCGGGTGATGACCTTTTCCCAGTCCCACTGATCCACATACACCGAATGCAGCTCGTCCAGTTCCTCGTCCCGGCGGATGGCGTTCATGTCCGCATACAGGCCGGTGTCCGGGGCGAAACCGAAACAGCCCAGTGCCTGGCGCTTCCACTTGGCCAGGCTGTGCACCACCTGTGCACCCTTTTCCAGTTCGGGAATGGCGGGAATGTCAAAGGAGACCGGGCGTTCCACACCGTTCAAATCATCGTTCAGGCCGGTGGTGGGGTCCACAAACAGGGGAGCGGTGGCCCGGGTCAGCCGAAGCTGGCGGGTCAGATGTGCGGGGAAGCACTGCTTGATCATGTCAATGGCACTTTGCGTCTCGTAAAGGCTCAGCGCAGGTCGATAGGTCTGTTTCATAATAAATTCCCTCCTTAAAAGTTACCCTCTATCTTCACGCCGGGCAGCTGCCCAGGAACGTGCGCAGAATGATGAGGCCCACCTCGCCGCTTTTCTCCGGGTGAAGCTGTACCCCGGTAATATTGCCGCGCTGCACGGCGGCACAGATTCGGTGCCCGCCATACAGCGTGTCCGCCAGCCGGTCGGCCCAGTCGATTTTGCCTTCCTTGTTGTGGCAGGCATGGCAGGCGTCGCACACGCCGTCCTCCTGAATGACCATGGTCTTTTTCACGGAATGAATGGTGTGCTCAAACTCGTAGCAGCTGTTGGGCTTCTGGTTGCTCATCACACACTCGCGGCAGAACTGCACGTTTTTGGGCAGTCCGTAAAAGGCTTTGCGCTGCTCCGGTGCAAGATCGGGTGCGTAGTCCTCGTAATGAATCGGCAGATGCCGGGGAAGTTTCTGCATAAAATGTCCCTCGAAAAGCAAAGGCGCCTGCACAATGCCCGGGGAGAATTCCCCTCAAGCATTCATGCAGGCGCCTTTGCCTGTTTGGCGTATTTATTATCTGTTGTAAAACGAAAAAAGCAGTTATAAAAGGCCTTCGTCCTCCAGCCTTCGCATGATCTCCAGTGCGGCTTCCCGGCTGGAGATGCGGCTGTCCATGGCTTCTTTTTCGATCAGCCGGTGAGCCTGTTCCTCTCTCAGCCCCCGGCAAAGCGCCAGTGCGCATTTGGCCTGGCTGATGATTCGGGCTTCGTCCAGCCGCTTGGTCAGGCGGCGGTTTTGTGCGGTGAGCTTCTGCAGCCGCTGGCGTCCGGTTTGGATCAGCCGCAGTGCAAATGCAGTCTGCTGGCGGGAAAGAGGCTTTGCCAGCACAAATACCCCGTATTTTTCCAGCCCGGCGGCAAGTTTATCCGCCTGAGGACCGGGGCAGAGGAGAATGGAATCCATGCCGTTGTCTGCGGCCTGAACCGCCAGCTCCCGGCCGAATTCATCCGGAAGCGGTGCGTTGATCACCAGAGTTTCAAAAGAGCCGCCGCACATGGCACGTCGGGCTTCCCCGGCGTTGGCGCAGCACTGTGCAGGCTGACCGGCGGCAAAAAATGTCCGCAGCGTTTCGTGGTATTGCTTGTCGCTTGCGATCAGAACACCCGGCATCCCCGTTCACCTCACTTTTCGAAACCGATGGTCAGATTCGCTCAAAGTACTGGCGAATCTCATATTGATAGGGTTTGCTTTCCGCGGCGTAGGCATCCGCCTCCCGCTGTTTATGGCCCAGATAATCCACCAGCAGTTTTTCCGGCAGAACCTGCTTCAAAAACTCGCTTTCCCGAGCCAGTGCCAGCGCTTCGTCCAGGCTGGCGGGCAACGGAGTAAGGCCGGCAGGCCGGGCAAATGCGTCATAGTCCGCCGCGGCAGGCAGGCTCAAGCCTTCCTGCACACCCTCAAACCCGGCGGCCAGCAGCAGCGCGGTTACATAATAGGGATTGCAGGAGGGGTCCGGGCTGCGCAGCTCCATGCGGCAATCGGGCCCGCTGGCAGCAGGCACCCGCACCAGAGAAGAACGGTTCTGGCAGGACCAGCTTGCCACACCCGGGGCTTCGCAGCGGCCCAGCCGTTCATAGGATCCGGGCAGCGGGTCGGCAAAGACGGTGATTTCCGGGATGCGCCGCAGAATACCTGCAAGGAAAGCGGCGGCAGTGGGGTGCGGGTCGGTGCGGAAATTCTCGAACAGATTCACACCGTTCTGGAAAATGGAAAGATTGATGTGCAGCCCGCTGCCGCTCTCGTCCTGCAACGGCTTCGGCAGGAAGGAGGCGAACAACCCGTTCTGGGCGGCAATGGCCTTTACGGCGGCCCGCATGGTCATCAGATCATCCGCCGCATGCAGGGGAGAGGCACACCGGAAATCGATCTCATTCTGGCCGGGACCCTGCTCGTGATGGCTTCGCTCGGGCTGGATGCCCATCTCCTCCAGCGTCAGGCAGATTTCCCGGCGCACATTCTCGCCCCGATCCATGGGGGCGAGATCGAAGTAGCCTGCCCGGTCAAAAGGCTCCAGAGTGGGGCGACCCTTTTCATCGGTTTCAAACAGATAGAATTCACATTCCGGCCCAAGCAAAAATCGGTATCCGGCCTGCGCTGCCTTTTGCTCGATGGTCTGCAGCAGATGCCGCCCGTCACCCTCGAATGGGCGGCCGTCCGGATATTTGATGTTGCAGAAGAACCGGCCCACGCAGCCCTCGCTGGGCCGCCATGGCAGAATGGCGAAGGTGTCCAGATCAGGAACAAGGAACAGATCCGATTCCGCAACGTTAGCAAAGCCCGCAATGGCGGAGGCATCAAACGAAATGCCGCTTTCCACCGCATGGGGCAGATGGCTGGCCATGATGGCAATGTTCTTCTGTACGCCGAACATATCGCAGAAGGCCAGGCGAATGAACTTGATGTCGTTTTCTTCTATGAACTGCATAAGCTGCGAAAGGGTGTGGCTCATGGATAATTCCTCCTTGAACGCCGGGAATAAAAAAGGACAAAGGCGCCGCAAATCCGTAGGGATCGCAGCGCCTTTGCTGTGCCAATGGCTGTATTATAGCCCCCAAATGCGGCCCCGTCAAGAGGGCAAAAGGTTGCAGGAAACAATTTTTTTGCCTTTGCACAAAAGTTGCACGCATTTGCCCGGAATGCTTTGTCGGAACTGTGGGAAAGGGTTAAAAAAGCAAAAAAATGCTTGACTTTTGCTTTAGTGTGGTGCTATGATAACGCATACGAACAAGGGCGTTCGCATTGGCAGATTCCTGCCGGTGCGGGCGCCTTTTTTGTTTTTCGCGCGCTGCGCGGTGTAAAAGGAGGAGAAACATGTTGAAGGAAGGTCAGGTGCGCATCCCGTCCGGATGCGCCATCAGTGGAGTGTTTGCCAGAGATGGCCGACCCATCAGCGGTGAGGTGATCCGTCGTTCCATCGCGGTGATGCATGAGCGCAGCAACGGATTGGGTGGTGGTTTTGCCGGCTACGGCATTTACCCGCAATATAAAAATCATTATGCACTGCATGTGTTTTATGATGATATGACTGCCCGGGAGGAGTGCGAACGGTTTCTGGATCGCCATTTCGATGTGATCAACCTGTCCAAGATTCCCACCCGGCCCACACCCAAGATCAAGGATGCGCCGCTGATCTGGCGGTATTTCGTACAGCCGCTGCCCCACAAGCTGGCGGACAGCCATCTGGACGAAAAGGAATATGTTGCCCGCTGTGTAATCCGCATCAACGATCAGCTCAAGGGCTCGTATGTGTTTTCCTGCGGTAAGAATATGGGGGTGTTCAAGGCGGTGGGCTACCCGGAGGACGTGGCGGACTTCTACCGCCTGGAGGAATACGAGGGCTATTCCTGGACGGCTCACGGCCGGTATCCCACCAATACCCCCGGCTGGTGGGGCGGTGCGCACCCCTTTGCGCTACTGGATCTGTCGGTGGTGCACAACGGCGAGATTTCCTCTTACGACGCGAACCGGCGGGCGGTGGAGATGTACGGTTATCGCTGCAACCTGCTCACGGATACCGAGGTCATTACCTATACGCTGGACTACCTGCTGCGCCATCAGGGCCTCACGTTGGAGGAAGCCGCACAGGTAGTGGCAGCCCCCTTCTGGAGTGAGCTGGCAGCCATGCCCCAGCCGGAGCAGAAGCAGCGCCGCTTTTTGCGCCAGATGTACAGTGATTTGCTGATCACCGGCCCGTTTTCCATTCTGGTGGGCTTTGAGGGCGGTATGATGGCTCTGAATGACCGGCTTAAGCTTCGCAGTCTGGTGGTGGCTGAACGGGGCGACCGGGTATATTTTGCCAGTGAAGAGGCCGCTATCCGGGAAGTGGAACCGGAGCTGGATCGCATCTGGGCGCCAAATGGCGGCGAACCGGTGATTGTGCGGCTGAAGGAGGAAGAAAAATGAAAATCCAATGGGATACGCCCCGCTTTGCGGTTCTGCGGGATCGGGAGCTGTGCGTGAACTGCCGCATCTGCGAGCAGCAATGCGCCTTTGGTGTGCATAAAAAGGACGAAAAAACAGGCCGGATGCAGGCAAATGCCGCCCTGTGTGTGGACTGCCAGCGCTGCGTGGCCTGCTGCCCCACCGGGGCGCTGCAGATTCGCCCGTCGGAAAATGTGTTCCGTCCCCATGTGGGCTGGAGTCAGGATGCCCGGCAGGAAATCTATCGGCAGGCGGCCACTGGCGGTGTGCTGCTGTCCAGCATGGGCAGTTCGCAGAAGGAGGTGCCCTGCTATTGGGACAAGCTGCTGCTGAACGCTTCGCAGGTGACCAACCCGCCCATTGACCCTCTGCGGGAGCCCATGGAAACCGAGGTTTATCTGGGCCGTCGTCCAGATAAGGTTCACCGTGGGCCGGACGGCAAGCTGGACACCACGCTGCCGCCGCATCTGGAATTAAAAACTCCCATTCTGTTTGCAGCCATGAGCTACGGTGCCATCAGCTACAATGTGCATGCGGCCCTCAGTCGGGCTGCACAGGCACTGGGCACCTATTACAATACCGGTGAGGGCGGTCTGCACCGGGATCTGTATCCGTATGGGGCAAATACCATTGTGCAGGTTGCCTCCGGCCGGTTTGGCGTGCACCGGGAATACCTAATGACTGGCTCTGCCATCGAAATCAAGATCGGTCAGGGCGCAAAGCCCGGGATCGGCGGACATCTGACTGGTGCCAAAATCGTGGGCGATGTGGCCCGCACCCGCATGGTGCCCGAAGGCATGGATGCCATCAGTCCAGCGCCCCATCACGACATCTATTCCATTGAAGACCTGCGTCAGCTGGTGGCCTCGCTGAAGGAAGCCACCGGCTACACCAAGCCGGTGATCGTGAAGGTGGCGGCAGTGCATAACATCGCGGCCATCGCTTCGGGCATCGCCCGCAGCGGCGCGGATGCCATTGCCATCGACGGTTTCCGGGGCGGCACCGGTGCCGCCCCCGCCCGAATCCGGGACAATGTGGGCATTCCCATCGAGCTGGCTCTGGCTGCGGTGGACGAGCGGCTGCGTCAGGAGCAGATTCGTCGTCGTATCTCCGTCATTGCTTCCGGTTCCATCCGCAACTCGGCAGATGTGGTCAAAGCCATCGCCCTTGGTGCGGACGCGGTGTCCATCGGCACAGCGGCGCTGTGTGCGCTGGGCTGCCACATGTGCGCCTCCTGCCATACCGGCCTGTGCAACTGGGGCATTGCCACCCAGCGCCCGGATCTGGTTGCCCGTCTGGATCCGGACGAGGGCGCACAGCGCCTGGTGAATTTGGTAAACGCCTGGACCCGTGAGATCCGCGAGATGATGGGTGGTATGGGCATCAACTCCATTGAGGCGTTGTGCGGCAACCGGTTGGCACTGCGCGGCGTCGGGCTCACCCAGAAGGAGCTGGATATTCTGGGTGTGAAGCATGCAGGGGAATAAGAGAGGGGAGAACCACAGATGAAAATAGATGCCAAGGGAATGGAGTATGAGGAACTGGGCCGCTGCCTGCGCTCCTGTACCGATCTCCATGTTCAAATTCACAATTGCTGCGGCCAGCGATACATCGCTAGCGGCATGCAGGGCCGCGATCTGGAAATCTGGGGGACACCGGGCAATGCACTGGGGGCCTATCTGGACGGCGGCAGCATTCGGGTTCACGGCAACGCGCAGGACGCGGTGGGTGATACCATGAATGCGGGCACCATCTGGGTGGAGGGCCGCGCAGGCGACGCCGCGGGCTATGCCATGCGTGGTGGCACGCTGATGATCCGGGGCGATGTGGGCTACCGGGCAGGCGTTCATATGAAGGCGTTCGGTGACTCCTGTGCCAGCATTGTAATCGGCGGCACGGCGGGCAGCTTTCTGGGCGAGTACCAGGCAGGCGGCGCGATCGTGGTGCTGGGTCTGGGCGCACCGGAAGGCCAGCCGGTGGTGGGCGGCTTCTGCGGCCGGGGCATGTACGGCGGTCACATTTATCTGCGGGGGAATATCCCATCCCGAGATCTGACCGAAAAGATCCTCTGCCGCCGGGCACAGAAGGCGGACAAAGAAGCGATTCGGCCCCTGCTGGAGCAGTTCTGCACCGCCTTTGACGAGGATCTGGACTCTTTGCTGAATAGCCCTTTCTGGGTGCTGGAGCCCAACCCGGAAAACCAGTATAAAGCCCTTTACGTACCCATGTGACCATGAGGTAAAACAAAACACCCTGTTTGTGGAAGTCGCAGAAAATACGATTCCGCAAACGGGGAGTTTTTTTTCAAGCAGCGGCAGGTTATGTGTGGTTGACAGATTGCTAATAATAGTTGATTGCTGTGTTCCGGCTTCCGGACTATACTTGGATTATCTCCAAAACAGGAGGTTCATCCATGAAATTCTGATGTTGTCAAGATTGGTTGACACATTTTTCTCAAGGACATCATGGACTATACTGCTATATCCTGATCTTTCACGCGTTTTTGAAGCATGCGGCTTCAGTGCATTTATTGTGGGGATTATGGGGCTTGCCGTTCTGGCGATGCTTTTGCGGTAATGCGGAGGAGTGCTCTTTGATTTGTAAAAAACGTGCCTGCCGTTTGCATGGTGCAGACGGCAGGTACGTTTTCTTACACTATGAAAAAGCAATCAGCTCTTCAGGCAGGCCCGGATCAGCTCACGGAACAGGGGGTGTGCATGGTTGGGGCGGCTCTTGAATTCCGGATGATACTGCACCGCAACAAAGAAGGGGTGCTCCGGCAGCTCCATGGCTTCCACCAGACGACCATCCGGAGAGGCGCCGGTGAAGCGCACGCCCGCCTCTTCCAACACCGGACGGAAGGCGTTGCTCACCTCGTAGCGATGGCGATGACGCTCGTGAATCAGCTCGGCACCGCCATAAATGGTGCGCATCCGGCTGCCCTCGGCCAGAGCGCAGGGGTATGCGCCCAACCGCATGGTGCCGCCTTTGGGCAGCTCGCCGGTCTGATCTGGCATCAGGTCGATCACGCACTGGTCGTTCTCCGGGGTAAATTCCCGGCTGTTGGCCCGGGTCAGACCGGCCATGTTCCGGGCCGCTTCGATTACGGCGATCTGCATGCCCAGGCAGATGCCCAGATAGGGCAGGGAGTGCTCCCGGGCATAGCGGGCGGCCAGAATCATGCCCTCAATGCCGCGCTGGCCAAAGCCGCCGGGAACCAGAATGCCGTCCACACCGGCCAGCTGCTCGTTCAGATTTGCTTCGCTCAGCTGCTCCGCATCCACCCAGCGGATGCTCACAGCCGCGCTGTTCTCGTAACCGCCGTGGTGCAGTGCCTCCACAACCGAGAGATAAGCGTCGTGCAGCTCCACATATTTACCCACCATGGCAATGGTCACCGACCGGTTCAGCCCGTTGATGCGGCTGCACATCTGGCGCCACTCGGTCAGATCCGGTTCCGGTGCAGCGAAACCGAACCGGCGGCAGACCAGTTCGTCCAGCCGGGCGCCGTGCAGCATCAGGGGTACGTCGTACAGGCTGGAGAGGGTGCGGTTTTCGATCACACAGTCTTGCTCCACGTTGCAGAAGGCAGCGATTTTCTGCAAGATTCCGTCCTCGAGGGGCTCGTCGCAGCGGGCAATGATCACATCCGGCATGATGCCCATGCTCTGCAGCTCATGCACCGAATGCTGGGCGGGTTTGGTCTTGTGCTCGCCGGAGCATTTCAGGTAGGGAACCAGTACCACATGCAAAAACAGGCAGTTCTCCCGGCCAACCTCCCGGCTGATCTGGCGGATAGCCTCCAGAAACGGCTGGCTTTCGATGTCACCGATGGTGCCGCCGATCTCGGTGATGACCACGTCCGCCTTGGTGTACTCGCCCAGACCGTAAACGAACTCCTTGATCTCGTTGGTCACATGGGGAATGATCTGTACCGTGTGGCCCAGATATTCGCCAGCCCGTTCCTTATGCAGTACGTTCCAGTAAACCCGGCCGCTGGTCAGGTTGGAGAGTTTGTTCAGATCCTCGTCAATGAAGCGCTCGTAGTGGCCCAGATCCAGGTCGGTCTCCACACCGTCCTCGGTTACAAATACCTCACCGTGCTGATAAGGGCTCATGGTGCCCGGGTCCACATTCACATAAGGATCCAGCTTCTGAGCTGCCACCTTCAGGCCGCGCTGTTTGAGCAGCCGCCCAAGGCTGGCCGCGCTGATGCCCTTGCCTAGACCGGAAACCACGCCGCCGGTCACAAAAATATGTTTGCTTGCCATATTCCCAATATCCCCCTTGAAGATTGTGTCTGTTGTAATGCAATACAAAAAAGGCGTCCATCCCGAGAGCGGATACTACCGCCTTGGGATGGACGCCTTTGTCCTAACATTTTATATATTATACGCATCCGCAAAGGGAATGTCAATTCCAAAGGAAGCAAAACTGCTGGGGAAAATATTTTCAAAAAATTGAAAACAGGTGTTGACATTTGTCAGATCCGTGCTATAACAAAACACCTCGCTGAGGTGAACAGCCAAAGCGAAAGAGAATATGCGGATGTGGCGGAATTGGCAGACGCGCTAGATTCAGGTTCTAGTGGTAGCGATACCGTGGGGGTTCAAGTCCCTTCATCCGCACCAAACCAATATAATCCGAACTTATTTCCGATAGGAGATGGGTTCGGATTATTTGTTTTCTTTGACTGTTATGAAGCCACCTATTTCCGCAATGGAGTGAGACGCAAACCCACCTCTAAGCCAAGAGGGCCACGGAAAAAGAAATCGACCCAATAAACACAAAAAGGGCGGGCGTTCCATACAAATGGTCACGCCCGCTCTTTTCATTTATCCTTTAGGAGGATACGGATCATTCCCGTAAGAATTCTTCTCGCGGATTCGTCCGTCGGCACCATGGACAATGAGCTCAGATCTGTTATTTATTGCAATGTTTCTTGCAATCGCTCTGGCTTCTGCCTGTGTACTGGTTCGCACAGTTGCTCTCTGATTGCCGGCTCCTTTAACTTGCCAACCGCCTTGAGGGTGCGGTGTAACGTGTTGGTTTTTACCCATTTTGTCCCTCCATTATCGCATCGAAATTTTTCTGCCAGCTCTCAGAATGCACAATGCGTGCTTTATGAAGATCTTGGGAGAGAATTTCGGCTTTTGACATTTGAGAAATCGTTTCCCAATCGTTTTGTAGCACATAGGTTGCGTTATTCGGGAAGGCACTTTCGAGAACATACAGGTTCTTACTTGTAAATCCGAAAACGGCATATCCTCTAAACCCCGCTCTACCATACGCCACAAAGTCGGGGCTTCTCTCGTAAATCGACTCACAGTTTCTGAGCATCAATCTTGTTTGGGTCTTTGTATGCTCTTTCGCCAAGTTACCAAGAGTTTCTTTTATAGAGCTCCAAGGATATTCACCTCTAGGAAGAATATCCCAATTCACAATGACTCGTTTTGTCTTGTCCTCTTGTCCAGCAAAATCTACCGTGCACTCCCCGAATGTTGCCAGTACCATATTAACGGTATTCACTAGCTTTTCGTGGTTATCGGGTACATACGGTATCTCGTCCGATACGATATACTTCTTGTCGCCGTCTGAAACAAGCGTAAAGTAAACAGAGTACGGTTTGAAATAGTCTCTGTGGTAGCGCTGTTTCTTGATGTACGAGAAGTCCGTGACAGGATTGAGTTCTCCTCTCCCAGCCCATTCATACCTTGTCCAGTATACTGTCTGGATGTAATCTTCCTTCGGGAGACTCCTATCAATGGTAAAAAACGGCTCTGCGTTTTTCTTTGCATAGCGATTCACACTACACGGCAGTATTGAAGTCCCGCTTTTATCAGTATCCTGAAAGCCGAATAATTTCAATTGGTTCCCAAAACGTCCCACGTCATCCACCCTAACAGAGATGGCAGAGTTAGGGATTGCTGATGCAAAATAACTGGAACTGTTAATTCTTGTCTGCTGAATTAGAATAGTAATCACCTCATTAAAATATTTAACAAGGCAAAAAGAGCAGACTCCTAGCTTGTTTCACTCCTCGGAGATAATTTTGCCAGAAGCAATTGACAATTGCCGTCATTGATGATATCATTTTAAGGTATACATTGGAAATGATATCGTTGATATTGCTTCCGAAAGCCTTGTCAAGATTAGGCCCTTGACGAGGCTTTTCTTTTTGCAATTGTTTTCCTGTATGCGATTGTGGGGGCTTTTAAGCTCCCCTGGCAAGATCAATCAGCTCGGCAAAAAAGAAGGTTTTGCCGCGCTTGCGATCGTCTCCAAGCAGTACCCGCTTTTCTTCTAAAACGTTCAGATATCGAACAGCTTGTCCGTGAGATACTGCAAGTTCGTCCTCCAGCATATTTGCGTTGAGGACAGGATGTGTAAAGAGGCATTCAATGATTTCATCGAACTTTGGACTGTTAATGCATTCCTTGACGGTGTTTTTCGTCTTAGTATACAGTGCATTCAATGCATCGATATACCCAATGTGCTTCGCAGTCTGCAGCGACACTTTGTGTAAGAAGTATTTAATCCACTCATCAAGCGAGTTTGTTCTGGAGTCTGTAAGCATACGGTAATATACTGCCTTATCCATATTGATCGCTTCGCTAATATAGAAAAACGGGAAGTTTATCACCTTGGCCTTGTAAAGATACAGGCTAATCAACACACGGCCAATACGCCCATTTCCATCGGAAAACGGATGAATCGATTCAAACTGCGAGTGTATCATAGCCGCTTTAATTAGGGGATTGACCCCATCTTCTGTGTTGTTCATAAAAGAAATCAGCTCATCCATATACTTCTTTGTTTCGGATGCAGCTGGCGGGTTATATACAACTGTTCCAGTAGAACTCTTAATCTGATTGTCTCTAACCTTATACTTTCCAAGGGTCTTTTCAAGGCCCGGCGCAATAATCCCCGTCATCATATACTCATGTATTTGCCTCATAAAAGAATGAGTAAACTTTCCCGTGCGGAGATGCTCTGCACCAAAAATCAACGTTCTAATATGATTTCGTACTTCGACTTGAATTTTTTCATCGCTTGGCTGCGGATTGACTTCACTTTTCAGGACGTCAGTTATCGTTGTTTGAGTTCCTTCGATATACATCGAAGAAACCGCTTCTTTTTTCTGGAGCATAGGAATCAGTATGCTGTTAAACTGGTAAGAGTCAATTTTCGCCTCCAAGATGCCCAGATTCTTTGACGCATTTGCCAGCTCGTTAACGAAGTAACCGACGTCGAAATCTGTTACTCGGTTTGCGATGTATTCCAGCATAGGCCCATCCCCTTTCGTCGCTAAAACCATGATATACTATCTGTGTTACATTGTCAAGGCTTAACGTGCATGTTTTTTAAAAAGATGCACGTTAATAGGCGGAGGTGTTTTGAGTATCGCCCCCCTTCTTGTGCCATTTGCCAGCGGAAATGAATTTCGCTTATAATGACGCTAACCCATTTGATAGGAGATGAGGGAGAATTATTGCTTTTCTTAAACCGCTACGAAAGCTCCTATTTTCGCAACAGGGTACGGAGAAAGCCAATCTCTAAGCCGAACGATTTCCGGAAGAAGAAAGCCGCCCAATAAACGCAAAAAGGGCAGGTTTAACCGTATTCACGGTGAACCTGCCCTTTTCATCAATCCTTCGTTGCAGCCTTCTGCCTCTCTACCTTCCTTTGTATCTTCCATTCCACAAACTCCTGCTGCCCTTTCTTGCTCTCATAGAAGGCCAAAATGTCTGGCAGGATGCAGCGGGCAATGGCCTCGATCTGATATTGTGGTATAGTGGTGTTATTGATCAGTTTTTTCTTTCGGCCCAAAGAATCCCTCCATCCGGTCTGTCAGCTTCAAGTTACTGGTCACATTGCTGCTGTCAATCCGTCGGAGGCTTTGCGCCTTCCACCATACTCCTTCAAATTCCGTTATAAAATCCCACATCCCCTTCCTTTCCATTCCGGGTGAACTAAAAGAGAGCAAGCATAGGGAGTGTGGCTACACTCCCATAAAATCTCCGTTTTCGGCCTGCTGCCGGAGCGGAGATTTTTTCTTGTTGGGAGTATCCCAAACCCTCTCTTGATTGCTTCGCTAATAATACGTTCAAACTAGACGTTTCTACCCGCTATTTACAAAAAATCGTTGAGCGATTTCAAGTTGCGTGGTATGATAAAGATGCTATGAAACAGAAAGAAGTGGTGTCGAATGACAAAACTCAACGAAGTGCGGCTCCATGCAAAGCCAGTGGATTGCGACGTTTGCATGGAGTAAAAATCGTCGCATAATCAATATGCTGGCTTTGCTGCTTGACGATTATCTCAAGGAGGAAGCCTGCATGAAATACATCAATGCAAAAAATCTTCTTCCCGATGCGCTGGTCAAGGAATTGCAAAGCTATATTCAAGGGGGCTATCTTTATGTTCCCGCCGATCAAGCGCAGCAAAAACGATGGGGAGAAGCTTCGGGCTACCGGCAGGAATTGCAGCAACGAAACCGCCAAATCGTAGAGGAGTTTCAGAACGGAATCTCTATGGAGGCGTTAGCGGAAAAAATATTTCCTGTCCGTATCAGCCATTCGTAAAATCATTTATCAGAAATGAACCGGCAGGGGTTGCAGAAATGCAGCCCCTGCTTTTTGTTTGATACAGATTGATTCGGTATTGTCTGGTGGATGGAAAAGTGTTCGCATCGGCAGTACGATAAAAATAACAAATACAACATAAGAGAGGAAAAGACCATGTGTACTCGATTTGTCTACCGAGGTGATGATACCATCACCGGCTTTAATTTTGAGATTGACCTTGCCGTATGGGATCACAAAATCATAACAGAAAAAGACCGCTTTTATATCGGCATCTTACGGCCCGATGGGGTGCGTCATTCCTATCATGGCGTGAACCGCAACGGAAATGTCGGAACCTTGTTGTATGTTCACGGAAACCCAGAGGGGGCCTATCAGGATTTCAAAGGTTGCATGACAATTGCAGACCTGACAGAACAGTTTGTGCAGGCAAAAATCAGTTTTGACGATGCACTGCAAATCGTGCAGGAACGGAAGATTGTCTATGCCCCAGATGCTACCATGCAGGCCATACTGTCCGACAGGCAGGGCCGCACCCTGATCGTTGAACCGGGTATTGGCTGGCGGGAAGATGATGGACGCTACTCGCTGATTACCAATTACTCTGTCCTTGCACCCGAAAGCACAATGCCTTTTCTTGTGCCGGGAGATGACCGATACGAAAGAGCTGCTCAACTTCTGAACACTTACGGAAAGCAGTTTACTGTCACCGATGCGTTTTCTGTACTTCAAGCCGTCCGACAGGAAGGAATCTGGGCCACCAGAGTTTCTTTCGTTTATTCGGCAAAGGAACACACTGTTTACTATGTGGAGAACAACCATTTTTCACAGATTGAGAGATACGAGTTCTCATAACTTCGAGAGGAGGGAACGTTATGAATCCAGAGAATATTTATCCTCGCACCAACGACCACGAAACCGTTTATCTGAAAAATGTCATCAAGAATCCCAACATCCTTGTCGGGGATTTCACCATGTATAACGACTTCGTCTATGACCCACGGCAGTTTGAGAAAAACAATGTACTGTACCACTATCCGATCAACCATGACAAACTTATCATTGGAAAATTTTGTTCCATCGCCTGCGGGGCAAAGTTTTTGTTCACCAGCGCCAAGCATACACAAACATCCTTGTCCACCTATCCGTTTCCAATCTTTTTTGAGGAATGGGGACTGGATGTCCAGGACATAACGAGCGCATGGGACAATAAAGGCGATATTATCATCGGCAACGATGTGTGGATTGGATATGAGGCGGTGATTCTGTCTGGTGTTACCATTGGAGATGGCGCAATCATCGGCACTCGCGCCGTCGTAACAAAAGATGTGCCGCCTTATACGATTGTCGGCGGCGTTCCCGCTAAAACAATCCGCAAACGCTTCTCGGATGATACCATCGCGGCCTTACTGCAAATTAACTGGTGGGACTGGCCTGAAGAAAAAATAAAGCAGCATATTTCAGATATTCAGGCCGGGAGAATTGACCGTTTGCAGCCGTTATGCAAAGGAGAGCTACATGATGGTCTATGAAGATACTGCGGAGCGCCACCGCTTTGACTCCTTCTGCAAAGTTGTCCTGCGCCATGCAATGCTGGACTGTTTTCGGGAATTTTCCTGTCAAAACAAATGGCTGGTATCTCTGAATCATCTGCCGCAGCCAATTGTGGACGGAATCTGCACGACAGATCAGTATCCCGGCGATTACATAACCTTTTCAGCGGATGGTTATACCCTGCAAATCAGCAATGAGCAGTTGGCAAATATCATTGAGAAGCTACCGCAGTCAGAGCGACGACTTTTGATTTTGCGCTTTGTGTTGGAACTGAACGACCGGGAAATCGGCAGGAGGATGTGCTGTTCCAGAAGTGCCATTCAGCGCCGCCGTACAAGTGTTTTGCGGAATATTCGGGAACAACTGATGGGGAAACTGCCATGAAAAAATCAAGTGGCAAATACAAGCCCCCACCGCTTCTATCCGTTATCGAGGCAGCCCGCGCAGGAGAGGCCGATGCGATGGAACAGATTTTGCAGCACTATGATGCTTATATCAACAAGTTGTGTTTGCGGACAATGGTCGATGAAAGCGGGCAGACCTATAAGCAAGTAGACCCATATATGAAAGGCCGTTTGCAAAGTAAGTTGATGCAGGCTATTACGAAGAAATAGCAAAGCCGGGGAATGCCGTGCAAGGGTCAAGATGAACGCTTCGCGCCCTTGATGTCATTCCCCGGTTTTGCTATGCAATAACCAAGTGGGTGCAAGCAGAAAGCTGCTTGCGCCCACCAATCAGTATCATATCTACGCATTTCAGACGCAAAAGGCAAAGTGCTATGCGGCTTCTGGCGGTGTGTCAGCACTACGGTAATATAATTCCTTGCGCTGACCGTTAGAACGGCTTTAAAATGCGTAGAAACAAGGAGGTTAAAGAAAATGAAAGCAGTTATTTACGCCCGTTATTCCTCCGATAATCAGCGAGAAGAAAGCATTGAAGGCCAAATCCGGGAGTGTACCGCCTTTGCTGAAAAGAACAATATCACCATCCTGCGCCACTACATAGATCGAGCCTTTTCCGCTAAAACCGACAACCGCCCGGAATTTCAGAACATGATTAAGGACAGCGGCAAGCGCCTGTTTGATATGATTATCGTCTGGAAGCTGGACAGGTTTGCACGAAACCGCTATGACAGCGCACGCTACAAAACCGCTCTGAAAAAGAACGGGGTCAAGGTAGTGTCCGCTACCGAGGTCATTTCCGACGGGGCCGAGGGTATCATTCTGGAAAGCGTGCTGGAGGGTTATGCCGAATACTACTCCGCAGATCTGTCCGAAAAGGTAGTGCGGGGCATGACGGAGAACGCCTTAAAATCCAAGTACAACGGTGGAACCCGTCCTATCGGCTATCTGATTGACAGCGACCAGTGTTTCCAGCTTGACCCGCTCACCGCCCCCTTTGTCCGTGAGGCGTTCCAGCGGTATGACGAGGGAGCCACCATGACCCAAATCCGGGACTGGCTCAACGAGCAGGGAGTGAAAAACACGCGAGGCCAAAAGATGACCTATAACAGCGTCCAGCACCTTCTGAACAACCGCCGCTATATCGGGGAGTACACCTACCGAGACATTGTGGTGCCGGACGGTATTCCCACCATTGTCCCTCGAGACCTCTTTGATCGGGTGCAGGAGAAGCTGGAAAAGAACAAAAAGGCCCCGGCCCGCCACAAGGCCGAGGATGATTATCTGCTGACAACCAAGCTGTTCTGCGGTTACTGCGGAGCCTACCTCTGCGGTGAGAGCGGCACCAGCCACACGGGGAATGTCCACCACTACTACAAGTGCGTGTCGGTGAAAAAGAAGCGCACCGAGTGCCATAAAAAATCTGTCCGTAAAGAGTGGATTGAGGATTTGGTGGTCAGCGAAACCATGAGAATGGTGATGGACGATGCTGCTATTGAAGCCATCGTGTCCATGTTGATGGACTTGCAGGATAGGGAGAATGTCAATCTGCCCCTCTATGAACAGCAGTTGCGGGAGGCGGACACGGCCATTCAAAACCTCTTAAACGCCATCCAACAGGGTATGTTGACCAAGTCCACGAAAGGCCGTCTGGAAGAACTGGAAGCCACGAAAGAGGAACTGGAAACCAAGATTGCCTGCGAGAAACTGGCGAAGCCCAAGGTGAGCGCCGAGTTTATGACCTTCTGGCTCCACCGCTTCCGCAAGCTGGACGTACAGCAAAAGTCCCACCGTAAGATGCTGATTGACACTTTTATCAACGCCATTTTCCTGTACGATGACAAGATGGTGATAACCTTCAACTACAAAGAAGGGACAACGACCCTCACTTTTGATGACCTCAAAACCGCATTGGCCGATCAGAAAACAGGTTCGGATTTGGATTGCTCAACTGCACCATTGCGGATTTTCAATCGCGTTTTGCTGCCGCAAAAGGGGCATAAAATCCATTCTATCTTCATGTTATCTTCCTCTGTGCTTGGCTTTCTTCTTTTCCTGCCGTATGGCAAACTGACGGTCTTTCTCAGCCTCTTTCTGCTCACGGCTCTTGGTTTTCCGTTCCAGCTTACATTGCTCATGCTGGAGTTTCAACGCCTGCTGTGCCTTTGTGCCAATGCCTTTATCTTGCAGTTGACTTTGGATTTCGCGCTGCATTCGTTTGGGATTGATTTTTCGCTCTATGGCTACTTCGGTTTGGATCGGGGGACTGAATTTCAATTTATGCCAATTCTTCAGCAGAAACTCATAGACCTCATAGTCTTTGGGCTCTGAACCAAAAGTGATTTTACATACCTCGTACTTACCGTTATCCGTTCTTTCGTATAGACCAATCCAAAATGGAGCTTCAAACAGGATGGTCAAACTGCTTTGGGGGACTGTGCTCATTCTTTTAAGAACTGCCCTTCAAAGTGATCCAGCCATTCCAAAAGGGCGCGATAGAGAAGCTGCTGCTGCTCAAAAATTGTTCTCCCAACCAAAGGAATGTCTGTAAATTCCCGCGCATAGCCCTCGTTGGATTCAGCCGAGGACTGTATGCTCCGGCGCAAAGCCGAAACCAGCTCCAACGCTTCGGCCTTGTCCATCTTGTTCAAATTGGTAATAACCACATTGAAATCGAATAGCAAGGGTACTGGGCCAGCGGCATAAGAGGCCATCAGCTCCTTGAAATACGCTCTGCCCTGATCGGTAATAGAATAAATAGCTTTATCCGCAAACTTATCGCCCTTGACAATATCGCTTTGCAGATAACCCTTTTCGCTCAACTGGAGAACCTTGCGATAAATAGAAGGTACGCTTATTTTTGTCCAGCGGGAAAAATGGTGGTACTCCACATCCTTTTGAATGTCATAGGCGCTTTGCGGTTTTTCCAATACAATACCAAGTATGACTAAATCGATTGACGACATAACTACACCTCCAACCTTTACTATTATCAATAGTACTATTGTTGATAGCAAAAGTCAAGGGGAAGTACTTTATATTTCCGAATTGGACCTAACCTGTTTTTCAGCCATAGACAATTCCCGATGAAGGTGTAACGCCATAAATACAGTGATTACTACGGAAATCACATCTGCGATGGGTTGGGTATATAGGATTCCGTTCATTCCCCATACCATAGGCAGCAGCAAAATGACAGGAACAAAGCAGACACCTTGTCTACATGCTCCCAAAAAGAAACCTGCCGCACCTTTACCCAAGGCAAGAAACAAAGAGGAGTAAACCGTGTAGAAACCAAAAAGAATGAATGTGATCCCATTTGCAAACAGTGATTTTTGACCCACTAAAATCATTTGAGTATCTCCCTTAGTAAATTGAGAGATAATCTGCGTAGAAAAAACAGCCATCACCAAACCTACGACTAAGCAGAAACTTGTAGACCAAATGATTGAGGTTTTGATTGCTTCGCGCAGGCGATCAAACTTCTTTGCCCCATAGCTGAATCCAGCAATAGGCTGGAACCCTTTCAGAAATCCAAAAACAACAAGAGTTCCCATAGAAGTAATTCGCGTAACCGCACCCATGCCTGCAATGACCGAATCGCCATAATTGCTGGACGCGCGGTTAATTAGCGCAATCGAAAGACTTGTCAGCAGTTGGAACACCAAAGTGGGAACTCCAATTTTTAAAATTTCCGTCATCATTTGCCTCGTAGGAGAAAACTCTTTTATGCTGAACGTAAATACGCTTTTTTTGCGAAGAACATAGGTGAGATAAACAAGCGTGGATACCATTTGCGAAATTGCTGTGGCGATTGCTGCACCTGCTACTCCCATGTCCAAAATGTAAATGAAAAAAGGGTCTAATCCGATGTTCAATACGGCTCCCAATAGCAAGGCACACATGGTCGTTTTTGCTGCACCCTCGCTACTTACAATATTGTTCATTGTTACATTAAACACATTGAAAATACAGGACAGCACATAAATTCTTGCGTATGTCGAGGCATACGGCATAATTGTTTCCGTCGCTCCCACCATCACCAAAATTGGTTTAAGGAAAATCGTAGAAAGTAGAATGATAATAGCACCAATCAGAATACTGCTATACAGTGCGGTGCTTGCCACTTTATCGGCGGTATCTTTATCTCCGCACCCTAATAGTCTTGACAGATAGGATGCGGCTCCGTTACCGAACATAAGACCTAAACCAACCACAACTTGTCCCAACGGAAATACGATAGAAATAGCACCCATTTGACTTTTGCCCAAACCAGCCACAAAATAGGCATCCACCAGATTATAGAGTGCATTGATCAACATCCCAATCATAATCGGTATGCCGAGAGCCATCAGAGCTTTGGGGATAGGCGCACTGCCCAAAAGCTCAAGTTTGTTGTTGCGTTCATTCATTGTTAAAACTCCTTTCGCTTCTTCAAGGATAATTTACAGTAGTGTAGGCCATAGTGCTACACAGTATAAATAATAGTACTATAATTTATAGTATATGTCAAGAGGTGAGGCAATTTATCTTGACAAAAAGTATAAAATACAATACTATATTTTATAGTGAATTTGACGGTGCTCTTTTATTCAGAAAACATAGCGAAAGGACGTGATTCCACATGGCAACCATAGATTTAATTGTATTGGGAATATTGAAAAAGGAGCCAATGAGTGCCTACGATATTCAAAAGTTGGTAGAATATAGAAACATATCCAAATGGGTAAAGATCAGCACTCCATCCATTTATAAAAAAGCCATTCAGCTAGAAGAAAAGGGGCTAATCCGAGGCGAAATCGTAAAAGAAGGGAAGATGCCAGAAAAAGTGATTTATTCCCTGACGGATGCCGGAGAAGCAGAATTTGAACGGCTCATGTTTGAGATTTCTGAAAAACCTATTAACATTTTTCTAGACTTCAACGCAGTTATTGTGAATTTGGATTCCTTGCCACCTGAAAAACAAAAATCGTGTATAGCAGAAATTGAGGAAAATATTAGTACCTTAAAATCCTATCTGGAATATAATATACAGAAAAAAGAAAATGAACCCAGTATTCCCGCAACAGGTATGGCTGTTTTGCGTCAGCAGTATGTACTGGTGGAAGCAATCCAAGCATGGATTGCTTTATTAAAAGAGAATCAAATAAATCCTTCAGAATAAAGACGAAAAAAATAGAGCAGTTTACCTAGAATTTAAGCTTTACTGTTACTCAAACAAGTGGCATTTTAACTCTCTACATGTCGTTGGAATGAACTTCTGAATGCTGTATGTTATTTTGATCTTGGCAGGAAAGGAAGCGTTCGTGTTTATATTCTTGTGTTCGCTTTGGCAACTACTGCAAAGGAGTATGTATAATCAAGCGAATGATAGTAGTATCAAAATACGAATTATAAAATGTAAACAGAACGGACATAGCAACATTTCGCCAATCGCTCATGAACTATAAAATGTATATGGGTGATGCAGAATGGCGAAAATTGAGGACTGTCCCGGCTTTGAAACGTTCGGAGCAGATGTCAAGGCAGCTCGAAAGGCAAAACAACTTTCCCGCAGTGCGTGATACATTGTGACAGCCGGTATCTTGCGAACATCGAAAACGAAGGCACGCTGCCCAGCCTGCCGGTGGTGATTCAGCTGATAAAAATATGTGGTCTGCCCGTGGAGCGGTACTTCAACCCGGAACTCATGCGGGAAGAAAGTGCGGAACGTCAGCGGGTCAGCCACAAGCTGCAGCTTTGCCCGGAAGAATACTTACCCATCGTAGAAGGTGCCATTGACGGTGCCTTACGAATCCATGAACAGGAAAAAGAGCCTGCGTGTGTCTGATTGCCACGCATGGTTATTGAGAGGATGCAAAAAGCGTCCTCTTATTTTTTGCATTTTGCGGGCAAAACGGGGATGTTGTGGTGTCATAGTACGATCCGCAGTCAGACCATCCGAAATCAGGAACAGATCCTGAATATTGTAAGGCGGATGGAAGGCGTGAAATATTTGGAGATCCTTTGATGGCCGGAGGGCACTGCCATGATCAAAAATATTGTGTTGGATATGGGCAACGTGCTGATCCGCTTTGACCCGGAGCTGTTCCTTTCCCGCTATGTCCTTACGGAAGAGCAGCGGAAGATGCTGCTGGAGCAGGTGTTCCGCTCAGTGGAATGGGTCATGCTGGACCGGGGCACACTGGACGAAGCCGGAGCAGAGCAGCGCATCCTGCCCCGCCTGCCGGAGCCGCTGCATGCGGTGGCGCAGGATCTGATCGAGGCTTGGGATGAGCCGCTTATTCCAGTTCGTGGTATGTTGGAACTGGTGCGGCAGCTCAAACAGCAGGGCTACCAGCTTTATCTGTTGTCCAATGCCGCTGCGCGCCAGCCCTTGTATTGGGCTCGCACAGAGGCCAGCCGCCTGATGGATGGAGCATTGATTTCTGCACAGGTGGGGCTTTTGAAGCCAGATCCTCGAATCTATCAAACCTTTTTGCAGAGGTTTGCGCTGTGTGCAGAGGAATGTGTATTCATTGATGATACGCCCATCAATGTGGAAGCAGCACAGCAGGAAGGAATGGCAGGTATTCTCTTCCGTCAGGACCCGGAGCAGCTGCGCCAAAACCTGCGAGCATACGGTGTCCGGGTCTGAACTTGCTTTTTGCTGGCGGAGCAAGATAAGGCGTCTGCTCCTTCTCTCTGGCAGAGTCTCTCCAGCAGTGGGGTATACTTTGCCGTAGATGTCCGGTTCTTCTCTGACAGCTGAAAGATATTTTTCTTCTTCATACAAACAGCCCTGGCGCAGTGTTCTTGTTGGGACACCTGCGCCAGGGCTGTTTGTTTTATCGTTGGATATACAAGAAAAGTCAGCCCTTTTCTCGATAAGAAAAAGGGGCTTGGATGGTGCTGTGTCCAAAATCTTATCCGAAAAATCGTGTCACAACGGTCACGACTGTAAGAGTGCTGTAAGGCGAAAACACAGTCAAAACCGGCCATTCCAAGCATGGAGATCGACTTGCTATCCGTTCTGCGCTTGCGTCAAAGGGGAGACTATGATAGGATGGGAACAGTTAAAAACTGCTGCGACCCGAGGGAACGGTTGTCCTCATTTGAGCCGGGGAGCGGGCGGAATAAAAGGAGAAACAATATGGCGTATACAAAACAGAGCCTTAAACAGGACCTGGCGGCGATGGGGCTGACCGGTGCCGAGACCATCCTGATCCATTCGTCTATGAAGTCCATCGGAGAGGTGGAAGGGGGCGCAGATACCGTCCTGGATGCCCTGATGGAGTATTTTGCACAGGGGTTGCTTCTGCTGCCGACCCATACCTGGCGCTTTATGGATGGCGGAAATACCGTGTTCGATGTTCGGAACAGCCCCTGCTGTGTGGGCATCCTTCCGGAGCTGTTCCGGCAGCGGCCGGGTGTGATTCGTTCTCTCCACCCGACCCACAGTATGGCTGCTTATGGTAAGGACGCAGCGGCATACCTGGCGGGTGAGCTGGAAACCAGCACGCCCTGTGCCCCGGGCGGCTGTTACGATCGGCTGCGGACAGTTCACGGCAAGATCCTGCTGCTGGGGGTCACGCATGCGCGCAACACCTTTATTCACAGCGTAGAGGAGGTGCTGAATGTTCCGCACCGGCTGACAGATAAGCCTCTCAAGCTGACGGTGGTGGATGAGGCGGGGGAGAGCCATACGGCCTATATGCGCCGCCATTACAATGCAGACCAGCCCCATATCTCAGAGGACTTTGTCAAACTGGAGCAGGCATACCTGGACTGCGGTGCAGCACAAAACACAAAATTGGGCGATGCAAAGTGCATATTGTGCGACGCTGAGGGGCTTTTCCGGGTGACCCGTCATGTCCTTGCACCTAACCCGGAGGCTTTTGTGGTGGAACCGGTCATCCCGGCGGAGCGGTGGAAGGATCTCTGTGCAGATGCGAACCAGGGTTGTTTATAACACTGAATACTGTAAATATACAGGGCGGGGCCTTATAACAGGCCCCGCCCTTCGTGTTTTAATAGAATGGGGAGACGACCGAAACAGCAGTCTGCTGGCAGGGATTCTTGTGCAGCTTTTTCAGCGGCTCCCGGCGGCATAGTTCCCCATGTGGATGTCCAGCACCCCTCTGGGCGGCTGGATCAGGGCATCCTCATACTGGCACTTCCACTGAATCTCCCAACACATCTGGCCATCCACAACTCCGTCTATGGTTTCCCCATCCTGAATGGGGTTATCATGCTCCAATATGTACGATGCCACATTGTAGGCGTGGTTTACCACCCAGTTGGGGTCCATGCCGTGGAAGTGGTACTGGAGGTCAGGCAGAAACAGGGTACCCATGCCCACCGTGTCGATGAGCATATCCTCCGTACCCTCAATGTTGAAGAATCGGACATTGACCCCAAAGCGGATGAACCGATCCGGGCCCTCAATCTGATGGGAGCGCACATCCTCTGCCAGAAACAGCTTGCCGCAGTTCTGGAAATAGAACGCCTCACAGGTGGGGTACAGCTCCGCCAGAGCCTCCAAGAAGTCGGCGTCCAGGTTGGCCCTCTCCAGCGCCGGAAGCGCCGCCGCCAGCATATCGGTGGCTACGACATGATACCGACACTCCCGGAAGATCCGCTCCCGGTCCTCCTGGCAGTCCCACATCTGGCTCATGAGAAACGCATCAAAGCCCTTGCCTTTGAACTTGTCGCATTTCATCACCATCAGCTGTACCGGGCACTTGCCGTCCTGAAATTCCGCTATATGATCCAGAGCGGCAAAGCCAGCCATTTTCTTATCATAACAGAAGCACTCTGCTGACCCGATGTGTTTCCCCATTACGGCAGTCATTTTTGCTTTATCCGGCATTTCTACCGGCTCTTTGAATAGCATCTGAATGAGATAGGGGCCTCCGGGCTGAGGGCCTTTTTTGTCATCCAGGTTTTGCTGGAAAAGTTGATTGCTCATTTGGTTTCCTCCTTCTTCTCCGGGAACAGCTTCCACCGGAATTCCAGTTCTTTTTGGACAAACTCTTTCGGCAGACCCCGGGGATTGGCGATGAGATACCATACCCGAAAGGTGCGTTTCTTCGGATCTGTTTCCTGCTGGTAGAGCTGATAGCCCGCCTCATCCTCCTGCGTCCACTGTCCTGTCTGCCGCTTGGCCTGCACAAAGGGTTCCACCACCTGGTCCA
>OHJQ01000032.1_pt1 | contig 114323 bp, 133 predicted proteins | sample 1568601 | NCBI WGS metagenome assembly OHJQ01 (sample SAMEA3879599, study PRJEB24766) | human gut metagenome | biome: human-associated habitat; feature: feces | place: USA | collected 1985/1987 | reverse complement strand
ATTAAAATGTATTATGTAATTTCGTAAAAAGGAGTGACAGAATGAAAAAAGTTGATTTTGTAAAAATAAAAGCTGAATTTTGGGGTTTTGGTTTTGGAAAAGGAACAAGCTATGGATTTAATAAAGCAGAAGACATTATCCGTGAGCGTATAGAAAACGGCTGGGAATTTTGTGGATACATTCCCATTGAAATGCGAGGAACAGGCGAAATACAGAGCATATCTCTTATTTTTCAATACGAAGAATAATAATTAAAGGCGAAAAGCTGATTTTACTCCAACCTTTCGCCTATTTCCTTATCTTATAAAATTCGTTTTGATTTTTTCTTCCGGTGTAGGTTTCTTAATACCGGCATTTTTTCCTGCTTCCAGACACTTTAAAACCCATGCCATATTGGTACCCAGCGTTCTCATAATCTGAAGTCCTTCTTCGTCCTGCATTACTTCTTCCGGTGTATTTCCATGAACCATATTCCAATAATTTGATGAAATGACAGGCATCTGGAAAAATTGGAAATATTTTGTAAGAACCTCCAAGGTTGCCGTTGTTCCCGCACGTCTTGCTGATGCGATAGCTGCCGCCGGTTTATATAGCATGTGCTTTCCTGCCAATGAAGAAAGTTTATCCATAAACTCTATAATCTGTCCTGTGGGAGAAGCCCAATATACAGGTGAACCTACAATCAGTCCATCGGCTGTTTCCAATTTTTTCGCAGCCTCTTTTACATTTTCCATGTCAGCATTTCCCGCCTGAAAAATTTCTGTTTCTATTCCCTGTTTGTTTAATGACTCTGCTATCTGATTTAATGCTGTAAAAGTACACCCTTCTTTTCTGGGACTTCCGTTTAATAATAATACTTTCATTCTTCTATTCCCTTCCTTTCCGTTTCTGTTATTATTATACTTCAAATCAGACTTGATTGCTATCTTAATCTTATAAAATTTAAGCCGGAGACATTCTGTTATCCTGCCCCTCTGGTGGCTCTCCCGGTTGTCCCTCAGGCATTTGTCCTCCCTCGAAAGGAGCTTTCCTTTCTCCCATAGCTCCTCCCTGTATTTTCTCGGCTATCATATTTTTATATGCCAGTCCATATTTTGAAAATGAAGTTTTATAAATATGGCACTGTGTAAGAATTTGGCTCATCCAAAGAGGAATACCCCCTGATGTCTTAATTTCCATTAATGTTTGACCCTCTTCTAAAAGAGGTGTTCCGTAAACAGAACTGCCAAGAGAAAAATTTTCTCTGCGGTACAAGATATTTTCATCAAAGGTAACACGAAAATCAGAACCATCTTTCATAAAATAAGCTTCTCTTTCGTAAGAAAGGAAAACAGCCGGATATAAATGTCCGTAATATTCCCGAAAATATTCAATTTCATCTCCGATTTGTGAATGGAGCGGTAATGGCGTTTCCTTTCGAAAGCTTTCCATGACTTCTTTTTCTGAAAGCACCAGTCTGCGTTTATATACAACCGACTTATATTTCTTTTTTAATTCTACGAACACCGTATCTTGTGGTTCTACTCTGCGATAACTGCATATTCTAAGCTTTTCCTTGTAGACCGGTTTTTCCAAAGAACGTCTGATTAAACGAAAATTATCTGTGTCCAAATAAATATTTCGTATGGTGCATCTTCCATATTTGTCTAATTCCATATATGCTGCCATAGCCTCAAGAACTTTTTCTTTTTCCTTCTTTGACAGCAAATACTTTAATTCGTATCTTTTAAATGTAGCTTGATATGCCATAAGTTCCTCCTGTTTCTATTGTTTTTCTTCATGACATAGTATAAAGAAGAAACCTTAATCAAACTTAAAATAGAATTTATTTTTTTCCATTTGGAAATACCGCTGTAATTCTAAGAGATTTTTCATCTTCTGTAATTGCAGAAATTTTCCCTTTATTCGCACGCACTGTGGCAGCGGCAATAGAGAGCCCGATGCCATACCCCCCTGTCTGCGAATTTCGAGACTTATCCGCTCTATAAAACCGCTCAAATAAATGAGCAATTTCTTTTTTATTTATAAATTCTGTCGTATTAAAAACAGAAAGAAAAATGTGATTTCTCTGTACTTCCACAGTCAGCAATATTTCTCCCTTTTCATCTGAATATTTCACAGCATTATCCAGTAAAATCCCGATTAACTGGCGAATTGCTTTCTCATCTCCCTTCATAGAAATCATTGGCTGAATTTTTCCGTGAAGAAATTTATTTTGAGCTTTTGCCAGTGTCTGGAAATTTCCTATAACTTCTTCTGCCACATCTGATAAAGGAAATTCTACCATAGGAAGCTTCATACTTTCCTCTTCCATACGTGCCAATAAAATCAAATTGTTTGTTAAATCTGTCAGCCTTTTTGTTTGATTTTGAATATCACTGAGCCATTCATTTTCTCCGAAATCCATTTCTAAAACCTCTGCATCTGCGTCAATAATTGTAAGAGGAGTTTTCAATTCATGTCCGGCATCGGTGATAAACCGCTTTTGTTTTTCATAATTTTCTAAAAACGGTTTTACAATATATGCAGATAAAAAAATCATTAAAAGACACACTGCTAAAAATCCTAAAAAGCTCACAAAAGCAGCAATAAAAAGAAACATTCGAAAAGTGTTTAAGCTTCTTCCACAGTCTAAAAAAATAATACGTATTTCTGTGTCATTACGGCTTAATAAAAAACGATAGTTTTCAATAAAGCCTTTTTGCTTTCCCTTCTGCCAAACCTCCTGTACGTATTCGATAATTGTTTCCTCGTTTACCGTGACAATTTTCCCTGCTTCCACAGAAAGCACTTCTCCTTCTTTATTTACAGTTGCTGAAAAATATCTTGACTCATAAGGTAATTCCGGCGAAAGAAGGTGGTTTTTTTCAGAAAAATTTTTTTCAGGCTTTGGCGGTTCCTTCGGTTCTTCTCTTTTCGGAAACTTTCCGTTATTTTCTGCCAAAATAGAAAGTACATGGTCCGCATCTGTCACAAGCTTTCTGTAATTTAAAATTCCAATAGAAAGAATAAGTACAAAAAGAACAATAAAAAGAGAAACCATAGACACAAAAATCAATTTTTTCCGCAGTTTTGCAATCATTTTATTTCCTCCAGAGAATATCCTACACTTCTGGTAACTTTAATTTGAATATCTGCCTGTAACGCAGCCAGCTTTTTTCTCAAATAAGAAATATATACCCATACTACATTGATTTCTGCCTCACTGTCATATCCCCAGATTTTTCCATAAATCGTTCTGCCGAAATCAAAACTCCCGGATTGCTCATCATAAGCTCTATCATCTGAAATTCTTTGTTTGCCAGTCGAAAGCTGCCTTTTGATGTAGAAAGCTCAAAAGCTGCACGGTTTAAGGTTACATTCCCCATTTTAAGAATTGAACTGGTCTGTCCTGTCTGCACACGTGTCATAGCACGAATTCGTGCCAGTAATTCTTTTGAATGAAAGGGCTTTGCAAGATAATCATTGGCTCCGGCATCTAAGCCTTCTACCTTATCATCCACTTCAGATTTTGCTATCAATAACAAAACAGGAATTAAATTCCCCTTCTTTCAGATTTCTTTTAACACCGTAATTCCATCTATTTTGGGCATCATAATATCAAGAATAACACCATCGTAATTATCTGCCTCCAGATATTCCAAAGCCGCCTGTCCGTCATAAACGGCATCTACGGAATAATTATTTCTTTCTAAAATTGCAGTAAGCGCTTTTGAGAGTGCTTTTTCATCTTCTGCAAGTAATAATCTCATATTCTGTTCCTCCGAAATTTTTATAATAGTAATTAAATTATACTATAAAAGCTTTAAACCAACCTAAAAATATTTCCGTTTCTTTTGGATATTGAAAAAAGTTGTTACACTAAGAATTTTTCTCTTAATGTAACAACTTTCCTCTTTTATTCCATATATCCGCCCTTCATTGGAGAAACCGCTTTATCGGCAAACTGCTTCAGCACACCTTTTTTATATTTATTTTTCTTCGGCTGCCAGTTTTTCTTTCTTTCCTTTAAAATTGCTTCTATTTCTTCCTTGCTCTTTTTCTCGCCATTTACACCGATAATCTGAAGAACTCGGTTTGAAATACTGATTTCAATCAAATCATTTTCTTCTACCAAAGCAATGGGCCCTCCCTGAGCTGCCTCCGGCGAAATATGTCCGATTGCCGGTCCTTTTGACGCTCCGGAAAATCTTCCGTCTGTCAGAAGCGCAATACTTGCGCCTAATTCTGCATCTGATGCAATGGCTTCGGTTGTATAAAACATTTCCGGCATGCCGCTTCCCTTTGGTCCTTCATAGCGAATAATTACCGCATCTCCCGGCTGAATTTTATGCGTCAATACTGCCTCAATGGCATCCTCCTCACAGTCAAAAGGCTTTGCCCGAAGCACTGCCTCAAACATTTCTTTCGGAACAACTGTATGCTTAACAACTGCTCCGTCCGGTGCCAGATTTCCCTTTAAAATCGCAATGCTTCCGTCTGTTCCAAAGGGTTTTTCAAATGGACGAATAATATCTTCCCTTTTTAAATTCCATTTATCCAAATATCCCTGACACTTATCGTAAAATCCGTTCTTTTTTAATTCCTCTAAATTTTCACCCAGCGTTTTTCCTGTAACTGTCATGACATCCAGATGAAGCATACCTTTAATTTCTTCCATAATTCTGGGCACTCCCCCTGCATAATAAAAGAATTGCGCAGGCCATTCTCCGGCAGGACGGATATTTAGTAAATAATGCGCTCCTCTGTGCAGGCGGTCAAAGGTTTCCCCATCAATTTCAATGCCAAATTCCTTTGCAATCGCCGGCAGATGCAGAAGAGAATTTGTAGAGCCCGAAATTGCCGCATGCACCATAATTGCATTCTCAAAAGATTTCATTGTTACGATTTTATCCGGAGTCAGATTGTTCTTTGCCAGCCAAACAGCCTGTTTACCGGCTTCTTTGGCAAATTCTCTCAAATCCTGACTGGTGGCAGGTAAAAGCGCGCTTCCCGGGAGCATAAGTCCTAAAGCCTCTGCCATAATCTGCATTGTAGATGCCGTTCCCATAAAAGAGCAGGCTCCGCAGGACGGGCAGGCATTGTGCTTATAAAATTCCATTTTTTCTTTTGAAATTTCTCCTCTTTCACACATTGCATTATACTTTCCAATCTGTTCTAAGGTTAAAAGGTCCGGACCCGCATCCATCACACCACCGGTTACAATAATCGAAGGAATATTAATTCTGCCCACTGCCATTAAATGGGCAGGCATTCCTTTATCACAGCTTGCAATAAATACGCCTCCGTCAAATGGGGTTGCGTTTGCATGAATTTCAATCATATTTGCCATCATATCTCTGGAAGGCAGAGAATAATTAATGCCGTCATGCCCCTGCGCTTCTCCGTCACAAATATCTGTACAGAAATAGCGTGCTCCGAAGCCCCCTTCTTCTGCAATTCCCATTCTGGCTTCTTCTACTAACTCTAATAAATGTCCGCTTCCCGGATGGCTGTCTCCAAAGGTGCTCTCAATAATAATCTGAGGCTTTGACAAATCTTCTAGCTTCCATCCTGTCCCTAAACGCAGAGGGTCTAACTCCGGTGCAATTTTTCTCAATTCCTGACTTTTTAAACTCATAATATTTTCCTCCTTTAAGCAAAAACAGAAATTACTAATCCAAGAACAAGTCCTGTAATACCAATTAAAGTTTCCATAATTGTCCATGATTTCAAGGTTGTTTTTTCATCGATTTCCAAAAACGTTCCCACCAGCCAGAAACCGGCATCATTTACATGGCTTAATGCAGTTGCCCCGCCACAGATAGCGCAGCATAAAGCCGCTCGATAAAGCATAGAGCAATCTGTAATTGCAGGCATCGAAGCCATAATTCCGGATGCCATCGTCATGGCTACAATAGAACTCCCTACTGCTGCACGAACCAAAAACGCAATGAAAAAGCCAATGAAAATTAATGGCAAGCCGCTTTTTTCTAACAGCGGGCCAATCATTTCTCCCAGACCGGAGTCCTGAAGCATCCAGCGAATAACGCCTCCGCTGGCAATCACAAGCAAAATCATTCCTACCGGTTTCAAAGAACGGTCCAAAACTGTCTTTAACTGTTTTCTGTCATATCCCATTCTGGTTCCCAGAAGATACATCGCCGCCAAGGTTGCAATCGTCAGCGCTACAAAGGGCTCACCTAAAAACTGCAATACAGAAACAAGCTGCTCAGAGTCTGATAAATATGCAGAAATTGTGCTGAGTAAAATCAAAACAATAGGAATGGCAATAACTGTAAATACAATCCCAAAAGAAGGTAATTCTTTTTTCTCTTCATCCAGTTCTTTTACAGTTTCCGGAAGATTTGTAAAAATCTTATTTCCTATAAGCTTTCCCCATACAATTCCGGCAACGGTTGTAGACACAAGCGCAACAGGAATACCTACTGCTATCATTGTTCCCAGGCTTACGCCTAAAACATTGGCAACTAAAACAGAACCTGCCGAAGGAGGAACAAAGGCATATCCGGAAGCAAGTCCGGCTAATAGCGGAATTGCATAATACAAGGTAGACTTCTTTGTTTGCTTTGCCACATTAAAGGCGATGGGCACTAAAATTACAACTCCTGCTTCAAAAAATACCGTAGTACCAATAACCAGTCCGGTAAGCCCCAAAGCCCATCCTGCCTTTTTTGTGCCAAATTTTCGGATTAGCGTCTGAGCAATCTGCTGTGCGCCTCCGCTGATTTCCAGCATACCGCCAAACATAGAGCCAAGCCCGATTAAAAGGGCAATGCCTTGCAGGGTTTTTCCCACACCCTTTTCCACCGTTTCACTAATTAGCTGTAAAGGCATACCTGCCCCAATCCCGATAACGATTGCGGAAAGCATCATGGAAATTACCGGATGCAGCTTAAACCTTATAATCAAAAATAGCAGCAATGCAATACCGATGATGGATGCTAGCATTAGACGCATAGGTTCTGCCTGAAATGTTGACTCCATTATCTGCTTCCCTCCTCTTTTTCTTTATATACGTTTTTACACTTTGCAAAAATACATCTGACCATTTCGTTATTTTTCCTTTCTGAACATCCTTTTTTTGCTGTATTCATTAAAATACATCTGATGAATTTATTCTAAATTTTTTATCAAAAAAAATCAATCCGTAATATTTAACAATTTAATCTCCTATTTTTTATGTATTTTTACTATTTGACATTTATTTTTTTGTATTTTATCCTATAATGGTAGATTTTCAGAAGCAGAAAAAAAGGAAAATGATATGATGAATTCTACAAGTGATAATGAAAAAAGTTTACCTGAAAAGCTGTCTGATGATATTGTTTCTTATATTTTGAATAATCATCTTAAACCAAATGATAAGCTCCCCAACGAGTCCATACTTGCTGAAAAAATGGGAGCAGGACGCAGTTCTATCCGTGAAGCAATGAAATTATTGGCTTCTCGAAATATCGTAACCATTCGTCAGGGCTCCGGCACCTATGTTGCCTCTTCTCCAGGCGTAATCAATGACCCCCTTGGGTTTACATTTATAGAAAATAAGCAGAAGCTCGCAGAGGATTTACTGGCAGTGCGTTTTCTTTTAGAACCCTCCATTGCGGGAATGGCTGCTGCAAATGCCTCAGAACAGGATATTGAAAAAATTTCCGAATTGTGTAAAGAAGTCGAAGAATTGCTTATAAACGGCAAAAATCATACAGAAAAAGATATTGAATTTCACACTGCCATTGCTATGAGCAGCAAAAATCTTGTTGTTCCCCGTCTTATTCCTGTTATCAACAGTTCTATTCCTCTTTTTATACAACTGACAAACAGTAATTTAATACAGGAAACAATCGAAACACATGTGGATATCACCGAAGCTATTCGAAACCATGATGTCATCGGCGCTAAAGATGCGATGTATCTGCATTTAGTATACAACCGCAAAAGAATTTTTCGTTAGATTATATATTTTTAGAAAGGGTGCTCTTTTTTCTGTCACACCCTTTCTTTTTCACTTCATTTATTATCTTTTCACAGACACTTATATCACCAAAGAAGGAGCTGTATACACTCTGGCTTTCAATTCGTTATCCAACATATAAAGTCCTTTCGGGTCTGTTCCGAATAACTCCATCTTTGTAATTAAATCATGAGCATTTGTCTCTTCCTCTCCCTGCTCTTTGATGAACCAGTCCAGAAACTGCATGGTTCTGAAATCCTTTACACTCTGAGCCGCATCATAAATGCTATTAATCAGTCCTGTCACATATTCCTCATGAGCCAGTCCTGCTTTTAAAGGGTCCATCAATTTTTCCAATGTCATATCCGGCTTGTCAACTGCTTCCAGAGTTACTTCCGCATTATTATTCTGAAGATATTTCAGAAATAACATGGCATGGTCTCTTTCTTCCTGTGTCTGTACCATATACCAATTATAAAATCCGTCTAAGCCTTTGCTCTTATAAAAATTTGCAAAATCAAGATAAAGATATGCAGAATAAAATTCTTTATTGATTTGTGTATTAATCAGTTCAATTACTTTTGCATCTAACATTTTTACATCTTCTTTCTTTTATTTGTTATATATGGTTACACGATATCCGTGCTGGAAGGTTTCTTCTGCTCTCAATGCAACAATATCCGGCTTTTTGGAAATGTCATCCTTAAATCCATAATTATCACATCTTCCCATCCATGGCTCCAGACAAATATAAGGCGCTCCCGGAAGACTCCAAATTCCGAAATTTGTAAATCCGGTACAGTCCATCATAATATACGGTGTTCCGTCCGGATATCCAATTCCCACGCAGGATAACTGTGAATTATCAAAAATCAAAGCATCGTTTTCAAACATCGTTTCTGTAATATTGCAGCCTTCATATTCGCCGTAAGGCTCTAAAGGAAGCTTATAGGTCTTTTTCTCATCCGCAGTGCCTGTCATTCCATATACCTGACAATATTCTACTTCTCCTTTGTTTTTAAATAACAATTTGTAGTCGGTCTGGCAGGTATTCTCTAAAATCGGAACATTAAATCCCGGATGTCCTCCGATAGTAAAGTACATGGTATCTGTATTTTTATTCTCCACCTTCCAAATCACATCTAATTTTCTGTCCTGAATTTTATATGTAATGGTTAAAGCAAAAGAAAATGGATAGTATTTTTTGGTTTCCTCCGTATCCTGAATTTTAAAGGATAAAGTATCCTCTGTTTCTTCAACACAGGAAAACTCCATATCTTTTGCGAAGCCATGCTGCATTGCTTCATAAACCTTTCCATTATAAAGATACTGGTTTTCATGATGACGCCCTACATTTGGAAATAAAATAGGGGAACGACGAGCCCAAAATTTTGCATCTGCAGTCCAAAGGATTTCCTTTCCCATCTCCTTATCAAAAATACTTTGCAGCTCTGCGCCTTTTTTACATACTTCTACTTTTAAGTATTGGTTTTCAATTATATACATCGCTGACTCTCCTCTTTCTACTTTTACAATTTCTTTCAGTTTATCATAGGAAATATAGATATACAAGAGACATCTTATCCCTGCTATTCGTCCAACATTTCCAAAGACAAGTCATTCAGCCCGCATAAGGTATTTACCACAGCAAAAATAATCACGGCTCCCAGCTTCGCAGTAGTATTGTCCTGGTCAAAACGCGGGGAAATCTCACATATATCAAATCCACGAATTTTGCGTGTTCTTAAAATATGCTTGATAATAGGAAGCACCACCTCAGGGTCTAATCCCAAAGCCTGCGTAGCGCTGACTCCCGGCGCAAAAGCAGAGGAAAATACATCCGTACAAATCGTAATATAAGCGGAATTGCACTTATACAAAAACGTATCTACTTTTTCCAGCACCGTGGAAAAATTGGAATTTTGTATTTCCTTAGCCAAAATATAATTTGTTCCCAACGCTTTTGCATATTTAAACAAGCTCACCGTATTGCTGTGTTCCTGAATACCAAGGGGCAAATAGCGGTACTCTGCATTTTCCTTCTTATAAATATCGGCAATCTGACGAAACATAGAGCCGGAGGACGGTCCATTATCATAGGGTCTCAAATCAAAATGTGCGTCAAAATTGATAATTCCCATGTCCAATGGATGATTTTCCTTTTTTAAATCTGCCATTTGTCCCTGAAAATGTCCGAAAGTGGTCTCATGACCTCCTCCCAGTACAATAGGAAACATCTTCATTTCCAAAAGCTTTTCCACTACCAAACCTAAAAGTCTTTGTCCCTCTTCCATAGAAATTTCATCACAGAGAATGTTTCCTGCATCGTAAAATTTTACCTCCTGCGAAAAAGTACACGGCAGATTTGACATCTGACCCCTGATAAAATCCGGCGCCAAAGCCGTTCCCACACGTCCTTTATTTCGTTTTACCCCCTGCTCACTGCAAAAACCGATAAAGGCAAAGGCCAGCTTACTTTCCGGCAGTTCCTCCTGATGATTTAAGTCTAAAGGTTTCACCCATTGATGCCATCGAAAGGCATCATAATCTGTGGTGCTGTCTACACGCCCCTTCCAGTATTCCATGGCGCTTACATAGTTCGTCAATAACATCTCTTTCCCCTCTCCTTCCAAATTTTTACTGCAATTCCTTCAACATCTGTGTCACTGTCTTTTTTGAAACAGGATGGCGTAAATTTGGTGCAATTTCGCTTAAGGGTTTTAAGACAAAATCACGCAATTCCATTTCAATATGAGGAATAATCAAATCATCTGTTTCCATTACTACATCATCATACAATAAAATATCTAAATCCAGTGTACGTGGTCCCCAACGTACAATCCGCTCTCTGTGGGCTTCCTTTTCAATTTCATGAAGCACATCTAAAAGCTCCTCCGGAGAAAGCAGTGTTTTTATCTGAGCACAGGCATTTAAAAAATCATCCTGTTCTACTCCGCCATAAGGCTTTGTCACCAGATATTCGGATACCTTTTCCACCTGACAGCCTTTTATTTTATTTAAAGCTTCAATTGCTCCGTCCAAATATGCTTTTTTATCTCCCATATTAGAGCCCATGCCCAAATATGCTCTGTGCCAAAATCTGCTGATTTTTACAGAGGCATACTTTAACGGCAGACCGATTGGCGCCCACGGCTTCTTTAATTCCAAGGTAACGCCTGCCAGCAACGGATATTCGAATAATAACGCTTCTACCAGATTTTCTGCTGCTGCCTCAATCAATTTATAGGTGTTCTCCTGCATAAATCTTGTAATAAAATGACTGACTGAACCGTAATCAATGGAACATTCCAATTCATCTGTCGTTCCTGCTTTTCTGGTATTGGTGTATAATATTACAGACACAATAAAACGCTGTCCTAATTTTGTTTCTTCCGGAAACACCCCATGTCTGGCATAAATTTCCAAATCTTCTATATGGATTTCATCATATTTCATCATGCTTTACACTCCCTTAAAATTGCCTGCGTCATGCGAATTGCCCGCAAATTTTCCTTCACATCGTGAACACGCACAAAGGCTGCGCCCTTTTCAACCCCCATGACCGTAGTCACAATGGTTCCCTCCACACGCTCATCAGAAGGAAGGTCTAAGGTCAGTCCGATTACGGATTTTCTGGAAGTGGCAAGCAAAACAGGATAGCCGATTTCTTTCAATTTTTCCAGCTGATGAATGGCAATTAAGTTCTGCTCATAAGTTTTGCCAAAGCCTACACCGGGGTCTAAAATAATGTGTTCATCCGGAATATTTGCCGCCTTTGCAATGGCTACGGACTCTCTTAAATCCTCGCACATATCTTCTACAAAGTTGTTATAATCTGTGTTATCCCGATTGTGCATCAGACAACAAGGAACCTGATATTTGGCAATTAACCGAGCAACTTTTTTGTCATATTTTAAGCCCCAAATATCATTTACCATATCAGCTCCTGCTTTTAATGCAGCCTCTACGACCTCGCTTTTATAGCTGTCAATGGATACGGGAATATCAAAATTTGCCTTTATCATTTCAATAACAGGAACAACACGATCGATTTCTTCCTGTATAGTAATCTGCACATGTCCTGGACGGGTAGACTCTCCGCCCACATCAATGATACCTGCGCCTTCTTCTATCATATCAGCCACATGCTGTTTTGCTTTTTCCATATTATTCCATCTTCCGCCATCTGAAAAAGAGTCCGGTGTTACATTTAAAATTCCCATAATATTACAGTCATTTTCTACATCAAAAAAGCGATTTCCGATTTTCATCATTTCTTTTTACCTCTTTGCTTTTATATTTCTATCTTGTTATTTTTCTTCTCTGCCGACCAGTTACATTCGGAAAAAGCCGGACAAAATTTACACATTCTGGACTGTTTATCCGCCCGATAAATCAGCCCTGCAAGGCTCTTATCCTGTCTCGTTTCCGTATTTCTGTGAGCTGTAATTGCCAAAAGAATTTCCTTTTTTTCCTCTTGCTTAAATCCGCAGTCCTTTAATATTTCTTCTGCGAGCTCTGCCCCTGCTTCTTCGTGAGATATTCCCTTGGAATACTGTAAAAATCTTCCGATATCGTGAAGCAATGCTGCGGTATAAATCCATTCCTTAGAGACACCGCAATTCTGCTCCAGATTTTCTATGTATGCAATTCTTGCCACATCCAGCAAATGCTCAATTCCATGTTTGCAGAAAATTCTATCCTTTTCTGCTTCCTTTAGCTGTGCCATGTGCCATTTCCATAAAGGATGGTCCGAAATTTTATCAATACGCTCCATATTATCTTGACTCCAACATTCTGTAAAATTGGTTTTGAAGCTTTTCATCCTCATTAAAAACGCCTCTTGTAACAACTGTCACTGTCTTTGCTCCCGGCTTTTTAATTCCACGCATTGTCATACACATGTGCTCTGCCTCAATTAAAACCATAACACCATAAGGCTTTAATTCTTCCATAAACACATCTGCAATCTGTGCGGTCAGACGTTCCTGAAGCTGAAAACGCTTTGCAAAAACTTCTAATGTTCTGGCAATTTTGCTCAGCCCCACAACTTCTCCGTTGGGAATATAAGCAACCGCTGCTTTCCCATAAAACGGAAGCATATGGTGTTCACAAAAAGAATAAAAAGGAATATCTTTTTCCATTACCATATCATTATTATCTACATGAAATCTCTTTTTTAAATGCTCTGACGCATTATCTGTGTAACCTGCTGCCAGCTCCTCGTACATTCTGGCAATGCGGTCCGGTGTTTCCAAAAGTCCTTCTCGGTTTATGTCTTCTCCGATACCTTCTAAAATTAATCTTACGCCTTCTTCAATTTTTTTCTTATCCATTTTTTCTTCCTCCGCCCTGTAATACCTTGGCTGCTATACCAAGAAAAGATAAAGAACCAAAAACAACCAACACATCCTCGGCTCCCATATAGCTTAAATTTTTCTCGATTGCTGCTTCTATACTCTCACCTGTTTCCACTGAAGCATTTATCTTCTCCACCTGTTTTTTCAACTCCTCTGCCGGAAGGGCACGAGGATTATCCGGTGTCTCCACCGTAATAATATGTTCTGCAAGAGGTGCGGTAAGCTCAATAATTTTCTTATAGTCCTTATCCTGAAAAACCCCAAAAACATAATACAGCTTTTTCCCTTTAAAATATAATTCCAAAGATTTTCTTAAAGCTTCCGCTGCCTGCGGATTGTGCGCTCCGTCTAAAATAACCAGCGGGTTTTGAGACATTACCGTAAATCTTCCGACCCATTTTGCCTCTTTCATACCTGCATATACTGCTTCATTCGGCAAAGAAAGTCCAAGCTTGCGAAGCTGGTTTACGGCTTCCAAAGCCAATGCTCCGTTTTGTATCTGAAATTCTCCGGCCAGAGAAATCTCTACGTTTTTCCAGTTCTTATAGGAAAAGCTCTGTCGAATATACCCGTATTGTATATCGCTGATTTCATCTTTTTCCACTTCACAAAAACGGCTTTCCTTTTCTTTGCAAACCTTTTGAAGCACCTCTTTCGCTTCTTCCTCCTGAACAGCAGTTACCATTGTAGTATGCGGCTTAATAATTCCTGCCTTCTGAGCGGCAATTTCTTTTAATGTTTTTCCCAGCACATCGGTATGATCCATGCTGATTGGCGCAATTACCTCTAGTTGTGTGGTCTGAATAATATTTGTAGCGTCTAAAGCCCCTCCCAGTCCTGTTTCCAGAACTACAATATCACAATTTTTTTCCTTAAAATATAAAAAAGCCAAGGCTGTCTCAATCTCAAAAGCAGTGGGAGTCCCTGCTTTCTTTTCCTTCATATCAGCTACCGCAGCTGCAATAGCTGTTACATGTTGCGCCAAAGCTTCTTTTTCAATTTTTTCTTCATTCACCTGAATTCTCTCTCGATAAGAAAACAGTGTGGGAGATATATATCGCCCTGTCCGATACCCTGCTTTGCGCAAAATCGTGGACAGATATGCCAGCACCGTTCCCTTGCCATTTGTTCCGGAAATGTGAATAAATTTCAAACTTTCCTGGGGATTATCAAGTCTGTCTAACAGTGCTTTCATATTCTCCAAGCCAAGTACACTTCCGTATTTGGAGGTTTCATCCAAATATACTCTTGCTTCTTCGTAATTCATGTCTGCTCCTATCTGAGATATTTTCTTTTTTACGACTCATTATAGACCTCTTTCACAGTAATCTCAACATTTTTTTCAATTTTACAATTATTTTGCCATGAAAACAAATAGACAGTGAGAAAAAACCATGCTACAATAAGAAAAATAAACATATCAGGTGTGCCCATTTATGGAAGACTGCCAAAAGAGATTCTGAAAAGGAGCCTGTTTTTGGCAGTCTTTTTTGCACTCTGTAAGGAGGAAACCATGTATTTAATGATTGATAATTACGACTCTTTCGTCTACAATCTGGCATGCTATCTGGAAGAATGTGGCGAAAAGGTTCTTCTGATAAGAAATGATAAAATCACTCTGTCGGAAATAGAAAGGCTGCTAGCTGATGAATGTTTAGAAGGACTGATTATATCTCCCGGTCCCAAAAGCCCCAAAGACTGTGGAAATTGTAAAGAAATTCTGGAAAAAACCGCAGGAAAAATTCCTGTTTTAGGTGTTTGTCTGGGGCATCAGATTATCGGAGAAGTCTTCGGCGCATCCGTGCAGAAAGGTGCAAAACCCATGCACGGGAAAGTTACAGAAATACGCAATAATCAGACAGGACTTTTTGAAGGTCTTCCCAAAATTTATTCTGTAACCAGATACCACTCCCTTATTGTTTCCGGATACGATTTTCCGGGTTGCCTAAAAATTGATGCGCTTTCTGAAGACGGCGTAATTATGGCGCTGCATCATAAAACCTTTCCTATCTACGGAGTGCAGTTTCATCCCGAAGCAGTGCTTACCAAATACGGCCATGAGCTGCTGAAAAATTTCACAAAAATATGTAAGAAATGGAGAGAAAATAATGGCTACAAAAGTTAAAAAACTGGATTTTTACAAAAAATCCGAAGACATCTTTGAAAAATATAAAGACGAAAATATGGCAATTTTTTTAGACTCTTCCTTAGAAAATGCCATGGGTCAATACTCTGTTATCGGCCTAAATCCCTATCTTATTTTAAAAGAGTGTGACGGCATTTTCTATGAAAATGATGTTTCTCAAGAGATAACCTTTGAAGAAGGTATGCAGAAATATCTTGAAAAACAAAAAGAAGAAAATCCTACAAGCCTTCCTCTTATTGCTGGTGCGTTGGGGTATTTTTCCTATGATTACGGACGAAAGTTTGAACAGATTTCCAGCCGTCATCCCAAAAAGCTTTCTGTTCCCGATGCCTTATTTGTTTTCTATGACCTTCTGATTATTGATGACAAAATCGAAAAAGCTCTCTATATTACTGCACGAGGAAAAACAAAAAATCAAGATGTGGCAATCACCGATTTGGAACAGGAAATCAAAGAATGTGCCTCTTATAAAAGACCGAAAAAACATTCTGCCCTTGCCCCATTTACACCTAATTTTACAAAAGAAGATTATAAAAAAGCCATTGACAAAATGATTTCTTACATCATAGAAGGCGATATTTATATTGCAAATATGACGCAGCAGCTCACCATAGAAAGTCAAAAACCTCCCTATGAAGTATACCGTTATCTGCGCACTCATAACCCTTCTCCTTTTGGAGGATTTTTCCAATGCAATACTTTTCAGGTTGTGTGTGCTTCACCGGAGCGTTTTTTGAAAGTGAAAAACCGCTGTATTGAAACACGCCCCATCAAAGGCACGAGAAAACGGGGAGAAAATCCCGTGGAAGATAAAATATTGAAGGAGGAACTAAAAAACTCCTCCAAAGACCGCAGTGAGCTTTTAATGATTGTGGATTTGGAAAGAAACGACTTAAACCATGTCTGCGAAGCAGGAAGTGTCAAAGTAACCGAGCATTTTGCAGTAGAAACATATTCCACTGTTTTTCATTTGGTTACTACAATTATAGGTAAATTGAAGGAGAAGCTTCCTGTCTCCGATTTAATCAAAGCTGCCTTTCCGGGCGGCTCGATTACCGGAGCGCCAAAGATACGTGCTATGGAAATTATTGATGAGCTGGAGCATGACAGGCGTAACCTGTATACCGGCTCTATGGGATACTTCTCTCTTGACGGGAATTGCGATTTTAATATTATTATCCGCACTGCCATTCATCTGGATAATCAATATCATCTGGGCGTTGGCGGAGGAATTACCTGTGAATCTGATTTGGAATTTGAATACGAAGAAACACTGCAAAAAGCAAAAGCTCTTTTAGAAGCTTTATGGGAGGAAAAATAATGTTTATACCGGATGAAGGATATTATTTTGGATTAGGCGCTTTTGAAACCATTGCTGTTGAAAACGGTTTTCCTCAATTTTTACCCCAACACTATAAGAGGCTTCTTTTGGCTCTGAAATTTTTAAATCTGAATATTGATTTTTCTAAAATCGAAGAAAAAGTAAACATGAACCTTGCACAAAAAGAAATGCAGGAAGGAAGAAAAGTCTTAAAAATTACAGTTTCCGAAGAAAATATTTTCGTAACCACACGGACAAATACTTATCAAAAAGAAGATTATGAAAAAGGCTTTGCCACTGCCATTTCCAATGTAAGAAGAAACGAAACTTCTCCTTTTACTTATCATAAAACCTTGAATTACGGGGATTGTATTATGGAAAAACGCCGTGCAAAGGAAATGGGTATTCAAGAACCTATTTTTCTAAACACAAGAGGAGAAATCGCAGAAGGCGCTACCACCAACGTCTTTTTTGTAAAAGATGAACAAATTGTAGCGCCTCCCCTGTCTTGTGGGATGCTCCCCGGTATTATAAGAGAATACCTTTATGATGCCTACACCATAAAAGAACAAATCATTCTGCCGGAAGACATCGGAGAGTTTGACGAAATGTTTCTCACAAACTCTCTTCTGGGTATTATGCCTGTTGCCAGACTCGGAATCCACGCATTTTCCGGCATGAACATCGGAAGAAAACTGTTACAGGAATTATCCAATTCCCAGTGCGGCTTTTGCTAAACGATCCACAGCTTCGTTTAGCTCCACTCCGCTGTGACCTTTTACTTTATGAAAAATTATCTGCACATTTTGCAGGGTATCAAAAAAAGCTTTATAACGAATGGTTCCCGGCTTATTCCGTTTCCATTCTCCTGTTGCCCAGGACTCAATTCCCTGATAATCATAATACAGATGCAGTTTGGAAATGTGGTTCTTTTCACAATATTCCATGGCAGCCATTGCGCCCTCCAATTCCCCTGCCACATTTCTCATACTCACATCTTCTGTATTGTAAAAAGCTTTACTAAGCTCTGTTCTCTGTTCCTGATAAAGAAGGATGCAGCCATAGGAATATGCCTTTTGTGCTGCATCAAAGCTTCCGTCCACATAAGCAATACAGGCATCTGCATCTGTCTCCGATGGATTGTCTTCTTTAGAAATATTCCCCAAATATGCCTCCGCTTCTGCTTTTGTGGCAAAGCTTTTAAACTGCGCCCCCGAATAACCGTCAACATTTGCCTTACATTCTGCCCAAGTGGCGAAAATTCCTGTTTTCTTTCCTTTTTTTACTGCATATACTTTTTTTGCCATAAATTCTCCAAATCCTTCTAAGGTCTGAAACCTTCAAATATAAAATAATCAAAATATTTTTCTGCCGCTTTTAACTGTTCTTTGCTTTTAATTGTCCACGCATAGACAGGACATCGGAAAAGATTTCTGCATATCCACAGAGAAATCCCTTTTCTTGCTTTCCAGTCATAAGCAATGAAATCCGGTTTTGTCAAAAAATTCAGCAATAGATGCCGCATAATATAATATTGAGGATGATGCCAGCCTTCTTCCTTCTGATAATTCATAGAAAGCTGTCCTCTGCAAATCCAAGGTCTGTTCTTCTTATACCAGAGCAAAACCTGCGGATGAAAGGACTCAATACAGTATTCCCCTTCATAATTCTGCAAAATTTCATCTGCTTTTTCGCAGATTTTACTTCCGTCCTTATATTTTAATTCCACAATCAAAGGCACTTTTCCGTCTACCAGCTTCAGCACATCTGTAAACAGCGGAATTCTCTCCTTTGAGAAAAATACAGGATACTGACAAAGCTCCTCATAAGTACATTCATCCACCTCTTTATCAATCCCACAGTTCCTCCGCAGATGAAAATCATGGGTAACCACAACCTGTCCGTCTTTTGTAAGCTGTACATCCAGCTCAATCCCATATCCTGCTTTTACTGCTCTTTCAAAAGCCGCCATAGTGTTTTCCGGGGCATTTCCTGCATTATAATGCAGGCCTCTGTGAGCGTAATAAATCTTTTTCCCCTGCTTTGGTCTTTGAAACATCCTCGGCATTACAAGTCCTAAATAAGAAACACCGGTAATTGCTGCTGCTGTTTTCATTTTCATACCTTAATCCTCCACATCAAAATGTTCCCATACCTTTTTCTTTGCCTGAGGCTTGCTGTCTCCGTGTTTTACCATGCACATGGTAATCATTGCCAAAATTGTGAAGACACAGGCATACGGGAATAATACACGATAAGAAATATGCTGCATTAAAAATCCGGAAAAAATCGGTGTGAAAATCTGCGCTGCCATAGAAAAGGTATAGTACACTCCCGTGTATTTTCCCACATCTCCCAGAGAACAAATTTCCACTACCATAGGCAGTGAATTGACGCTGATAGACGCCCAGCCAATACCGATTAGGATAAATCCGATGTTAATTGCCGGATGATAAACCGGAAAAAATGCAGCGGACAGATAGCTGATAAGCAAAAGCAAAAGACCGCCCTGTATACATTTCTTTCTTCCGAATTTTTCCGAAATCATTCCAATAGGAATATAACTGAAAATTGCAGCCACCGTAGCGACCATTAAGCAGTCTGCAAATCCGCCGCCTTCCAGTCCCCATACTTTTACCGCATATCTGGAAAAGGCTGTGGTAACTGCATTATAAGCCGCAAACCAAAAGAAAATCGAAAGTAAAATCATATAGAGGCTCTTCTTCACAGGTTTCGGCAGTTCTTTTGTATTTTCAGCTATTGCCTCTCCTGCAAGCTTCTCTTCTTGGATTTCCTCTTTTTCAATTTCTGCCGCAATTTTTTTTTCCTTTACTGTAAGCACCAATAAAATTACGGCTGCTGCCATAAGAAATGCCACACCTGCAAAAACGGCTGTGTAATCCGGTCTTGCTCCTCCCTTTACCAGAAAACGAATGAGAAGAAGGGTATAAACGCCTCCAATCGCTCCCATCAGATTTATTACGGCATTTGCCTTGCTTCGCAATGGCTTCGGTGTTAAATCCGGCATCAGCGCCACTGCCGGAGAGCGGTAAAATCCCATAGCTACAAGTAAAACCGCCAGACATGCCACGAACATGATAAAATTCTGATTTTTATCTGCAAAAGGCAGCAGCATTAAAAACAAAACCGCAACACAAGTTCCCGTAATAATAAAAGGCGTTCTTTTACCAAAACGGGTATTTGCCTTATCCGACAAGGTTCCAAAGAATGGAAGCAGAAAAACTGCTAAAATATTGTCTGCTGCCATAATAGCTCCCGTAAAAGTTTCATTTAAATGAAACGTGTTTTGCAAAATTAATGGAATAACATTATCATACATCTGCCAAAATGCACAGATGGACAAAAATGCAAGTCCAATAAAAAAGGTTCTCCTGTAATTCAGTTTTTCCATTCTCTTCCTCCTCAAGTCAGGCTCAGCCTGTTTCTAGAATCATTTTATCACAAACAGAAATAATACTCAAATAAAACAGGAGCCGTTACATGAAACAGCTCACGTTTCATATAATGACTCCTGTCCTGTTTTACTGTGAAATTAAAAATTAAATTCTGGCTACGCCTGTTTTTCTGGCTGCTTCTGCTACTGCTTTTGCTACTGCCGGTGCTACACGTTCATCAAATGGATTTGGAATAATATAGTCCGGATTTAATTTATCTTCTTCGATTAAGTTTGCAATGGCATAAGCTGCCGCTACTTTCATTTCATCATTAATATCTTTTGCACGAACATCTAACGCTCCACGGAAAATTCCAGGGAATGCTAAAACGTTGTTAATCTGATTTGGGAAATCACTTCTTCCTGTACCTACCACAGCTGCTCCTGCATTCTTTGCTAATTCAGGCATAATTTCAGGAATTGGGTTTGCCATTGGGAAAAGAATTGGTTTTTCAGCCATATTCTTCACCATTTCTTCTGTAACAGTACCTGGTGCGGAAACACCGATAAACACGTCTGCACCTTTTAATACTTCTTCTAAAGTACCTTTTTCCATGTTCTGATTACAGATTTCAGCCATTTCCATCTTTTCTGCGTTTAAGTTTTCTCTTCCTTTATAGATAGCGCCCTGACGGTCACACATTACTACATTTTTCAGTCCCAGACTTACTAAAAGTTTAATGATGGCAATACCTGCTGCACCTGCACCGGAAGTAACTACTTTAATATCTTCCAGATTTTTGCCAACTAATTTTAAAGCATTGATTAAAGCTGCTGCTGTTACAACTGCTGTTCCGTGCTGGTCATCATGGAAAATCGGAATATCACAGCATTCTTTTAATTTTCTTTCGATTTCAAAACATCTTGGAGCAGAAATATCTTCTAAGTTTACTCCTCCAAAGCTTCCTGCTAATAAGCTGACTGTTTTTACAATGTCATCTACATCTTTAGAGCGTACACATAACGGAAATGCGTCTACATCTGCGAATGTTTTAAATAATGCACATTTACCTTCCATTACAGGCATACCTGCTTCCGGTCCGATATCACCAAGACCAAGAACAGCAGTTCCGTCTGTCACTACGGCTACCATGTTGCCACGGCGTGTATATTTATAAGACAAATCTACATCTTCTGAAATTTTCAGACATGGTTCAGCAACGCCCGGTGTATAAGCAACTGCCAATTCTTCCGGTGTCTGGATTTTTGCTCTGCTGATAACCTCGATTTTTCCTTTCCAGTCTTCATGCTGTTTTAATGCAAATTCTTTTTTGTCCATTGTCATAATCTCCTTTTTCTACTGTTCTTTTACCTGTGCCCAGAAATCTTTTAAAATTGCCACGGATTTGTTCATAGCTGCCTGTTCTTCCTCATTCATCGGTATTCTCAGACAGGTTTCAATTCCTTCCCATCCGATACGGCATGGTAAAGAAACGGCAACGCCTGCCCATTCACCAAAGCTTTCATCCAGAACACATGCAGCCGGAAGAATTGCACTGTCATCCTTCATAATTGCTTCTACAATGTTGGAAACAGACATGGCAATTCCGTAGAAGGTTGCACCTTTTAATCCGATAACCTCTGCGCCGCCATTCTTAGTATGTTCTGCAATTTCCTTTTTGTCAAGTGTCACTCCCACCTGTTTTGCATAATCTTCCAATGGGAAACCGCCTACCATAGCAGAGCTCCATACGGCAACCTGGCTGTCTCCGTGCTCGCCTACTACGTAAGCCTGAATATCTTCTACATTTACATGAAGCTTTGTACTTATATTATAACGAAATCTTGCTGTGTCTAAGGAAGTACCTGTACCGATTACACGGTTTGCAGGAAGTCCTGAGGTTTCCTGAACGGCTTTTGTAATAATATCCGCCGGATTGGAAACAACCAAAAGAAGTGGATTTTCCGCATATTTCATAATGTTTTCTGTGATACTGCGAACAATGGATACATTGGTCTTTGCAAGCTCCAGACGAGTCTGTCCCGGTTTTCTTGCAATTCCTGCTGTGATGATAATCATCTGTGCATCCTTACATTCTTCATAGCCGCCCTGTCTTACCCATACCTGCTTATGGAAGCTGGTTCCGTGTGCAATATCAATGGCAGCGCCCTTTGCTCTGTCTTCATTTACATCAATTAACACAATATCATTTGCCTGTTTTCTCACCATCAATGTGTAAGCAATGGCTTCTCCTACATTTCCGGCACCAATAACTACAATCTTATCTCTGTGTGTGTTCTTCATTTTACGTATCACTCCTGTTGTTTTTCGTAGTATAGAAATATCACTTTAAATCAGCAAGGAAATTCGTTAAAAATTTCACTTTTCCTCTGAATTTTACCACAATCCTTATTTTCTGTCAACGCTTTTGTATTAGGAAAAAAACAAAAAGAGCAACTGCATGATGCAATCACTCTCTATCTTTGTTCCAAATCTCTTTGCACTCCTTCTAAAAAAGGCACCAGAATATTTCCCGTTTTTCTTAAAAACCACTGTGGCTCCAGCTCTGTGTATTTAAAATGCTTTAAACCGCCGTTTCTGCCTCGTTCCCAGAATTTTAACACCTGTGCAAAAGGCATATAGTAAATTTCATCCCTGTGGGAAAAATATAAAATCAAAAATGCAATTCCCTGCTGTCTTTCAAAATCCCTCATAAATTCCACCTGATGTGCGTGGATATTTTGCAGAGGAAAATTATCGGTGCTGCACTCTTTTGCATCAAAGCATACCGGTATTCCCTGTACAGCACCAATATAGTCCACGGTACTTTTCTGGTCGAAATATGCCAGAGTAATATGCCGGCTTTGCTGGTCAATACGCACCGGCGTAATGGGAGTGGGCACTTTCTGAATAAGCGCCAGTCCCTTTTCCCGATATTGCTCGCAGGTTCTGTTAATAAATTCCTCTAAGGTAGAGCCTCGAAGCCCTCTGGAATTCCAAGTTGCCATATCCTTTCTCCTATTTCAGTATCTTAACACCTGGAAAATACCGAAAAATGGCTTTTCCTACGATTTTCTCTTTTTCTACATAAGGCTGTTTCCAGAAACGGGAGTCTCCGGAATGATTACGGTTATCTCCCAACATAAAATAGCTGCCCTCCGGCACAACATAAGGGCCATAATCTCCCGTAGGTGTCTCCGGTGTAAAGCTGTCGTCCAAAGGTGTCTCGGAGCCGTTGATATAGACCTTTCCGTCTTTAATCTCTACTGTTTCCCCCGGCAGTCCGATTACTCTTTTCACAAACAGCTGGCTCTCATCATCCGGATATTTAAAAACCACAATATCAAAGCGCTCCGGGTCATCAAATAAATATGCCAGACGATTTCCAAAGAAACGGTCGCCTGTCATAATGGTTTTTTCCATGGACTCCGATGGCACTCTGGCATTAATCAGCAAAAAATTATTCACAATCAATACCACAACTACCACAAAAATAATCATCTTGATATATTCCCACAGCTCTTTCCATATTGAATTTTTTACATCTGGTTTACTCATGTTTTTTAACATCTCCCTTATTTTTCTCTGATGTAAATTCCAAAAGCCCCTCTCCTTTTAAAGCTTTTTGAAACTTTTCAGGTACATCAGCCGTAATTGTTTTTAATGACAGTTCTTTCAAAATCCCTTCTGTTTTGGGAAAGCTCAATTTCCACGCATGAAGCAGCTGAAATTCAATTCCGTATTTTTTCCGAAAGTTTTCATTCTTCTCCTTGCTTCCGTATTTCCAATCTCCGATAACCGGATGTCCCAATCCTGCCAGATGGCTTCTTATCTGGTGAGAACGCCCTGTTAAAAGCTCTACTTTTAAAAGTGTATCTCCGTTTTTTGAAATACCCAAGGGCTCATATTTCGTTTCGATGGGAAGGCTCCCCTCCCTCTTTTCCGGAAATACAGCTACCTTATTTTTCTTTTCGTCTTTCCAGAGATATCCCTTTACATGGGCAGGTCGCTCTACCTTTCCTTTTACCAGTGTCAGGTAATATTTATGGAGATTTCTTTCCTTAAACCACTGAGACATCTCCTGCAAGCCCTGAACCGTTTTTCCTGCTGCCACAATACCGCTGGTATTTCTGTCTAAACGGTTGCATACTCCCGGTCGAAAGGTTCTTAAATCTTCCTTTGTCAAAAATTTTTCTTCTAATAAATAGCCTGTGATGTATTCCACCAAAGATACATCCTCTTTTTCCGCCTTCTGGGACAACATTCCTACCGGCTTATTCACAAACAGCACATGATTGTTCTCGTATACAATGTCCAACTCTGTCCGACTGCTGCTCTTTTCTTCCCCGCAGAATTTTTCCAATGTGTCATCGGATAAAAACAGCTTGATTTCATCATTGGGCTGCAACTTTTCATTTCCTGTGGCTTTTTTTCCATTTAACGTAATATTTTTCTTTCGAAGCATTTTGTAAAGAAAGCTTTTCGGCGCTTCTTTTAAATATTTCCCCAGAAATTTGTCAAGTCTTTGACCGCTTTCTATTTCTTTGACTACTAATTGTTTCATGGCTTCTCCTAAAGGGAAATTGCACCAATTACCCTTTTTATTTTTTCATTTCTTGTAAGCTCCGGTTCGTCCGGATCCGGCTTGAATTTAATATCCTTTTCCAACGCTTCCCGATGCTCCCACATAGTTTCCAGTCGTTTGGTATAATCTCCCAGCTTTCTGAAGATTTTCACACTGACATAAAATCCATTCTGCCTTAAAATATCCTGTATGTGTTTTTCTACAAAAGCAGTATCTGTTTTTTCTCTGCTGGTATAGCCTACCACAGTATTTCCGCAGATTGCAACGGAGTCTAAAAAAGACTGTTTTTCATAAGCGGAAACTACAAATTCATATCCACATACCAATCCGTGTCTGTGCTTTTCAATTTCCTGATAATCTTCTTCTTTCATGGGCTTTTGCATAAACATCATAATCATGCCAACAGCAAACTTACAGGCAGGCAGACATGCCACTGCCGCAAACGCAGTAAATACATTTTCTCTTTTTCCATATATGGCAAGTCCTGCCAGAAAAATCAGTAAAGGCGGTATAAAGGCAAGCACTGTATAAATCACACGCCTTTTTTGCTGATTTTTAATATAACCAAATTCGCCTTTTTCTATTTTTTTCTTTGTATTTTTCATTTTTATCGCTCCTTAGGGATTTCTTTTTACATAAAACGCAGCAGAAGCCTTATGGGTACTATTTTACAGACTGCCCGCAAGGCTTTCATTGCAAAACCATACACGGAAATCTCCCGTCCTCTTTCGCTGTCTTTTAACGCCTTTTTCACCACTGCTTCTGCATCGGCTATAAAAGGCTTCTTATAAAAAGGCATATTTTCTTTTCCGCCCATTTTCTCTAAAAATGGGGTATCTACCGGTCCCGGACATACGGCTGTAACCACAATTCTGCCCTTTTGCTCTGCTCCCAGAGCCCTTGCAAAAGAAAGCACATAAGACTTTGAAGCAGCGTACACCGCAAAACTCGGCTGTGGCACAAAAGCAGCACCACTTGCAAGACATAAAATACGGCTGCCCTTTTCGCAATAAGGAAGACACATAGCCACAAATGCTGTCAGCGCCGTACAATTTAATTCTGTCATCCTACGCAGGTCGTCCACAGCAGTATCTTCTATTTTTTTCTGAATTCCCATTCCCGCACTTTCCACCAAAATTTGAATACACGGCTTTTCTCTTTTTAAAAGTGTGGAAAATTCCTCCAAAGCCTGTCTGTCTGTTAAATCCATAGGCAAAATACGCAATTTGGAAATTTCCTTTTTTAATCCTTCTAAGCCTTCTTTTTTTCTGGCAATTACCCAGATTTCATCCAGCTCTTGATATTTTTCGTCAATCTGCTTTGTAAAAGCCTTTCCCATGCCGGAGGAAGCCCCTGTAATCACTGCGATTTTCATAAGCTAACCCTTTCTTTTATGTACGTTTCGAATGGATTTCTTTTTCTTTTCCACAGGCTTATTTCTGCGCTGCTCTTTCTTCCCTGCTCCTCTCGGACGTATCAGACATTTCTTGTCAAAACCGATTAAATCTTTTCTTCCTGCCAGCAGCAGAGCTTCTTTTACCAGCTCATAATTTTCCGGATTTTTATATTGAAGCAAAGCCCTCTGCATGGCTTTTTCTTTGAAGGTTTTCGGTACATAAACCTTCTTTCCTGTTCTTGGGTCTATCCCTGTGTAATACATACAGGTAGACATCGTAGACGGCGTAGGATAAAAATCCTGTACCTGCTCCGGCATAAATCCCATATCCCGCACATACTCTGCCAGCTTCACGGCTTCTGTTATAGTACACCCCGGATGGGAAGACATAAGATACGGAACTACATACTGCTTTTTCCCTGACCTTGCATTTGCCTTTTCAAATTTTTTTAAAAACTGCTGATAAACTGCATGCTCCGGTTTTCCCATATAATACAGCACTTCGTCAGATACATGCTCCGGCGCTACACGAAGCTGTCCGCTGACATGATATTTTGCCAGTTCATCCAAAAATGCAGAAGAAGTATCTGCATTTACATAGTCAAAACGAATACCGGAGCGTATAAAGACCTTTTTTACACCGGATATATTTCGCAGCTTCCGAAGAAGCTCCAGATAATCCTTGTGGTCTGTATTCAGATTTTTGCAGGGCTTTGGAAACAGACACTGCCTATTGGTACACACCCCTTTTGTCTCCTGCTTTTTGCAGGCAGGATGACGAAAATCTGCCGTAGGTCCTCCCACGTCATGAATATATCCTTTAAAATCCTTTTCCGTCACATAAGATTTTGCCTCTTCTATAATAGAGGCATGGCTTCTGGTCTGTACAATTCGGCCCTGATGAAAGGTTAGTGCACAGAAATTACATCCGCCAAAGCAGCCTCTGTTACTGGTAATACTGAACTTGATTTCTTCGATTGCGGGAATTTTTCCCTGCTTTTCATACATGGGATGGTAGGTTCTTGCATAAGGCAAAGCATAAACCTCATCCATTTCCTTCTGACTCAATGGCTTGGCAGGAGGATTTTGTACCACATAGCCTCTGTTTCCGTAATCCTCTATCAGAACCTTGCCGGAAAACGCATCTGTGTTTTCATACTGTATACGAAAACTGTCTGCATAGGCCTTTTTATTTTCACAAAGCTGTTCATAAGAGGGCAGCAGTTCTCCTTTTGGCATTTCTTTTGTCTTATAAACCGTTCCCGGAATAAACGTAATGGAACTTACAGGAAATCCCTTGTCCAATGCTTCCGCAATTTCCAGAATACTGTGTTCTCCCATTCCGTAAGAAATCAAATCTGCACCTGCATCCATTAAAACAGAACGTTTCATTCCGTCTGACCAATAATCATAATGTGCCAGCCTTCGAAGGGAAGCCTCAATACCGCCCAAAATAATCGGCGTATGCTTATACGTCTGACGGATTAAATTGCTGTATACCGTTACGGCTCTGTCCGGACGTAGTCCCATTTTTCCTCCTGGAGAATAGGCATCCTGTTTTCGATGCTTTTTCGCTACGGTGTAATGATTAACCATAGAGTCCATATTTCCCGCCGAGACCAGAAATCCCAGTCTGGGCTCTCCGAAAACAGCAATACTTTCCTTTTTTCTCCAGTCCGGCTGTGCAATCATTCCCACAGAATATCCACGACTTTCCAAAAGTCTGGTAATAATGGCTGCGCCAAAAGAGGGATGGTCTACATAAGCATCACCGCAAATATAGACGAAATCCGGCTGCCAAATGCCTCTTGCTTCCATCTCCTCTTTTGTCACAGGCAAAAATTTTGTATTCATAAATTTAATACCTCATAATAATCCTCTATGTAATAGTCCGCAAGTCTGCGTTTTTCTGCCTCCTGTCTTTTGCTGTAAGCATCCTCCACAGCACACACCTGCATGCCTGCATTCTTTCCTGCCATAATTCCCATAGGAACGTCTTCAAAGACAAGGCAGTCCTTTGGCTCAACCTGTAATCCCTCGGCAGTCTTTAAATAGACGTCCGGCGCCGGTTTGCTGTTTGGTACTTCACAGCAGGTAGTGATACAGTCAAAATATTCTGCAATTCCATGGGCTTTTAAAACTACCTGAATTAATTCTCTGCTGTTGCTGGAGCTAATTCCAATACGGATATTTCTGTTTCTCAGCTCTTCTAAAAATCCTCTTACTCCCGCTTTTAAGGGAACTTCATTACAGTATTTTTCCTCCGCCATGAAAATCCATGTTTTTTTGATTTCTTCTAAGGAGTCTTCAATCTGAAATCTGTTCTTAAAGAAAACAGCGGTTTCTGTAAATCCCATACCCTCCAGCTCTTCCTGAAATGCCTGAATATCCTCAGGTACGGCTATTCCTTTTCTTCCCAAATACTCCACATCAATGGATTTCCACATCCACATAGAGTCTACCAATGTCCCGTCTAAATCAAAAATCACTGCTTTTATATTTTCAAGCATTTTCCTTCAACCTCTCAATCTCCTGTGGTGTCAGCAAACGATATTCTCCTGTTAAAAGAGCTTCATCCAATGTCAGACTTCCCATAGACAGCCGTTTTAAAAACACCACTTCATTTCCCACTGCGTGAAACATTCTCTTTATCTGATGAAACTTTCCTTCCCGAATAACAATCTCTGCCTCATCTCTTTTCTCATTTAAAACAAAAACATGAGAAGGCAGGGTAAGCTTGTCTTCTCCGATATCAACGCCTTCTTCCAAATGCTTTTTATCTTCCTCTGACAGCGCATCCCTTAAACGGACAAAATACTTTTTATCTACATGTTTTTTCGGAGACAACAGATTATGCGCCAGCTCGCCGTCATTGGTAATCAGCAGCAGCCCTTCTGTATCCTTATCCAGACGCCCTACCGGAAACAAATCTTTTCTTTTTTTCTCAGAAATCAAATCCAGCACCGTCTTATCCCGTCTGTCTTCTGTGGCAGACACCACGCCCTGAGGCTTATTTAACATATAATAAACCAGCTCCTCATAAGCAATCTCTTTTCCGTCTGCCAAAACCACGTCTGTCTGTATATCTATTTTATATTCGGGACTTTTGACAATTTCTCCGTTTACGGAAATCCTGCCCTTTTTGATATCCCTTTTTACTTCTGTTCTTGTACCCAGTCCCATATCTGCCAGATATTTATCTAATCTTATTTTTCCCATTACTGCATTCTCCAGCCCGGATAATATTTATTTTTCAAAATTCCTCTGTCCAACTTTCCAAAGCCCAGAGAAAAACCGTCTACACACACAAGCTGCCAGCCCTTTTCCTTTGCAGGCTTTAAGTCTGCCACATCAATGGTTTCTCCCTTTAAATATTTCACAGTACGAATATCCTTGGAGGAAAGCAGAACGCAGGAAGCAAAGGTCTTCGGTGACAATGCCATTGCCAAAGCCTGACTGGGCTCAAAACGATTTTTTCGTATCTCTCCCAGATAAAGACCGGTACGCAGATACCGAAGCTTTGGCATATTTCCGTCTCCCGGTAAAAAATATACCTTATCCTTTTCCTTTTTCAGCTTTCCCTCAGAGAAATCAAAGGACACCCGTTTTAAAAACTCTTCCACACAAGCATCTGGTTTTTCATCCTTTTTTGCAGCCGCTGTTTTTCTCGGCACACTTTTTTCTCCGTTTCCTTTTTTCTGTAACAGAGCCAGAAAATGTCCTTCCCCTGCCATTTTATGTGGAAAAATTCGCACACATTTTTTCAGTTGGCTACACATTTCCTCACTTTTCCCTTCCAAAGGAAAGCCTTCCGAAAAGCCCCCATAGCCCAAAGGAGCAAGCACCTCCATGTCTTCGCACTGTTCCAGCAGATAGGCAATGGTCTCCTCATTCTCCTTTTTGGAAAACGTACAGGTAGAATAAAGCATTTTCCCTCCCGGCTTTAACATCTGCGCTCCCTGCACAATCAGCTCCTTTTGAATTTCTGCATAATAGTCCGGTGATTTCTCCAGCCAATACTCTGCCATTTTCGGTTCTTTATGGAACATTCCCTCACCGGAGCAGGGTGCGTCAATCAAGATTTTATCAAAAAATTCCGGAAAGCTTTTTACCAGTTTTGCCGGTTCTTCGCTGGTGACATAAAAATTCGGCGCACCGGTAAGCTCCAGATTTTTCAAAAGAGCCTTTGCCCTGCTGTTGCTTAAATCATTTGCCAGCAAAAAACCTTTTCCCTGTAATCTCCCTACCAGCTCCGTAGCCTTTCCTCCCGGAGCCGCACACAAATCCAGTACCTTATCATACGGCTGAATCTCCAGACGGCTTGCAGGCGTCATGGCGCTGGGCTCCTGAAGGTAATAAAGACCTGCAAAATAATAGGGATGTCTTGCAGGATTTCCTTCCCCTCCGTGAATATAATATCCGTTTTCTACCCACGGAATTTCTTCTTTTTCAAAAGGCATGATTTCTTCCCATACAGGCTTTGTCAGCTTGTAGGGATTAAAACGCAGTCCCTGTCGGACAGGCTGTTCATAGATTTTCTTATATTCCTCAAACTCTGCCCCCAGCAGGCTGCGCATTTCCTTTTCGTATTCTTCCGGTAAATTTATCATACTTTCTCTGTCCTTTATTCTATATATCTTCGTATGTCAACGCCTGTGCACGGCATCCTTCTGCAATAAAATCCAATTCTTTGTAAAAGCTTTCCAGCTTTTGAGGATTTTTCTCCTCATATACACGATAAAATTCTTCCAATATTTTACCTGTTTCCCTTCTGTTTGCGTAATAATAGAGATTTTCTATATTATTCAAAATATCTGCTACCAGATTAGACTGATGGAGCATGGATTTTTGTGCATCCATCACCTCGCTGCGCACCAGAGACATTTCTTCATCCAGCTTTAACACAGAATTTGCAGCCTCCGTCAATCTGCCTGCAAGGTCTGCCGGCACATTTCCCTTATATTTATACTGCAAAGAGTGTTCTATGGTTGCCCAGAAATTCATTGCCAAGGTCCGAATTTGAATTTCTGCATGAATTTCCTTTTTTCCGGCTAAGGTTTCTGCACAGTAGGACACAATCATATGATAGCTTCGATAACCGCTGTCTTTTCCCTGTGTCACGTAATCCTTTTCCTCCAGTACCCTCATATCGCTGCGGTTTCGAATTAAAGCCGCCACCTTTTCAATATCTTCGCAAAACTGGCAGATAATCCGCACACCGGCAATGTCCTCAATCTTCTCCTCCAGCTCCTCCCAGGAAACATGCTTCGCCTGCATTTTTTCCAGAATACTGTTAATAGACTTAACACGACCGGTTACCTGTTCAATGGGAGAATAAAGGTTTTTCTCCCTGTGTTCTTTTTGCAGCAGCTTGAATTTCATCACTAAATCCTTCACTGCCAGTTCATAAGGAATGAGCAATTCACGCCATAAACGTATTTCCATAAAACATGACTCCTTAACTATCATTAAAGTATAGCATACTTCTTTTCTTTTTAATAGAAAAAATTTTTCTGCCTCTCCTGTAAGAACTGCAGTACCGGATAAGGATTTAAAGGATATTCTTCTCTTTCTTTTTCTGCTATGTAAATTCCCAGATGAAGATGGGGCGGAAATTTCCCTCTCGTCCCTTCTTCTCCATATCCGGTATCTCCCAAAAATCCTAAAATTTCTCCTGCCTTTACCTTGTCGCCTTCCGAAAAGTCTTCTGCATAAGAGGATAAATGTGCATAATAAAAATACCCGCCTCCCGGACTTCGAATCCCAATGCGATATCCGCCCAGAGGAAGCCAGCCGATTTTCTCCACTCTGCCCTCTGTCATGCTTAAAATCGGATAATAATCTGTTTTTGACTCCTTGGGAAAAATATCACAGCCCTCATGAAATCGTTCCCCTCCATAGTGCCTTTTTTCATGCCAGCTGTTTTCATAAGAAAAAGTCTCCGTCCTTGCGTTAATTCTCCCTGCAACAGGAAAACATTTTAAATCCTCCCAAAAAACCAGATATTTTTCCATGTCCTCTTTGGAAATCCCTGCATTTTCCATGCTTTTTACAGGAAGTCCTTTCTGCCTCAGCTCTTCCAAAGAAGCCTTTTCCTTTAATTCTCCTGTAAGATTTACATTCAAAAACAAAATCACACATAAAAACAGCAGTCTTTTCAGCACAAAAAACCTCCGTCTGCACACAAGATACTCCGGTAACTACACGCTTACCATTACATATCATTCTATGTGCAGACGAAGGCAATTATGACATTATTCCTTTATTCTTTTTAAAACCTCTAATAAATAGTTCCATACACGCTCTACGGAGGAGATAGAAAGCTTCTCCTCGGAAGTATGAATATCCTGCATGTCAGGGCCGATAGATACACAGTCCAGTCCTGCAATTTTCTCGTAGAATAAACCACATTCCAGGCCGGCGTGAATAACATTCACAACAGGCTCTTTCTGATACATTTCCTCATATACATCCACCAACACCTGACGAAGCTTAGAGTCCTGTTTAAATTCCCATGCAGGATATTCCCCTTCTATGGTGAAAGTACCGCCTAAAAATTCTGTCAGATATCCGATTTTATCAGCCAGCGCTTTCTTTGCCGTTCCCACAGAGCTTCTCACACTGGCAGAGCAGCTCAATACAGCAGGAGTCAGTTTTGTAATTCCCACGTTACAGGAGGTCTCTACCAGACCGTCAATAAACCCACACATCTTCTGAATGCCGTTTGGATAATTCAAAAGGAAAAACAGCGCTTTTTCCTGACTTACCGGATGAAGCACCGGCTCTGTGCCCTGTCCTTCCTCCTCTACGGTAACAGTAATCCCTTCGTCACTTCCTGTATATTCTTTTCTCAGGGCTTCTGTATAGGCTGCCGCATAAGCAGAAAGCTTTTCTCCGTCTTCCTTGGATGCCAGCACTAATGCCTCTGCCTCTCTCGGAATGGCATTGTCTTTTTGTCCTCCGAAAAGCTCTGAAACGGAATACTCTGCAAGTTCTTTTCCTTCATGCAGAAAACGTGCCAAAAGCAATGTGGCATTTGCTCTGTTCTTATCGATTTCTGCACCGGAGTGACCACCTAAAAGTCCGGATACTTTTACTCTCCATTTATAATCAGTATATTCCTGATAGCGAACAGGAATTTCGGAAACCGCTGTCATTCCTCCTGCACAGCCTGCACAAATATATCCTTCCTCTTCTGAGTCCAGATTGATTAAATATTTTGCCTTTAAAGGCGTTGTGTCAACAGAGGCTGCTCCCAAAAGTCCGATTTCCTCATCTACGGTAATAACCAGCTCCAGCGCCGGATGGGAAAGGGTGGTATCTTCCATAATTGCCAGTCCGTAAGCAACGGCAATTCCGTTATCTCCGCCTAAGGTTGTGTTGGTTGCAGAAACAAAATCACCCTCTATCCGAAGCTGCAGCGGGTCCTTTGTAAAATCATGTGTACTGTCTGCTGTTTTTTCGCAAACCATATCCATGTGTCCCTGAAGCATAACCACAGGCGCATTTTCATAACCCTCGGAAGCCTCTTTAAAAATAATTACATTATTATCATCATCCTGAATACAGCGTAAATTATGAGAATTTGCAAAGCTTACCAGATAATCACTGATTTCCTTTGTATTTCCTGAGCCGCGAGGAATTTTACTGATTTCCTCAAAATAATAAAATACCCTTTCAGGCTGTAAATGTTCTAATACTGCCATTTTTGTTTCCTCCTGTTTCTTTTCTTTCTTCATTCTTACACAGATTGAAAAAAATAGCAAGCTTTCCGGAAAAACTTGAATATTCTATTTCTTCTCACATATATTTTAGATAAAAACCTCGGGATTTTATCATGAAAAAAATTCTTCTTCCTTTTGCCCTACTATTCTTTTTATTTTTTCTTTTATTATTTCCCTCTCAGGCGTTTTCCTATGCCAAGGCAGGGCTTATGTTGTGGTTTTATACCCTTTTGCCTTCGCTTTTGCCTTTTATGATTTTATCCAATATCTGCATCAAAACAGGGCTGCTGGACAAACTTTTTGAAGCCCCGAAAAAATTTTGGAAAAAAGCCTTTGCCCTGTCTCCATCCGGCGCTTACGCATTATGTATGGGGATTTTCTGCGGTTATCCCATGGGCGCAAAAATCACCGCAGACCTTTACGCAGAACACCGTATTTCCAAACAGGAAGCCTCCTATCTGCTGACCTTTGCCTGTTTTCCCGGCCCCTCTTTCCTGTCTTCCTATTTATGTGTGGGACTTTTTAAAAATACCCGCCTGATTTTCCCTACATATTTTATTCTTTACAGCTCTGGCTTTTTATGCTCCCTTCTGTTTCGCCCTCAAAAAAGCTCGGAATTTTCTTATCTGAAAAAAACAAAAAAAGAGATATCCGGCTCCGATTTTCTCGGAAATATTCTGGATACCTCTATTATGAATGGTTTTGAAACAATTACAAAGCTGGGAGGATATATTTTAATTTTTTCCATCCTTCAGGGAATTTCCAGCATAGCCCTTCGTTCCTTCCCTACCCTCGGCTATTTCTTACAGGGAATTACGGAAATCACTACCGGAAATGCCGCTTTATCAAAAGCTTCTTGGAGCTTTGACCTTCTTTATCCTCTCATCCTTGCCTTTACTTCCTTTGGCGGTTTAAGCGTAGCCGCACAGACAAAGTCCATGCTTGCTGATACAGACCTGCCCTTTTCCTCTTATTTAAAAGGAAAAATATGCAACTTTTTCTGTACCTTTGCTATTGCCTTTTGCTTAGTCAAAATCGTCAAAGTCATCATCTAAATCTTCATCTTCGTCGAAACCATCCGGCTCATAGGAAGGTGCAGAAACTTCTTCCTGAACCGGAGCTTCATTGCTCCGAACAAGCTGCGGAGATAACTCGGCTCTGTTCTGGTTGATAACCTCTAAAGAGCTGCGAAGCGCCTGAACAAAATCATTATATTTTGCTGCTGCATCCTCTAACATATTGCTGGCAAGCTGTCCCATATTTGCCATCATTTCATCTGTATAAGATACTGCGCTTAAACGAAGTGTATTTGCATCATTGGTAGCTGCGTCAATAATTGCCTGTGCCTGCTGATTTGCACTGTTGATTGTTTCGTTTGCCTGTGCGTAAGCCTGCTGCATAACCTCAGACTCTTTTACCATCTCCTGCACCTGTTTTTTGGTGTCTTCTATGATATTGTCTGCTTTTGCCTGTGCATCTGCTAAAATCGCATCTTTATTGCTGATGATTTTCTGATATCTTTTGATTTCATCCGGTGTTTTTAAACGAAGCTCTCTTAACAGCTCTTCGATTTCCTCTTTATTTACAATAATCTTTGTTGTAGATAACGCCTGATATTTACAACTTTCCACATATTCTTCGATTTCTTCAATAATCTGTTCAATTCTGCTGCTCATCTTTTATTTCTCCTTATTGTATTCTTTTCCCAAATGCCTCTGCCTGTATTTTTCCTCCACCTGTCGTACTACAAAATCCGGTGCAAAATTTGAAATATCCGCACCGAAAGACGCTGCCTCCTTCAATGTAGTAGAGCTTAAATACGCATACTGAAGACTGGTAGTCAAAAACATAGTATCCACATCAGTTGCCAACACGCGGTTTGTCTGCGCCATCTGTAATTCATATTCGAAATCAGTAAAGGCTCTCAAACCACGAATAATTACCTTTGCCTCGCAGCTTCGTGCAAAATTAACAGATAATCCGTCAAACGCCTGAATTTTCACGTTGGGAATATCTTCTGTTACATTCTCTAATATATTAACACGTTCTTCCACAGAAAACAACGGACTTTTTGCAGAATTATTCAAAACTCCTACAACAACCTCATCAAATAAGCTTGCTGCCCGTCTAATAATGTCCAGATGACCGTAAGTTGCCGGGTCAAAGCTTCCCGGATAAATTGCTCGTACCATTTTCTATGCCTTTCTAATAAAAATGTGCTGATTTGTCTTGTATCTTTTGATTTTATCAACAGAAAATCCCATCTCCTCCAGATAACTGAAATCAGTCTCCAAAGAAGCCTCCACTATAATTCTGGTATCCTCATTTACGAATTTAGCATCTTTTAAAAGCTCCAAAACCCGTTTTTCCAATTCCTGATTATAGGGCGGGTCCATGAAAATACAATCAAACGGTTCTTCGTTTTCCAAAGACGCAACTGCCTGAAATACATCCTTGCACCATACCTCGCCTCTGTCTGCCAGTCTGGTAAATTTCAGATTGTCTTCAATTACGGCCGCTGCCTTTCTGTTTTTTTCAATAAAAACACAAAACTGCGCACCTCTGCTTAAAGCTTCTATTCCAATTCCGCCGCTTCCCGCAAAAATATCCAAAAAGCGACATTCGCACAAATACGGCTGAAGCATATTAAATAACGTCTCCTTCACCCTGTCTGTGGTCGGTCTTGTTTCCAAGCCCGGAATTGTTTTTAAAGGCATACTTTTTGCACTTCCTGCAATGACTCTCATAAACTGTTTTTCCTTCTTCAGTATCTTTTATCGGTTTAAGCGGTAATCCAAATCTCCCTGCTCCAGTCCCAATATCAGAGACTCTGCCGTTGCAATATTCGTTGCAATAGGAATATTGTACTGGTCGCAGCAGCCGGATATCTGATATACATCCGGTTCCGTACCGTCAATCATCGCCGGATTGTAGAAAAAGATTACCATATCAATATCTCCACGCTCAATCATTTCTGTAAACTGTTTATCTCCTCCCATGCTTCCCGGAAGGAATTTGTGGACACGCAGATTTGTAACCTCTTCAATTCTGCGTCCCGTAGTCCCTGTTGCATAAATCTCATGCTTTGCCAAAATATTCTTATAAGCAATGCAGAAGTCCTCAATCAGGGCTTTTTTACTGTTATGCGCTATAATTCCAACATTCATTTACATCAATCCTTATTTATTTTAATTCAATCAAACCATCCGGTTCTCTTGTATTCCAGAGTCTATTATAGCAAAAGCACCAACTTTTTGCAATTATTTTTTATCATTTTATACACTTTTTACAATTTTTGTGTACTTTCACAAAAAAATCGACTTGAAACCCTAAATCCGAATACTCATTGTAATACAATTCACATAATTTGTCAAAACTTGAAAGAACTTCTAGTGTAAAAACTTTTTTAAATCACATACTAGCATTGTAACAAAAATAAATTCCAAAGGAGGAAATTAAAATGTCTAACAATAATTCTTCAAACAAAGCAGTTGTACCGGAAGCAAAGGGAGCATTAAACCGCTTCAAATATGAGGTTGCAAACGAATTAGGTGTACCTCTTACAGACGGTTACAACGGTAACTTAACATCTAAACAGAACGGTTCCGTTGGGGGATATATGGTCAAAAAAATGATTGAAGCTCAGGAACGTCAGATGTCTGGAAACGGAAGCACTCAGCAGTTCTAGTGTACGAAATCACTAGTAAAGTCTAACAACTAGAAAAAGGGATTTTCTTCTGCTTATTCTTAAAGTAAAAAGAAGGAAATCTCTTTTTATATTCCCGGCGTTTCCATTCTTTCTTTTCCGTAAGAGAAAAGTCTGTCCCTTAATCTTTCATGCTGAGGCAATGATAAATCCGGATCTAAAGCTAAAATTGCTCCTGCCGCCTCACCGGCTTCTTTTAGTATCTCTGCATCCTGATAAACATCTGCAATCTTAAATTCCATTAAGCCGCTTTGCCGTATACCAAAAAAATCCCCCGGTCCCCGCAAGCGCAAATCTTCTCCTGCAATCTGAAAGCCGTCATTGGATTTCACCAGAATTTCCAATCTCTCCTTTGTTTCCGTATCCTGTCCTCCCTGCACGAAAATACAGTAAGACTGATGTTCTCCTCGGCCTACCCTTCCTCTTAACTGATGAAGCTGAGCAAGTCCGAAGCGTTCTGCGTTTTCTACCATCATTACCGTTGCGTTGGGAACATTTACCCCTACCTCAATAACCGTGGTAGATACCAGCACCTGTATTTCATTTGCAGCAAACCCTTCCATAATTTTGTTCTTTTCTCCTGCCTTCATTCTTCCGTGAAGATACGCAACAGAGATATCAGAGGGCAGAGCCTCCTTTAAAATTTGCGTGTAATCAATGACGTTCTCCGCATCCAGCCCTTCGCTTTCCTCTACCATAGGGCAGATGACATACACCTGTCGTCCTTCCTCCACCTGCTTTTGAATAAAATGATAGGCTCTTGGACGGTAAGAAGTGTCCACCACACAGTTTTTTATAGGTAATCGCTTTGCCGGCAGCTCATCCATGACAGAAATGTCCAAATCTCCGTATAAAATAATTGCCAATGTTCTGGGAATTGGCGTGGCGCTCATGACCAGCACATGAGGTCTTGTTCCTTTTTTGGATAAGTCTTCCCTTTGCTGAACCCCAAAACGATGCTGCTCATCGGTAATCACCAATGCCAAATTTTCATATTCTACCTTTTCCTGTATCAGCGCATGGGTTCCGATAATCAGCTTTGCTTCTCCGGAAGCAATTTGAGCACATCTCTCCCTTTTTTCCTTTGCGGTATTCGAGCCAGTCAGAAGAACGGCTTTTAGCGGCAGCTGATGCTCCTTGAGCAGCTTTTCCATTTCTTTAAAATGCTGCTTTGCCAAAACCTCCGTAGGAACCATGAGCGCAGCCTGATATCCGTTAAATGCCGCCAGAAGCATTGCCAGAAATGCCATAATGGTTTTTCCGCTTCCCACATCTCCCTGTACCAGTCTGGACATCAGCGTATGTCCTGTCATATCCCTTTCAATTTCATTCCACACTCTCTTTTGTGCATTTGTCAATGGATACGGCAGTCCATCAATTACATTCTCTGTTTCCCATACCGGTTTTATGGCAAAAGAATTCGGCATGTCCTGTGTTTTTTCCTTCATCATTCGAATAGAAAGAATAAAAAGTAAAAATTCATCAAAAACTAATCGATGATGCCCCAGAAGTAAATCTTTCTTATCTTTTGGAAAATGAATATGTGAAACTGCATAGTTATATTCTGCCAACTGATAATAGTTTCTATACTCCTCCGGAAGATATTCCTGCACAATTTCTTTATTTTCCAAAATCTGATGTATGGTTTTTACCATCAGCTTATTGGTTAATCCCTTTGTCAGCCCGTAAATGGGGTAGAGACTGTGAAGCAGCGCCTTGTAATCCTCTCTTTTGAAAATCTCCGGTTGCTCCATGGTCTTTCGCCCGTTTTTGTCCGTTACCATTCCTCTGAAAATATAAAACCCGCCGGACTGCAAGGTATTGCGTAAAAAAGGCATATTGTACCACGTAAGCTGCAAGAAAGAATTTTCTTCTTTTAACGTGGCAGTCACTATGGTAAGTCTGCCTGTATTTCGCACGCCCACTTTTCCTGTAATCCTTCCCATAACCGCACATTTTTTTCCTGCGGTCACCTGAGAAACACCGACAGGCTCTGTATATTCATCATATTCCCTTGGATAATAACGGAGGAAATCACCTACTGTGGTAATTCCCAATTTTGCCAGAAGCTTTTCTGTTTTTTCTCCAATTCCTTTTATATTGCGAATACTTTCCTGTTCCTTCATCTGAAAAATCCTCATAAAAAAGAAGCGGTCAAGGCTATCGCATAAGTGCAACAACCCCAACAGCTCCTCTGTTCATCTCTTATTCTACGGAAACCACGTAGTAATAAATCGGCTGTCCGCCCTGATTGATTTCCACATCAAAATCAGGATATAACTCCTCCAGACGCTCACATAACTGTTTTGCATCTTCTTCTGTTACATCAGCCCCGTAATAAATGCTGATAATTTCTGTATCTTCGTCTACCATCTCTTTTAATGTTTCTACGGTAATGTCTTCGATACCCTGTCCGACTGCCAAAATCCCCTTATCACCAATGCCCATGATATCGCCCTGACGAATTTCTTTGTCATCAATCTTTGTATCACGCACTGCATAAGTCACCTGACCTGTTTTCACATGTGTCATAGCTTCTAACATTTCTTCTGTGTTCTGCTCAACGGTTTTATCCGGCACATAAGAAATCAACGCTGTAATACCCTGAGGAATGGTTTTTGTCGGAATAACAATAATGTTCTTATCCTCTGTCAGGTCTCTTGCCTGATTTGCAGCCAGAATAATATTTTTATTATTTGGAAAAATAAATATATTTTTTGCATTTACATGAGAGATTGCCTGAAGCACATCCTCTGTACTTGGGTTCATGGTCTGTCCGCCTTCAATGAGATAATCTGCTCCCAATTCACGGAAAATCTCTCCCATACCATCTCCCACAGATACGGAAATAAATCCAACCTCTTTTTCCGGCTCTGCCTTTGCCTGCTGTGCAGCTACTTTTTCAGCGTCTTTAATCAAACGTTCATGATGCTCTAAGCGCATATTGTCAATTTTCATGTTGGACAGCTGTCCGTAGGTCAAAGCTCTCTGAATTGCATCACCCGGCGCATTGGTATGTACATGCACCTTTACGATTTCATCATCTGCCACGACTACCAGAGAGTCACCAATGGATAACAGGTATTCTTTAAAAGCTTTTTCCTCTTTTTCAGGGAATTCTTTTTCCAGCATAATAATAAATTCTGTACAGTAACCGAATTTAATATTGCTTTCCTCTGCGGACATTGGCTTGCTCATCACTGCATGAGCCGGTTTTTCGAAATTCATATCAATTTCTTTGCCCAGATATCCGTCAAAAGCACCTTTTAACACTTCTAAAAGTCCCTGTCCGCCGGAATCTACTACACCTGCTTCTTTTAAAACAGGAAGCATTTCCGGGGTTCTGGAAAGAACCTCCTCTGCTTCTGCAATTACATCTGCAAAAAATGTTTCCAGATTTTCACTGTCCTCTGCAATTTCCAGAGCTTTTACCGCAGCGCCCTTTGCCACAGTTAAAATTGTACCTTCTTTTGGTTTCATAACTGCTTTATACGCAGTTTCCACACCTTTTTCAAAAGCTCTGGCAAATGCCATGGCATCTACCTGCTCATGATGTTCGATTGATTTTGTAAATCCTCTTAAAAGCTGTGAAAGAATAACACCGGAGTTTCCTCTTGCTCCTCTTAAAGAACCGGAAGATATTGCTTTCGCCAGAGTTTTCATGGTAGGATCTGATAATGCGCTTACCTCAGACGCTGCCGCCATAATGGTCAGTGTCATGTTGGTTCCTGTATCGCCGTCCGGCACAGGAAAAACATTTAATTCATTTATCCACTCTTTCTTTGCCTCCAGATTTTTCGCTCCGGAAAGGAACATCCGGCCAAGCATTTTCGCATCAACGGTATTGGTATTCAAAACAAGTTTCCTCCTTATTAATCAATTACTCTTACGCCTTCTACAAGGATATTTATCTTCTCAATAGTCAGGCCTGTAAATTCTTCTACTTTGTATTTTACATTGCTGATTAAGTTATCAGCCATAGCAGAAATACTTACTCCGTAAGCCACGATTACATGAAACTCCAGTGTAATCTTATTATCTGCAATCATAACATTAATGCCGTGTTTTAAGCTGTCTTTCTTTAACAGCTTTACAAGGCCGTCCTTCATACTTACAGCAGCCATGCCCACAATTCCAAAACATTCCACTGCCACACTGCCTGCATAAGTTGCAATTACATCAGTATCAATTGTAATTTTTCCTAATCCTGTATCAACAAATCCATTCATGCACGGATACCTCCATACTTTTTTATATATGCTATTCTAACATATCTTTTCCAAAAACGAAATAATAATTTAATTTTTTTATAATTTTACTTGCAAAAACAAATATCATCTGCTAAAATAAGCTATGTTGTGAGTTTGTTATACAGACTTATTATATTTCTAAGGAGGTGCTACCATGGCAAAGTGCGCAATTTGTGAAAAAGGTGCTCATTTTGGAAACAACGTGAGCCATTCTCATAGAAGATCAAACAAAATGTGGAAATCCAACATTAAATCTGTAAGAGTTAAAACAGAAGGCGGAAACGCAAAAAAAATGTATGTTTGTACTTCCTGCTTACGAAGCGGTAAAGTTGAAAGAGCTTAATTACTGATTGACACATCAACAGACCTTGTCCATGCGACAAGGTCTGTTTTTTTATTCTCTTCTATTTATGAACAACTGCAAAACAGATTATATCCTGCCAGCAAGCACAGCACTGCCATAATCACCATAAAAAGAGATTTTGGAAAAATAAGCGCTAAAAATAATCCAATCCCTATTCCAAACAAAAACAGTCCGCATACACGACTCATATCTTTTTCCTTCTCTTTTCTCTTTTTATAGTATATGCAAAAAGCTGCCGCAGATTACCCGCAGCAGCTCTTCTGTCTTATTCTTCTTCCTCAGAAACCGTTTCTTCTTTTTTTAATCCTTCTTTTTCCGGCTCCTGCTCTTTTTTCCCTTCTGAAAATTTATTCAGGAAATCAGGAACCATATCCAGAATTTTTGTAAGACCATCCTGATTTTTAATATTTACCAGCTTTGTCATGCCATTGGAAATCACCAAAACAGCACTTGGAGAAACCTTTCCGCCCATTCCGCCGCCGCCGTTATTCTTTTTCTCACCGGAAAAAGCGCCTGCTCCCACTGCAAAGGAAACATCTACCAACGGAAGTATAATGGTATCTCCCACGGTAATTGCCTCACCTACCACCGTCTTTGTCGTAATAAAACTATCCATCCCTTTAAATAGCGACTCTACTGTTGTCTGAAAATTGTTTTCTGAAGCCATATTCTGTTTCCTCCTTAAAGATACTTAAATTTTTTTATAATAAAACGAAGCTCTCTGTTTTGAAATATGCGCCATGCAAGAAGCGCAAAATAAATACCGTAAATGCGTCCTCGAAAAGATATTTCTCCTTCTAAAATCTGTTCCTCAAAAAAGGGCTCTATTGTAAAATATTCCCCATACAGTGGATAAAATACACCTGCAACAGCCAGAATTTCTCCTGTCAGACAAGGGTCTTCCAATCCAAAGCGAATATTACCCTGCAATTTTTTCGGTTTTATATGAAAAATCAAGGACTTGATTTCTTTCAGCATCCATGCTTTTGTTTGCTTCATCTGCTCTGACTTTAAAATTTTTTTTACTTTTTTTATTTTATCACAGATTTTTTCGATTGTTAATCGAAAATCCGCAAAAGACCGCCCCATTCCTTTTCTTTTCGACTTTTCTTTTGGAGAAACTTGTTCTTCTGCTTTTTCTGTTTCCTTTTGAACAGCTTCCCTTGGGCTTTGCCCTGTATACTCCCTTTTCTTGGCTTCGCCACTGTTTTCCTGCACGGCAGTAAGCTCTTTTGGCTGTTTTTTTTCGGTTTTCTTTCCTGCCCGCCTTTTAAAAATCCTCTTAAATTGCTCCGTGGAAATACCGCAAATCCGCACAGAATAATGTGTACCTTCTTCATACCATACTTTCAAAGAAATTCCACGAAACAGCCACGAAATTTTTAGGCTTCCTTTCAAGCTGTCCTGATTTTTCTCTCCTGCCCCCTGATAAACAACAGGACAAAAGAGCATACAGCTTAAAATCAGCAGCAAAAGCCCCAAAAGAACTGCCAGAAGAATACCTGCTATTTTCAAAATTCCCAATAAAATATGTAGCACCGCCATTCTCTCACCTGCTGCCTTCCTCTTTTATCTTATTTTCCAGCCATTTTCTCACATTAGGCGTACCTGTCTCCTTATATGCCTCTTCCACAAGCGTTCTGGTCATCTCCAATGCCTCCTCATAGCCGCAGCACAGCCCGATAATCACGGGACAAAATTTCCGTCTTGCCTTCTGCTTCAGCTCATTGGCTGAAAAAATTTCCAGCTGATTTTGAGAATTGCAGGCAAAGGTAATCAAATACACATCAAACACTCCTGCTCCTGCGTTAATTTTAAACATCAGCTGTCTTTTCTTCTTTTTTGCATTATCGCCAACATAGAGTTTTTTATACCAGTTTAACATATTTTCCACTCCTATATTTTAAAAAGAGGCTGTCACAAAAGCCTGCTACTGCTTCCTGCGACAGTCCTCTTTTTCCATGCTTACTCAGAAATACTTTCTATTTCCCCAAAGATTTGCTTTTTTCAAATCCAGGTATTCACTATAAGCCTTTTCCAAAATCTGCTTTTCATTTGAAAAACGTAACAGATGGTAAGCTTCATGGAATTTGTAAAAACCGGAATCCACAAAATATTCTTCTCTCTGCGGTCTGCTGTAATAGCTGTTGGCAGACATTAAATACCAATGTACGTCCTTTTCTACTACATCCTCCGGCACACAAAAACTATATTGACTCTTTCCCACATACTTAATGATGCTGGCTGATACTCCTGCTTCTTCTTTCACTTCCCGCAGGGCAGTATCCTTATAGTCTTCGCCCTTTTCTACCGTTCCTTTCGGCAGTACCCAGCCCTCGTATTTGTGCTTATAAGATTTATACAAGGTCAGTATCTTGCCCCGATATATTACCACTCCGCCACAGCTCGTTGCTTCAATCATATTGCACTTCCTCCTGCTTAAGACATACAAGTATGTCTGCGTTGTGTTTCTTTATTGGTAGTATACCTCTTTTTTTTCGCAGGCGCAAGAAATTTACAGCCACTAATTATAATAAAAAGCGTTGAACACCTGATGTGCTACCGGAACTGCTACCTTACTTCCTGTTCCGGCGCCCTCTGCAATTACGGCAATGGCTAAGTCCAGCTCCTCTACATTAGAAAATCCAATAAACCAGGAATGTGTCTTTATCTTTCCGTCACTTCCCGTATATTCCGCAGAACCTGTTTTTCCCGCTGCGGAGTAGCTTTCTCCTGAAAGCTTTGTTGCCGTACCGCTTTTTACCACTTCCGTCATCAATGCTTTTAATACTCCTGCTTCTTCTGCTGTCATAAGCTCTTTATAGACAGACGGCTTTGTAGTTTCTACTGTCTGGCCGCTGACCGTTTCTACCTTTTCTATATAATAAGGTTTCATAAGCTTTCCGTCATTGGCAATAGCAGCGGTAATCATAGCCATGTGCATCGGTGATACCAGCGTATTTCCCTGTCCGATGGCCGTCTGCATCAGCAGTGGACTTCCCGGCGCACTTCCAAGGTCAAATTTACTCTTGTTATATTCCAAAGGAATTGGAAGCTTACTGTTAAACAACAGGCTCTCTGCTGTCTCCTGCAGATTTTTCGCTCCTAAATCAAGTCCGATCTGTGTAAATGCCGTATTACAGGATTTTGCAAATGCTTTTGTAAAATCCTCCGAGCCGTGAACCTCCCCGCCAAAGCAAGGAATTTTATGGTCGTCTACCGTAATGCTTCCCTTACAATTATAAGAAAATCCATCAATCGTTCCATGCTCCCGCAAATATGCCAACGCATCTACCACTTTAAAAATAGACCCGGGCGGATAAGCCCCCTGTGTAGCTCTATTTAAAAGACTGCTGTTTGCAGAGTCATTTACCAAGGCATCCCAATCTTCCTCTACCGTATTCGGATTAAAATCCGGTTTGCTTACAGAAGCCAGTACAGCACCTGTCTTGGGATCCAAAACAACCACAGCGCCGTTATAAGAACCAAGAGCATTATAAGCTGTCTCCTGCAATTTTGTATTTAATGTGGTAACAACGCTGTCTCCCGGATTTTTGTTCTCCAGAATTTCGTTTTTCACCTGCTCAATATAATTATTATGGGAAGACATCAACGAAAAGTTAGCCAGCGCTTCAATTCCGTTTTTTCCATTACAGTCATAGCCTACCACATGGGCAAACTTATTTCCGTAAGGATAAACTCTTGTTTCATTACCCTCTCCGTCAGTTTCTGTATATGCGAGAGTCTGTCCGTCTGAGGATAGAATTTTTCCTCTGGTAATCCTGTCTGCCAACTGGTTTTGACGGGTATTATACGGACTGCTGATAACATCCTCTCGTTTTTCCACATTAAAATATACCATATATCCGATTAAGGATATAAAAATAGCTACAAAGAAATAGCTGATAATCGTATACTCTTTGTTTTTGGAACGTTTTCTTTTTTTGCGCTTTTTCTTCATAGCTTCCTCTTCTTTTTGAAGCTTTTTTGCGCTTTTCTTATTTTTGTCTTTCAATTTCTTCGTCCTCATCTTCTCTTAAAATATACAATCCCTGAATAATTGCCAGCATGATAATGGTACTTAACACAGAACTTCCTCCATAGCTGACCAAGGGCAGCGTAATTCCCGTCATAGGAATAAACTTCGTCACTCCGCCAATGGTAAGAAATACCTGAAAGGCATATTCTGTTCCCAGGCCCAATGCAATCAGCTTATAAAATCTTTTCTTAATCCGCAGAGAAATATTTACAACCAAAAGAAACATACTCATACAAATTAAAATCAGACAAATAGCAAACAGTCCTCCCAGCTCTTCACAAATTGCCGCAAACATATAGTCCTGTTTTACAAAAGGTATCATTTCCGGCGAGCCCTGACAAAGCCCCATGCCAAACCAGCCTCCTGCACCGATGGCAAATAGCCCCTGCACAATCTGATATCCCGCCCCCTCATAGACACTGAAAGGAGATTTCCAAGCCACCACTCGCTGTCTTACGTGAGAGAAAAGGAAATAGGCAATCACTGCCGCCGCACTTCCGCTTCCCAATCCTGCCAAAAGATAAAACGGTTTTTTGGTTGCCACATAAAGCATAATGACATAAGTAATAAAAAATACAACCGCACTTCCCAAATCTCTGGAAAGCACCAAAGTCAGCACATAGACCGCCGCAATGGCAGTTGTGATTACATGGTCTTTAAAGGTAGCGCTTTTTCGATATAAACGACTTGCCACAAAAAACACAAAAATAATTTTTACAAACTCAGATGGCTGAAACACAAAGAAGCCAAGGTCAATATTGATTTTTGCCCCGTTGACATTCTTACCGAAAATCAGTACAACCAGCAAAAGTCCCAAGCCTAATGCAGCGTAAAACCATGTCCAGTTTTTCAAAAAATACATTTTTTTAATCATAATCGGTATAATCATAGCAATGACCGTAGCCACAGCTACAATGGCAAACTGCCGAATGGCTGAGTCCGGAGAAAGTCTGGACAGCATAATAAACCCAATAGACAGCAACATACACATATGATTTAAAAGCAAGATAGACGCCTTTTTATAGAAAATGCGATACAAGGCCTGCACAGTAATCAGGTATAGCAGCAACGCCCCAAAAAGATAAATAATCTCCACTTTCTCTGTCTTTAAAAAAATAACCAAAAAAGCGGTAAAATCCAAGAATACAATAATCAGAAGCTGTTTTCTTAAAATATAACGTTTGTCATAATCATCCTCATACTTAAATACGGTAAAGCTTTCAAAGGTATAAAGTACAATGAGAATTAATAAAAAATATTTTGAAAGTTCAATAATTAAATTTAACACTTGTTCACCTACTCTACCCCTCTTTTAAAATGCCCTTTTGTAAATTCCGGCATTTCTTTCGGGCTTTTCTTTTTCACATTTTTGTTTTCCTGTGCGTATGCTCCAAGAAACATATCCAGCAGATTTTTCATTTCTTCCTTTGTTTCAACAGTAAAATTCAGTCTCAATGACGCAAATCCCTCTCCGAAAAGCTGCGGTGCTTCCTCTAAAAGCCCTGTGGGAACACTGTTATAAATCACATTATAGCAAAAATCACAGAAGGTCCTTGTGGGAAAGTATTTTCCATAACGGTCCTTTAATTTCACAAGGCTGCTGTTTTTATCACATTTTCCGCAGGTTTTCTTAATGCACTGGGCAGATATCATCATGGGGTAATGCCCATAAATCACCATTTCACTGTTTTCATTATCTCTTGCATGAATTTCTTTTCCGTTAAGCTCCAGTGGAACTGTGGTACGCATAACGCCTAATTTATCCAGCGTATTCTTTGCATTGTCATTAAACGCATACACAGAATAGTCAGTAACAGCCTTCTGCAACAGTCCAAGCTTGGATAAATATCCCAGCTCTTCTAAATTTCTCACCAGAAATCCTTCACATTGCTCTGCCATTTTCAAAAACTCCTGTTCCTCATCAGCAAGCTGTCCGTCTCTCAGCATGTACGGCAGCGCCAGATAAAATTCTTTTCCCTGCTTATGCACCTGATACATGGTCTCAAAAGCCTCTTTCCAACGCTGTTTTTTATCAAACATGGAGATATGGCAATACACACCCTGTATATCCTTTTCCTCCAGTACAGCCTCCAGCTGTTCTTTTGTCTCCACAGAAACATAGAAAACAGGATTTTTCCCAAATGCTTCACAACTCTTCTCTCTGCTGTTTTCTGTTCTTTCAGGCAAAGCTCTGCGATACTTTTTTAAAATTTCTTTTTCCAGCTCTTCTAAGCCCTTTCTTCGAAGCTCGTTGATGCTCTGCATAGGAAGAAATCCCGCTTCGTCTGTCATGATTTCCAAAGTGTCAAACACAAAAGGCGTCTGCCCTGTCTTTCTCATCTGCTTTTCTACCCGGTCTGCTGACAAAGGCTGCTTTTTTGCCTCCTCTACGGTATCTCCCATAACCTGAACATGAATATCCTGAAAGTCTAAATCCAGTATAGCAGGAGAATTGGCAAAAAGGATAAAATTCCCATTAATTTTTTCTTGTTTTTTTGTGTCCAAGTATTCTTTCTTTAACTGTTCAAAGAGAAGCTCATTCCGTTTTCCCGCAATCTTCTGTTTTTTATTCTGCTCCTTCTGATTTACCACCGCCATCATCTCTTTTCCGTTATGAGAATGATAATAGCCCTGATTAAAGCCGTCTCTTTGATATAAATCAAGGAGTATCTGCCTATCCTCAGATGTAACTCCATAATTCTTGGGATTTTTCTCGTACAAATCCAGATACTTTCTGTAAATGGAGGTCACCCCTGCCGCATACTCCGGACGCTTCATTCTGCCTTCTATTTTCAAGGAATAGACTCCCGCCTGTAAAATTTCCGGCAAAATGTCAACGGTACACATATCCTTTGGACTTAACAGATATGCCTGCTCTTCCTGACTAATCTGCTCTCTGCCTTTATATGCTGTATAGGGCAGACGGCAGGGCTGAGCGCATCTGCCTCTGTTGCCGCTTCTGCCTCCCAGCATGCTGCTGAACAGGCACATGCCGGAATAACAGTAGCAAAGCGCCCCATGGACAAAGCTTTCGATTTCCATCCCTGTTTCCTTGTAAATTTCATGAATTTCCTTTAAAGACAGCTCTCTTGCCGTTACAATCCTGGATACTCCTGCTTCCTTTAAAAGCGCCGCTCCCCTTGCGCCTGTCACCGCCATCTGTGTACTGGCATGAATAGGAAAGTTGGGAAATTCTTTTTTCAAAAAAGACAGCACGCCCAAGTCCTGCACAATCACCGCATCAATTCCCTGCTGATAGTACGGAGCCAGAAAATCATAGAGCTGTCCGTAAAGCTCTTTATTCTTTAAAAGGGTATTTACCGTCAAATAGATTTGTTTTCCGTGTATGTGGGCATAGTCAATGGCCTCCAGCATTTCATCCTGCTGAGGATTATTGGCGTATGCTCTTGCGCCAAACATACTTCCTCCAATATAAACAGCATCTGCACCTGCCTTTACAACTGCCTGCAAGCCTTCATAAGAGCCTGCCGGTGCTAACAATTCTGCTTTCATAATTCAAATATCCTTTCTTTTTCAAATAATAGAAATGGGGCAAACAACAACTGCCCACCCCATCGCTCTTTTCTATATTATTTTAAAAGCTCGTCCAGCTCCTTCTCCAGCTCTGCTGCTTTTTGCTGTAATTCCTGTATTCTTTCCTGAGCCTTTTCCTTTGCTTCATCAAGCTCTACCTGTTTGTTGATTAAGTCATGTTTTAAATCATACATTTCCCTGTCTTTGGCTTCCAGTTCTTCCTCGAACATTTCCGCCTGTCTCTTTGCCTTAAAATAATCATCTGCAATATTTAAACTGAGCAGGGTATGTCTGGTTTCCTGTGACTGTCTGTTGTATCCCGGAAGCTGTCCTAACTCTGTCAGCTTTCCGTTCATATAATTTGCAACCTTTTGCAGGTATTCTTCACTTTCATATCCGCTTAAAGTGATGATTTTTCCTCCAATCAGCACCTGGGTTGTATTCTTAACTGCCATCTAATCCTCCCGCCTTTTCTTACGTTCCTTATTGTCTATTATAATCGAAATTCCGAGAAAAACAACCATTATTTTATTCCCAGATGATGATAGGTCAATTCTGTTACGGTTCTTCCCCTTGGAGTTCGAAGCAAAAATCCGTTTTTAATCAGATATGGCTCATACACATCTTCAATGGTTCCTGCATCCTCGCCGATTGCGGCTGACAGGGTATCCAGCCCCACAGGTCCTCCTGAAAACCGTTCAATAATGGTGGTAAGCAAAAGTCTGTCTGTCTGGTCCAGACCGTAGCGGTCCACCTCTAACAAATCCATAGCAAAATCCGCAACTTCCTTTGTAATCTTCCCATCGTATTTTACCTGTGCAAAATCTCGTACTCTTTTCAAAAGACGATTTGCAAGTCGTGGTGTTCCTCTGGAACGCTTTGCCATTTCCAAAGCTCCTGCCTCGTCAATTTCTACGCCCAAAACCTTTGCAGAACGAATAATAATGGTCTGAAGCTCCTCTTCTGTATAAAATTCCAGATGATGTACGACACCAAATCGGTCACGCAGAGGAGCGGTTAAAAGTCCTGCTCTTGTTGTAGCTCCTACCAGTGTAAATTTCGGCAAATCCAGACGAATGGAGCGGGCAGTAGCACCCTTTCCAATCATAATATCAATGGCATAGTCTTCCATTGCAGGGTAAAGCACTTCCTCCACCTGTCTGTTCAGGCGGTGGATTTCATCTACAAACAACACATCATTTTCCTGCAAATTATTTAAAATTGCCGCCATTTCTCCCGGCTTTTCAATGGCAGGTCCACTGGTTACTTTCATGTGCACGCCCAGCTCATTGGCAATAATTCCTGCCAGTGTTGTTTTTCCAAGTCCCGGAGGTCCGTAAAACAGCACATGGTCTAAAGCATCTCCTCTTTGCTTTGCAGCCTCAATATAAACCTTCAGGTTTTTCTTTGCTTTTTCCTGTCCGATATAATCATTTAAAAGCTGAGGTCTTAAATTGCCCTCTGTGCGAAGGTCTTCCTCCATCACATCTGTGGTAATAATTCTTTTTTCCATGATTTTTCCTCTTTATTTAAAACATGTTTTTCAATGCCTGTTTTAATAAATCCTCCACGCTCATACCCTCTGTAATTTCTGTATACTTTACCGCACGAAGGGCATCTGCTCCGGAATATCCCAGAGCAGTCAATGCCTCTACTGCCTCCTTCTTAATATCAGAAACATCACTCAGGCTTCCTGCGCTTTCCTGCACATGCTCTGATTTTAAGTCAAACGCTTCCTGAAGACTCATTTTATCCTTTAATTCTAAAATCAGCTTTTGTGCCGTCTTCTTCCCAATTCCCGGCGCTTTTGAGATGGTCTTCACATCATCCGCCAAAACAGCGAAACGCAGCTCGTCTGCGGACAGTCCCGATAAAACTCCAAGCGCCGCCTTTGGTCCGATACCATTTACTCCCAACAACAATTTGAAAACATTCAAATCGTCTTTGGTAAGAAAACCATACAGCTGCATGGCATCCTCCCTGACATTTAAGTAAGTGTAAATCTTCGTCTCATCACCTGTACGCAGAACCCCATCTACTCCTGCCATGGGCATAAAAAGATTATATCCTATATTTCCCACTTCCAAAATTACTCTGTCTTCTAAAATTTCAACAATTTCACCTTTTAAATACGCTATCATTTCCTATCCTTCCCGGTATTCTCTTATAAATTTCCGAAGATACAATTCCTATTAAAAGTCCAGTTACTGTTCCTGCAAAAAGTAAAATCGGAAAATAGAAAAAGACACTTCCGCTTTCCACCACCAAAGCTGCTATGATAAGCTGTCCTATATTATGTGTCACACCTCCGATTACACTGACTCCTGCCATAGATAAGCCTTTTATTTTCTTTGCCAAAGTCATGCAAAACAGGCTTAAAAAAGCTCCTGCCAGGCTGTATACAATAGAAAACAAATTTCCAAACATAAATCCAATGCACACAATTCGGATGCAGGAGACAAGAGCAGCCTCTTTGTAAGTAAAGCTATATAAAAGAAATACCGTTACCAAATTTGTAATTCCAAGCTTTACTCCCGGTGCAAAGGGAAACACAGGAAGCAACATTTCCACATATCCCAAGATAATTGCCAATGCACAGAGCAGTCCGATATACGCTGTTTTTTTCATTCAAATCCTCGCTTCTATTTCACTATACTGTCAATTTCCTCTGCCTTTTTATTCTCTGTTACAATTTCCAAAACCACTTTATTTGGCAGACAGATGATACTTTCTCCAAACGCTTTGATTTTCCCCTGCTTTACGCACAGCTGGTCAGGGCAGTCCGCCTCTGTCATGGACACTGTTCCGTCCTCTTCAATTTGGCATACATTGGTATCCCCGATTTTAATTTCCTGTTTATCTTTTAAAGAATACTCTCCGCAGACTTCTCCATCCACAGAAATTTTCAGCATTTGCTTATCTGAAGCTGCTGATTTCTGAATGCCTTTAAACGCAACAAAACCAATCATTCCTGCTGCCAAGAGAATACAAATTAGAAACAAATCCTTTTTCTTCATGAATTACTCTCCTGTTCTTATTTTCTGTGTCCTATCTTAACATAGCCAAATAAAAAATGCAAATGTATGTTCGCAAAATATGCGACTGATACATTTGCATTCTTATCTTACAGAATAATGTGGCGTGGACATGTTTCTTTACATTTTCCACAATTTGTACATTTTTCATAATCAATCTGTGCCACATTGTCTACCACTGTAATGGCTTCGCTCGGACACTCTTTGACACATTTACGGCAGCCGATACAACCGATTTCACAGGCGCTCATGACTGCCTTTCCTTTCTCCTTGGAGCTGCATGCCACAGCCTGCTTCTGCTGATATGGAATTAATTCGATTAAATGCTTCGGACATTCTGCCACGCATTTTCCGCATGCCTTACATTTCTCTTTGTCTACCACGGCAATACCGTTGACAATATGTATAGCATCAAAACCACAGGCTTTTACACAGGAGCCATAGCCAAGACATCCGTAGGAGCAGGCTTTTTCTCCGCCGTTTTGCATAAGAGCAGCCATTTTACAGTCCTTTACACCGGTGTAATCGTAGCTTTTTCCGGCTTTTTCGCAATCACCGGCACATTTTACAAAAGCTGTCATACGAATGTTTTCTCCTGCTTCCTGCCCCATAATCGCTGCAATCTTTGCCGCTGCTGCCGCTCCACCTACGGGACAGGCATTTACAGGCGCTTCTCCCTTTGCAATGGCTGCTGCCAGTCCGTCACATCCCGGAAATCCGCAGCCTCCGCAGTTATTGCCGGGCAGCTCTTCCCTTACCTGTATTTCTCTTTCATCTACTTCTACTGCAAATTTCTTTCCGGCAACTCCCAGAAAAAGTCCGATGAAAAGCCCTACGCCGCCTACCAGAGCTGCCGCAATGATAATTCCTGTTATCATAGTTCACACCTCCTAAATAATTCCTGAAAAGCCAAAGAAAGCAATGGCCATCAATCCGGCAGTTAAAAGCACAATCGGAAATCCCTGAAAATATTTCGGAACATCATTATACTCCATTTTTTCACGAAGCCCTGCCATTAAAACAATAGAAATGGTAAAGCCCACTGCTGTGGCAAATCCGTTTACTGTTCCCTGCAAGACATTATAAGATTTCTGCACATTGATAACTGCAACACCTAAAACCGCACAGTTTGTAGTAATCAGAGGAAGGTAAACACCAAGGCTCTGATACAGCGCCGGCATTGCCTTTTTCAAAAACATTTCTACAAACTGAACTAACGCCGCAATAACTAAAATAAATACTATCGTCTGCATATAGCCCATATCCAAAGGACTTAAAACAAACTGATAAATTAAGCTGGTTACCAGTGAAGACAGGGTAATAACAAAGATAACCGCTCCTCCCATGCCCGCTGCCGTTTCTATTTTCTTAGAAACTCCAAAGAAGGGACAAAGACCGAGGAACTGACTTAAAACAACATTATTTACCACCGCTGCTCCAACAGCTATAATCAATAATTCTTTCATTCCGTCTCCCTCCCCTTATTTCTTCACTGTATTATCGTAAAATTTTCCGCTGCAAGACTCATTGCCACAGGAAGCACAGCCGCCTTCCATACAATGTACCGGCTTTTGCTCTTCCTTTGGTTTCTTTTCCTGCATTTTTGCACGAAGCGCTGCCAAAAATGCAAGCACAAAGAAAGCTCCCGGAGCTAAAATAAAAATAGTAGCAGGCTCATAAGCCTCAGGCATAATCTGGAAACCAAACAAAGTGCCTGCGCCAATAAGCTCACGGAAGCCTGCAAGAATGGTAATGGAAAGTGTAAAACCAAGTCCCATTCCTATTCCGTCAAAAATAGAAGCAACCGGTCCGTTCTTAGACGCATAAGACTCTGCTCTTCCTAAAATAATACAGTTTACTACGATAAGAGGAATATAAATTCCCAGTGCATCGTATAAAACCGGAATAAAACCCTGAAGCAAAAGCTGAACAATGGTTACAAAGGAGGCTACCACCACAATATATGCCGGCATACGTACCTTGTCCGGAATAATATTTCTCAAAAGAGAAATAAATAAGTTGGACATTGCCAGAACCACCGTTGTGGTAAGTCCCATTCCTATTCCGTTTATGGCTGCTGTGGTAACTGCCAGCGTTGGACACATACCAAGTACCAGCACAAAAGTCGGGTTTTCTTTGATGATACCGTTATAAAGACGTTCAACAGGTGAATTCTTTTTCATATCATTCTCCCTCCTTTACATAGTTAAATGCACAAATTCCGGCATTTACCCCACCGGTTACTGCCTTTGAAGTAATGGTTGCACCGCTGATTGCATTGATTTCATTTTCATCAGACGCACCTGCTTTAGTAACTTCAAAAGCCTCTGCATTTTTATCAGAAAACTGATTTTTAAATTCATCTTTTGTGGCATTCATGCCAAGTCCGGCAGTTTCACTGATACTTAAAATAGAAATACCGTTTAAGGTTCCGTCAAGCTGAACTCCCATAGAAAAGGTGATATCGCCACCATAGCCTTCTGAGGTCGTCACATTGACAGCATATCCTAAAGTCTCTCCGGAAGCATCCTTTGCTTCCATAATTTCATTGATTTTCTGAGCTTCAAAGCCCTGTTCCTTTAAAGCTTCTGCCAAATCTGCATCTTCTGCTTCCACACACACCTCAAAAGAGTCTGCGTCTTCAAACACTGCCTTATATGCTTCCTGTTTCGCTTTCTCCTGCTGATTGGCAATGGGCTTTTTCGTAACCTCATATACCAAGCCTAAAAGTCCTCCTGCAATCAGAGTAATCACAGTAAGAATAAGGGCATCTTTTAATATCGTATTCTTTTTCATGCTTTTTTACCTCCTTTTCCGAAGGCACGGGGCATTGTATAACGCTCAATTAAAGGTATCAACAGGTTGCAGAATATAATTGCATAAGATACGCCTTCTGCGGAGCCGCCGAAAATACGGAACAGCCCTGTAAGGATACCAAGACATACACCATAAACAAGCTGCCCTGCCTTGGTAATCGGTGTTGTAACATAATCTGTTGCCATAAACCATGCTCCCAGCATTAAGCCGCCGCCAAATAAATGGCATAATAAATATTTCACATCAAATCCATGACCGCCAAATAACAGTACAAATACTGCAAAAGTACCGATATAAGTCAATGGAATTCGAAAATCAATAATTCTGTTGATTAAGAGAATTGCTGCTCCGATGAGAATTGCCAGAGCAGATGTCTCGCCAATGGTTCCCTGTACGTTTCCAAAGAATAAGTCTACCCAGTTTACACTCTCTCCTGCTTTTAAAGCCGCTAATGGAGTTGCTCCTGATACAGTATCAGCAATGTTGCCCCAACCACCGCTTGGAACTGTGAAATCCGTCATTCTTCCTGTAAAAGAAATTAAAAGAAAACATCTTGCTGCCAGCGCAGGGTTCATAATATTCTGTCCCAGTCCGCCGAAAAGCTGTTTCACCACTAAAATAGCAAAAACTCCGCCGATTACGGCAATCCACCAAGGTGCATTTGGAGGCAGATTAAGCGCCAGCAAAAGACCGGTAACAGCCGCACTGCCATCCTGAATGGTCAGCTTCTTATGTACAATTTTCTCATATCCGGCTTCTGTTGCCATGCACACTGCAATGGAAATTAAAATCAGCAGAAGTGCATTTAAGCCAAAATTATAAATTCCGAATAATGCCGCAGGCATAAGCGCAAGAAAGACTGTGCGCATAATGCCGCTGGTACTCACCTTCGACCTTACATGAGGGGAAGATGAAACATGTAATAATTCACTCATGATTTTCTCCTCCTACTTTGGTTTTCTGCGATTTGCCAGAACCATTTTTCTCATAGAACGCATGGACTGCGTCAATGGTCTTTTCGCCGGACAGGCAAAGCTGCAGCAGCCACATTCTACACACTCCATACCGTTATATTTTACAAATAAGTCCTCTCTGCCGTGCTCCGAATAAGTTGCAAGTCTGGAAGGAACCAGTCTTGCCGGACAGGCAGATACACATCTTCCACAGTTAATACAAGCAGTCGGTTCATTTTCCGAAACCTCATCCTCTGACATACAAAGCAGAGCCGAAGATGTTTTTACAACAGGAACGTGATAATCAAACATGGCAAATCCCATCATAGGACCGCCGGAAATGATTTTCTTTGCAGGAGTCTTCAAGCCTCCTGCCGCTTCTAAAAGCTCTGCAAAGGAAGTACCCAGACGGACTTTAAAGTTCTCTGGCTCTGCCACCGCATCTCCTGTAACCGTAACAATACGGTCCATAACCGGTTCGCCTTTCATCACTGCACGATAAACAGCACATACTGTATCAATATTATCCACTACGCATCCCGCATCTGCCGGAAGCATGGAAGAATTGATTTCTCTGCCGCTTACTGCCGCAATCAGGCAACGCTCCGCTCCCTGCGGATATTTTGTTTTTAACGGAGCAACTTCTATTCTTGGTTCATCCTTTACCAGCTCTGTAAGCTTTTCAATACAATCTGGTTTGTTGTCTTCAATACAGATATAACCCTTTGCGTGGTCAAAAAGCTTTAAAATACACTTTAATCCGCCGATAATCCAATCCGGCTGCTCTAACATACGGCGATAATCAGAGGTCAGATAAGGCTCACATTCTGCTCCGTTGACCAGAACATATTCAATTTTATCCGGCTCCTTTGGCGAAAGCTTTACATGGGTAGGAAAGCCCGCTCCTCCCATACCGACAACGCCCGCATCTTTAATTCTGCCGATGATTTCTTCTTTAGTAAGTTCCTTTAAAGACTCTGCCGGTGTAAATTCTACGGTTTCATATTTTTCGTCATTTTCTATAACAATAGCATCCACCATAGCTCCTACATTATTCCGTACCTTCTTGAGTTCCTTTACCACTCCCGATACAGAAGAATGAATAGGTGCAGAAACAAAGCCTCCCATCTCTGCGATTTTCTGTCCCGCCAGAACATAATCGCCCTTTTTCACAACAGGCTGCGCCGGAGCTCCGATATGCTGTGACAGCGGATAAACCATTTCTTTTCCGGGAAAATATTCCCGTACAGGCTTTTCTCTTGACAGTTCTTTTCCATCATAAGGATGTACGCCACCCCTAAAGGTTAAAAACGCCATATTTTGTCCCTCCTTTATTTATCCTAATCAGCTTACGCCGATTATTCTTTCTGATGTTTTTTTCTATATTTCTTAAACTGATTTTTCAGTTCAGGATATGCGTAAACCATACGTTTTTTCACAATATTTTGTTTCTTGCGAATATCCGTATATTTTTTTGCAAATTCATCCAGCTTCTGCTCCATCTCTGCCTTCTTGGAAAGATAACTGTCCTCATCCAGCAGATGCTTTTCCGCAAACAAAGCTTCAAAACGCTCCATAAACTCCTGTCGTCTGACAGATAAACGCTCTACCGCCTCCTGCGTACGTATATGAGCTCTGACTGTTTCCAATCGTTCCCGAATTTCTTCTTTCGTTTCATACAGCCTGCTGCTGTGAAGATATTGGGTAATATCCTCCATCATATCCTCTACCTTTGCAAAGTTCTTTGTAAGACCGAAAGCTGCCCAAGCCGAAGTGATAAAATCCAATGCGTATAAAATCATAATCACAATCAGAAGGATTTCTCCTATTTTCTGAGGATATAAATCCGTAAACCATGAGACAGCCGGTTGAAGCACTTCAAACAGCAAAACTGTAAACACGCCCCATCCCAGAGAAGTCCCCAGACTGATATATCCCTGAAGATTATATTTTCTGTGGCTGTAATCCCACCAGCACGTATGAAAAATCTTTTCCATCAGCCATCCGGTGATATATTCCAGTATAGTCGCAACCACTACACCGCCTATGTACAAAACAGCCAAATTATCACCAAAAGGTTTCAAAATCAAATAAATGCTTACAGCACCCATACCATAAATGGTACATAGAGGACCGTTAATAAACCCTCTGTTTACAAACTTCTTTTTTCTTACCGATACATAAGCAGTTTCCCACAGCCATCCCAAAAAGCTATATACAAAGAACCAGCTTATGATATAATATAAAGATACACCTGCGATTTCTATATCCATGTTTTCCTCCTCTGTTATATAATATAACACTTTTTTGCAGAAATCACTAGAAAAATTTAGTAATTTTTCGTATTATTTTAAAAACAATTTGAAAGGATTTTGTTAAAATGATAACAAATGTGCGAATTCTTCACCAATTCTCAACAGTTTTACCAGTAACCTTTTCCGTCTTAAATTATGAGCCGAAGGACGTCCTGTTTTTTGATATTGAAACCACGGGATTAAGCCCCAAAACAAGCCATGTATTTTTAATTGGTCTTATTTCCTTTCAGCCTGACACCAAAGAATGGCAGCTTATCCAGTTCCTTCAGGAGCAGGATAACGAGGAAGAGGAAAGAGCACTTTTAGAGACTTTCTCTGCCTTTGCAAAAAGCAGAACACAGCTCATTCACTTTAATGGAAGCTCTTTTGATATCCCCTATCTTGTGTCCCGCTATGAAAAGCATCAGCTTCCCAACCCTTTTTCCCATAAAAGCTCCCTTGATTTGTATCGGGAATTTCTGCGTATGCCTGCTTTTTTCCGGCAAATGCCTAATCATACCCAAAAAGCTTTTGAAGAATTGACTTCTTATACAAGAAAAGACCTTTTATCAGGAAAAGAAATGATAAAATTTTATCACAGCTACACAAAATCGCCTTCCAAGGAAAAAGAAGACCTGCTTTTACAGCATAACTATGATGACCTTGTGGGAATGCTCTCTGTCCTTCCTCTTTTTAATCTAAGACAGCTCCCCAAAGGACAATGGGAACTCACCCATGTGGAGGAATTAAAAAAACAGGAAGCAGACCAAACAATTACCAAGGAACTGTTGTTTACCCTCACAATTCCCGCTCCTATTCCCGGCCAGCTTTCCGCTTCCTTTCCTTTCGGCTACATAACGGCTTCTTGGCATACGGTAAATATAAAGCTTCCCTTGTACGAGGGAACTTTAAAATTCTATTATCCTGACTATAAAAATTATTACTATTTACCTTTAGAAGATGAAGCCGTTCACAAAAGTGTTGCTGTCTATATTGATGCACAGCACCGGCAAAAGGCAACTGCTTCTACCTGCTACAAAAAATATAACGGCATTTTTGTTTATGCCCCTCAAACCTGTACTCTGCCGCTTTTAAAAGAAGATATCCGTACCAAAGAATGTTATACCTTCTGGCCTCTTCAAAATTCATCTCTGACCATGCAAAAAAGTTATATTCAAGAAATATTAAAAACAGCCATTACTTTGTCGTAATGGCTGTTTTACTGCGACCTTATTGATTATTCTTCTGTTGTTTCTTCTGCTTCTTCCTGAACCGGTTCAAGAACCTTCATGCTCAGGCTGATTTTCTTTTCTTCTTCGTTGAAGTCTACTACTTTCGCAGTAACTACCTGACCAACTTTTAATACATCAGATGGTTTTTCAACATGTGCTCTGGAAATCTGAGAAACGTGAAGTAACGCATCTACACCCGGTTCTAATTCGATGAATGCACCGAAATCTGTCATACGAGCGATTTTTCCTTCTACAACATTACCAACTGCGTATTTTTCAGCTGCATTTAACCAAGGGTTCTGGTCTTCAAATTTCAGACTTAACGCAATTTTATCACCATTGATTTCTTTAATCAGAACAGTAATTTTCTCTCCTGCTTTAAATACTTTCTTTGGATTTTCAACTCTTCCCCAAGACATTTCGGAAATATGAAGAAGTCCGTCAGCGCCACCTAAGTCAATAAATGCACCGAAATCTGTTACATTTTTAATTGTACCTTCAACAACATCTCCGGCGTGAATTCTTTCGAATAATTCTTTCTTCATTTCTTCTTTTTTAGCTACTAAAAGCTGTTTTCTGTCACCGATTACACGGCGTCTTCTTGGGTTGAACTCTGTAATTACAAATTCAATTTCCTGATCCTGATATTTTGTCAGGTCTTTTTCATAAGTATCAGATACAAGGCTTGCAGGAATGAAAACTCTTGCTTCTTCCACGATAACGCTTAATCCGCCGTCTAATACCTGATTTACTTTTGCTGTAAGCACTTCTTTATTTTCGAATGCTTCTTCTAATCTCTTATTTCCTTTATCAGCTGCCAGTCTTTTATAAGTTAAAAGCACCTGTCCGTCACCATCGTTTAATTTGAGAACTTTTGCTTCCATTGTATCGCCTGGGTGTGCAACAGTTCTTAAATCCAGGTTCTGGTCATTTGAGTATTCAGTTCTTGTAATGATACCGTCTGCTTTATAATCAATGTTCAAAATAATCTGGTCTTCTTTGACATCGATAACTGTACCTTCAACTACCTCTCCATTTCTGATTGTTTTAAATGTTTCGTCCAGCATCTGTTCAAAACTTAATTCTGACATGTTTTGAAACCTCCTCAATTATTTTATTCGGGGTTGACGCCCCAGCTGTAATACCTACACATTGAACGGACGGAAAACCTTCAGAATCCAAGTCAGCAAGTGTCTGTATATAGTAAGTGTCCTTACATTCGCTTTTACATATCTCATATAGTTTCTGGGTATTGGAGCTATGTTTGCCTCCTACGACTATCATGGCGTCTACCTGCTTAGCGATTTGAGCTGCTTCAGACTGTCTGTCCTGGGTAGCATTACAAATCGTATTTAAAACAAGTTTATCATAACCCTTTTCGCTCAAAATTTCAACTATTTCTTGAAAATTATTGTAATTAAATGTCGTCTGAGACACAATACATAGTTTTTCGCCGCTTTCTGCCAAAAAGCTCTTTGCATCCTCTTTTGTTTTTATAATCGTAGCTTTCCCCTGACACCAGCCTTTAATTCCTACTACCTCAGGATGATTGGGATCTCCTACAATTACAATGTGTTTTCCCTGTGCACTTTCTTTTTCTACAATCCTGTGTATTTTTAAAACGAAAGGACAGGTAACGTCTACATAGGAAATATTTCTCTCTTCCAACAGCTCGTAAATATATTTTGGAACGCCGTGAGAACGAATAATCACAGTCCCTTCTGTAAGATTTTTTAAGTCTTCCTCTGTTTCCAGAACCTTTACGCCTTTCTTTTCTAAATCAGATACCACTTCTTCATTGTGGATAATCGGGCCGTAAGTATACACAGTCCCTTTGGTCGTTTCCGCCACCTTATAGACTTCTTCCACGGCTCTTTTCACTCCAAAACAAAATCCGGCTGTTTTTGCTACCTTTACATCCATGCTTTTCTCCTGTTCTCTATGCGATTGCCTCTTTGTATAAACGAATAATTTCGTCTTTTACTTCTGTAATATTCATATTGGAGGAGTCCAGTAAAACAGCGTCTTCTGCCTGTTTTAAAGGGGAAATATCTCTGTGCATGTCCCTGTAATCTCTGTCATTGATATCTGCCTCAATTTCTTCCAATACACAGGCAATTCCCTTTTCCTCCAGCTCTTTGCATCTTCTCAGGGCTCTTGTACGTGCGCTGGCAGTTAAATAAATTTTTACATCTGCATGAGGCAATACGCAGGTTCCGATATCTCTTCCATCCATAACTACGTTTTCTTTCGACGCAAGCACTCTCTGAAGCTCTACCAGCTTTTCTCTGATTTTCGGATTTACAGAACTTACAGATGCCATATTGCCTACTTCTTCCTGTCTTAAATATTCTGTGACATTTTCCCCGTCTAAAATCACCTGCTGCGCTCCTTTTTCATACACAATGGAAATCTCTGCATTTTTACAGGCTTCTTCCATTTTCTCCTGTTCCTTTGGAGAAATTCCTTTTCTAATCAGATATAATGCCATTGCACGATACATGGCGCCTGTATCTACATAGATAAATTCCAATTCCTTTGCCACTGCCTTTGCTATGGTACTTTTGCCTGCTCCGGCAGGTCCGTCAATCGCTATGTTAATTGCCATTTTCTTCTCTCCCTTTATTCTTCTATAAATTCTGCTGCTGCCTTTGCCGTAGACCAGGCAATCTGCAAATTAAATCCGCCGGTAACTGCATCCAAATCAAGAACCTCCCCGATAAAATACAGTCCCTTTACCAGCTTAGACTCCATGGTCTTCGGATTGATTTCTTTTACTTTTACGCCGCCCTGTGTAATAATTGCCTCCCGAAACGGACGCAGCTCCACAAGTGTCAGCGGAAAGTGTTTCACAAGATGGATAAAATCCTGTCTTTCTTTTCTTGTTATTTCATTCACTTTTTTATCAGGAGCAATGCCTCCCAGCTCTAAAATAACCGGATAGAGCTTTGCAGGAAACATACCTGTAATTACATTTTTAAACTGTCGGTTTATGCCTGCCTCAAATTCTCTTAAAAGTCTGGCGTCCAGCTGTTCCTCTGTCAATGCGGCTTTTAAATCAATATATCCCTGAAGTTCCTTTTTTTCCAGCTTTTTCCCAATATAAGAACTGGCTGTCAAAACCAGTGGGCCTGAAATTCCAAAATGAGTAAATAACAACTCTCCGAAATCGTCATATAAAACTTTTTTGCCGTCTTTTACCGTAAAACGAATGTTTTTTAATGCAAGTCCCTGCATCTGCGTTACATATTCTTCTTTTGTGGCAATGGGAACAAGCGCCGGACGCAGTTGTGTAACCGTATGTCCGGCCTCTTTGGCAAAGGTGTAGCCATCTCCCGTAGAGCCTGTTGCCTGATAGGAAAATCCGCCTGTGGCAACAATCACCTTCTCACCCAAAATCTCCGCACCGTTTCGAAGACGTATGCCTTTTATTTTCCTTTCGCCGTTCTCTCCTTCTTCTGTCAAAAGAGCTTCTGCCTCGCTTTTTAAGTGTACCTTTACGTCTAATTCTTTCATACGCTTTTCCAGAATACGAATAACATCAGAGGAATGATCCGAAACAGGGAAAATTCGCCCTCCCCGTTCTTCTTTCACTGCCAAGCCCAGATTTTCAAAGAAAGAGACCACGTCCTGATTGCTGTATCCGTAAAATGCGCTGTATAAAAACTTTGCGTTTGTCACTACGGACTTAAAGAACGTTTCATCGTCACAGGTATTGGTAATATTGCAGCGTCCTTTTCCGGTAATAAACAGTTTTTTTCCAAGCTTTTCATTTTTCTCAAAAAGATGTACCTGATGATTTTTTTCGCCCAGAAAAACCGCTGCCGCCATCCCGGCTGCGCCGCCGCCAATAATTAGTATCTTTGCCATAAAATGCTCCTTTAATTCTCAATTTTTTAACGCATTGGGGTCTGTCAATTCAATTTCATGATTATCCGGCAGATTGATTTCATCATTATTATATACCTGATATTCATCCCATATCTTCTCCAACGCCTCTAAGGTTGCTACCACAGTTTTTTGCTTTCGCATACTAAGAGCCACAACCAATGCGTTAATCACACTAAGGGGCGCTACAAGAGAGTCTACAATAGAAGCCATATCGCTTCTGGCAATTAAATTACAGGAGGAATATAAATTCATAGGAGAATGGATACTGTCGGTAAGTGTAATTACTTTTGCATTTCGATTATTTGCAAATTCCAAGGCTTTTAAGGTGCGCATGGAATATCTCGGAAAGCTAATTCCGATAATGACATCCTTTTCCCCAATGCGTATCATCTGCTCAAAAAGCTCACTGGCGCTGTTGGTATTTAAAAGTCTCACTCCGTCAAAAATCAAATTCAGATAAAAGGCAAGAAACTCTGCCAAAGGAGCACAGCTTCGAATACCTACCACATATATATTTTTTGCTTCTAAAATGGTCTCCACTGCCAGATTAAACGCTTCATGATCCACCGCTTCCAAAGTCATTTTTATTTTATCAATATCTGAATGCAGCACTGTATCTAAAATCTCTGACTGCGGCACTTTTCCATAAGTCACTTCCATTCGCTGAATAGAATTTAATTTATTCCGCACAAGCTCCTCTAATTCCCTCTGAAATTCAGGATATCCCTTGTATCCCAGATGTGTTGCAAAGCGCACAACCGTGGACTCGCTGACGCCCACAGTCTCTCCCAGCTTTGCCGCAGTTAAAAATGCTGCTTTATCATAATTTTCTTTTATATATGCTGCCAGCTTCTTCTGACCCTTGCTGAAATTTTGATACTGCACATTCATTTTACTAAGCAGGTGCTCTGTATTGCTCATGAACCTTCCCCTCTTTACTTTTTCTTTCATACTTTCTCTATGATAGCACAGAAACAAAAAAGTTTCAGCAAAAACTTTGCTCTTTTGCACAAAGAAAAAGCTCAGACACCCCATATAGGGCGCTGAGCCTTTCTTTTTGTTTTATACCGGATATGCTCCGTTTTCTGTGTCAGCTTCCTTTGGATCTACCTTCGTCTGCTGTGCTTCTCTGTACTTGAAGAAGTCTGTTGCTACCTGTGGGAACAGTGCGTAAGATAATACGTCTTCTTCCTGTTCGGACCACTGTGCCATTTCTCCTCTTAATGTATCAAGCTCAGGAGACAGTAAATCAGCCGGACGGCATGTAATTACTTCTGTGTCGCCGATACATTTTTTCTGTACCTCTTTATCAAACGGTTTTACAGTTGCACCGTATTTTCCGCTTAATACATCTTTTGTTTCTTTTGTAACCATTTTGTAACGTTCACCCATAATTACGTTAAATACAGCCTGTGTACCAACAATCTGAGAAGATGGTGTTACAAGAGGTGGTTCACCAAGATCTTTACGTACTCTTGGAACTTCTTCCAGAACATCATAGAATTTATCTTCTGCATGCTGTTCTTTTAACTGAGATGTCAGGTTGGATAACATACCACCCGGTACCTGATACAATAATGTTTTAATATTTACACCTAAGTTCTTTGGATTTAACAGGCCGCTGTCTAAAGCTTCGTCACGAATTGGACGGAAGTAATCAGCGATTTCAGCTAATAACTGCTGGTCAAAACCTGTATCATAAGGTGTTCCCTTAAATGTTTCAACCATAACTTCTGTTGCTGGCTGAGATGTTCCCAATGCAAATGGTGACATTGCTGTATCGATAACATCTACACCTGCTTCTACTGCTTTTAAGTAAGTCATGGAAGCAACACCGGAAGTATAGTGTGTATGAAGCTGAATTGGAATATCAACTGCTTCTTTTAATGCTGTTACAAGCTCTGTTGCTTTGTATGGAAGCAATAAACCAGCCATATCTTTGATACAAATAGAATTTGCACCCATGTCTTCAACTTTTTTCGCCATATCTACCCAGTAATCTAATGTATAAGCATCACCTAAAGTATAAGATAATGCAACCTGAGCATGACCTTTTTCTTTGTTCGCAGCTTTTACTGCTGTCTGTAAGTTACGAAGGTCATTTAAACAGTCGAAAATACGGATAATATCAATACCGTTTGCAATAGACTTCTGAACGAAATATTCTACTACATCGTCTGCATAAGGACGATATCCTAAAATATTCTGTCCACGGAATAACATCTGTAATTTTGTATTTTTAAATCCATCACGGAATTTACGAAGTCTTTCCCATGGATCTTCTTTTAAGAAACGCAGGGAAGCATCAAAGGTAGCACCACCCCAACATTCTACGGAATGATATCCTACTTTATCCAGTTTTTCTACAATAGGAAGCATCTGCTCTGTTGTCATTCTGGTAGCAATCAGAGACTGATGAGCATCACGCAGAATTGTTTCAGTAATTTTAATTGGTTTTTTCACTACTTCTGCCATCTTTTTTTCCTCCATTTTATTCATTTTGGATTAAACTCCAAAAATTGCCATAAAAGTACCGGCCGCTACGGCTGTACCGATAACACCTGCAACGTTTGGGCCCATAGCATGCATCAGCAGGAAGTTTGTAGGATCTGCTTCTGCACCTACTTTCTGTGATACACGAGCTGCCATTGGAACCGCAGAAACACCTGCTGAACCAATCAGAGGGTTAATCTTGCCATGAGTAAGCTTACACATAAGTTTACCGAACAATACACCTCCGGCTGTACCAAATACGAAAGCAATAAGACCTAATACTACGATTTTAATAGTGTCTAATTTCAGGAATGCTTCTGCACTTGTAGATGCACCTACAGATGTACCAAGTAAGATAACTACAATGTACATTAAAGCATTGGATGCTGTTTCTGTTAACTGTTTTACTACGCCTGATTCTCTGAACAGGTTACCCAGCATTAACATACCAACCAGCGGAGCTGTTGTTGGCAGAATTAAACATACAACAACAGTGATGATGATTGGGAACAGAATTTTTTCCAGTTTAGATACCGGACGAAGCTGTTCCATTTTAATCTTTCTTTCTTCCTCTGTTGTAAAAAGTTTCATAATTGGAGGCTGGATAATTGGTACTAAGGACATATAGGAATATGCCGCTACCGCAATAGCTCCCATCAAGCCCGTCTGTCCCAGCTTACCTGCAAGGAAGATAGATGTCGGACCGTCCGCACCACCGATAATGGAGATTGCTGCTGCTGCCTTTCCGTTAAATCCTAACAGGATTGCAAGGAAGTATGCAACATAAATTCCAAGCTGTGCTGCCGCACCTAACAAAAAGCTCTTTGGATTTGCAATCAATGGACCAAAGTCTGTCATAGCACCTACTCCAAGGAAAATCAGAGATGGAAGTACGCTCCATTCATCCAAAATATAGAAAATATGAAGGAGTCCTGCTACTCCGTTTGATGTTTCTTCTGCGCTGGCCATAATATCAGGATAGATATTTACCAAAAGCATACCAAATGCAATGGGAACCAGCAAAAGCGGTTCAAATCCTTTTTTAATGGCAAGATACAAAAAGATAAATGCCACTAAAATCATAATCAGGTTTCCCACTGTCAGATTCATAAAGGCTGTCTGTCCAATCAGGTTTGACACTGTATCTGCAATGTTAGACATTTTTTTACCTCCCATTTATTTATATTACACAGGAATTTTCCTGTCTTGGGAATTTACACTGTATGCAAATTCTAATTCATAGATGCCAGAACAGCGCCGTTATCTACGGAGTCACCTACTGCAACATTAATGCTTGCTACAGTTCCGTCCTGAGGTGCAACAACTGGGATTTCCATTTTCATAGCTTCCAGAATTACAATTGCATCGCCGGCTTTTAAAGCCTGTCCTACATTTGCTTCAATTTTGCAAACTTTTCCCGGTACAGAAGCTTTTACTTCAACAGCACCTGCTGCAGAAGCTGCTGCCGGTTTTGCTGCTGGTGCAGCTTTTGGAGCTGCCTTCGGAGCTGCTTTTGGAGCAGCAGCCGGTGCACCATTTCCAGCTGTTTCTTCAACTGTTACATCGTATGCAACGCCATTTACTGTAATTGTATAAGATTTCATATTCTTTTCCTCCTACGAGCTTAGCCTATCGCCAATTTCTTTTATTTGATTTTCTGATAGAACGTACTACAAACGCATCTGTTGAAGTATTTTCAGATGCTGCAATTGCTGCTGCAATAACTGCTACTAATGTCTGATCATCTGTCAGATCTTCTTCTACAGTTTCTTCTGCAGCCGGCTGTACAGGTGTTGGAGCCGGTACTGGTTCTGCCTCTTTCTTTTTGCCAAATCCTTCTACAAATTTTGGAATGTATTTCATCAAAGAAATAACAAAACTCAAGAACACAAGCATTACAAATACAATAACAAGACCGATTACCGTATTTATTCCTGCTTCCTGCATTTTCTCTGCCATTGAATAGTCAGCACTAAATCCTACAGACTTTCCTGCAAGTTTGATATCATAAACCACCTGTACATCAGCATCTCTTTTTTCAAAGTCGCATTTTAATGTTACAACATAGTTCGTGCCATCTTTTTTGATAGCTTCTTGAGGGTCTACTTCTTCATAGTCAATAAAACTTCCTAATTCTTCATAGGAATCAATCCATGATGTAAAGGCATTTTTAGAAAAATCATCCATATTTGGATTTTCTTCTAAAGCCTGTTCTAATTCACTTGGATTGCTTTGTGTTAATGTCTGAACAACATTTACACTGCTGCCATAAAGATTTTGAGCTACTTTTTCGTTAATTTCGTTCTTTGTAGAACCACAGGCAGTTAAAGATACTGCCAAAATTCCTACTGAAACTAAACTACCTAATTTTTTCCATGTCTGCTTCATATTAATTCACCTCGCTTAAACCGTGCCATGTTTTTTGCTAGGACGATTTTCTCTCTTTGTGAATAACATTTCAAAAGCACCAATCACATATTTTCTTGTATCTTCTGCCTGAATAATTGTGTCTACATATCCTCTCTTAGCTGCGGAAAGTGCGCTGGACTGTAACATTGCATATTCTGCTGCTTTTTCATTAATTGTAGCAGCGTCTGCATCTGCATACATAATCTTTGCAGCCAATTTCGCATCCATCATACCAATCTGTGCATTTGGCCATGCAAATACCATATCTGCACCGGTAGATTTGCTGTTCATTGTAAGGTAAGCACTTCCAAAAGCTTCTCCTACAATTACATTTACTTTTGGAACTGTTGCACTGATATAAGCATTTGTAAGTTCTGCTGCACTTCTTGCCATATTTGATTCAGAACATTTTGTAGCTTTATAACCTTTTACATTTGTTAAAGTTAAAACAGGAATGTCAAAAGCATCACAGAATTTTACGAATTCAGCAGCTTTTTTGCATCCTCTTGCTGATAAAACTTTATCAAAAGTTTCTGTTTTTTCGCCTTCTTCATTGTAAAGCTCACTTCTGTTTGCAACACATCCTACAGTTGCTCCGTTTAAACGGATAAATCCTGTAACCATATCTTTTGCATATTCTGCTTTTACTTCGAAGAATTCCTGATTGTCTGCAATCTGAGAAAGTGCAATAGAAGTATCTCCTGCACAGTTTTCCAGTTCAGGACAAACACGGTTTAAGTCATCTGTACATTCGATGTAAGAAGAATTGTCTTCGAAGTTAGATGGCAGCATAGAAACTAATTCTCTCATCTGAGCCAGAATATCTTCTTCGCTTCCCATTACATCTACAAGACCTGCATGCTCGCTCTGATAAGCTGCGCTGGAAGTATCACATTTTGAAATTTCATTTCCTTCCAAAGCATTTGGTGCATTCACAAAGAGTCTTCCTTTGTTCGCTTCCATAAATGTAAAATCTGTCAAAGCAGGAACAACTGCTAATCCACCGCCACATGTACCAAAGATACCTGTAATCTGTGGAATTACTCCAGATGCCATAACCTGTTTTGTGTAAATTTCACCAAAAGCATTTAATGCGTCTGTTGCTTCCTGCAGTCTTAAGCCTGCACAATCAAGCAGTCCGATAATCGGTGCGCCTGTTTTCATTGCCAAGTCATACAGATTTGTGATTTTTTTTGCGTGCATTTCGCCGATAGAACCGTTTAACACGGAAACATCCTGGCTGTAAACATATACCAGGCTGCCGTCAATCACACCATATCCGGTGATAACACCGTCTGCCGGTGTTTCTTTTTCAGATAAGTTGAAATCTGTGTTTCTGGCTGTTACATAGCCGCCAATTTCAACAAAACTGTTCTCATCAAGCAAAGAAGCAATTCTTTTACCTGCTAAGGTTTGTGCTGTACTACTCATTAATCAGCCCTCCATTTAATTTTTATTTTAACAGCAAAAAAATCTATTGCAAATCAATAAAAATTCATGCTGTTGACCGGGATTTCTGCACTTCCTTGTGAGCTTTTTCCGGTTTTTTGCAGAAATCACCTTGTGTTCACTTCATCGCAATAGATTGTTAAAACCAATTTCTGCCGATTTTAATTGTACCTTGTTTCATATTTTTTTTCAATAGTTTTTGACAAAGTTTTAACTCAATTTTACAGGCTTTTTTCCCTTTCCCAAATTTTTCTTCCTTCTTTCAAACAGGGATATAAAAAATCATAAGTTCCGTTTCTCTGTATCTCAATATTTTGACTCTCTGCCCAGAAAAAGGCTGCACAAATATAGGCAGAAGGGAGAAATGGAATTTCCTGATATTTTTCTGCCACACTGCATATTTTTTCAAAAGATACAAGCTTCTCCCCTTCCAGAAAGCTGTATTCTACTCCAATACTTTTATGAAACAAATAAGCAAAGGCAATCCATGATTTTTCTGCTCTGGATGTGTGGCAATTTCTAATTTCTTCTAATAACCCTAAAAGAATTTGAGCATTTTCCCTTTCCCCTTTATTCAAATATTCCCAAAATGCACCTCTTTGATAAATACTTTTTTCTGCTGCTGATAAAATATATTCTTTCCAGTCTTTCTCCATTATCTCCAACATTTTTCTGATTTTGGGATTTTTACAAAGAGCATATAAAAGAAAATACGTAACATCTATATAATGCCCAGTTTCTGTTTGTAATTCCTTGCAATATGAAAATTCTTCTTTCAGAAAAGATCCTTCCGCTTTTGTAGAAAAATATAACCCTTGAAATAAAATTCCCTGCGTCCTCATATAACCTCTTTTCTGCCTGTATTAAATTTTGAAATGGATAATTCTGGATAAGATTAGAATTCAGATATGATTTAGAAATTGAATACAGACTTGTCTTTTCTTCATTTTACTACAAAAAAGTTTTTCACTCAACAAATATTTTTTTGCAGTTATACATTAAAAAGGTCATAAACCTACGCTCTAATTGTATATAAGCAGTTTATGACCTTTATACTATTTTTTACATTGTTACTTTTCTGAAGTTTTTCTTTCCTTTTTTCAATACAATTCCATCGCCTTGAAGTTTTTCTCCCGGAACCAGATGTTTAATATCTGTAACTTTCTCTCCGTCAATAGCTACACCGCCCTGTTCAATGGCACGTCTTGCTTCAGAACGTGTATTTGCTAATCCGCTTTTGTGTAAAAGAGAAATCAAGTCAATATTTCCATCTACGAGGTCTGCTTCTTCAATTTTTGCAGATGGCATATTCGCCGCATTTCCACTGCTGAATAATGCTCTTGCAGATTCCTGTGATTTTTCTGCTTCTTCTTTTCCATGTACTAATGCAGTTAATTCATAAGCTAAAATTTCTTTTGCCTTGTTTAACTGGCTTCCTTCCCATTTGTCCATTTCATCAATCTGTTCTAACGGAAGGAAAGTAAGCATACGGATACATTTTAAAACATCTGCATCTGCCACGTTTCTCCAGTACTGGTAAAAGTCAAATGGAGAAGTTTTATTTGGATCTAACCAAACTGCTCCGGACTGTGTTTTACCCATTTTTTTACCTTCGGAATTTAAAAGTAGAGTGATGGTCATTGCACAGGCATTTTTACCCAGTTTTCTTCGAATTAACTCTGTTCCGCCCAGCATATTACTCCACTGATCGTCACCACCAAACTGCATATTACAGCCATATTTCTGGTACAGCATATAGAAATCGTAGCTCTGCATAATCATATAGTTAAATTCCAAAAAGCTCAGACCTTTTTCCATACGCTGTTTGTAACATTCTGCAGTCAGCATACGGTTTACAGAGAAATGCGGACCTACTTCTCTTAACAACTCTACATAGTTTAAATCTAAAAGCCAGTCTGCATTGTTTACCATCATTGCTTTTCCTTCTGAAAAGTCAATAAAACGCTCCATCTGCTTTTTAAAGCAATCACAGTTGTGCTGAATCATTTCCGGTGTCATCATGGAACGCATATCACTTCTTCCAGATGGATCTCCAATATATCCTGTACCTCCACCAATCAATGCAATTGGTTTATTTCCTGCCATCTGCAAACGTTTCATCAAACATAATGCCATAAAGTGACCTACATGAAGGCTATCTGCTGTAGGGTCAAAGCCAATATAGAAAGTAGCTTTTCCATTGTTAATCAGTTCACGGATTTCTTCTTCATCTGTTACCTGAGCAATTAAGCCTCTGGCAACCAATTCGTCATAAATTTTCATTTCGTTTTCTCCCTTCTGTTTTCCTGAGGACGAAATTTCCTATGAAATAAAAAAACACTCCCGTCCTCTTTATAATTATAAAAAGGACGAGAGCGATAAGCTTTCTCGTGTTACCACCTTTATTCACAGACAACTCACATTGCCTGCCTCTGCAAGTACAGCCGAAGCGATACTCAAAATGCTATAACGTGCACCTTTCCGTCACAGCCTACTCATTTCTTTTCGGTGTGAAGCTCCGAGATGTATTCATTCTCAGCTTCCTGCGCGCCTCTCATCAGCCGGCTGCTTTCTGTGCATTCCCCTGAAAATTACTTCTTCTCATCTTTGCTTTTTCATTTACAGCAACAGTATACAAATTTCCTCTATGGTTGTCAAGACATATTCCACTGGTATTCGCCGTTTTCCTTAATACCGTAGAAATCACCAAAGTTCAAATCTAAAATATTCTTCTGAATATTCTCTACGGAAATCTGATTTTTAATTAAATACTGCCAGATACCGCCATGAGAAATATCACCCTGAAGCAGTACGCCCACAACTTTTCCGTCACGGATAATGACACGTTTATATTCCTTGGAGTCTTCTCTTGCCACTACGGTGTCTGTTTCTTCCGGAACAATGACTCCGATACACATAGAAACAAGCCCGAAGAAATTAATGGTATTTTTGATAGCATAACGGTCTGTGTAAGCTGTCTTTTTCCCGCACATATTAAGCGCCGCTGTCTCTCCTTGTTTCTGAGCGTTTGGCCAGATACCGGATAAGCCTGCCACATCACCTGCCGCATAGACGTCCTTTGCTCCTGTTTCCAGATAGTCGTCTACTTTAATACCTCTGTCAATGACAATCCCTTCTCCGTCCATGCCTGCCACTGCGGAACGAACACCGGCTGCCACTATCACTAAATCACATGGAATTTCTTCTCCGTTGTCCAGCACGATACAGGAAATATTTCCCTCATCATTCATCAATGTATCTGCCGCTTTTCTTCCCAGATAGAAAGAAGCTCCTGCATTTTCAAAACGTTTCTGATATTCAAAAGCGCCTGTCTTATCCAACTGAATAGGAAGAATTTGTTCTGCCATCTCTACAATGGAAACCTTCTTTCCTGTTTCCATCAGTCCGTAAGCAGCATCCAGTCCTACCAGACCGGAACCGATAATCACAATATTTTCTGCATTTTTTGCCATTTCATCGATTGCCTGTGCATCTCTTAAATGACGAAGCCCGAAAACATTGTTTGCCTCTCTTAATTTTCCCACAGGTGGGATAAAGCTTTCTGCACCTGTTGCAATCAAAAGTTTATCGTATCCGATTTCATTACCGTCTTCCGTAAATACTGTTTTCTTTACGGTATCCAGCTTATTCACTGTTTTTCCTTTTAACCAGTTAATTTTATTTTTCTCAAAGAAATCCGCATCAATAAAGCTAATGCTCTCTGCACTTCTTTCATGGCTGAGGAATTTATGCAGCATACAACGTGAATGCACCTGTGTATCCGTAGATATCACTGTAATTTCACCTTGTGCATCTGTCTTTCGAATGGTCTTTGCAGCCATAATACCGGCTGCACCTGCTCCTAAAATCACATACTGCATCTGCCTACACCTCCTCTACCCAGATTGCCTGTTTTGGACAGGCTTTTACACAACTTGGCTCTTCACCCTTCTCAATACAAAAGTCACATTTAATGACTTTTGTATGAGTTGTTTCATCCGGTTTTAAAACGCCGTAAGGGCAATTCATAACACACATAAAACAGGAACCGCATTTTTCAGCGTCATACTGTACATGACCTGTTTTTTCGTCCTTTTTCAGAGCGCCGCTCATACAGGACATTACACATTCCGGCTGCTCACAATGTCTGCAAAATACAGGTGTATAGCTTCCGTCCGGATTTTTGTATATAAAGTTTCTGGATTCATTTGTAATATCTGTCAAATCTAAGGTATAAACATTTCCGTCATCTTTTCTATGCGCCTGCATACATGCTACGGAGCAGCTTTTACAGCCATCACATTTGGCAGCGTCAATCATTATTCTTCTCATCAGATACCCCCGTTCTGTATCATTGAATTTATTTTAGATATTTAATCCTGCACGTCTTTCTTCAATAATCTTATCAAGAATATCTGCACTTTCTTTTGCATCCGGATTGATAATCACCTGTCCGCCTGTGAGGTTCTTCATATCTTCTGTCAACAGTTTTACTGCCAAATCGCTTCCTGTAACAAATGGAGGAAGTCCCAAGTGTAATGGAAGTCCCAGAGCCAGTCCGAAGCATCCGTCTGCAAGAGCCTGTTCCTCTAACCACTGTGCTGCGGAAAGAACTAATGGAAGCTGAGGAATATCCACACCGATTGCCTCTGCCAATTCTGTTGCTACAATCTCAAGACGTCCGATTGCAAGACATGGACCAAAGTTCAATACCGGAGGAATATTTAATTTTTCACATACGGCACGAAGCTTTGGACCTGCGTATTTTGCAGCTTCCGGAGTCATAAGTCCACAGTTTTCAATACCTCCTGAAGAACATCCTGCTGTCAGTACCAGAATATCTTTTGCAATCAGTTCTTTTGTCAGTTCTACGGAGAGAACATCATGTCCGCCTGCTGTCAGGTTGGAACATCCTACTACGCCAGCAATACCTTTGATATCACCGGATACGATTAAATCAATTAACGGTTTCCAGTTGCCGCCTAAAAATTCTTTCAAAGAACCTTCGGAAACACCTGTTAAGGTATGGTCATTTCCGTGTTCCGGCATTAAGTTCATCGGAACGTTGCCACGTCTTGCTTTGTATGCTTCAATAATTTCGTCAATGATTTCTTCGCTCTGTTTTTCTCTTTCTTCAAAAACAAATGGTTTCAGCTCTGCATTTGCCTTCTTTGCAACACTGTCAAGACAAATCTGTTTAATCTTTAATTCGTCACAGATTGGCTCGATACCCGGAAGTGTACAGTTAAACTCAGAAAGGACAGCATCAATACCACCGGTAGCAAGTACCGCTTCACTTGTATAGTTGTTTCCTGCGTGTCCGTCAAATACTTCTTCGTAATGAGCGCCTCTAAGCTGTAAATCCTGACCTACACAAGTACATCCAACCAACTTAAAGCCTTTTGCACCTGCTGCTTTTGCTTTTTCCACTGCTTCTTTGGATGTAAGTCTTTCCTGTAAATCTACAAAGATTGTATGCTGATGTCCTGTAATCATAATATTGATGTAATCCGGATCAATGACACGAAGTCCAACAGGAGCCATACGAAGCTCAGGCTCTCCTAAAAGCACGTCATTTAACAGGTTTGTAAGAGTCAGTCCGTATAAACCTGTGGAAATACCCAATTTCAGACAATCTGTATACATATCAACAGGATCAGAATTTAAGTTTGTAGAACATTTTACTACTCCATGGAATACCTCACTTTTTGCACCACCTGGTAAAATACCTAATTCCTGCCATTTTTTGAAACGAGGTGCATAAGCCATTTTTTCAACTAATTCCATTTTTTCGTATTCCGGTTTATATAAATCATCCAGAACTTTCTGAGCTACCTGTTTTGCAGTATCCCATTTATCTGTTCCCTGAACACCGAAAATTTCAGCAAGTCTTGCAAGAGATTTTTCACCCTTAATCTCACCTTTGATTTCAGCAGTTTTCTTTACATTTAATGCTGTATTTTCTACAATATGAATATAGCATCCAGAGCCACTTGCCACTGCACGAAGGAAGTTACGCGCAACAATAACATCTGCTGTAGCACCACAAATTCCTCTTGGAGCTTTTGGTGTAATACGACATGGACCATTGGAGCAAAGACGGCAGCATACACCCTGTAAACCAAAACCACATTTTGTACTCTGTCCTTCCACTCTATGATGAGAAGTTTCCATAGGTAAATTACGGATAAATCCTTCTAAAGGCTTATCTGCACTGGCACATGTATTGCATCCAAAACACTGATTCATACTTAATATCCTCCTGATATGTACATTATTTTTTAATCTGTTAAGATTATAACAATTCTAAACTAAATTAGTCAAGTATAACTTGTATGATTTTCCATTTCTTTTTTAATTTGTCTGAAACGCCTGTATTTCCTCTTTTAAAGCAGCTTCTCTTTCCTGTAACAAAAGGGCTTTACTCTCCTTTAAATAGCTTTCACATCTATGCTCTGCGATAAATTCCGCAATCTTTTCATTTTGAGACAGCATAGACAGAAACAGAGGCAGCTCCTGCCCTGTTTTACTGCTGTTTTTCACGTCTCCCAGCTCCTTGTCAAGCAGCATCCGGATTTGTTCCTCCTGATGCTTTAATTTCAAGGTTTCTCTGTAAAAATCTTCTTTTACAGCCTCAAATCCTGCTTCTTTCAATTTCCATTTTCTCTCATCCAACCACTTTGTGATATTTTTGTCAGTCTTTTGTTTTTCTTTTGACAAAAGTCCCTGCTCTGCCAGAATTTTTTCCTGTCTTTTCCTTCGTTCTATTGTCTGACAAAAAAGCGTGTCTATATCCTGCTGTTCCTCTGCAACAGCCTTTTTCATCTTTTTTAGTTCTTCATACAAACCGTTTATATAAGCCTTTTCCTGTTGATATTCCTTTATTTTTCCTTCCAGCTCACCCTCTAAAAGCTGCATAAGCAAAACCTTTCCGTCAAAATCTGCATGAAAAAGCATGTCCTCTTTTTCTTCAAAAGAATACCTTTGATACTTTTCTTCATAGCTCTTAAACAGCTGATAAAAGCCATAAAAGTCTGCTGCCACTTCCTCATACTGTATGTATTCGCCTATCAGCTCCTCTGTTACAGGCACTTTCATTTCTTCGTAGCTTTGCAAAATTCGGGATAAATCCTCCCAGCCTCTTGCCGTTACAAAACAGCTTCCTTCCTGCCGTTCTTCTATGCGGTAAAAATTTTCTGTTTTTAGCTGCAAATAACTGCGTATCCCTAAATGAACGCCCTGTTTTGCAGCATATCGATCCCAAACAGAATGATTTTCCTGAATTTCTATTTTCTTTACTCTATCAAGAGTTACGATGTCAAATTCCCTCACAGACTTATTGTATCTCTCCGGATTTCCTGCTGCTACAATACACCAACCCTTTGGAAGTTTATGTGCACCAAAAGTCTTGTTCTGCAAAAGCTGCAGCATAGTAGGCGCTAAGGTTTCAGAAACACAGTTAATCTCATCTAAAAATAAAATTCCTGTTTCTGCGCCTTCTTTTTCTATACATTCATATACCGATGCAAGCATTTCGCTCATGGTATATTCTGTAACCGTATATTCTTCTCCCTGAAATCTTTTCTTCTCTAAAATCGGCAGTCCCACGGCGCTTTGCCGTGTATGGTGTGTCAGCGTATACTCCACAAGTCCGATTTTTTCTTCCTCTGCAATCTGCTTCATAATAGCAGTTTTTCCAATACCCGGAGGTCCCATAAGCAGCACCGGCCTTTGATACTGTATAGGAATTTTATAATTCTCCTCCTCATCCTTTGCCGTATAGGCTCGAAGTGTATTGATAATTTCCTGTTTTGCTTCTGCAATATTCATTATCTTCTCCTGTTATCTCTCATCCATATAGAAAAGCTTTGCCCAATTTGGAACATTAGCTTCTTTCGGTGGTTCTTTCGTCAGTAAAAAAACTGTCTCGTAATCCGGTTTTTCTCTGGGATAAATCCCATCTCCATCGGTAAAATATAAAAGCGCCTTTAAATTTTTCAGCGTTCTATCCACAATCATCTTATTCACATATTGAAATACCGGACGAAAGTCTGTCCCCCCTCCTCCCTGTATTTTAATGTGCTTTAGATATTCTTTCCATTCCTTTTCACAGGTGACTTTTACATCTTCCTGCACATAACAATCACACTGTATAATATGTACCCGCAGCTTTTTAAAAAAATTTTCCTGCTGCCCCAAAACCGCATAAGTTTCCTGTAAAAACCGCTGTACCGTAGGTCTTTTACAAGATGCGGAGGTATCAATGGCAATGACCAGCTCCTCCAGCTTCTTTGCCTCTGTATATTCCAAAGGCTCTAAAAAAGGGAGATTTCCATAATGAGAAAGCCCGTACAAGTAGGGAATATAATCAAAAGCTTCCATATCTAACTGTAACTCTTCTCTTTCCACTGTAAACCGTCTTAAAAATTTATTATAATTTCGCTTCCTTTCTTCCTGAAGCTCATACCACTCCTGTTTATATCCTCTCTGCGTACCTCTTTTTCCAAATCCATTTCCGCTGCCGTCCTCTCCTGATGCTTTTAAGGAAAGCGCCCAGTCAAGCAGCTTTTCTGTCTGTTCTTCTTTTACTTCTTTCCAAAGCGTGTGATTGTCCTGCTCAAAACACTTTTGCCAAAATTCTAGTTCACTTGGAGAAAATTTTTTCCTTTCCAGTCTTTCCTCTACTGCTTCTGCTGACAGCCCTTCCCCGTTTTCCCAGATTTGACTGCAAAATTCTTGGGCTGCCTTTGACATTTTCCCTGTAAGCTCCTCCTGTCCCAGCGCATCAATGGTATACTCTGTCACCATATCACAAGCCAAATGCCAAAAAGGCGAAGATTCTGTATTCTCCCTTACCTGTCTGTACAACAGATGAAACAGTGTATGAAGAAAAAAACGATTTATTCCCTGTGCTCCCTTTTCCATATAGAGGTTCAGGAAAAGCTTCGGCTCATAGAAAAAAGTTTCTCCATCCGTCCCTGTTAAAGTATTTCTTTGAAAGCCTGTAAACACCATTTGAAAAATCCGATAAAGCCTCGGACTTTCACAGCAAAATTTTGTCAGGGCAAGCTCTTTTACCTCTTCCCATAAATATTCTTCTTTTGCTTCCATTTTAAAGCTCCCAGCTCTTTTCCTGAAATCCTCCCAAAGCTTCTTTTTCCTGCAACAAAAAAATCTGTGCTTCCTGATTGCCATATTGAACCGCTGTTTTCAAAAAAGAGTTGAGAAGATTTTCATCCGCCTCCTGTTCTTTAATAAGCTCTGTCAGCTTTTTATTTTCTTTTTTCTTAATCAGCAATTCCACTGCCGGACGAAAACGCAGCTTTAAATATTCTCCATACAGGCGCTTTCTTTTATCCTCTTTTTTCAAATCAAAATATCGCATAAGCGCAATAGACAATTTTTTATCTGCCTGTTTTGTTTCTGAAAATACCTTGTCCAGCTGACGCTCTTCCTGCTCTGTAAGCTTTTTTTCCAATAGCTCCCAGATTTTTTTGTTGATTGCATTGTTCTTTTCTATATCTTCCTGATAAGAAAGAGATGTTGTATCCGGCGTATGCTCTCCGCACACATCCGCTCCCAATACAAAGCATTGCGAAAATAATTCGTGCAGCCACTCTTTTATTTTCTCAAAACTTACATCTCCCTGATCCCAGTTGGTTCTGGCCGCCTCTAAAGATAAAATATCTTTATCAAGAGACAAATACACCGGAACGTCTTGATTTCTCTCTAAAAATTCATGCCATTGGGATTTTTCCTGCTTCATATCCTCCCTGCTAATAGGAGTAACCTTTTCTAAAATTTCCTTTTCACATTCCAAAAAAGCGGTTCTCGGCGGTCCGATTACGCAGACTTCTTTTATATATTTATTGGAAAGAATACACTCCCGCACCCAGCTTCCGCAGGAAAGCAGTCCCCAAAAGGAAGCTTCCTGCATATCTGTATGGTTATCAAATACCACAAGCAAAAACGGTCTGTCTATCTTTTCCGTCCAAAATTTACTTAAATAATGATAATTGCCGGAGTCCAGAAAATGAATACCTGAAAAATCAAGATTTTTTATCCGTTCTTTAATTTCCTCCTCTGCTTCCTCTGTACAATAGCAGTTGACTCCTGTCATCTTTGTAAAATCCAGCCATTGGGCATCTTTTCCCTGATAAAAGTTTTCCTCTTTATAGACACCGGAAAAATCCATAATTACTGTCTTTGCGTTCATAAGCACCTCTTTATCCTGTCTCTGTATTTCTACTTTCATTCTAACACGTTTCTAATTTTTTTCAACGTTTCCATATCTTTTCACTACCTGTTCGAAACACCATGGAAAATCAATTTTCTTCTTTCCCTCTGCTGTCAAAATATCCTCCGTATACCAGACTTCTCCGTCTACTTTGTAACGCAGTTCTCCTATTTTTTCTCCCTTTTTCACCGGAGCCGTCAGTTTCTTTTTCCCGTGATAACTGACTTCTATTTCCTCGCCTTCTTTCAGCAGGATTTTTTTCTCCTCTCCCTTTTCTCTGACAAGGGAAATTTTAGAATTTTTATCCAACTCTTTATTTCTGGCATTCTTTACAGGAATTTCTTTGGGACATTTTGAAAATTCTATTTCATCAAAGGAATGAAAGGAATACTCATTTAAACCATATTCCATCAATTTTCTGGTATCTGACCACTTATATCCTTTATTATTGGGCCAGCCACAGCCCAAAAGGGCTACAATTAGGGTTTTCCCGTCTCTTTGCAGCGCTCCCACATAGCAATACCCCGCCTGTGCCGTAAATCCTGTTTTTCCGCTGATTGCCCCTTCCATCATAGACAAAAAAGCGTTGTGATTTTGGCAGCTAAACTCCCGCTTTCCGTCTGCATCGGAAAAGCGGTAAGATGGTGTCTGGGTAATTTTCAAAAACTCTTCCCTTGCAGGGGATAAACAAACACAGTACCGCATAATCTGCGCTAAATTTTCGGCAGTTGTTTCATGAACCTTTTCTTCTCCCTCTCGTTCTTCCTTTGCATCCAGCCCATTGGGAGTAATAAACCAAGTGTCTTCACAGCCGATTTCCCTTGCTTTTTCATTCATCTTTTCTGCAAAACCTTCTACGCTTCCTCCCACATGCTCTGCCAAAATTACTGCGGAGTCATTATGGCTTTCCAGCATCAGAGAATACAACAAATCCTTTACATAAAACTTCTCTCCCACCGAAGCTCCTAAATGTACCTTTGGCATCCTCGCCGCTTTCTCTGAAGCTTCTGCAATCTCCTCCAAACAGCCGCTTTCTAAAGTTAAAATGCAGGTCATAATCTTTGTGGTGCTCGCCATAGGACGTTTTTCCTCTCCGTTTTTCTCATACAGCACACGTCCTGACTCTCCGTCAATCAAAGCCGCAGAAAGCGCATATAAATTCTCCGGCTCGTCCCCCTTTCCTGCTACTAAAACGGGAAATGCAGACATACTTATGTAAAAAGCAAGAAAAAGAGACAAGATTTTTTTCCATTTATTTTTCTTCATTCTGATTTCTCCTTTTTACAATATATGTAGATATTAAAAAAAGATACCAGAAAGGTATCTCTATAAATTAAGCTGTAATTGAATTTCTTCTTCTGCCTCTGCTTTAAAATCTTCCATTTGAACAGGGTCAATCTCCGGCAGCGCATCCAGCCCCTGCACGTCAAAATTGCGGAGAAATTCCTCCGTAGTGCCAAGTAAAATCGGTCTTCCCGGAGCATCCAAGCGCCCTACCTCCTGCACCAGTCCATATTCCATAAGCTTTGCTATGGCATGGTCGCATTTTACACCCCTGATTTTTTCTATTTCCAGCTTTGTAACAGGCTGTTTATAAGCAATGATGGAAAGAGTTTCCAGCATAACATCGGAAAGCACAGCCTTTTTCGGCTGCAAAGCCATCTTTACCAGATAATCATAATACTCTTCCTTTGTACACATCTGATACGCATTTTCAAGCTCGATAATTTTAATTCCACGGTCCTCTGCCTGATATTTCAGCATCATATTTCTGACAATTTTTCTTGTGGTCTCTATATCATGTCCGATGGTTTTTGCCAGTGTACTTAATTCTACCGACTCTCCCATGGCAAACAACAGCGCTTCTATTGCGCCTTCTATTTTATTCAGTTCCATTTTTTTCTCTCTCCAAACAGGATTTAATCTCTATCTCTGCAAAAATATGCTCCTGATAAATGGAAATCTTTCCCATTTTCATCAACTCCAGAATTGCCAGAAACGATACGATAATCTGTACTTTACTTGCCTGTCCTTCCAACAAATCACGAAAATTAAATCTGGAATGTGTTCTGGCATATTCTTCGATTTCTTCCATTTTCTCAGGCAGACTTACTTCTTCTTTCTCAATTTTACCGAATTTGCTTCGGATTGGGTCAACCTTATCCTCCTGACGGCGGATGACACTCTGAAAAATTTCATTGAGTTTTTCCAAGGTAAGTCCGTCCAATAACTGACCGGTATCTACCGGCTCACGGTAAGACAGCACTTCTTTTGGGATAGTAGGAAGCTTGTATACCTTTTTTGATGCGGCTGCCATACGGTCTCGAAGCTCATAAGACATATATTTATACATCTTATATTCCAACAGCTGGCGCACCAATTCTTCTCTGGGGTCTTCTTCCTCCCCTTCCTCATTCACTTCTCTTGGCAGAAGCATTCTGCATTTAATGGAAATCAAGGTCGCAGCCATAACCATGAACTCACTCATAATGTTTAAATCTTCTCTCTCCATTGCACGAATGTAGTCCATGTACTGCTCTGTAATCTCTACAATGGGAATATCATAAATATTTACTTTATTTTTCTCAATCAGATGCAGGAGCAAATCCAACGGACCTTCAAACACCTGAAGCTTTACGGGAATTCCCATGTCTTCTACCTCTTTCTGCCTTTCTTTCCTCAGTCATTCTACACTATTTTCACAAAAAAGTCTACTTTTCAGAATTTTTCTTGGGACTGCACTCTACCATAATCAGCTCTCTGGGATTGAAAATACGCAGGGGAATGGTATGCTCTCCCAGGCCTCCGCTGACTATCAGATGTCTGTCTCCTTCTTGAAAATGTCCCTTACAATACTTGGGAAAAATCCGAAAATCAGGGCTGATAACACCGCCTAAAAACGGAAGCTGTACCATTCCTCCATGATAATGCCCTGAAAAAGTCACATCACTGCCCCATTCCAGATAGCTGTCTCCATACTTTGGGGTATGCGCCAGAAGTACCTGAAACTGATTTTTGGATGTTTTTCCTAAAAGCACTTCGATTTCCTCACTTTTCAGAAAATCTTTGCCTCCTTTTTTATAATATTGATAAGGAGGCAAAAGACCGGAAATTAAAATTTTCTCTCCTCCCACTTCCAACTCTCTTGTCTCATTTTCCAGAAATACGACACCCAATTCTCGTACTTCCTTTTCAAATTCCAGATAGCCCTCTCCATAAACCTCCGGTTTCCTTTTCATTCTCTGCTCATGATTGCCCAAAGCATAATAAACAGGAGCTATATGCACAGCTTCCTTTAAAAAAGCATAGGGTATCTGAAACGATGCTTTCTCTTTTCCCAGAACCAAATCACCGGCAATCAATATTGCATCCGGCGCCTGCTTCCTTAATTCTCCCAGAAGATTTTCATTCCCTTTCCCCAGCTCTACATTATGCAAATCACTGAGCACTGCCAAACGGATACTCTGTGTTTTTAATTTATCTGACTGTATTTTATAAAAAGTTGTTTTAAATGTTTTCAATGTTCCTCACCCGATATTTTCTCTGTAACTCGGCTTATTATAGTATAAACCATAAGCACTTTCAACCTATTTTCTTTAAAAAGCTCTCCCACACCTTCTTTACACAGTCACTGTACTGTGCCTGTTTTGTTCCTTTGGTGCAGAGGATTTTCACACTTCCGATTTCTTTTCCGTCCAGATAATAATTGACAGTTCCTACGGTATCTCCTTTTTTCACCGGAGCTTTTAAGTCCTTTTTCAGCTTTATTTTCTTTTCTATATTTTCAAAAGAAGCGCCCTCTGTATCTAAATAGCGAAATTCTTTTTCATAAGCACATGGGACTTTTTCCAAAACGCCACCCTCCACCGGAATTTGAGGAAGCTTTTCCTTTTGCTCATCTACATACAGCTTACAGCTTCCAAAGCCTAAATTCAGCATGGCTGCCGCATCTTTAAAGCGAACCTTATAATCCGGCGCAGTCATCACCACACTGATTAAAGTAATTCCCTCTCTCTGTGCTACCGCCGATACACAATATTTTGCCACGCTGGTACTTCCTGTCTTTAAGCCAACACACCCGTCATAGCTTCGAATAAGCTTATTGGTATTGGTAAGACCAAACTCACTGTTGCCTTTTTGCGTTACATGAGTGATATTTTCCATCCACACAGAAGAATATTCCAAAATTTTCGGATAACGGGTAATCAGCTCTCTGGACATAATTGCCACATCATGAGCGCTGGTATAATGATTATCCGACTCTGTAAGGCCACAGCAGTCTTCAAAATTCGTATTCTCCATACCCAGCCCTTTTGCCCTTTCGTTCATTCGCTTTACAAATTCTGTCTCACTTCCTGCAATGTGCTCTGCCATAGCCGCACTGGCATCATTACCGGAAGCAATGACAATACATTTTATCAGCGTTTCGACTGTCTGCTTTTCTCCTTCTTCCAAAAACACCTGCGAACCGCCCATGGATTTGGCATAGGCGCTGGTTACTACCTCGTCTTCCATATGTAGGTTTCCCTTTTCCAGCTCGTCAAAAATTAAAATCAAGGTCATGATTTTTGTAATACTGGCAGGCTTCACTCTGGTATCCATATCCTTTTCATAGATAATCTTCCCCGTGGACGCCTCCATCAGCACCCCATGAGGAGCTGTAATCAACTCCTCATTTTCTGCTTTTACCGTAAGGGGCGTCAGAAACAAAGAACAAAAAAGCAGAATACCTACAACGATTTTTGCTGTTGCTCTGTAAATCATACACAAACTCCCAAAATTCCTCTTATAGCATTGTAAGCAGGAAAAAAGGAAAATATGACAAAAAGGAACTGCCTAATGCGACAGTTCCTTTTCTTTAAATATATTTCTGTATTTTTTCTTTTACGGCTGAAATGCTATCCTTTTTTTGAAGATACATATTCCAAAGAAAATCAATTCCCAATAAAAACATCAAAATACCTGCCAGCCATTTTCCCGTATGAACAGAATATCTGCTCACAATAAACTCCACTCCTTTATGAAGGAACAGAAACAAACCTACGGTATAAAAGCCCCATGCAATGGTACTTTCCAAACAGAGAATACCTTTATAATTAAAGGGTTTATTGGAATAATCCCACCATACCTCTCCGAAGACCTTCATCATCAGTTTTGCAGTCAGGTATTCAAAAGCTGTGGGAACGAGACATCCGAAAAGATACAATAGATATATATTGTCACAAACAGGCCTTAACAAAAAATATACAATCAATGCGCCAAAGCCGTAAATCGGACAGAAAGGTCCTCTTACAAAGCCTCTGTTTGTCATTTTCCTGTTACAAATCGACATATAGACAGACTCCACCAGCCAACCCAGCATACTATAAATCAAAAACCACTGAATAATATAATACAGTTCAATTCCGAAAAAATTCCTTGTCCACATAAAAACTCCTCCTCTCCTGTATTTTTACTCTAAAGCATAGGAGCAAACAAGCGCAGAATACTCTGTAAGCCTCTGCGAAATACATTCTGTTCTTTACATGTGTTTAAGCTGACTTCCCTGCTGTTTCGAAAGGTATTCAGCATATCTTCTTTTACCTGCCCCACTGCCTGACACTGATACATCCATGCAGCACATTCAAAATGCAGATACAGACTGCGATAATCCAGATTTATCGTACCGACCACCGCAATTTCATCATCACAGACAAAGCTTTTCGCATGAATAAAGCCCGGCGTATATTCATAAATTCTCACTCCTGCCTCCAAAAGCTGTCGGTAATAAGAGCGGGTTAATAAAAACACCAGCTTTTTGTCCGGTATTCCCGGCGTAATAATCCGTACATCAATTCCCTTTTTCGATGCCAAACAAAGAGCAGTCATCATTTCATTGTCAATAATCAAATACGGCGTTGTAATATAAATATATTTTTTTGCCTGATTGATTACATTCAAATAGACATTTTCCCCTACAACCTCTCCATCCAGAGGAGAGTCTCCGTAAGGCTGTACAAAACCGTCATTTTCAAATTCCTCCGGATGATACACATAAGGTCCGTAAGCAGGCAAATGAGTTTTTGTTCTGGTAATCACAGACCACATCTGCAAAAACATCACCGTTAAATTCCATACACCTTCTCCACAAAGGCGCACACCCGTATCCTTCCAATGACCGAAGCGCATCTGCTGGTTAATATATTCATCTGCCAGATTGATACCTCCCGTATAACCCGTGTGACCGTCAATCACCAGTATTTTTCGATGATCTCGGTTGTTTAACACAATGTTTAAAATCGGTCTTATGGGATTAAAGGCAGCGCATTTAATTCCTTTCGCCTGAAGCTTCTTATAATAACGATACGGAAGTGTTGTCACACAGCCCATATCATCATAAATCAGCCTTACATCTACACCCTGCTTTACTTTTTCTTCAAGGATTTTCAAAATTTCATCCCACATTTTCCCTTCGTGTATAATAAAATACTCCAGAAAAATAAAATGCTCCGCTTTCTTCAAATCCTCCAGCATATCTATAAACATCTCATCGCCTACCGGATAATACTTGGTAGTAGTGTTTCTATGAACCGGAAATCCGGCAAAATCTCTGATATACGCTGACTGGTTAGAAGCGCTCAGGCTTGCTTTAGCCAAAGCCTTTCTCGTTCCTGTACTCTCTTTAAAGTAGTTCTCAATCTCTTTTACTACTTCTTTTGACTCCTGTGTCATTTTCTTTGCAACACGGGATTGTCCGAAAAGAAGATAAATAATTACACCGAAAACAGGAACTGCCAATATCAGGATCGTCCACGCCAGCTTATAGGAGGGATTGATATCTTTATTTACAATCCACAATACCATAAGAAGACTCAGCAGACTAATCAAATTCATAATATGGCCGGAAAATGCTCCCAGCCCCCAAAGCATTGCAAAAATCCAGATTAACTGCAAAAGAACCGCTACTACTGTAACAAAAATCCGATTGGATATTAAATCGATAATCTTTTTCATAAAATTCCTTTTTCCCGTCTGTAATATGGTAAAAAAGCCTCTGGTAATTGTCCAGAGGCTTTTAACTGCACATTAATTATATTTACGTTTTCTAGCTGCTTCAGATTTTTTCTTACGACGAACACTTGGTTTTTCGTAATGCTCTCTTTTACGGATTTCCTGCTGAATACCTGCTTTTGCACAGCTACGCTTGAAACGACGTAAAGCGCTATCTAAAGTCTCGTTTTCTTTTACGATTACATTTGACATAAGCTCACACCTAACCTCCCTCCAGCTGTAAATTGTGCATAATACAACTGTCTGGGTATTTTTATTGCACAACTGATATTATATCAGATTTTTACAGTTCGTCAACTGTTTTAAATCATTTTTCTTAAAAAGTTTCATTATTTTATCTGGTCTGCCAAAATATTTGCTGCGGCTTCCAATGCTTCCGGCACTTTATCTGGGTTTTTACCCCCTGCCTGTGCCATATTCGGACGTCCGCCGCCGCCACCGCCTACGATAGCAGCCATTCCCTTAATCAGGTTTCCTGCGTGTGCCCCTGCTTTCTGTGCCTGTTCTGTCACCATGGAAAGAAGACTTACCTTACCGCCTGCAACACTTGCCAGAACAACTACACCTTCGCCCAACTTTTCTTTTAACTGGTCGCCCAAGTCACGAAGCCCGTTCATATCTACATCGGTAAGAGATACTGCCAAAAGCTTCACGCCTTTTACATCCTGTACCTGATTTAAGACATCGCCTACTGCTTCCTGTGCCATTTTTGCTTTCAGAGACTCATTTTCACTGTGAAGCGCTTTCACTTCTGCCTGAAGATGTGCAATCTTTTCTTCGATTTCTGAGGGAGAAGTTTTTAACATCGCTGCAATTTCAGCCTGTTTCTTCTCGATTTCTTTATAATAAGCAAACACTCCGTCTCCGGTAAGAGCTTCAATACGGCGTACACCTGCCGCAATACCGCTTTCAGAAATGATTTTAAATGTAGTAATCACACCTGTGTTGGAAACATGAGTACCTCCGCAAAGCTCTTTGGAGAAATCACCCATGGAAACCACACGAACTTCTTCGCCGTATTTCTCTCCGAATAAAGCCATTGCTCCCACTTTCTTTGCTTCCTCAATGCTCATAACCTCTGTCACAACAGGAAGTGCAGCCTGAATTTCTTTGTTTACAATTTCTTCCACTGCTGCTAATTCTTCTGCTGTCATGGACTGGAAGTGTGCAAAGTCAAAACGCAGTCTGTCCGGTGTCACAAGAGAACCCTTCTGTTCTACATGAGAGCCTAAAACAGTCTTTAATGCTTTTTGTAAAAGATGAGTTGCACTGTGGTTCTTACAGGAATTCATTCTGTATTTTTCACAAACCTGTAAAGTCACCACATCACCTGTTTTCAGCATACCTTTTGTGAGAACACCTACATGACCTACTTTTCCGCCTCTTAAATTAATGGTATCTTCTACCTTAAATTCTGCATCTCCCAGAGTAATCACACCTTTATCGCCCTGCTGTCCGCCCATAGTAGCGTAAAATGGTGTCTGCTCTACAAAAACAGTACCTCTCTGGTCTTCTGTGAGAGCTTCTGTAATTTCATCCTCTGTTGTGAGAACTGTGATTTTAGAAGTACAGGTTAAAGAGTCATAGCCCACAAATTCTGTTGTAACATTTACATCAATTTCATCATATACCGTTGCATCTGCACCCATATAGTTGGTTGTGCTTCTTGCAATACGGGCTTTTTCTCTCTGCTCATCCATAGCAGCCTTAAAGCCTGCTTCATCAATGGTACAGCCTTTTTCTTCTAAAATTTCCTTTGTCAGGTCAAGAGGAAATCCATAAGTATCATAAAGCTTAAACGCAGCTTCTCCGGAAAGCTCTGTTTTTCCTTCTGCTTTCATGGCAGCTTCCATTTCAGACAGAATATTTAATCCCTGGTCAATGGTTTTGTTAAACTGCTCTTCTTCTTTTGTCAGAACCTGGAAAATAAAATCTTTCTTTTCTTCCAGCTCCGGATATCCGTCTTTAGAGCCTTCAATTACAACAGCGCTTAACTCTGCTAAGAATTTGCCTTCAATACCCAGAAGACGTCCGTGACGTGCCGCACGTCTGATTAAACGGCGAAGCACATAGCCTCTGCCTTCATTGGTAGGCATAATACCATCAGAAATCATAAAAGTTGCAGAACGGATATGGTCTGTAATCAGACGAATAGAAACGTCCTTTGCCGCATCTTTTTTATACTCTGTGTGTGCCAGCTCACATACTTTTGTTCGAAGAGCACATAAAGTATCAACGTCAAAGATGGAGTCAACATCCTGTACAACAGATGCCAGACGCTCTAATCCCATACCGGTATCGATGTTCTTCTGAACTAATTCGGTATAATTTCCCTCTCCGTCACTTTCAAACTGTGTAAATACATTGTTCCAGATTTCCATATATCGGTCACATTCACAGCCCACGGTACAGTCCGGACTACCGCAGCCGTATTTTTCACCTCTGTCATAATAAATTTCAGAACATGGTCCGCATGGTCCTGCACCATGTTCCCAGAAGTTATCCGCTTTACCGAAACGGAAGATACGCTCTGCCGGAATTCCCATTTCTTTATTCCAGATTTCAAAAGCTTCCTCATCTTCTTCATAAATAGACGGGTAAAGACGCTGTGGATCCAGTCCTACTACTTCTGTAAGAAATTCCCATGACCACGCAATGGCTTCACGCTTAAAATAATCTCCAAAAGAGAAGTTACCAAGCATTTCAAAGAAAGTACCGTGGCGTGCTGTCTTTCCTACATTTTCAATATCTCCTGTACGAATACATTTCTGACAGGTTGTCACTCTGCGTCTTGGCGGAATTTCCGCACCTGTAAAATATGGCTTTAAAGGAGCCATTCCTGAGTTAATTAAAAGCAGGCTCTTATCATTTCTAGGAACCAGCGAAAAGCTTTTCATAGCTAAATGTTCTTTACTTTCAAAGAACTCTAAAAACATTTTTCTAAGTTCGTTTACTCCGTATTTTTGCACGTTTTTCCCTCCTGATGGTATATCTGATAAGATAATCATTGTTTTTTATGATAGCACAGTGCGAAAGGTATTTCAAGAAAAAATCACTTTGCTCTTTTTTGAGAAGTCTTTCTCTGTCTGTTTTTTGTATTTGCCGCCTCTTTCTGCCTTAACATCTGCTTTCTTTTCATACAGTCTAAATCTATCTCATAGATGGTATTCCCATCTTCCACTAATCTTGTTTTTCCTTTTTCCATAAGCAGCTCCTTTCTCTTTTATTTTATGCCTGCACGGAATTTTTGACATAGCCTCCCACAGCCCAACATATAATTTAGGGATTTCATTCTAGGAGTAATAATCTATGAATTCCCAATCATTACTGGACGAAATGGTAAATGAAGACTCTGTGCGGATTTTAAAAGCGGCAATTCCTTATCTGCCTTCAAAAGGACAGTCCTTTATCTGCATTTTTGCAAAATTTCTGGAACTGCAAAACACCTTTAAGCTTTTACATTCTTCTGAAAATGCTATGCAGATCTGCGCCAAGCCTCAGGAAAAGACCGATCCCTTGGAAATGCTCTCTGCCTGCAGTAAAGTATGCCACGGACCACTAAAGGAAAAACTGGAAAACATTACCAATACATTTTTAATGATGCAAATGCTGGATTTCGACAATCCGCAAAAAGGAGGTACACCCTTTCATGAATAATTTTCATTCACAGTTCAATCAGGAAACAAAAAAAGAGGAGGCTGCACAAAAAGCAACCTCCTCATGGATGGATAATCCCAAGCTCGCGGGAATGGATATGTCAAAGCTTGCCATGCTCAATGCTCTGGCAGAACAGGGCTCTGCGAAAAAAACGCCGCAGGAGCTGCTGCCTTTTCTCATGTCTGCCGCTTCCACAAATAAATCAAAAGGTGTCCGTTTCTCCCCGCAGGAAATGGAAGCAATCATTCAGGTATTAAAAGCCGGCAAATCGCCGGAAGAAGCCGCCCGCATGGACAAAATCCTACAAATGTTCAAAATGCTGGGATAAATAATTCCAAAGCTGACGAACGGCACAGGTAACTGCTTTTTCTCTTACCTCACTCCGACTGCCCTCCAGATGATATTCCTTCACCTGTATCTCTTTGGCAGAGCCACAGCCGATAAAGACAGTTCCAACCGGTGCTTCCCAGCCACCGGAAGGACCTGCAAATCCGGTAGCCGATACCGCTATATCTGCTTTTGCCTCCAAAAGTCCTCCATGAACCATTTCTTTGGCACATTCCTTGCTGACTGCACCGTATTTTTCAAACACTTCCTCCCGTACCTTCACGGCACGCATTTTCGCTTCATTGGAATAAGTCACAAAGCCCTGCTCAAACACCTCCGAAGCTCCCGGCACGTCTACAATCCGTGCTGCAATGGCTCCTGCCGTACAGGACTCTATGGTTGTCAGTTTTAACTGATGCTTTTTCAAAAGCTCTACAACCTTTTCTTCCGGTTTCATTCTGTCACCCTCTTTTTAATCCTGCATACTTAATACATTTTTATTCTTCAGAATATAATCCACCAGTGAAATAACAGTTAGCGCTACGGCAATTACTACAAATACCGTAATTGCTCCCTGAAATACAGTATTCTGAATATTCATAATCATTAAAATAATCATAATCATCTGAGAAACTGTTTTAAATTTACCCCAGTAGCTTGCTGCAATAACAATTCCGTTATCTGCTGCAATAAGACGGAAACCACTGATAATAAATTCTCTGGCAATAATGATAATGGTAATCCATGCAGGGAGCTGTCCTGTGGAAGTAAAGCAAATCAAAGCAGAACAAACAAGCAATTTATCAGCCAATGGATCCATAAACTTTCCAAAATTCGTTACAAGGTGATATTTTCTCGCCAGATATCCATCCAATAAATCTGTAAGGCTGGCAACCACAAAAAGGGTAAGAGCAATCCATTTGTCTGCACTGCCTGTAATATCATACATTAAAAATGCAACAAAAAAGGGGATCATAATAATTCTTGCAATAGTCAATTTATTCGGTGTATTCATTTTCCAACTCTCCTATCAAATCATATTCCAGCGCTCCTGTTACATGAACTCTGGCAAAGTCTCCTGACATCAGCTCTGTGTCTGTATTAATGAAAATATATCCATCTACATTTGGAGCATCTCCATAAGTTCTTCCCACATAAGCATTTTCGTCCGCAACTTTGCCTTCAATCATTACCTCTACGCAGGTGCCGATTTTATCATTTCCCTTATCAATGGAAATCTCCTGCTGCAGCTCCATAAGTTCTGCCTGCCTATCCTGCTTCACTTCTTCTTCAATCTGATTTGGCATATTGGCAGCCGGCGTATCTTCCTCTGCCGAATAAGTAAATACTCCTAAGCGATCAAACTCCATGGTATCAATAAATTCCATCAGTTCCTCATGATCCTCTTCTGTCTCACCCGGAAATCCTGTAATCAAAGTCGTTCGAAGTACAATATCCGGAATTTCCTTTCTCAGAAGCGTGACAATATCAATAAGTTCCTGTTTTGTTGTTCTTCTGCCCATTTTCTTTAAAATTTTGTCACTGCAATGCTGAATAGGCAAATCCAGATAATGACAGATTTTCTTTTCTTCTTTCATTGTCTGAATAAGCTCCGGATAAATTTCTTCCGGATAACAATATAAAATTCGAATCCACTGAATACCCGGAATTTTACAAAGCTCTTTCAAAAGCTTATGAAGACATTTTTCCTGATAGATGTCTTTTCCATATACCGTTGTCTCCTGTGCTACTAAAATCAGTTCCCGAACCCCTTGTTCAGCCAGATATTCTGCCTGAGAAATCAGTTGTTCCATAGGAATGCTGCGATAATTTCCTCTAAGCTTCGGAATAATGCAGTATGTACATCTCTTATCACAGCCCTCTGCTATTTTCAGATATCCATAATAACCACCTGTTGTCAGAACTCGTTTCTTACTGATTTCGGTCAAAGCATTAATATCTTTAAACTCCAGATAGCGTTTTCCTTCAAACACCTTATCCAGCGCTTTAATAATATCTCCAAAGCTAGTAGTTCCAAGAACGGCATCTACCTCCGGAATTTCCTCTATAATTTCTTCTTTATATCTTTGTGCAAGGCATCCTGTCACCAGCAATGCTTTTAACACACCCTCTGTTTTGTAACGTGCCATTTCCAGAATACTGTTAATACTTTCTTCCTTTGCATCATGAATAAAAGCACAGGTATTCACCACAATGACTTCTGCTTCTGTTTCATCATTGGTAAGTGTATATCCGTTCTCCACCAACATTCCCAGCATTTCCTCAGAATCTGCCAGATTTTTGTCACATCCCAAAGAAATAAACAATACTTTTCTCATGTATCCTCCTTAACTGCAACACAGGACTGCCGGCAGCATCTGTCAGCAGTCCTATCTTTAATTAAATTTCGTTTTCTTCTGTTGTTTCTTCTTCGACTTCTGCTTCTTCCGGTAAAATATGAACCTTTCCTTTGTAGATTTCTTCTACTGCTGTGGAAAGTGGCTTTTTACCTGAGCTTGGAACCATTGCCTCTTTTCCTGCAATCAGCTGTCTTGCTCTTTTACTTGTAGCAAGTACAACAGAGTAGCGGCTGGTTACTAATGGTTCATCATCAATTTCTGCTCCTTCGTTAATAACCTCCATAAGTTCTGTGTAAGATGGATGTATCATAGTTATTCTCCTTTCTTGAATACAGCAATTTCTTCTGTGATTTCTTTTATAAATTCCTGACGATTTTTGACTGCATCATGCTGACTCTGGATAATACTGTGCATATTATCAACACACTCCTCAATCACATCGTTAATCAATATATAATCATACTCAGACATTCCCTTTGCTTCTTCTGAGGCTCTGCTGAGTCTTGATTCAATCACTTCCAGACTTTCTGTTCCCCGATTAACCAGACGATGTTTTAATTCTTCTGCATTTGGCGGAGTTACAAAAAGCAGCAGGGTATTAGGCATTTTTTTCTTGACCTTTAATGCTCCCTGTATTTCGATTTCCAAAATTACGTCTTTCCCCATGTTTAACTGTTTTTCAACGTAAGCCTTAGGTGTTCCGTAATAATTATCAACATACTGTGCATATTCAATCAGCGCATCTTCTAAAATCAGTTCCTCAAATTCTTTCTTTGTATGGAAAAAATATTCCCTGCCATGTTCTTCTCCCGGTCTTGGATCTCTCGTTGTAGCAGAAACAGATAATGCATAATTATCATATTTTTCCATCAGACGTTTCATCAATGTTCCCTTTCCGGCGCCTGAAAAGCCGGATACTACTACTAAAATTCCTCTATCAGCCATCGTATTCCCCTTTTGCTTCATTCTCTGAAAAAATTCCAAATCTCTTTGCTATTGTTTCTGGTTGCAAAGCAGACAACACCAGCATATCTCCGTCTGTAATAAGAACAGCCTTTGTCTTTCTTCCCTGTGTTGCATCAATCGCTCTTCCAGACTCCTTTGCTGCCTGCACCAGACGTTTAATAGGTGCAGCATCGGGACTTACTACTGCAACCACCTTATCCATGTTCACTACATTTCCAAATCCTATGTTCAACAGCTTTGCCATAGCACATCCTGCCTTTATTCAATATTTTGAATTTGTTCTCGAATTTTTTCAATTTCTGTTTTCAAATCAATAGCAAGATTTGATGTTTCCAAATCATTTGCCTTGGATAAAATTGTATTCGCTTCTCTGTTCATCTCCTGTGCAATAAAGTCCAGCTTTCTTCCAATTCCTTCCTTTTCGTCAAGCACAGACATGGTATGCTTAATATGACTTTTCAGACGAACGGTTTCTTCATCAGTACAAATCTTATCTGCATACAGGATTACTTCTGCTGCAATACGGCTTTCTTCCATTTGCGTGTCAGCTAGAAGCTCTTTTACTTTTGTTTCCAGCTTTTCTCTATATTCCTTTATAATATCAGGAGAACGTTTTTCAACCAGCTCTACTTTCTCTTCCATCTTTTCAAGCTTATCAAGAATATCTCTTTTCAGCTCTATTCCTTCTTTTGTTCTGGCTTCTACAAACTGAACAGCTGCATTTCTTATTACACCTTCCAGTGCGCCCCACATTTCATCTTCATCCTCTGTCTGCTCTTCCATAGTCAAAACTTCCGGATAACGGGAAAGCAATGCTGCGTTTATCTCACCGCTCAGCTGAAAATCTCTGCTCATCTCCTGAAGGTATCCCAGATACTGCTGTGCAATTTCACGATTATACTTTACAGAAACCCTACTTTGTGTATAATCTTCGCAAGTAATGAATACATCAACTTTTCCTCTCTGGATATACTCTTTTAATAAAGAACGAATAGAAGCTTCAAAAACACTGAATTTCTTTGGCATTCTCATATTGACATCCAGATAACGGTGATTGACGGATTTCATCTCCACCGTAATCTTCTTTTCTTCGTCTATTAGCTCGGCTCTGCCAAAGCCAGTCATGCTTTTAATCATTTTTGAACTCTTTCTTATGTTTTTGATTTGCCGTAAGGCATAAACATACATGGTCATTATAAGCCAATAACGACTTCCCCGTCAAATATTTTTTTGCCTCTGAAGAAATTTTATGCTAAAATGAAATATACTTGACGAGTTTTTCTTTAAAGGAGATAGAAATTATGGCATTTGACGGAATTACTATTGCGAATATTGTAAAAGAATTAAACGAAACCATTGTAGGAGGGAAAATCAATAAAATTGCCCAGCCGGAAGCAGATGAGCTGTTATTAACCATAAAGAACAACAAAACACAATACCGCCTTCTGATTTCTGCCAGCGCCTCTCTCCCTCTGATTTATTTTACAGATAAAAACAAAGTCAGTCCTTTGACTGCGCCGAACTTCTGTATGCTTTTAAGAAAGCATATCGGCAACGGAAAAATCACTGCTGTAACACAGCCGGATATGGAACGTGTCATTGAAATGCGGATTGAACACTTAAACGAATTGGGAGATTTATGCTTCAAAACTCTTGTCATTGAAATCATGGGGAAACACAGCAACATTATTTTTCTCAATGAAAACAGAATGATTTTAGACAGTATTAAACATATTTCCTGTAACGTCAGCTCTGTACGTGAGGTTCTTCCGGGCAGAGATTATTTCCTCCCTCAGACACAGGAAAAACAAAATCCTCTGACTGTTACACAGGAATTTTTCTTTGAAACTATCTGTACAAAACCTGTTTCCATTGCCAAGGGGCTGTATACCTCCTTAACCGGCATCAGCCCATGTATTGCAGAAGAAATCTGCTATCGTGCCTCTTTAGACGGCGGAGACGCCATGCAGTCCCTTTCAGAGCCTGCCAAAGAGCACCTGTTTCACACCTTCTCCAGAGTGATGGAAGACGTACAGGAAGGACATTTTCTTCCTAACATTGTCTATAATGAAGAGGACGAGCCCTTAGAATATGCTTCCATTCCTCTCACCAAATACGGCGCTGCTCCTGTCAGAGAATTTTCTTCCATTTCTGAAGTCTTAGAAGCTTATTACGCACAGAAAGACAAGGTTACCCGCATCCGCCAAAAATCTTCTGATTTGCGCCGTATTGTCCAAACCGCTCTTGAGCGAAACAGAAAAAAACTGGATTTGCAGGAAAAGCAGATGCGAGATACGCAAAAAATGGATAAATATAAAGTTTACGGAGAGTTGATTAACACTTACGGCTATAATTTAGAACCCGGCTGTAAATCCTTTTCTGCCTTAAACTACTATACCAATGAAGAAATCACCATTCCTTTAGACAGCACCATGACACCGCAGGAAAATGCGAAGAAATACTTTGACAAATACAACAAATTAAAACGAACAGCTCAGGCTTTGGAGGAACAAATTGAAGATACCAGAAATGAAATCCTTCACTTAGAGTCTGTCAGCACTGCCCTTGACATTGCTCTTGGAGAAAGTGATTTGTCACAGATTAAGGAAGAGCTGACAGAGTGCGGCTATCTGAAAAAGCACTATTCCAAAAAGAAAAAAGCACTGGGAAAATCAAAGCCGCTTCACTACATTTCCAGCGACGGCTATCACATTTATGTAGGGAAAAACAACTACCAGAATGAAGAGCTGACCTTTAAGTTTGCCACAGGAAACGACTGGTGGTTTCATGCAAAAAAAATGGCAGGCTCTCACGTCATTGTAAAAAGCAGCAACGAGGAACTGCCTGACTCTACCTTTGAAGAAGCAGGAAGGCTGGCAGCTTACTACTCCAGCGGACGTACCGCTCCTAAGGTGGAAATTGACTATATTCAGAAAAAACATGTAAAAAAACCAAACGGCTCAAAACCGGGATTTGTGGTATATTATACCAACTACTCTCTTATGATAGAGCCGGATATTTCAGGGCTTACTTTGGTAGAAGACTAAATTTGATATAATATAGAAAAGCTGTTGCAGGAAGAAGCAACCGAAATATTCTCGGTGTAATCTCCATGCCACAGCTTTTCCATTATTTTCAATATACCTCATAGGCAACATATTCTCTAAAAAAATGGTAACCCAGCTTCTCTGCCAATGCTCTGGAAGCTAGATTATGAGCGTCCCATCCCGGATAAATGCCCTGTTCTAAACAAGCCAAAATAAGCGCTGCACTACATCCATAAGCCAGTCCCATTCTTCGATATTGGATTTTTGTATCCACTTCAATTTCAATTCCCTTGTCATATCTGGCATAAGTAGATGCTCCTGCCAAAATCTCTTCGTTCTTCACAGCAACAACACCTATCCCCAGTTTTGCAAAAGTGTCAAAATCTGCAAATTGCCCTGTTAAATCGTAACTCCATTCCTCTTTCCTACATTCATAGAAAAGTTTTTCATCAATAAAAGATAGCTGTATTTCTTTTTTTAATACACTTTCTATCGCCTGTTGTAATTGCTCTTTTTGAAAAATATCATGCTCTTTTTTCATGGCATATCGAGTAATTTTCTTTATTCTTCCCTCATAACATTTTCCCAAAATTTCTTCCCATTCTTTACCGGAAGGAACGAAAATCCGATAATCTTTTTTTGCACTTGGAGGCCAAAAAAGTGCAAAATCTTCGGAAGGCTCTCCGTCAAAATAAGTAAAATCGCCCAACACTGCCATTGCCGAATGAGGATTTTCACTGTTGTCATAATAGATATTCCCCATTGTCCCCTGTTTACAGCACCATACAAGAGCATCCTGACTGTTCTTAAAAAACTCTTTCATTTTCTCCTCCAATGTTCTCTTCTGTCTTTCTGCAAATTGCAAGTCCTGCTAAAAGAAGAACAGGAAATACAATACTTGCCAATATTCCCATTTTCAGATTATCTCCTGCTAAGTCTGACACAAAACCCACCAAAGTAGGACCTGCGGAACATCCAAAATCTCCGCCTAATGCCAGCAAGGCAAATAAGGCTGTTCCTGCTTTTGGCAAAGCTGCCGCAGCCTTGCTAAAGGTTCCCAGCCACATAATACCCACGGAAAAGCCACTGACTGCACAGGCAAATAAGCTTAAAATCGGATTGGGAAAAAGAGAAATTCCTAAATAAGAAATTACGCAAAATACACAGCTTCCTTTCATAAAATAATCCAAGCGGATTTTTTCGCCGTATTTTCCATAAAACATTCTGGACAATCCCATACAAAGGGCAAATGCCATAGGTCCTGCTAAATCTCCTGCTGCCTTAGAAATTCCCAGTCCTTTTTCCGTAAAGGTGGAAACCCACTGACTTACTGCCTGTTCACTGGCTCCTGCACACACCATCATAACCAGCAAAATCCAAAACAATTTCATACGAAACAATTCTTTAATACTAAGTCCTTCTTCTCCTTCTTCCAACAAAGATACCATGGGAACTTTCGTAAATACAAGCGCATTTACAACAGGAACAACTGCCCATAAAAGCGCCATAATTTTCCAATTCCCAATACCTGCTACGGAGAAGAAAATGGTTGAAATCAAAACAACACCGACCTGTCCCCAACAGTAAAAAGAATGAAGCATACTCATTGCTTTCTCCTTATTGTCGGAAGGGCACGCTTCTACCACCGGACTTACCAGCACTTCTAATAAACCTCCGCCGACTGCATAAATCATAACAGAAATCAAAATTCCCGCAAAAGCAGAAGGCAGTATCTCAGGTAAAAATGTCAGCGAAATCAAACCACAGGCAGATAAAATGTGAGCTAAAATCATACAGAAACGATAACCCAATTTATCTACAAATCCAACCGCCGCCATATCCACCAAAAGCTGCACACCAAAATTAAAGGTAATCAGCATGGTTATCTGGGAAAGAGGCAAATGATACTGTCTTTGAAAAGTTAAAAATAATAACGGCACAAAATTAACAATGATTGCCTGTACAATATATCCCACAAAACACGCGGTCATTGTCTTATTATATTGATTTTTCATATTCCCGTTTCCATTCCATACAGTATTCTTTTTCTCCTGTATTTTCATCTATGCCTTCCCTCTCAAGTCTGAAATTTTCTCTCTTGTAAAAGCAGACTGCTCTGTTATTTTTCTCATATACATGTAAGTATAAATGACTTTTTAAGGTCTTTGCATAATCTAATAACGCTTTTCCAATCCCTTTTGAACGAGCATAACTCTTTACAAAAATCCCTTCTATGTAATCCTCATTTATTCCAATAAATCCCGCTGTTTCTTTTCTTTCTTCGTCTTTATATACGTAGACTTCTGCCTTTGGCAGCATTTCTTTTACAAATGGAAGATTTTCCGTCCAGTAGGAATCCGGAACAAAATCGTGCGCTTGAAGATTTGCAGAAAGCCAAATTTCACTAATCTCATTCATATCTTTCTCTGATAATTTTCTAATCATAAGTCCTCCTTTTCTCAGCAGTAAAGATATATCATAAAATTTTATCTTTTTCAACCAAAGTTGTATAATTTTTATTATTCCAGTAAATGTTTTATTAAAACCTCTCGATTGTTTATAAACATTTCCGTTATAGCATAACTCTCTGTATCTTCATAAGAAATTTTTTCAATCTTTTTTCCATCAAAAGATAAAATTTCAGCCTCTGGCAATCCCAATAAAATAGGAGAATGTGAGGCAATCAAAAATTGAGAACCTTCCTTTGCTTTCTGTGCTATCTGCATAAATAAAGTTAGCTGACGCTGGGGTGACAACGCCGCTTCCGGTTCATCTAAAATATAAATTCCCTGCTTTTGAAACGTCTGAAAGAAACTTAAAAAGCTTTCGCCATGGGACTGGCAATGCAAACTTCTCCCTCCATAAGAAGGTCCGTTGGGATTAAACGCATCATATTCTTCCGCCTTTGTCGCTACATTAAAGAAGCTTTCTGCACGAAAAAAATAACCGCTTTCCGGTTTTTTAAAGCCTTTGGAAATGTAAATTGCCTCACTTAATTCTGATACATCATGGTAAGTTTCAAACGAGTAATTCTTTGTTCCGCCCTCCGGATTAAATCCATAAGCCACTGCGATTGCTTCTAACAAAGTCGATTTACCACTTCCGTTTTCTCCTGCAAAAAATGTAATATTACTGTTAAATTCCAAATGTTTTAAGTTCCTCAAAACAGAAATATTTCTTAAATAAGAATGTTCCGGAATTCTATTCCAGTCGATTTCTATGATTTGTATAAATTTATTTGGTTTCATAATGGATACCTACATACTAAAATAATTCTATGCTTGTTTATTTATCTTTTTTTAGCAAATTAATAACACACAATATCGTCATACATGGTGCAAACATACAGAAAAATCTAAGAACTATTTCGTACTTTGTATCATTTGGTAAAAAAATCAATCCGATTATTGATGAAATACAAACTGCAATAATTGTAATAATTCCAAATAAAATTTTTCCCTTTCTACCCATAGCTTTCCTCCTCATATTCGTGTTAAGATATGATTAATTTATTAAATTAAGCTTACTTCTGTTTTCTATATAGATAAAATGCAGCTATGCTAATCAATATCGGAAATATCACTAATCCATAATTGACGCCTGCCAATCCTCGTTCTTGTACTCTTGTCATAAAACAAGGAAACTTTCCCAATAGAAAATCCACGACTGTGAAAATACAGATTATCAAGTACACTTTCTTTTTCATAATCAGTACCTCTTTCCATATCAGAAATTATATTCTAACCATACTGTGCTTAATTATATCTGATTTTATATTTCATCTGCTGCCTCTATTTGTAAATGTTTTGGTTTATTCAAATAGTTTCAGTTCATTTTCAATTAAATCTTCTGCCAAATATTTTGCATCCAAATTTTCTATTCCATATTCTCCCTTTTCTATTTGTTCTGCCAATTTGCTGGAATAGTAAACATCAAATGCTTTTCTAAGTTCTATTTTTTTAATTTTAGAAATTGCGTTAATAATATCGTTTTCCAGATTTTGCTTATATACTTCTTCCAATTCCTTTTTATCTACCATGTTTTACAACCTCATATGCTTCTTTAAAAACAAGAATTTTATCCAAAGTTTCGAATGAAATACATCTGGGTTCTTTATAATATCTGTTGCTTCATGATAAACAATCATACAAGAACTCCTTTTTCTCTTACAAACTCTGTAATATCTTCTACTAAATACTCTTTCCCCTGTGTATGAAGCACATCATAACATCTAATAATATAATTATCCAAAATATTTCTGCATCAGGCCATTAGATAACAACTCGTTTCGTCTAGCGCCTTTTTGACTACAACTTTTGATTTGCTGACTCTGGCGCTTGTGACTCAATTATTTTTTTGAAAAACAAAAAAATTAATTGTATTTATTCTACTATACTTTAACTTAGTCGTCATTTTTTTAATTTAGTCATTTTAATTCATTTTGACATAATTAAATTTAACACTTGTACATAAATTTCATGGATATTGGGTGCATTCCATAAATAGAAAAATGCCCTAACACAACCCAAGTTATTATAATTTTTTCATCATCCAATCCGCCGAAGCATATTGTCCATTGGCATATTTCATATTATCAGGAAATGAACCATATTTCTTAAAACCAAGTTTTTCATATAGAGCAATGGCATTTCTATTGTCGGAAATAACTTCAAGCTCTGCTTGTTCAAATCCTAATCCTTTTGCAACTTCAAGCACATTTTCCAGCATACTTTTTCCAATACCATATCCGCAAAATTCCTGATATAAAGCAATTGCCACTTCACACCTATGTGAATATCTCTTATAGTTACCTATTGGACTCAAAGAACAATTACCAATATGTTTTCCGTTTAATGTGGCAACTAGCATCAGCGATTTATTTGAATTCAAACAATCATTTATAAACGATATCTCTTGTTCATGCGTAATGGTAATCTCATCGGGTTCTCTAATTAAATATGGTGTTTCTGCCGAAATAACTTCTAAATATCTTATCAAATCATTTGCATCATCTGGTATTGCATTGCGTAGCACTATTGTTCTGCCTAATTTATCCTTGATTTCAATGGGCTCAATTTTCAATTTCAAATCTCCTCCTCTGTATCATTCAAACCTTTCTATATAAAGCTTACAACTGTATCAAGAAAAATACCAACAAACTTAAAATTATTGTTACCAGACCCATTAGGATAAACACGATTGATGTAAATCCTCCCGAAATTGGTCTATCTACATAACACTTTTTTGGATTGTTTGGATTATAATAAACTGTCATCTTACTATTGATAGGCCACAACTGTTCAGCCAGCTTGTGTAAATTTACAACCGGGCCTATTTTTACATACAGCCATCCCTTTTCATCTTCATAAATTCCTGAAGATATAGGAGCTGGCAAGCCGGATATCCGTTTAATCTTTACACCACGAAATTTTTTCCTTGTCTTGTAGCAAGTAGAATTCACAAAATATTCTACAATTGGATACATTCTTCCTTCGCCTGAAAATCCATGTTGTACAACAATTCCTTCTGTGTGTTTCGTACATAATTTATTTTGCTTTTTTGTAACAATATTAATGATAACTCCAGACAAGGCTAATATTGCACCAACTCCCCCGACCGTTACTAATTCTAACCATGCAATTTGTAATTCAGACATAACCTTTTCCCTCGTAAATTCAAAATCTATCGTTCTAATTTAATAAGATATTCTGTTGTATCTTCTTCAAATTTTCTATATTTTGTGATATGAAATCCATACTTTTGATAAAATGAGATAGCTTTCGTATTCTTTTCTAAAGCCCACAAATAATTCACTTTATAGTTCTCTATCGCAAAAGTAATTAACGCTTTCCCAATTAAATTATTCTGAAAAAATGGATCAACATACAATTTGTATATTTCAGTACCATGTATTTCGATAAATCCTTTCACAATTCCATCATCATAGACATAAACGTTGTCTATGATTTCTTTATTTTGCTTCCAATAATCAACAAGCGAAACAACTTGCAGTTCGCCGAAAGAATAATGTTCATCTTTAAATATAGGAAAATAATTTATTCGATTATTGAATATAAATATTTCTGCAATTCTTGATAAATCATTTACGGTTGATTTTCTAATATTCATTCTATCACTTTCCCCCTATAAGCTTTCACCTATTTTTTTATATAAAGTATCATATTGCCATAATATACACTTGACACGGGTTCCACTCATCCCATAAATTTGGAAACACTTCAAATTCTTTAAAACTAAGAGCCAAATAAAGCCTGTTTGTCTTATCATAGGCTTCATATTTTCCCATTTGGGCTGTTTTAACCTGAATAAAGGAATATCCCTTTTTCCGTCTCTCTCAAATATAGAAAACCAACTGGGCAATGCTTCCAGCACATTCCGTGCAATTTTCTTTTATCTCACCCCTATTACCCAAACGTTTTTGATAAATAATCTTCTATATCAGCTCTTGAGTAAAAAACATAAATGCTCTTTTCACCTTTATATCTATCAAGCAATTCATATACGATTGGCAATTCATTTTTAGGAAAATCCATAATCCATTGTTTAAATTCTTCATCAAACTCGGTCTCTATCCATGGCATATCTACACGTTGTTTGCCTATGCGTGATTTTGCTCCGACCAGACATTCCTCTACCGGAAAATCTAATAAAAATATGGCTTCACACCATTGAATACGCATTTCAAGTGTTCTTCCATAATTTCCATCTATAATCCATTTCTCTTTTAAAACAATTTCTTTTAATTTCTCATCAAATATATTTCTGTCAACAGTTGTCCTGTCAGGCTTGTGCCATAGCATATCAAGATAATACAAAGGCAAGTGCATTTTATCACTCAGCTTTCTCGCAAATGTACTTTTTCCTGCACCCGGACAACCAATTATGATTGCTTTTTGAAACATAAAAAGGTCACCTCCAAAACGACCTAAAATTTTGCTTGACTTAATGTAAGACATTCACACAATATCATATATAACGAATACTCTGTTTATCCTCAATAATATCACACTTTGTAATTATTTACACCTTTATAATCATAAAATATAACGCAGACAATATTTCCCAGCTAATCCTCAGATAGTGGCACCTCTCTCTGTCTGTGGGATTTCTTCCAATGGTTACTTTCCATTTCAGAACCATTTGCTTCATACTTTTTGTCTCCTTTCTTTTAGCTTGATTATATCATACTACGTACGTAGTTTTTGTATATTACAACTATGTACATAGTTTTATTTTTATAGTATTATATTATTATAATCGAAAAGATGTCCTTTAATTTAAACACCACATCTGGAAAGAAGGTGTAAATATGGCTGATAACGAAAGTAAAAAGAAGTACGATATACAATATGCAAAAAACAAATTAAAACGTATTCCTCTTGACGTCCAGAAAGAAAAATATGATGAAATAAAAGCAGCAGCAGTAATAGCTGGGGAAAGTGTAAATCGCTACATAAAAAATGCAATCAGTCAAAGAATGGAACGTGAACAATCATAAATAAAATCACTTTATTTTTAAAAAAATCTGTACATTGAGTTTCACCCTTTAAATACAGCACTTATTCCCTCAGATCCATATTTTAGACGAAAAACAGGCAAGACTAAGAAAAGAGCACAGCTAACCATTGAAAGGAAGTGTTTACATGGCTTTACCACAAGAACAAGGTTACACTATTGAAGATATTTACGCTTTACCGGAAGGGACTAGGGCAGAATTAATTGATGGAAAGATTTATTACATGGCACCACCCAACACAAAACATCAACGAATTTCTGGTTTCCTGCATAGTAAAATATACCAATATATTTCAAATCATAATGGTACTTGCGAAACATTTACAGCTCCATTTGCAGTGTTTTTATCTGAAGACAACAAAAATTACGTTGAGCCGGATATAAGTGTTATATGTGATAAAAACAAACTCACAGACAAAGGATGTGTAGGTGCACCAGACTGGATAATAGAAATTGTGTCACCCGGCAGCAGACGAATGGACTATTTCACCAAACTTTTTAAATATCGCACTGCCGGCGTAAAAGAATATTGGCTTGTCGACTCAGATAAGAATAGAATTCTGGTATACAATTTTGAAAATGAAGATACTCAGGAATTTACTTTTTCTGACATCATAAAAGCCGGTATATATACAGATTTATCTATTGATTTTTCACAGCTTAATATTTAACTTTTATGTTATGGGCTGTCGATTAATACCAAAGAAATGATACTGCCCTGCAATACATCTTTTACAACAACTCCTGTTCCGAGTATCTTCTCGATGATTTAGACGAAATGAAAACACTGCATTCCGTCCTCATTCCACGGTTCTATGTCCTTGTCAACCGTAGCGGAAATGAAGTACACATACTACCATTATTTTTTAAAGAAGATAGTTCCCGAATTCTACGAATGTCCGTCTGATTTTTTCCATGCAGACAAGCACAGCGTTTTCACAAGAGATTTTGACAGTATCAACGTGAAATTTTCAACTGCCACCGTTTATTATTACGGAATTGATACAAAGACCTATGAGCCGAAAGTTACCATGCTTTCCTACTCACAGGCTGACGATTGCTTTTATATCGACAACGGAATACAGGACAGTCACATAAAGGCATTTGAAAAGGAGGTGAAGAAAGAAGCACTTTACTTAAAGCATAACGCCAATAACAGACAAAAGGACTTGAAAGGTCAGAAACCTTGCAAGTCCTCTGCTGTATCATGGTGCTGTTGGTTGTGTCTGTTCCGTCAAGGACTGCCCTACGGCGTATCGGCTTCGCTTTGTTCCTTGACCTCACTACGTATAGTTTTTTGAAACTGCTTAAAGAAATGAAGAATAAATAACATAAACTTCTGCAATCAAAACAATTCCAAGAACACCATCTATCATCAAATTATACTGCATATCTGTCAAAAATGTTTTGGAATGTGTCAAAAAATACTTAATATTTTCTTTTCCAGTCAAAAGTGTAATTATGAATAACACAATAGGAAATAAAAAAATCTCTATCTTATTTCCAAAATCAGCTGCTATGCCATTTGCAAAATGAATAGGAATAATCTGAGGTAGAAAAAATGCACTCACTATTGCTAACAAAATGCCAATACTGCAAATTCCCCATGTTAATTTTCTGCTTCCTATAAATTTCATCAAAATGCCTTCTTTCTGCTGAACTAATTTCTTTCGGTATATCACCATCTTTTTATAAAATCATCTATTTTTTTACTTACTGCTTTTCTGCTTCTTGACATTACAAAAGCCTGCACGAATTTTCTTCAATCCGACAGGCTCTCATTTTTTCACATACTCTATCAATTCTTCTATTCCACAATCCAAGTAACTGCACAGTTTACAGATTAGTTGTGCGTCTAATCTCTGAAATTCATTTCTGCAATAACGATTAAAGTTAGACCTCGGTATATCCAATTCCTTACAAATGGTATTCTTACTAATTCCTTTTTCTTTCAGTAGTTCCTCTATATGAAGTTCCAAATGTCCATACTTCATTGCCTCACCTCTACATAAAAGTATATTCAATAAATCTTTATATAGTAATTCACTATATAGTAACAGAGGTATGTCAAAGTGAAAAAGAAATTGTTATTTGCCACTATTATTCTAATCTTGCTTACAGGTATTATCTATTACATTAGCTTCCCCGATTATCTTGTATTTAACAGTATGTCATTCAGCAATGGTACTAATCGTGATACCGAATTGCAAGTTATCGTATATCAATACTGGAATACCGATGAAGTGGTAGCGGAAATCGAAGCAGAACATAATCAAATCAATGGAACTACCACTACTCTTATAATCAATCTATATCACTCTAAATGGTCTTTTCACAATGGATATGAACCATTTTATGTAAACGCAAAATAGCGAGTACCTTGACATTTTTAGGCGGCTGCTTTGCAGCCACCGATATTTAAGCTTTGCGAATCCCTGCCGGAAGTTTTTCTGACCAGGGCAGAAGATCTTCCAGAAAAGAACAGTCCTTATCATTCATGTGTTTCGGAATCTCTTCCAAGAGATGCTGCACATAATCAAAAGGTTTCAGATTATTGGCTTTTGCAGTTTCTACAATACTGTAAATAATTGCGGAAGATTTGGCTCCATGAATCGTATCGATCATCTGCCAATTCTTCTTTCCAATACAAAAACCTCGGATTGCCCTTTCGGATGCATTATTATCAATCGGAACATCTCCGTCTGTAAGAAATACCCGGAGATATTTTTCCTGATTTCGTGCATATCTAACGGCATCACCAAATTTGTCCTTTTTGGACACATTTATGGTTTTCAGGTACGCAAAAAAAGCATCCACAAGAGGTTTGATAACCGCCTGTCGCTGTTTCAGTCGTTCATCAGAAGAAAGGTCATTCAATTTCCCTTCTTCCCGATAGATTGCCTGAATCTGTTTCATCAGCAGAAATGCATTGGATTCCTTTTGGGATGGTTTGGGAATCAGCTTCAAAGCTTCATCAAATCTGCGGCGACAGTGCACCCAGCATCCAGCAATGGTCAGTTCTTCCAATTCTTTTTCTAAAGTATGGTAGACCTGATAACCATCTGTTACACAGATGCCATCGTATCCTTTCAGGAATTCCCGTGGATGGGATGCATTTCTTGTCTGCTGGTATTCATACAGGACAATCTGCCGGTCTTGATACAGATGGCCAGAACGGTATACCCACATCCAGCTTTTGCTTCCGGCTTTGCGTCCGTCATGGTTTACAAGCACCGGCGTCTCGTCTGCCTGGATCACATGATAGAAATACAATTCTTCATGAAGATGATCATAAAGGATCGATAGATATTCCTCTGCCAAACGTATGCACCAGTTTGCCATGTTCTGCCTTGTGATCTGCAGGCCATAACGCTGGAATTCCTGCTCTAACCGATAGAGAGGAACTGCATTCACATACTTTCCATTGATGATCGCAGCTCCAAGAGATGGTGATACCAAACTTCCATGCAGTAATGCTTTTGGATGGTCTGCTTTGACCATGTGCTCATCTGTTTTGCTGGCATACACACCGATGTGATGTTCTTCTACCTCTACCCTCGCAGGTACAAAATGATATTTTTTGGAAATGGCATCCGGTAACTGTTTCCACCCATTGACACCGAATTCTATTTCCAATTCCTCCTCTGACAGATAATGGTCAATCCGTCTGACCGTAAGTCCGGAAAGATCTGATTCTTTCTTTCCCTTACGCTTTGGCTGTTTTGGAGATTTGAGTTCCAGCTCATCAGGTTCTTTTTCATTGAGATCGTAGACAGCTTCCGCTTCATTGAAAAAAACAATCGTGCCGTCTACTTCTTGAAAACAGATCTGGCTGGTATCTTCCATTTTTTCAGATGACCTTCCAAAACGGTTCTGCTTACCAAGGATTACCTGTTCCATCAGAAGCTGCATTTTTTCATTCGATGCGTGAAGCTCCTTTGTTATGGCTTCCAATTGTTCCTGCTGTTGTAAAAGAAGCTGGATAAGAAACGACTTATCAACACTATTTAATTGTTCCTCCGTATACTTAACTGCCATAACCAAACCTCACTTTCCTGAGTGCTATTATAGCAGAACCAACGGTTTTTGGCTATTTTTGAATTCTGTCACCTTCGTCATTTTGACAGTGGATAACAGTCATGAATACCTGAAAATAAAAGCCTGAATTTCAGATATTTATGACTGTTATCCACAATCTGAAAAATTTTGGAATCAGGAGTATATAGAAACTCACAGAAAACTTTCAGGATGTGAATAACTTTAAATTTTATATTGCACAGGGTGATTTATCATGGATGAAAGCAATTTTATTTTCTACGTTTTGCACAAATCACAAGGAGAATTCTGGACAGGAGATTTCTTCTATGGGATGTCTGGCAACGATTTCCAGACCTTGCATTAACATTTGATACTGGTCTGCACTAATTTCCAGTGCTTCTTCTTGTGTACGGGGCCAGCGGAAGTTTCCGTTTTCAATCCGCTTGTACAGAAGTAGAAATCCATCGCCCTCCCAGATAAGCCCTTTTATCCGATCTGTACGTTTGCCGCAAAATAAGAATAATGTATTCTTATCGTAAGGATCAAGCTGGAACTGAAAACGTATGATTCTGGCCAAGCCATCGATCCCTCTGCGCAGATCCGTAAATCCAGTCGCCAGATATACTTTTTTGAACCCGGAGCCATCATTGAGCATTGCCGAGCACTCCCAAAAGTGTTTTTAGAAATGAATCAGATGCCTGTTCGGTAATTTCCAGAGAGAGGTTGTTTCTGCCTCTAATCAAGGCAATGATTTTATACTCCGCTGCCATATTTACCGGCTGGATTGCAGAAGAGGGAACTTCTACAAATGTTTGTGTATGATCCGCTGTTTTCAGATAAGCCTCACGAACTTTCCGGAGTCTCCAGTAATAACTTGCTTTTGTAATGTCGTGTAGTTGACACCATTCATCGATTTTCATTCCTTGCGGACGGTTTTGGCAGTCCCTGACCATGTCAGCCCATTCACTCAGACGGGTTTGCTGTGCAACTAAACTTGTATGAGATTTCATAACTCACCTCCTGTAGCAAAGTCAAAAAAGTTGAGTACTAAACTATTTGGACTTTGTAGTGATGAGTCTATTATCTCACATCGGATGATTTTGAACAGGTACTCGCTATTTTGCGTTTACCATTTTATAGCACTACTATCAATTATGATTGAAAAGGAAAAGCAGACAGTCAATCAAAAACTGTCTGCTATAAACTGTAATTTATCACGCTTTATTTATAGTAACAAAGCAAGCTCAATTTCATCCTCATCTTCATTTCCAGTTTCCCTAAAACCAAATTCATAATATAGATGCAGTGCAATGGAGTTATCTTTATTACACGTTAAAACTACTTTGTTAGATTGACCAAATGGTTTGGATGCAATATAATCCAGACATTTTCTTAAAGCAAATTCTCCAAATCCCTGATGCTGATATGCAATATCAATCATCATATGCCAAATATTATACTCTGCAAGGTCATAATCATATATTACCATCACATAACCAACCATTGTATCATCATTGAATATTCCAAAAGGAATACATTGGTTATAATATACATATGCTTGCGCTAAGCTCCTGATTGGATTTGAAACAAATTGCTCTTGTTCCTTAGCCAATTTTAAGTTAAACGCCTGTATAAAGTTATTCTCGTCAATTCTCACTAATTCAATATTACTCATAATTCCTCCTGTTTGTTCTGGAGGGATTATAGCATAAAATCTCCCTCCAAATTTAATGTTTCAATCGTTATAAGATGATAGTTTCTATTCATAATGAACATCTCCTTTCGGTTCAATATATCTATATAAACACAAACGTGTAATTGTATCGCTACAAATCCCGATTTGTTTATTTCTCATAATATCATACTTTGTAATTATTTGCACCATTATAATCGCAAAAATAACGCAGACAATATCTCTACCATCTGCGTCATTCCTTTCATGCCTTTTTGAAATATTTACTCCATTTTCTTTCAATCTTTACTCCATTTTTAAAATCTGTTACGATATTTTGCGGTATTCTATGATACCTTTTCTTTGAAGAAAAATGTCTGTAAACCTTTTGATTTTTCTATTTCTCTATTAAAGCTCAAAGCTGGCAGCTACTTGTTTTTTCTGCGAAATTTGAGTACCCAAACCGCGCTCACTATAAACGCTGCTAGTTATACTGGTATTATTATTTGAGATATATGGACGTGTACAAGGTGCTTATACAATCTTCAAATTGCTCCTTTGACATTTGCGGATTTTCTTTTATTGTTTCGGATAAACTGTGAAATTCCTCGCAAAATAATTGAATTGTTTTGTAATCTGATTCCGATAAACTATGCGTTTCTTTATATTCATTGAGTATTTGCTCAAGTGTCGTATGCACATACTCAAAGATGAAAACCTTCTGAGCTTCATAACCTGTGTAAGTTTTTCCGTCTGCATATGAAGTCTTTTGAAGAACAAAATACTGAACATCATCAAGCTGATCAGAGTATAGATATGCTCCAATAAGAGATGGCGTTATCTTTTCCTCGTCATCCTCATTTTCTAAAATATATTCCAAATTTTGGTATATAGCATTTGAACAAAATCTTACTTTTTCAATCCAATATTTTCGATGCTCAGAACGAAGTCTAGTTTCCGTCATTATTTGAGCAGACTCAGCAATGATAATAATACCTGCCAATAGTAATCCCCACAATGGAACCTTTTTTTGCAGAAACTTGAACATATTTTTTATTTTCAGCATTTTCATTCTCAGCTCCTTTGCCTTATTGCTACTTGCTCGTTCAACCTTAACCGCGAAGCGTTCATAATAATAAAGATAATACAAATAAATATTCCAGAGTCATTCCGTCAGCCTTTCAGCTGCCTTGTTTCTTATCAACTGCGGTTCTTAGTTCATTGGCATAATTGTTAAGAGCTTCACAAGGTTCGTATTTACACTTATAACCAACGCCATTAATGATAAAAAATGGATAGAATGCTGTAATTTGCATTTGAGATCCATCGGATAAATTCAGCGTAAACGTAACGTCTTGTCCAACATATCCTGCTGTATATGCGTCGGTCCTGCTATAGATTACTACTTCCCTGAGATATGATACTAATTCCTCTGTTTCTGTTATTTGAATGGTTGTATCGGGAGGTATTAATCGGACATTTGCCGAAAAAATATCTTCTGCTTTTAAATTTTTGAATGGCCTGCGGCCAGAGAAGAAAAAAATACTAATACCGATACCTATCAGACCTATCAGCATAATCATCAAAATTTTTTTATTCTTCATCTGGTTATCCCCCCTTTGTAAAATTTTAATTATCATTCGCATCCATCTCTGTGGTTTCTTCTGCCTCAAAAAGCGCAAAGCCATTGTCATATTTTACATATAATTTTTTCGGTTCTTCCGGATTATAGTAAATCTCCTGCCCCTGCTCTAAATGAGTACCATAAAAATCCTTGGTAGGCCATTCCAAATTGTTAACAGAAGCTACCTGTCCTAAAAGCTGCCAGCCCTCCTCTTTCGGAAGATCAAAGCCGGTAGCGTTGTACAGGTACAGGGAACCATCATAAAAAACAGAGATTCGCTGCACCTCTTCAGAAGCATAACCGGTAGAGGGAACGGCGCTTGATTCTAATGTGGTCTCCGCAGAGAACTGACACCCGTACAAAAGGAAACAAATAAGTCCAAAAAATACGCAAAGCTTTTTTATTGCCATAGTCCCTCTCTTTCCTTTTCGTCCCCGAAACATTTACAATTTTCTCTCATTCGTATTATATCACAACTTTTTCGAATTATCATTCAATCACAATCCATCCAGACCAGATGCCTTCCGCAGTGAAGGCACTGGAAGAGATAGCACTGCAGATGCCCTCCATTGACGGATTCCTGGATCATTTCTTTCTGTTCCTCATCCCACATAGGATCGTCCAGCACCTCCTCCAGCACGCCCAGAGCCCGCAACTCTCTGACGCCCACAGAACCTAAATAGGCACAGTAATCACTACAGTGGGCGCGCCAGTATTCCTGCTGCCAGCCACAGTACCCAGGAGTTCGATGGATCAGCTCGTCCAGTTTTTCCAGATCGTCTACACCATCATCTACGGAGCAGTCATCCTGAAAGCTGCCGTCATATTTTCTGGCCGCCTCACCGCTGGCGATGCACTCTGGACACAGATACTCAATATCTTCCACGGAAAAGAACGGATTGGTATAAAAAATATGAGTCTCCTTGCCACAGCAGTCACAGACAACACCTGTTGTGGATTCCTCAAAAGCGCCAGTTTCCAGAGGGTTCGGGTGATACCGGAAGGTGGGCAGGCTCAGTCTGGCCTGCCGTTCCTTCTCTTTCTGCTTTTCCTCCAGCGTTTTGGGCTTAGGAATGGCGTAGTGGTTGCCCCAGTTTTCCGCATATTCCTTTAGGACTCCCAGCCGCTTAAGCGTTTTTTTATCGGAGCGATTTCCAATTTGGCAGAGCAGTTCATAAGCGTCCCTCTTAAAGTCCAGCAGATCATATACATCCACCAGCACCGCCTTGGCCTGCTTGTCTTCCGATTGCTCCAGGTTCTCCTTGAAAGCATAGAGAGCGCGGATGCTGTCCGGACCGCCTTCTGTCTCTCGAACCTGCCTTTGGAATTCAATATATTGCTTCCGGTATTCGTTCATGGTCACACCTCCCATCAATCCCACCAGAAGTACCACACCGTGGACTGCCGCAAGACATCCGCCAGATTGCCCACAGTGGGGTCATCCTGCTCCTGATCCACAATGTCC